>Ga0256380_1000060_pt1 | contig 11920 bp, 21 predicted proteins | sample LS1230viralmetaG_FD_189071 | JGI IMG/M metagenome (GOLD analysis project Ga0256380, IMG submission 189071) | Seawater viral communities from deep brine pools at the bottom of the Mediterranean Sea - LS1 2300m | ecosystem: Environmental > Aquatic > Marine > Bathypelagic | place: Mediterranean Sea... | reverse complement strand
GCAAGAACTTATGATGAGTACTCCAAGATGGTAGGAGTTATAGAAGGATTGGCTCTCGCGGAGAGAGAGCTACTGGATTTGATAGAGGCAATGAGAAAGGGAGAAGCATAGTGTAACAGAGACCGCGACTCTTTAATCGTGAGCAGGGGGCCGTTCAACCCCGCCAATGGCAGAAAAACGTGCAAGAGGAAATTATGTCAGATAATACTGTTGTTGATTTAGATGAGAAGAGGAAGGCATCACAGCTTCCGAGACCCTGTGGTTATGTTCTTTTAATTGCTTTACCTGAAAAAGAAGACAAAACGGAAGGCGGCGTGTATGTCCCTGAAGATTTAAGAGACAGGGAGCATACGGCTAGTATTTCAGGAATGGTCTTGCGAATGGGGCCTGATGCGTATGGAGACAAGAAGAGGTTCCCCAGTGGCCCTTACTGTAAGGTAGGAGACTGGATTATGATGAAATCATATACAGGGGATCGCTTAGTTATTCATGGGCAGGAGCTTCGTTTAATAAATGATGATTCTGTAAGGGCTGTCATTGAAGACCCGCGAGGAGTTAAAAGACTATGAGTGAAGACAGGAATACTGCTGAACTGTCGGAGCCTGATTTGGCGGCAGTGGCAGCCGAGCCTACAGAGGTGTTAAGCAACGTTGATAATGTTGAAGTAAGTATTGTTGATGACACACCTGAAGGGGACAAGAACCGTCCCGCCCGTGTAAGTGGGGGCGAAGAAGATGATATTGATGAGTCGCAGTTCAGTAATCGTATTCGTAAGCGTATAGATAAACTGCGGTATGAGTGGAATGAGGAAAGGCGCGGCAAGGAAAAGGCATTAAGAGAAAATACGGAAGCGGTTCGTTATGCTCAATCTATACAGGGCGAGAACGAAGCTCTTAAAGGTCAGTTAATAGACCAGCGCAAGTTGTTGTATGATCAGGTATCTGCCAAGACAGATGCCGAGATTGACGGTGCGAAACGCAAGTATCGTGAAGCCTATGAAGCTGGCGATGCGGATTCTATTACAGATGCCCAGAGTGAGCTTTCAAGGCTACATGCAGAAAGGTCTCAGTATATGTATGCTGCGCCGTCTGTGCAGGAAGCGCAGCCAGTGCAGCAGCCTCAACCGCAGGCTCCTGCTGTTCCACCGCCTGATCCTTTGGCTGTAGATTGGTTAAAGAATAATGCTTGGTTTCAGCAACCCGGTTATGAGGAAGTAACTGGGTTTGCTATAGGAATACATGAGAAACTGGTGAAACAAGGGTTTGACCCTCGCGGTAATGCTGAGTATTACCAACATGTAAATGAGGCACTGCGTACACAGTTTCCAGATAAATTCGGGAAGGCAGAAGTTGCTGGTGATGCTCCGACTTCCCGTAAGACCCCGGTTGTTGCACCCGCCAAAAGAGGCGGAGGCAAAGCCCGCAAAGTGGAGTTGACCAGTACTCAAGTTTCGCTCGCTCGCAAACTTGGGTTAACGCCAGAACAGTACGCACAGCAGCTTGTGAAGGAGATGGGCAATGGCTGACGGAAAGGCAACGGAGCGCAAACCAAGAGAAACAGAAACCAGAGTAGCTACTGAGCGTGAACGCGCTTGGGAGCCGCCGCAGGTTCTCCCTGATCCAAAGCCGCAGGACGGTTACGCCTTTCGGTGGATCAGAACTTCCTTGATGGGGAATGCCGATAACGTGAATACGTCGAAGCGTTTTCGTGAAGGATGGGAACCTGTGAGGGCTGAAGACCATCCCGAACTTATGCTTGTTTCTGACCAAGATAGTAAATTTAAGGGGAATATCGAGGTTGGAGGGCTACTTCTCTGCAAGACTTCTGAAGAGAATGTGCAGGCTCGTAATAAGTATTATAACGATATGGCTCAGAGACAGATGGAATCTGTTGATCAAAACTATATGAGGGAAAGTGATCCTCGAATGCCGAAACTTAATGAGTCTAGGACGAGGGTCTCCTTCGGAGGAGGCACCAAACCTGAGTAGGTTGGTGTCTTGGTTTCAACTCTAAATCCTTTAGGAGGATGACAATATGGCGACTACTGCTACGCCACATGGTTTCCGTCCGATTGGTTTGCTTGGTGGTGGTGCATGGAGTGATTCCGTGCGTCACATGAAGATGACCAATTCGTATGGTACCTCTGTCTTCTACGGGGATGCGCTCAAAGTTGTGGCTGCTGGTACTGTTGAAAAAGATTCCGGCACCACTACTATGACCCCCGTGGGGATATTTGTTGGGTGTTCTTATACGGACCCCAATACCAATCAGCCAACATATTCACAGATGTGGACGGCAAGCACGACTGCCACCGATATTCTTGCGTATGTTGTTGATGACCCGAATGTTGTTTTCCAAGCTCAGGGCGATGCAACGCTTGCCCAGACGGCGCTTGGTAATAATGTCGCGGTTGTTCAAACTGCTGGCTCCACGACAATCGGAACGAGTAAGAATGCAATTGACTCGTCTACGATTGCCACAACCAAAACCCTGCCAGTCCGTATCATTGGCTTTGTTGATGGCCCCAATTCTTCTGTAGGTGATTCCTTTACGGATGTCATCTGCAAGTGGAACTCAGGTGGAGACGCCTCTGGCGACTCCTGTGCCTCTCATCAATGGCAAGATACGACGGGCATTTAGGAGGATTGAGTTATGGCTATTTCACGCGCCCAAATGCTCAAAGAACTCCTGCCCGGACTGAATGCTCTGTTTGGCCTTGAGTATGCCAAATATGAAGATGAGCATAAGGAGTTATACGAAACTGAATCGTCAGACCGTAGCTTTGAAGAAGAAGTTGCACTGAGCGGTTTTGATGCAGCGCCTGTTAAGAACGAGGGTTCTGCAATTTCGTATGACAACGCGCAGGAGAGTTACACTGCAAGGTACAGCCATGAGACGGTTGCAATGGGATTTGCGATCACTGAGGAAGCAATGGAGGACAACCTCTATGACAGCCTTAGCGCCCGCTATACCAAGGCTCTCGCTCGTGCGATGGCGTACACCAAACAGGTCAAGGCGGCAAATCCCATTAACAATGGGATGCCTTCTGGCTCGGTCACTTCAGGTGATGGTGTTACGCTGTTCAATACCGCGCATCCCTTAGTGTCTGGTGGCACGAACTCCAACACGCCTTCCACGGCTTCTGATCTGAACGAGACTTCTTTGGAAGCAGCGGTCATTCAGATTGCCAAGTGGACGGATCAACGTGGCCTTTTGATTGCGGCTCGCCCGCGTCGGATGGTTGTTCCACCGGATCTGATGTTTGTTGCCACTCGTATTCTGGATAGCGATCTGCGTCCAGCTACGGCTGACAACGATGTCAACGCCATTAAAAATAATGGCACGATCCCTGAAGGATATAGGGTTAACCATTACCTAACAGACACAAATGCTTGGGTAATTTTGACCGATGTTCCAAACGGGTTAAAGCACTTTGAACGTGCGGCAATGACCACCGCAATGGACGGCGATTTCAACACTGGTAACGTCCGGTATAAAGCCCGCGAGCGTTATTCGTTTGGCGTCTCTGACCCATTGGGTGTCTTTGGTTCACCCGGTGCTTCGTAAAGATTGAGGGGGGCAAAGCCCCCCTTTTTCTTTGTTTTTTTCTGGGACTGAATAGCCCTAGCGACTGGCCCAGCAGACGCTTACAAGACTCTAGGGCGAACCTTTGTAAGAAGGAATGCCGATATGGCAAACACTACGTTTAATGGTCCCGTTCGCGCCGAAAAAGGTTTCGAGCAGATTTCCATCGCGTCTGGAACGGGAGTGGTTACAACAAATCTTGATGTGGATACGAGTGGTAATCTAGTTACCACCGGCTATGTCTCATCTTATGACAATGTCGTAAGTATTACTGATGCTACATATTCCGTAGCCTCTACCCAGTCCGGGGCTGTATTTACCCTTAATCGTGCTGCGGGAATTGTTGTTACATTACCAACAGCAGTGGCAGGATTGCAGTATACTTTTATTGTCGGGACAACCTTTACGGGCGCAGGTCAGATCAATACGCAAAATACCAGTGATCTTTATTCTGGCTTTGCTATGATTTTTGATCCTGCGACAGCTACTGACATGAATGCCTTTATTCCCGACGCCAGTAACGATGACACCATTGATCTTGGCACAGCGGCACAGGGTTGGCTTGTTGGTGGAATTATTCGCCTGAAAGCAGAGACAGCAGCGGTCTGGCATTGTGAGGCCCATCTACATGGTGATGGATCTCTTGCTACACCATTTGAGTAATTTTGATTAGAAGAGGGCTTCGGCCCTCTTTTTTTAGGAGTGGATCATGGCAGATGCTGTTAGCACTACCACCATTGAGGACGGCGAGCGTCAGCTTGTTGTTCAGTTGACCAATCTCTCGGATAATAGCGGAGAGACCAAGGTCACGAAAATTGATGTTTCTGCTCTCCAGAGCAATGCTCGCGGCATATCCTGTAACGAGGTCCGTATCCAAGAGATATGGGCGCAAGTTTATGGGTTCGACGGTGTGCAGCTTTGGTATGATGCCGACACGGATGTTGTTGCTTTTAATGCTGGAGTTGGTTGGACACATCAGGATTTCAGTGATGTCGGTGGTCTCAAGATGTACGGCACCAATGCGACAGGAGATGTCCTTCTTTCCACGTTAGGGACAGAAGCATCAGGAGATGCGTATCAGATCGTGATCCGAGCCGTAAAGTACTATGGCTAATGAATATCGACGCAACACTGATATGGAACCTCATCCTTACCTTGGGTGGGGGTTCCTTTCTTTACTGGATGCGCGGGATGTCGTCTCAAATTAATGAGATGAGACGAAGGCTTGCTGACACTCGTGAAGAGGTGGCCAAGACCTATGTCACCAAGATCGAGGTGCAGGAAGACATGAAGGAAATTCTGAATCGGTTTGATCGCATGGAAGAGAAGTTTGATCGCTTTATCGCGTCGAAGATTACATGATGGCTGTTTGTAAGAAATGTGGCGGTGTTCTGCCCAACTCTGATCTTTGTATATGTCCCCCGAAGAAGAGGCTAAGTGATGGCGACAAAAGGGCAGAAGAAAGTCAAGAAGGTGATGTCGGAGTTCAAAAGGGGCAAATTGCATAGCGGGAGTAAGCGCGGTAAGAAAGTAAAGAGCCGCAAGCAGGCAATTGCTATTGCCATGTCTGAAGGCCGCAAAGTATCCAGAAGGAGAGGCTGATGCCTACAGTTGGAACAGGGAAGAAGAAGAAAAAGTTTCCGTATACCAAGGCTGGTAAAAAGAAAGCTAAGGAGTACGCCAAGAAAACAGGGAAGAAACTGAAGAAGAAGAAGGCTTACTCGTAATGGCAACCAGCGGCACAAGTGCATTCACTCTGGATATTGCTGATGTCTGCGAAGAGGCATTTGAACGTGCCGGGGTTGAGATGCGGAGCGGGTATGATCTGAAGACTGCTCGTCGCAGCCTTGATCTTATGTCACTGGAGTGGGTTAATCGCGGCTTGAACCTGTGGACAATAGATGAAGGCACGCAAGCCCTAACGGCTGGGACGGCGACGTACTCATTCCCGTCTGGAACTCTTGATTTCCTTGATCAGGTTATTCGCACCAACGCCGGTAATACTTCCACGCAGGCGGATACAACATTAACAAGAGTTAGCCCGTCAACTTATAGTTCTATCCCGAATAAGCTCGATGATGGGAAACCATTACAGATATACATCCAGCGCACTACCTCTCCTCAATATACCCTATGGCCTGTGCCTGATGATGCCGAGACTTACACTCTGGTTTACTGGAGGATCAAACGTATTCAGGATACTGGTACTGCTGGGTCTAATAATTATGATGCCCCGGAGCGGTGGTTGCCAGCCCTTACTGCTGGCCTTGCATATTATGTGGCGATAAAGAAGCCTGAATCTCAAAGTCGTATTCAGGGATTGAAGGCTATGTATGACGAACAATTCGAGTATGCGGCTTCGGAAGACCGAGTGAAGGCGAACTTTCAGGTTATACCCGGAGGATACGGAGTAATCTGATGGGGGATTTCGCTGCTGGCAAATATGCTCTTGGCATCTGTGACAGGAGTGGCCTGACCTATAAACTGAAAGACCTTATACCGCAGGTAAAGGATGGTAAGGATACGGGGTTAAAAGTTAGCCGGTCAATGCTTGACCCTGATCAGCCTCAGTTATGGCTTGGCAGGTTCCCTGTGAAAGACCCGCAGGCAGTGCGTGGGCCAAGGCCGGAGACAGGTTTGACGGAGCAACGTGATACGATTTGGAACTGGTCCCCCGTAGGAGACAAGAACTTATTGGGTGAACAGTACGGGTTTTCAACGCAGGACAGCACTCAGGCTACCGGGGAAGTTGGGTCAGTCACGGTGACAACGACATGACTGCGGTATCGAGAAAAGATTTACATACCATGCAGGCTGCGGCACAAATGCCCGGTGTGGACTATAGTGTGTTTGTGGCAGAGATAGATGAGGGGCATGTGGTTAATGTGGCTTTCACCGGGCTTATTGATAAAGACCATGCTGACTGGTTTGCAAAATATATTACGCTTCTTCTGGAGTTGAATAGCATTGACAGCACTACGGAGTTACCGAACTGATGAATTATTCAACGCTCGTGCAGGCAATCAAAGACTATACCGACAATACGGAAACTACCTTTACAAATAATATTGACAATTTTATATCTCAGGCAGAGAGAAGGATTCTTCTGGATACAGACTTCCCTGTGTTCCACAAAAATGTGAGGGGGACAATAACAGATTCAGTAACCTATCTCTCCAAGCCGACAGATTTCCTGACAGCCTTTTCGTTAGCTGTGGTTGGGAGCGATAATGTATACACATATCTCCTGCCGAAAGACGTTTCTTTTATGCGGGAATTTAATCAGGATACAGACACGCAGGGAACGCCGAGATATTACGGACATTTTAGTGATTCCTCCTTTATTGTCGCTCCTGTCCCTGATGATGATTTTACTACAGAGTTACATTACAAGTTCTCGCCAGCACAGCTTTCCAGTAGTAATACTACGACATGGATTGGAGACAATGCAGACACCGCTCTTTTGTACGGATGTTTGATAGAAGCCTACACGTTTATGAAAGGTGAGCAGGATTTGATGGGTCTGTATTCGGGAAGATATGAATCGGCTCTTAGTTCTCTTCGTAAGTTAGGGGAGCTTGATGACAGGCGCGATCTGTATCGGAACGGGAACCCATTCATAATGCAGCAGGCTGCATCTAAATGATCGGATTACAGAGTTCTGAGATTCCGCCAGTGACCGTTAAGACCAGCATTGGTGGTGGTTTGTCTGTTGAGCAGGTAACGGAGCTTTGTTGCAACAAGATTATACACGTTGGTTCAAATCTAGCACCAGAAGTCCGTGAACAGGCAGAGGCATACAGGGACAGGTTACAGGCGGTAATCCTACATTACATTCAACATGCGGTGAGAGCAGAGAGAGATCGTTGCGTACACGCTGCTGCCAGCGGTGGCTACGATGACTTGGCCAATCTACTGAGGAGTTTATAGAAAATGGCAATTACGCAAGCAATGTGTACTTCGTTCAAGAAAGAGATACTGGAAGCGAAGCATAATTTTCTGAATAGTGGCGGGGATACTTTTAAGATTCCGTTGTATACCAGCAGTGCTTCCTTGGGCGCAGCAACAACAGCCTACACAACAAGTGCAGAAGTGTCTGGGACTAACTATACAGCCAAGGGAAACACTCTTACCAGAGTTGACCCAAGCACAAGCGGGACTACTGCATTGACAGATTTTGCAGACACTACTTGGAGTAGTTCAACTATCACTGCCCGTGGGGCTATGATCTTCAATGAAACTGTCAGTGGAGATACATCGGTTCTTATTCTTGATTTTGGGGCGGATAAGTCCAGTTCATCCGGTGACTTTGTAATTCAATTTCCGGCGGCGGATGCAAGTAACGCGATTATTCGTATAGCCTGACAGGTCAGTTATGGCTACCAACACTGGTTTTGGGCGTAGTACTTATGGTTCTGGCGGGTATGGAGAAGAACTCCCCATATCTGTTACTGGCGTTGCAGCAACTGGAGGACTTAGCTCTGTAGTTGTTATCCAGAATATCTCCATTTCTGCTACTGGAGTTGCTGGAACTTCTGCCGTTGGTAATGAAACTGTTGTTGAGGGAACTGGTGTCACGGTTTCTGCAACTGGTGTTTCCGCCACAGGCTCCGTAGGGAGTGTGTCGGTTACTGAGGGGGTTGGTCCTACCGTTACTGTTACTGGACTCAGCGCGACTGCAACCACAGCTAAGGTGAATGTATGGAGCGCAATAAGTACAACACAAACCCCGTCTTGGACGGATATTGCTGCTTAGGATTTAGGAGAGAGTTACATGGCATCATCATATACAACTAATTCGGGCATTGAGAAGCCAGACACTGGCGATCAGTCAGGCACATGGGGTGCTACTGTAAATACCAACATGGATATTCTCGACACGATTGTGTCTGGGTTTGTTCAGATAACTGCGTCTTCTACTTCAGAGACCTTAACGACTACGGATGGCACCGTTACGAACGGCATGAATCGTGCCATCAAGTATGTGGATGGTGGCGATCTTGGCGGAAACTGTACGGTTACTATTAGTCCTAACGATCAGGAAAAGCTGATCTTTGTTGAAAATGGGTTGAGCGCGTCCCGTACCCTGATCTTTTCTCAGGGAAGTGGGGCGAACTTCACTCTTCAGAACGGGAAGCAGGCTATCATCAAGAGTGATGGCGCTGGTTCCGGGGCTGCTGTTGCTGGTGTTTATGCCAATATACAGATTTCAACTTTAGAATGTGAGGGCGCTGCCGCCATAGATGGTGCGGCAACTCTGGGCAGCACGCTTGCTGTTACTGGGGCTATCACCGCTAGTGGTGGCGTGGCTGCGACTGGGAATGTTACTGCAACCGGAACAGTTGAACCCGCTGGAGATACTTCTGCCAGTGATAATGCTGCTTTTGGTTATACCAGCGTGCTGGGGGCCATCATAACAGGTCAGGGCAGCACAAACGACGTGACCCTCGTGAACGATGCAGATGCTACAGTTCTTGGTATAGCTACAGGTACTACAAATGTTGATATTGTCGGAGATGTAACCGCTTCAACTTTGAATGCCGATGGAGATACTGCTGCCGGAGATGATGCCGCGATTGGCTGGACTTCTGCCGAAGGAATCATAATTACAGGTCAGGGAAGTACCTCAGATATTACTGTAAAGAATGACGCGGATGGTACAGTATTCACTGTTCCAACAGGCACGGATGATATTTTATTTCCTGACGATGCAAAAGCTATGTGGGGCGCTGGTAGTGATTTACAGATTTATCACGACGCTTCCAATAGCTATATCAACGATACCGGGACAGGCAATCTGAAAATAGCGGCTAGTCAGATCGACCTATTAGGAGGTACTGATGGTGGCGAAACGATGGCAACTTTCGCAGATGATGGCGCAGCAACGCTGTACTATGACAACTCTGCAAAATTTGCGACAACTACTGTTGGGGCTTCAGTAACTGGAACTCTGATAGCTACTACGGATACAGATACTTCAAATACAGGAAGTGTTACGTTAGATTTTGCTGCCAATCAAAACTTTGTACTGACATTTACAGGCAATGTCACATTAGCCAATCCTACAACAGAGCAGGTCGGGCAAAGCGGAGTTATCGTTTGTATTCAGGATGGTACTGGATCAAGAACTTTAAGTCTAGGCACTGATTACGAAACCGCAGCCAGTGGTGGAATAACTCTTAGTACGGGAGCAAATGATGTGGATGTAATTCCTTATTTTGTGAAAGCTGCGGGTAGTATCCAGCTTGGCGCAGTGCAGTTGGATTTTGGTTAATGCCTGTATTTGGGACACAGATGTTTGGGAGTGGAGCAGGTAAAACTGCTATTGCTTATTCATTTATGGAGGGCGAGGGAATACAAGGGAACAATACTATATTCACATTCAGTGATAAGGACTTTGGTGATGCTGACGATTCACGAGTTATCGTTGTTGCCGGTGGTTGTGCATTTTCAAATGTTTCTGGAACGGTTTCTAGTGCAACTATTGGTGGTATCAGTGCTACTATTATAGTTCAAAAAGTAGACAGTTTTGGTGCCGTTAATGACAAGCAATTGGCTTTTATCGTTGCTGCTGCGGTTCCATCTGGCACTTCAGGAGATGTAGTTGTCACTTTGAGTAGAAGCCTCAACTCTTCAAATCGTGGCATGGGTATAGGAGTACACCGTCTAACTGGACCGGGAGTAGTTGCTGCTGATGATACAGCAACCGATGATGGTAATACCTGTTCCGGTGACACACTAGTTGTTTCTTGTAATACAAAAGAGGATGGTGCGGCTATTGGATCTTCTGCGGGCAATGGGGGTGTATACGGTTCGGAAACATGGACAGGTCTAACTGAAAGAGCAAGAGACTATGAAGGTGCAGCAGTTTGGAGTTCGGCTGGTATAGCCACAACCAGTGATGAATCCCCTCGTACCATGTCTGTTGCCACAAACTCATATTGTACGCAATCTGCGGTAGGTGCATCATGGCATCCAGCGTGATGACTAGGAGATATTTAAATGTTTAAAACAGCAGAGGGTCAAATTATTCAAGCTGGGAAATCTTGGACCGATGCGGATGGAATAACTCATCCAAGCAACTGGCAAATTTGGACTGCGGAATACAAGGAGTCGATGGGTCTTACTGAGTTCACACCAGAACCGCAACCTGATGACAGATTCTACACATGGACGCAAAACGAAGATTTAACGTATAACAAGACTGAAAAAAGTCTTGATAGCTTGAAAACTCATTGGATCGAAGCGTCTAAAAATCAAGCTCGTGTTTTACTTTTCGAGTCGGATTGGCAAGTAGTAGCCAAGGCTGAGCGGGATCGCGAGATTGACGCAGCAGTAGCGACTTATCGCGCTGCGGTAATTAGTGCCTGTACGACAATCGAGGGAGCGATTACAGGTGCAGCGAACATGGCTGCTTTTCAAGCTCTGTTTGATATTCCGGTAGGTGGAAACGCTCCGGTACACGATTGGCCTGAAGGTTTGTAACTATGTTGAAGAATATATTGGCCGGGGTCGCTTTTGCGGCCCTTTTTTATGCCACGCCTGCCCATTCCGAGTTAGAGGAGATGCCTCGTGAGGAGGCTATTACACATCCATGCGGTGGGGCTGGACTGGAGTTACGCAGCATCACGCAATACTTCCAGCATCGATGGCGGGCGCGTTTTATGGATTTAAGTGACAGCGCAGTAAAAGCGTGGGTTGCACATCATAAGGCAGAAGATAAAGACATTACGCTGGTTCGTGTTTTTCAGTCAGATATGCAACCAGAGATGGCACTGGTGTCGGCAACAAGATTCGTCAATTATCTGGATGGTAAGCCTTTGGTTGATTTAATGTGTCTGGTCAAGATGGACGGTAGATTATCTCTGGAATATACCACAGAGGAATTAAAATCCATTTTGGAAGGTAATGGATCGGATATCTAATGCCGCTCTCAAAATTACAATTCAAACCCGGTTTGAATACAGAGGTTACTTCGTATAGCAATGCAAGCGGCTGGAGAGATTGTGACAAAATCAGGTTTCGGTTTGGGTTTCCAGAAAAGCTGGGGGGCTGGTTAAAGTATAGCACCAGCACAATAATCGGCACACCAAGATCGTTGCACGCTTGGAGAGCGTTAGATGCTTCTGAGTATATGGGGATAGGGGCTGAAGCGAAGTTCTATATTGAAGAAGGTCTTGGGTTTAATGATGTCACGCCTTTGAGGGATACAACGACTGGAGAAGTCACCTTCGCTGCTGTGAACGGGTCAGCGACAATAACGGCCACAGACAATGACCACGGTGCTATCGTAGGAGATTATGTTACGTTCAGCAGTGCGGCTTCGTTGGGACCC
>Ga0256380_1000059_pt1 | contig 12221 bp, 10 predicted proteins | sample LS1230viralmetaG_FD_189071 | JGI IMG/M metagenome (GOLD analysis project Ga0256380, IMG submission 189071) | Seawater viral communities from deep brine pools at the bottom of the Mediterranean Sea - LS1 2300m | ecosystem: Environmental > Aquatic > Marine > Bathypelagic | place: Mediterranean Sea... | reverse complement strand
TTTGTGTTGCAATAAACGCAAATGTTTCTTTACAATGAATATCAGGGTCTCTATAAACTTTAAACCTTCTAGTTCCTAAAACAGCATCAAAATTTATCTTTCCAGAAAAATATGCTTTAGACATATAGGGATCTAAGGTAAAAATATGATAATTTGTGTCTATGAGATTTTTATCTTTATTTGTAATAAATTTAATGTCTCCGTGCCTGAAATCTATTGAAAGAATTCTATTTTTACATTGAGACTCTACTATTAAGACCTGATCTAAAGTGGGTATTTTATTAGCTCGAGATTTAATAACTTTTAAAAATGATATTTTGTCTACCATTTCAAATTTTTTGAAATAATACTCAGGGTCATTTTTATACATGCAGCACTGGATATATTGATTCATTGAGTCTCTATATTCTTTTATAGATCTTTTCTCTTTCGTAATATAGAGTTTCTTATTTTGACACAGGATATAGTCATCTGCATGCAACGGCTCTACTCCATGTGAAAGTTGAGGAATTTTATCTAATGCATAGTGTAAAAACTCAATAGGTGTCTTAACTGCGAGATTACATTCAGAATAGGCTCCCGTGAAATGAACCAGGTTAGAACCAAAAGGTATCATAAGACGAGGTTCTATTTTTTTTATAAAATCAACTGCATAATCAAGATGCTGGTTTATAAGTCGATTTGCCTCAGCGTCTCTTTCTTCTCTCGTAAGATTGGTAAATTCAAACGGATACCAATAGACAAAAGCAAATGGCACACAAGCAACATCTAGATCTCTTTCTTTTAGTGACTTATGAACTTCTACGATATCTGCCCAGTGATCATTGCCGTGATAAACAGAAAAGCTTTCATTATAAAAAAGTGCTGAGCTATCTATTTTATTTATTGAATTGACAAAGCCATCGATATAGACATCATCATAAAGATTATAAGAATTATCAGAGTCTATGGTTTGAAATTTAACTTTAAGAGACTTTAGCTCGTTTTGGAGAGTCTCTCTTTTATCTAGAATAATAACCTTAGTGTGAGAAGAAATGTTTTGGAGGTATATCTCATCGAGATGATCTTTATGAATATGAGAGATGAAAACATAGTCGACATTTAAAAGCTCTTTAGAAATTTTTTGATCTGGATAGTAATACCATGCATTAAAGTAAGGATCACTCATTCCCGCCGGGTCACACAGAATGGTTTTTCCACTAAGCCTAATCAAAATAGAAGCATGACCTACATAAAATACTCCGTCTAAATCACTTTGAAGAAAGCGAATCAAATTAGAATTACATTCCATTATTAATAATTTTCTCCAGAAATATTCTCATACCACCAGAAGGGATGAGTTAAAACTATTAGTTTTTGCCATTTGTTTAGATGCTCAGAAAAACAACCCTCTCTCCATCTAGCACTACTATCTGATAGATATTTAAAATTATTATAAAATGGAGCCCCGTAAGATCTATTGATTTCGGGTAATATTTGTGTAATATCTACCCCCGATCTTGCTGGCTCATGTAGACTAAAGTACCTTATGGGCAGATCAGTAATTTTCTCCATTAAATAGATAGACTCTAAAATATGGGCTTTGTGATCTTCATCTTTAGTAAATGTAGGTTCATAATGTAAACCAATTTCCTGTCCTCTAGATGCTATTGTTTGCATTATACGAACGCTAGGGAGAGAAAGTGCATTATAATTTTTGGCATGCAATCTAATAAAATAGATTGATGTTGCATCTACCTCTTTTTCTATTTTTGACATTCCTTCTACCAGTTCCAGGTCCATATCAATATCATGTCTTAAAATTAGCTGCTTTCCCTCTATGGGTTGGGAAAAATCAGTTACTTTATAGCCACTTCGAAAATATTCCTGAAGTGTTTTTCTATAATGCGAGTAGGTGAAATTAGACATTTTAATTTTTATACCTTAGCAAAGCCTTTCGATGCTTTCAAGGAAACGTGGCATTAGAATCTTATAATCAAAATGCTTTTCACAAAGATGTTGATACTCTTGAATTCTTTCTTTTAAGAGATTGTTATCATCAAGTGAAGAGTATATCTTTTGCTTAAGTTCAAAATTTGTATCGTCGTGCTTAATTTCTATTACAAGCTCTATCATATCTTCAGGTAGGTCATTAGGAATATCGCAAACAGGCAGTGACAGGGCTTTTCCTATCTCTACATACTTACAGACCAATCCATCTCGCCAGCCACCTCTGCACGTCACATTAAGCCACGAGTTGCTTAAAAATTCAATATATTTCTCTCCTATTATATCATGTGAGGCACTAGCAACCTCATAGCCAGGATGAGGAAGATAGGCAATAGAGAGCTTACCCTTTTCAAACCTGGAAAGATAATCAAATATACGGGTCCGGGTAGCGTAGGTTTCCCAGCTTAGGTGACCAGAAACTCCAATATGATATTGTTTATTTTTAAAATCTTTAATAGAAGTGGAAAAATCTAACATGTGTGCAATAGCATGTTGATACTCTATTCCTGACTTTTCAAGCTCATGATTAAGCTTGGGTAGATTAGCCGAAGTGATGAACTTATTAATCTCAAGCCTGTGTGCAATTTCTAGAGCACTTCTATAGGGAATTCCATCAGAGTTAAATGCATCACAGGTTCTTAATATCTTAATACAATTTAGAGATTTAAATTGTTCTAGAATTTTTTCATTATTTTTTACTAAATTGATGTATACGATAAGAACATCTTCTTTATTTAGTTTCTCATGTAGGTCCTGTGAGAAAAAATCTAAACAGTTATAACATTTAACCCCATACATTTCACAAAAATCAAAAAAATTTTTATAGTCATTTTGGGCGGTGGCGAAGCCTTTTTGTCGAGGATGGATTAAAATAATTTTTCTTTTATTAGAAATCACTCTGAGGCCCCTCATTGATTACTTTTGACTGTGGGTACTTAACTTGATCGCCTAATTCATTTTTAGGATATGACCATCCAAGGGGCTTAGCCACGTCCGCAAAAGAAGCGGGACGGTCAAGTGTAACAAGATTATTATATTCTTCCACGAGAAGATGATCATAATAAAGCTTGCTTTTGCCTACAGGCTCTAGATAGTGACCATATCTTTTTTCTCCTCTAATAAATGAATACCCACCTCTGGGATCATTCCAAACCGGAATAAAAAGCGGAACGTGATTCTTTAAGGTGATATGCCTATTCTCATAATTTTTTTTAACTAAACTGTCATACCAATCTTCCGACCTGCCCCAGCATGCTTGATCTTGTGGCCAGTTTACAGGATAAGGGCCAAGAGCATCAAAAATTTCCTTTTTAAAAAATCCCATAGTTTGAAAATGATTATTTCTAGTCATCCAAAGCTTGTTTCCATTTTCTGTTAATGCGTAATGGTTATCTAAAGTGCTATTCAGCGTGACCCTTCTTACGCCATTTATATCCAGGCAAAAAATGGGAATTTTTTTAAAGTCATCTAAGAGAGAAAATAAAATTTTCTCATTTCCTACAAACTGAAGATCGTCTTGAAGAAAGAGAATTATATCGCTAGCAGCATTTTCAATTATTATATTTTTAGCATGATATTCATCATTAATCCAATCTCTTTCTTCTCTTCTTATTACCTTTTCATAATTTTCTTCACAGACATCTAGAAAGTCATTAAAGCCTTTTTCGGTGGATCCATTGTCAACTAGTATTGTTTCAACTTCATCGAGCTTGACTATTTTTTTAAGACTTTCCATCTGGGCTTGAGAATATCTTAAACGGTTGCATGTTGTTATCCCAATGGTTAAATTCACTTATGAAGCTCCTGTAGCATTTTCATAAACGGAAAAAAACCTCTGGGCATCATTATCTGAGACACTGAATTTAGTGCATATTCAGGATCGGGTATGGCAAGTTCAATATTACCTGGCTTGAAAATAGATTTTTCACTAAGTATCTCAGAAGCCAACCCGACATCAGTTGATACTATAGGAGACTGAGTAAGCGCACATTCAACAATGGCTTGTGGGCCTCCTTCATAGCGGGCCGATACTATGTAAAGATCGAGGCAGTTATAGAAATCATTAATAGTTTCAAGTTCTGGCAATTCAAAATAATAGTATTTAATATTAGCTGCTTCTAGTCTTTGAATAATATACTGTCTTCTCCAGCCAGCTAAGAGAACTTCAACTTTTTCTTCTTTTATTTCACTGAGTTTTTTAATTGCATCAAATAAGAGGTCAGGTCCTTTTTCTAATTTAGGAGAAACAAGATCACTTCCCTCAGTGTCTCTTTGAAAGCTTCCGATTAAAAAGCTTTTTTCATTAATTCCGAACTTCTTTCTAGTTTCACTTTTATCTTCTTTTTTCTTTTTCCAAATAGCTTGATTTGCCCAAAATGGAAATGTATGAATGGGCTTATCTGTTAAATTTCTTATTTGATCATGGGTTTTTTTACAGGGAACGTGGTAACAGTCTATCACCCTGTCTCTTATAAGAAAATTTCTCTTTTCTTTCTCATCAAATTTTTCTGGAACCATGTGATGGACAGTGGCGACCACCTTTTTTTGTGCAAGAAGCTCTGTGTGAACTTGATCCCAGCACCAGTCTGCTAGCAACCAGATAATATCTGCTTCTTGTGGATTATCCGTGTTCAAGCTGGGAAAATTAGTTTTCCACTCCTGTACAAATCTATCACATATCCAATTTTCTGATGGTTTTAGCGCAAATACCTTCACTTAAATCTCCGAGTTTAAGATTATTAGAATTATACAACATTTTATCGGCTATTTTAATTCTGATTTTTGAGATCACTTTCATACATCATGACGGCTAAATCTTTAAAAGCTACCTCAGGTTTCCAGCCTAGTGTCTTTTTAATCTTGGCAGGATCACCCAGTAGATGTGGAACTTCATGCGGACGAAGAAGTCTGGAGTCAAATTTCACATGTTTTTCAATGGAAAGCCCTGCATAATTAAAAACAGTCTCTAGAAATTCTCTTACTGTATGTGTCTTTCCAGTTGCAACAACATAATCGTCTGGAATATCGTGTTGTAACATTAGCCACATTGCCTTCACATAGTCTCCTGCAAAGCCCCAATCTCTCTTCGAATCTAAGTTTCCTAGATATAAATCTTTTTGTAATCCTAGCTTAATTCTTGCCGCGGCACGTGTAATTTTTCGAGTAACAAAAGTCTCACCTCTTCTGGGAGACTCGTGGTTAAATAAGATGCCTGAACATACAAACATATCATAGGATATTCTATAATTTCTACACAGACTATGAGCAAAAACCTTGGCACATGCATAAGGGGACGCGGGTGTTAGGCGTGTGGTTTCATTTTGGGGCACTTGAGGATTGTCTCCAAACATCTCAGAGCTGCTTGCCTGATAGAATTTTGCTGTAGGACACACGTTCTTTGTTGCCTCTAGCAACCTTAAAGTACCCATTCCAACTATCTCTGCTGTCTCCTCCGGCGTATCAAAAGAAACTCTGACATGAGACTGGGCGGCCAGGTTATAAATTTCATCAGGCCTATAGGTTAAAAGCGTCTTGTAAAGTGCGCCTGTATCGATCATATTGCCATAGATAAGTTTAAAATTAGGATTTTCCAATAGATCGTCCACCCTATCAGTGCAAATCAACGAAGTTCTTCTTTTAATTCCAATAACCTCGTATCCTTTCTCTAAAAGAAACTCAGCTAAATAAGAGCCGTCTTGTCCTGTAATTCCCGTTATTAGTGCTCTCTTTGACATTTTAGAGTACCTCCCCTATCGGGTGAAAGAACTTTCCTCCCTTTCTACCATACCACACAACTTCTCTGGAAAAAGTTTTTTTATCATCAAACAATTTATCAGGCACTATGTTTATATTAGATTTTTTAGTTTCTAACTGAGATATAACTCCCGCCCGTGATTCTTCAAAGTATTCATGTATATTATAAGCTAAATCGAAATTTATCTCAGATTGATTATGGTAATTCACAAGTCTATTCTTTTGATAGTTTAAAACATCCGTTATAATGTCTCGATCTTTTAGAAGAATCAAATAGTTGCTATAGAGAAACGCTTCTATCTCTAAATAAAAATCTTCTAAGTTTTCAGAAATCCTTAGAAAGGTTGCTTCTTCAGGAGGCCACGTAATATCTTCAAATTCTGGTACACTCTGCCCAAAACCCTTTCCGCAAAATACTCCATCTAAAAGTGAATCTATTATCTTCAATTCAGATCCAATAATCCCTAGTGGATTATTTTCTCCGTGTGTGATAAGACGAGAATAAAAATCTGAATATCTTATTCCAAAATGGTGACGTAAAACTATAGATGTCACTTGCAAAAGCCCAAGCAGGTGCATGCTTTGAACTATCCAGGCAAATTTATAAGTTTTACGATAATCTTCTCTGCTCATAGACTGTGTGCCTACAACAATGATTTCCTTTTCCGAAACTTCATCAATTTCTTTTAAGTCAGAATGTGCCTGAAATATTGGTATTTCAATCATGTCTAAACCATATCTTTCCTGATATTGGCTCTCCCCCATCTCTGCGTTGGGCATGATTGAACAATTGTAAATTACTATTCCTGAGTGTTGTGAGCTGTCTAGCAGGCTGTCAACCCCTTCCATAAATGAATCGTATGTTTCTCCCGGAAGCGGTAATATTAGTTCGGTGTAAGTAACAAGCCCTGCTTCAACATATTTTTTTTGAAGATCATTGAAAAACTTCATTCGAATATTTTTTCTCTGGATGTTCTCTAAAGTTTCAGAGTTTAAGGATTGCATGCTAATAGAGACACCTTTATTCATCCCGGCGTCCGAAAAAATTTGAGCTAATTCAAACACACGATCTGTTGTATTCTTAGTAAAGCAAACGCGAAATTGACTAGGATAGCCGGTTTGTTTTTTATTATGTGCTAATCTAATAGCAAACTCTTTATCTCTTTTGAAGATTCCAAAGTTTGCATCTGCTCCAAAAACAAGATCAACCTTCTTTTCGGTAAAATAGTCTATTTCACTTAACAAACGATTCTCATCAAATTTTCTCACTTTGGATGCAATTGCTGAGCCCCAATCACAAAAGGAGCATTTAAAGGGACACCCACGATTGGTCTCCCACGTTATCATCCAAGAATATTCATCACTATCAAGCATGTCTTCAAAAATTCCCTCTAAATAGGGTGATGGGATAATATTAAGATCAGTAATTCTTGGCCGAGATGGGGATTGATAAATTTTCCCTGTAGCTCTATCGTAGAACGTAGTCCCGCTAATTTCTCTTATGCCTTTTATCCCGTCATCATAATATCGATTAAGAATTTCTTGAAAAGTTACCTCACCTTCACCATGCACTGTGAGATCAATAAATGAATAGTCATTAAAAAATTCAGAAACGTTATTTGGGACCTGTGGGCCGCCAAAAATTATTAGGCATTCGGGATTATTTTTTCTTACCTCTTCAGCCAATTTTAAGCTTAATGACCAATTCCACACATAACAAGAGATTCCAAATATATCTACGTTTCCTATCCTACTCACCATCTCCGAAATTTTTTCTCGAAGGAATATGAATTTTTTAAACTTGAAGTTTTGTGATATCTTTTCATCTTTTAAAGCAAATGACTTTAACATTCCCACACTATAGGGAAGATATACCTGAGATCCGTAACGATTGTTAAGTTGAACGAGTTGTATTGTGTATTTTTGTGTCTGCTTCACTGTCATCTCAAATCATTATAATGGTTATAAGTTTTTCTAAAACCTTCTTCGAATGTGGTAAATTTAAAATTTCCAATCAGATCTTTTAACAAGGCGTTACTTCCATCTTTTCTAAATTGCCCATCTAGACCGCCGCTAAATTTAAATCTTACATCTTTTTGAGATATTTTATTCCCAATTTCACACATTTCTTTTATGCTAAGGTTCTCGTCGGGTGAGATGATCAAGGGAGTCTCATTATTATGTGAGATAAGAAGCTTTGGTAGTATTTGAACCAAGTCATCCACGTAAAGTTGCTGCCTTAGAGGATTTCCAGTTCCCCACATCTCTATTTCATCTCCCTGCTTTGCGTGTGAAAGCTTTCTTACGAGAGCGGCTATAAAGTGAGAATCAGGATCAAGAAAGTGATCTCCTGGACCGTAGACATTAGAGGGGGAAAAGGTAGAATAGTTCAAATTAAATTTTTTTCTGTAGGCGTTACAATGAACGTAGAGGGCTCTTTTAGACATCGCATAAGAAAGGTTTGTCTCAGACGGTGATCCTTCAAAAATATTAGATTCATTAAAAGGATAGTGAGATAGAGTATCTGGAAATATACATGTGCTCAAAGAGGCGAGTACTCTTTTTATCTTATGCTCAAAGGCACATCTTATGACATTTAGATTTATTAGGATGTTTTTTTCAAAAAAAACAACAGGATTATTTTTATTTGCTCTAATTCCCCCTACTAGAGATGCAAGGTGAATCACAGCATCAGGCCTAACATCTCTATACATCAATCGAGTATCTTCATAGCTGTCTAAAGAATAATCAGCTGAAGAGACGTAAATCCAGTCCGGCTTTAAAAGTGCTAAACGACGACCTATAAATCCGCTTCCTCCTGTGACTAAGACTTTTTTCATTTTAAAATTTTTTAAGAATAGTAGTGATTTTTTCTAAATCGGCAAATGATAGATTGGGATGATTGGGTATATACATTCCACACTTATCTATCTTATCAACATTGGGAAATGATACCTCGCCATATTTTTCAACGAAGAATGGCTGCCTTCCCATTGACCCGCAGATAAGTGGTCTACACTCTATTCCCGCTTTTATTAGTGACTCTGCTATATCATCTCTCTTTTCATGGATTAAGGGATAAGAGAAATTAGAAATAAAGCAATTATCTCTTAGCTTGGGTCTCCAGAAATTATCTGGTAAATTTTCAAAATAGAATCTTAAGTTAAGATTTCTTTTTTCACATACTGTGTTGATTTTCTCCAATTGAAAAAGTCCCATTTGTGCCTGAAGATCGTTTCCCCTTAGATTGAAACCAGGATAATAAAAGGTAAATGATGCATTAAAGTCACTTACATTCCACATTTCTCTTTTTTGCTTTTTAAAATCTGAGCTCGTGTCTCTATCCCAGCCATGACTTCTTAGGGACTTTAAAACATCATTCATCTCAGAATCACTAGAGCAAACCATGCCGCCTTCGATTGTAGAGATATGATGTCCGAAATAAAAAGAAAACGTAGACATTAGACCAAATGTTCCTAATTTTCTATTATTAAACATGGAACCCGTAGATTCACACACATCTTCAAGTAAAATGACGCCATATTCATCACAAATACTTACTATTTTTTCCATATCTGGTACAAAGCCAAGGACAGACACTAGCATCAGTGCTCTAGGGCTATCTCTTTCAAATATCTCTTTAAGCATATTAATATCTACAGAGAGATCATCCATATTACAATCACACAGAATGGGAGTTAATCCAAACTGAATGATAGGTGCTAAATCAGTGGCCCAGCATAATGCAGGAACCACCACCTTGTCATCTGGTAGCAATCGCTTAGATGCTAATAGAGAATAAATCATCAAAAGATTTGCTGAGGATCCGGAATTTACCGAGGTGCTAAAGCTGGAGCCTAGCCACTGGGACCACTTTTTTTCAAATAGCAGCGTGGCTGGGCCCTGGGTGAGTCGAACTCCGTCCTGGGAAAGCCAGTTTATGAGCTTAGAAATATCCGTAGAATCGATAGTATCTTGAGCAAGTGATACTGTAGATTTTTTAATCATTGAAATCTCCACGTTCTAAAGTCAAGCAGCCAAGTATTCCAAGGATCAAAAGGAATCAACCCCGTGTTTTTCTGGCTTGGCCTGAAAAATACTGCATTTTCTATCTGATTAAACATACAGGCACTATAGGCAAATGTACTATCTGATGCTAGAACACAATCAGAGAGGGTGAGCAAAAAATAATCTGGAAGAAAATCTAGTGAACCCTTATAGCCTTTCTTCCATTTTACGTTTAGCTTTACATCGTGGTCGTTGAGAAAGATTGGGTCAAATTGGGAAAAAATACTTTGAGCCTTCTCCTTTCTATCTGTGCAGATAAAAATCTTAGGGTTTTTAAAACCTTGCATTTGATAGTAATCCATTAAAAATTTTGCAGCAGAGACATATGCATCAGCGGGAAACTTCCACTTGGCCTGGTAGTCTTCTCCTAGCCTGGCATGAATTGTGATTATCTTGTCACAAGAAATTTTATTTTTAAGAGCCTCTATTTCTTTCTTGATATCATCAAACAGATCGCTTTTAAATTTACAGTGATCTAGTATTTTTTCTTTATGCCTTCCGTACCATGAAGTATGATAAAATGTATTACAATCTGGTGCCACGTCAAAATTAATTTCTTTAAATTTTTCACCCTGGGAAATAATCTTTGAGTGGGCTGGGTGGTATCCACAGATATCATCAGGATCTCTACCTTCAGAAATAGGAGTATACTCTATCTCAGTGTCAATTGATGAAACTGGAATATTGAATATTCTTTGGCCAATCCACTCGGGAGTTTGAATTTTTAAATCATAGTCTTCTGCCAGAGTAAAAAGTGTAAGATATTTAAAAAACTGGTTAGAGAAATAGCCGCCGCCCATAAATGTACTTGTCACATACTTAGATTTTTTCATTGAATACCTCAAGATATTTTTGTGCAATAGCTTCTATTTTTAAATGACTAGAATCGACATCTATATTTAAAAGATCTAAATTATCCGGAAGATCTAGTTCTGGAGGATTATCGTAATCGCAAAGTTCAAATTTATAATCTATTGACTCTAAAATAGCTATTCCGTTTTCTTTTACAATTTCACCAGTTCCACCGGAGCTTGAGTAGATAATGGGACACAATTGAGACATTGCCTCTACTGTAACATTGGGGCAGTGATCCAGCCATGCCAGGTGTATCATCCAGTCTGCAATTGAGTATATCTGCAAACAGACCTGTGGGTGAACGTTTCCTACGTAGAGCACTCTCTTATCATTAACCCTATAATCAGGATTTTCACCTAACACAAAAAGAATATCATTATCTTTTGCTAGTTTTTGAAATAAAAGAATATTTTCTTTAAGCCTTTTTTGTCTGTGCCAGCTTGCAGCGCACACAAATATCTTATCATGTTTTTTTCTAATATCTTTAAGCTGATTAGAAATCTCAGGACTGACAATCTTTATTCCATTTCCTATGACAGTACCTCGAGCTGTTCCCCACCACCTTTCAGTCATTTTTTTATCAAAGTCAGACTGCCATATGACATGATCACAATTATCATATGCTAGTTTTATCATCTTATTGTGGGAGTCAAATTGCTCTGGCTTAAACCAAATTCCATCTAATCTTTGAATAAACTTGCTTCCCTCGTGAGGTCTATTTGTGGGCTCAATAAAGCAAAGAAAGATGTCATAACCGGATGCATAATTTACAATTTCATGGCCCTGGATGGCAAGTTCATTTGCTAGCCTATAGGCAAAAGCATTAGGGCCTGATGAGGATGAAAAATTTACATTGGAAAAGTGTATTCTCATGACTTAAATTGGGATGTAGCGATTATTAATTCTAGCATTCTATTTCTTTAAAACATTGATCCATACACTCTTTCCATGATCTTAGTTCAACACCTGATGAATAATCAAAATTTTTAGACTCTAGTATCTGAACAAGCTCTGAAAAGTTTTTATATGTGTTTTGTTCTGAGGTGAACTCGCAAGCACCTCCGCCTATCTTTAAGGAAAGGGTAGGAATTTCACAGGCAAGTGACTCTAGTATATGATTGGGCCCTGGATCAAACCTAGACGCGCTAATATAAACGTCATATTTTCCTAATTCCTCTCCAAGTGCATTTCCAAACAATGGGCTCACAATTCTAGAGTTTTTAAATGTGTCTCTATGTCTCCCTATATAGGTGAAGGTAAAATCCTTATTTGTTCCCACATAGTCATCAAGACTTTCATAGATGTCAAATCCCTTGAGGTAGTTATTTGACCAGTGATGAGTAACAAGATTAATCTTTCCATTCTCTATCTTTTTATTTTTTTTAAAAATAGACCTGTCTACGCCGTTGATGAGAACTGTAGTTTTTTTACACTTCCAGCCTTTGAATTCATGATAGTTTTTCATCCAATGAGATACAAAAAATGTATGATCAATATATTTGCTACATTCATTTAAGAGAGGATCTACGTCTGTCGTTCCTTTTCTATCATCACAT
>Ga0256380_1000058_pt1 | contig 12259 bp, 20 predicted proteins | sample LS1230viralmetaG_FD_189071 | JGI IMG/M metagenome (GOLD analysis project Ga0256380, IMG submission 189071) | Seawater viral communities from deep brine pools at the bottom of the Mediterranean Sea - LS1 2300m | ecosystem: Environmental > Aquatic > Marine > Bathypelagic | place: Mediterranean Sea... | reverse complement strand
ACGGTCTTATGACTCAGGCTTCCGCTATAGCCACAAAGCGAACGGACGGGAATGCTGGGATCGGATTTGCGTTGGAGGCCGGGACCACAGGTGGGTCGGCAACCGTGATAAAGGTCCTGTTCGACGGATGGGCGTTTAACTCCTCCGGTGGGGCTTTCGCATAAGATACCCCTCCCTCGCGTCAGTCGCCACGCGCCTACCCGGTGCGTGGTGGCTTTTACTGGTCCTGGTTTCGCAAAGGATGTTGTCATGGCCATGAGACGGATAGCTAAAACCATACGAGAGGCACGCGGTGCCAAGGGACTGCCGCCGCTCAAGAGCGTCACGAAACTTCTAGAGGAACGCGGTCACAGTGATCCTCTCAGGCTCAAGAAGGCACAGCGCAGGTCCAAGCAACTCAGGCTCAAGAAGGCCACGCCCAAGCGAGCCTTTCCCAAGAAGAGCGTCACGAAACATCTAAATAAAGTTAAGAAATCACCAGGACGGTATCGGGCATGATGCAGCGAGACAGTCTGAAAAGTAAAGTACAGTCCGAATTCTATGGCCGCTCGCATGTGGCCATGGCAGCACCCGCGACGGGGTCGGGAACTGCTGCTAAGAAATCACCCCGCGAAAGGTCCAAGCTATGCCTTCTCCAACCGTAACAGCAAGTATGATCGAGAACGCCCGCACGAATATCACCGAAGACGGGTTAGTGGCGAACCGTTTTGTCTACTTCGACGACTTCATCGAAGGCGGATATAACCCTGAAGACTCGTCTGGAAAGTTTTCGGAGACAGCAGGCGACTCGCCCTGGCTGGTTTTGAAAGTAGACGCGGCTACCGACAACAATGAAGTGATCGCTATATCTGATACGGCGGTCGGTGGTGTTCTCACCCTGACTACAACGAATGCAGACAACGACGGACTCAGCCTTCAGTTAGAGGGAAACTCGTTCGCCGTTACGGCGAACAAGAACATCACCTATGAATGCCGGTTCAGGGTCACCAATGTCGAAGAGTGCGACTGGTTCGTTGGTCTTGCCACGACGGATGTTACCGGCACGACTCCCGTTCTTGCAGGAGTCAACGACAGCATCGGTTTCAGATGCCCGGATTCGACCGGAGACATAGACTACGTGGTCGAAGACGACACCAGTGAAACCACCGCAGACAGCACGAAGGACCTGGCCAACGCCACGTTCGTGGTGGTTAGATTTGAAGTTAAAGGCACCACCAGTGTTCAGTTCTGGATAGACGGCGTGGCCATTGCGACAGTGACGACGAATCTTCCTGACACCGATGCCATGCTCACCCCGACGCTTGAAATCCGGAACGACGGTGCGGCTGCAAATACCATCGAAATCGACTATCTTCTTGTGGCCCAGGACAGGTGATAATACATGAAGGAAGTCGTGATCGTCGGTCCCATGGAGAGAGCCAAGGACTACAGCCAAGATGCGCAGATATGGTGCATCAACTATTCCTACAAAAATCAGGGAAGATGTGATTACGTCTTCCACATGGACCCAATTGATGTCGAGAAGGAGGAGTTTTTCGTCAAAGACATGAATGCGTTGGGGTGTCTGGTGATCTCCACGCGGGCGTACAAAGAAATCCCCAATAGCGTGGCCTATCCTCTAGACAAGGTTGTCGAGTTCTTCGGCGGAGTCCGGTACTTCACGTCCACCATCGCTTACGCCATGGCCCTGGCAATAGCCACGAAGGTGGACAGGATCACGATGCCGGGGTTGAATTACGTGAATGACGGATGGGAATATGCGTCCCAGAAGCCTTGCCTGGACTTCTGGGCTGGTGTTGCCGTTGGTCGGGGAATCCAATTCAAACTCCCGAAGGAAAGTGGGTTAGCTCGCCCGTGGATCTGGGACCCGGACCTTTACGGGTACGTGGACAACAAAAATAATACCCTGTGCTATTCCACGATCTCGGCGTCCTACCGCGCCTGCATGGCGTACCCCAAGGCGTTTGTCAATGCGGAGTCTGGCGATGATGTTGACGTGGATTGGTACGAGAAAACTGTCTTGCATGAGAGGGTCGTCGTGATGGATGCTTTGAGAAAGAGAATGAGTTGGGAAGTTGCTCCGACTCCTGTGAATGTCCGCGTGGCGACGGCTGCTGATGTCGAGAGGATGAAGAAACCCGGCGCGGTACTCTAATGAATACGGCTTTCATACAGGCCAAAGGGACTAATGTCAGATTGCCTGACAAGCACCTTGAGTTTATCGGCCCGAAAAGGCTGATTGAGCACGTCATTGACAACGCGAGGGATTCGGAAACCATCGACAACGTCTACCTTTTTACGGATGATGCCAGGTTAATGGAGATTGCAAGGGAGTCGCGAATTGGCGTGATTGAGGAACCAGAGGAATTGACCAGGGTAAAGTCAGAGGGGCCACTGATTGAATACCGCATGGATGCGTGGCGGTCTATTCATGGGGAGCCTTCCAGGGAGGATGTGTTTGTTGAACAGTACGGGAACGTGATCTTATTTGACGAGGGCCTGATCGACCGCGCCGTCCAGATCTTCTCAGGCATGAGTAGCGGGCACGTTGAGAGCATGTACAAGATTGAAGGCATGCCGTATCCATATGATTGGCGGAGATTGAGAATTGACGGGTCCGTTGAGTTTCCGAATACTAAAAGTGACGATGTTAGAGTCCGAACGGAGGACTCCCAGAAGGATTTCCAAGGTTTCTACGGTGATGGCGGGGTGCGCGTTCACGGCTGGCCTTTCCAGGTGCATCCTATTTACCCGGTGATAACCACCCGTTGTGACGCTTTGGAAATTGACACGCTAACGGATCTTAACCTTTCGCGTGCGGTATATGAAGCCAAGTCGTCCGGGTCCTGGCAGAATCTTCGGGAATATCAGGGGGTTTTAGCGTGACCAACGTGATCTTCATAGAGGCCAGGGCTGGCTCCACGAGGTTGCCGAAGAAGCACCTGCTTCTGATAGACGGCCATCCCGTTATCCGGCACGTCATGGACGCGGCCAGGGAGAGCGCCCTCGCCACGGACGTGATCGTGTCCTCCAACTGCCCGGACATTCAGCAGGTCGCCAGGGAATCCGGTCTGGAGTGTTATGACCGGGAGGCCCACCTTTGCCACGAGGAGGGCAATCTTAATGATCAGAACGCGGGGATAGTGAAGTGGAATTCTGACCGGTGGATGAAGGCCAACGGTCAAGTAGGGGCCTTCGCGGCGATCCGCCTCATGGGTTGCAGTCTCATAATGGACCCCTCGCTGATAGACGAGGTCATCATGGCTATGAATAGCGGTGCCCCCAGAGCCAGGACCATGTACAGGGCGGAGCAGGACCACCCCTTCTACGCATGTGAGATCGAACGGGACGGTCTCGCCCGGTATGTCAACAGGAAGATGCCCATCAGATCCAACGAGATGCCCGAGATGTACATCGTGGACGGCGGTCCTCTTGGAGACAGGGTCGTAGATTCCGTAGCGGACGCATTCGTCCCCGTGATCAGCCAGAAGGGCGACGTGATCGAAATCCATGATGCCAACAGTTATGAACTGGCCAAGGGGCTCTGGGAGTCCAGGAATGCCATGCACGTCTAAAAAGGTGGTCCTGGTCGGGATGATCAACCCCTATGAGGGGGATGACGTGGGAGATATTGAGATCTGGTGCATCAACCGGTCGTTCATGCAGCAGCCCGGAGTCACCAGAGTCTACTTCTTCGACAACCTCCATCAATTCGGGGACGAGTTCATAGATGCTCTCAATGCTCTCCCAGAGAATGTGAGAGTGATTTCCCGCCGTCCGTGGCCTGAGGTCCCCCGATCCGAGGGGTTTCCCTTGAAGGCGACCCTCGGGGCCTTCAACACCAACATTAGATATTTCCAATGCACGGCGGCTTATATGCTGGCACATTCTCTGGCCGAGAAGATCCCGCACGTTGTGTTGTGTGGCATGTATCACTTACATGACAGTCTGGAGTATTTCCAGCACAAAGCCTGCATGGAATTCTGGCTGGGTGTGGCCATGGGGATGGGCCATCAGGTGGATATAATGGGCGATACGCAGCTAACCAAGCCGTTTCCCTGGTCCCCGCCGTTCTATGCCTACGAGTATCAGCAATTTGAAGGTCTCGCCAATCAGGTGCTGGCTGCGGCCTACAGGGCCTGCCTGTCTTTCCCGATGAGGTTCATGACGCCCGAGGAGGCCGACAGCCCGGAGATGCGGGACCACTTCAAGAGGATGGCCCATACGCTCGTATCCAGCCACGCGGAACATTTTGCCATGTCAGACGAGCAAAAGGATGCTATGATGTCTAAAAAGGTCACGGAGGACCGCCAGTGTCAACCAACGTAAAAATATGGAGTTCCGCCGAAGCGACGTTCCCCAACGGCCAGATCGTGAAGATCGGGGATCTGTCCACGGGTCAGCCGAGGACGATAGCAGCCGCCAGCGATGAGCATTTTTCCGCCAGGGCCATCGTGGCGGACAGCTACACTGCCGTGACGATGTGGACCGCTGGGGATTCCGGCGTCTCTGATTTCGACGTGGGAATAATTCTGTCCGACCAGACGGTCCTCGCGGAGTTCCGGTCAACAAGCACTGTCGGCTACGCCGCTATCGGCATTACCGCTAACGTGCCGTTTATATTTTCCAGTAACGATTTCGTGGCGAAGGCGTCGGCTATCATCGCAACTACCTCTCAGACCACGCCCCTCCTGATCGACCGGATCGTCGTGCAGAGAAATGTGGCCAATGGGCAAGGAGACGCGGATGTCACGCTGATGCTGTTCACTTGAACTGCCAGCACAACACGGACTTCAAGACCGACTAACGAAGAAAGGAGTCTTCCATGCCCAGCAATTCTCTGTATATCCCGAGAAACCGTCTCAGACGGGGACTGGCCAACAACTCTACCGACGTTGCAGTATCGTTCCCAGTTTCCACGACCACGGAGCCGTCAAGCACTGACGATTCAGGGGACCCGACCGCAAACCATGCGGTCATCCCCACATCAGATCAAGACACGCTGCTGCACTTTTTCGGGACGGACACCGATAACGATGATTTTCATGCTTATGTGTACGGCTGGTCTAGGCTTGTCTCTTTGACCAGCAGTACGCACCAATGGATGGCTACATTTTTAATAAGAGTTGTGGCCAAGATGGGGACTCATGTTGGTCTTTCGGGTGGCATCGTAACAGACAGTGAACGCTGGTGCGATACTATCACCCTAGATACTACCAATATCGGCACATCTGATTACGAAATAATCTCAGCAGCGGACAATGGAACCGCAGCCTTGATTATCCGCAATAAAGGATTTGAGAAGTTAGATGTGTGGTTTGACATGAATGCTGGCGCAACCGCCGGTACTGGATGCAACGTCGCTTGGAGAAGCCTGTAATGCCGAGGTATCTGTACGCATTCATGCCGAACCAAGCCGGGTTGGATCAACTCGATGCGCATGGCGGTGCGAATCTGCGCGTATCTCTGGACAACCAGACCGCTATTGTTGAGTTTGAGCCATTTGTCGGCAGTGAGGAACAGGCGATCCCGAGCGAATTGTTCGGCAAGTTGACCCCCCTGGAAGACGCTCTGGAAGTCATGAAGTCGGAGGCGGACAAGTGGGAGGTTCCAGACGACTGATGCAAAATATACGCGGAAAATTTCTGAACCTTGGATGTCTTCGGTATTGCCCGATGGATGAGGCTGGCGGCACAACCACTACGGTTGATCGCTCCGTCAATGCTACCAATGGATCGTTAGTCGGTGGTGCGATTCCGAACGCAAATGAAGGCGTCGGCAGGATTCGCCCTTCATCGTCCGGAGTGTTTTTCGACGGAACCAATGATACCGTGACCTTGGGGTCAGCATCCGATATAGATAATCTCACCACCTTCACCTACAACTTCTGGGCCAGGCCGAGCGGGGTAGCTACTCGCCTTCTTACAAAAGGCACGAAAGTGAAAGTAGTGATCCTGACCACTACTGGTAAAGTTCGCGTATTCGTTGATCACGGTACTACGAATCTGAGGAATGACTCTGCCGTATCCTTGCCCCTGTCTACCAGTTCGACCCAGAATGTGTGGACAATGGTGACATGTACATGGGACGGATCTACTACCGCTGCAAACGCATTGGTCTACTTTAATGGCGTAGCCGTTGCCATGGAGAACGCTAATAATGGCGCTGGTTCTAGATCGGGTGATGCGTCTACCACCATGTACATCGGATCGGAAAATAATTCGTCCGCGTTCTTCGCGGGACATATATCAGAAGTTTCAGTGTTCGGTAAGGTCCTGACCGCCGCTGAGATTCACGGGATTTACGCGGCGTACAGGCGGGACAATACACCGAGGAGAGGCGTCTTGTGATGGGTTACTCTTGATAAAGTTTGAGGTAAAGCCTCATGGACAGTTTCGGCGTTTCACAATGGGTACAATTGATTGCTACTCTGCTAACCATTGGGGTTGGCGGTGCATGGGTGGTGGGATCAATCAAGACGACGACTGCCGTATTGTCTTCAAAGATCGAACAACTCGGGGACGCGATAAAGTCCCTGCAGCAGATATGCGCCAACACGATCATGGATCACCATGCCCTGGCCGACCGGGTGTCGAAACTGGAATACAAGACGGAATACCTGGAGCGTCATAGCGATGGAGGCTCCGCAGGTACGCCCCAGCCGCCTGCCACGCGGGAAGCTAGAGACTCTTCCGGACGAGGATAACCGACATGGCTGTCACCTACGCTGAATTAGTCGATCATCTCAACATCGTTATCGGTGAGAATCATGATGGCCGACTGAACGAGCAGCAGATCATAAATCAGGCCGGAAATTTCCTGATAGGCTTGCATCCCTGGAGATGCCAGTCACGTCCCTCCGCACTCCTGGACCTGATCGCGGACCAGCCCTGGGTGGACATCCCCAATGATTTTGGCAATGGCGAAATCCTCGGGATTACTCAAAACGGGACGCTCAATTTTGATGTCCAGTTGACTACACTTCAGGAAATTGACCGCTTCGGAGGCACTTCGATCCCCTCGCCTTCTCGGTATTTCGTGGCCCTGTCATGCCCGACTCAGGGCTCCACCGTGGAGCCGCTGGCTGACCCTCGCCTGGAGATCAACCCCACGCCATCAGCTACCGAATCCGGTGCCTTCAGATTCTCTTACCGGGCCGGATGGGTCCCTTTGTCGCCAAGAGGATCGCACGTGTCCAACATCCCTCCCTGGATGGACCTTGCTCTCACGCAGTGCGTGCGGGCCTTCGGCTCTTACTACGATACTAATGACAACACTCTGATCGAAAAGTTCGTGGTTTCTGCTGAAATAGAAAGGATCAGGGCGGCTGACGCGAGACAACAGAGAAATGTGGGCCGGGCGCGTGGGGGAATCCTGCAGGGTACTGGTCCAGACTACTCGACAAACTGGAATTGGAGTCACACTGGAGTCTCATAATGGCTATGACACTCACTGAAGCCCGGCTGACCGCTACGAACGCGGCGCTCCACATCACCACCACGCACTTCGGTCTGGCCAAGATTGATCGCGCCATCCGTGATGCCTGCGACCGGTTCCTGAAGGAGACGCGAGCCTACACCCTCACGACCAGCCTCACCTTGGCAGCGGATGCCAGCACGCTGAACCCAATCTCCACCATCGGTGACTTCACCATTCCCAGGTTCATCCGGGCTGAGATCTCCGGTGACCCGATCACGGCGGTTCCCTACGAGACTATCCGGCGAAGGTTCCAGGGAGAGACTCCTGTAGGCAAGCCGACGATGATTGCCTTCCGCAGGGATGATCTGGCCCAGTTCGACAAGCAGGCGGATCAGGCGTACACGGTGGAGGCCACGCACTGGGTAGGCATGCAGTCCTTTACGCTGGGCACGGGTTCCCCAGATAGCGTCACTTTGAGGATAGCCGATGAGTTCGTGGGCAACGTCGTTCGATGGGGTGTCCGGGCCTTTATGCTCTACGGGGCACCGGGGCATCCGGATGCGCCTGCGGCCCTGGCTAAGTTTGAGGAGGAGATCCAAAAGGGCAAAGAATACTATGCCAGTAACGCCCTCCCGGCACTCAAGTAAGGAGAGACATGGATGTCTTCCACAGCGTACCCAATAGCCCAAAGCGGCTCATTCAATGCAGGGTCCACCGTAAATCTGAACATTAAGCGAGCTGTGCTTGTGGAGCAGACGGTCACTCGGGACACCACCGGAACGGCTGGCGGGACCATGGACGCCCAAAAGGAAAGTGTTCAGGGTCTGACCACCGGAGACGTGTACGCCGAGGGGTCCGTTATCTTGGAGTCTGGTGGGTCAGTGGCCCTCGGACAAGATTCTACATTAGCCACGGCTTCCGATGCTATTGCCATCAACCCCCAACAGTGGGCACTGAGGAAATCCTGGGACCCGTTGATAGACGTGACCGGCACGGGAGACGCTAAGAAGCAGTGGAGGCACCCTCTTCCTAGCGTAACCGGCACGGTCTCCGGAAACATCCTTGCCGGGGCTGGTGCGGAATTCGATCTAGGGTCTGGTGGCGCTCCCATAACCACGACCGTGACGTTTGTAATTGACAATTTCGGAACCCTCGCCACGGCGGTCGTAATTCCTCAGAAGCAGGTGACTACCAGATTCGCGCCAGGGGGTCCTCCCCAGATGTCCTTTTCCTTTGTCTCCTCGGGGGCGGCTTCCACCTGGACCCCTACTTCCTCCAATTACACATGGCTGTTCCCGTCCGGGGCTGCCAACGCACTGGGGGGAGCCCCAGTGAGGGCCACGTTGGTGTTGGACATGGACACCACCGCAAACGTATCGGAGTCCGCTCTTCTCTACGACTGCACGCTTATGTGTAATGCGAGCCAAGGCGGCGAAGTCACCTTCCAGGCCCGGTTTCGATTCGATGATTAGATTAGACGCCTGCTTTAAGGAGAACTGGACTTGCCAGGACCGAATAACCCACTAATTCCTGATCCAGATGAAGAAAAGGATCTTCCGTTGCAGCCTATGGATACAACGGGAAGTGATTTTTATAAATCTCAGCAGGAAGAGCGTCAGGGTGCATTTGAGGCCGAGAAAGAGAGAAAGCGGGAGGAATACATAGCAGGACTTAATCCTGCACAACAAGAGTCTTTATTCAAACGTCGCCCGGAACTCAGGACAGGGGGTGAACAGGAAGGTGGGATTCCACCAAGTACCGGTGCGTCATCAGCGACTCCACCAGCAGGTCCTGTAGCTTCTGGAGGATCTCAGCAGGATGTACAACTTCTGGAAGAGCTTCGTCTAATCCGTCAGCTTCTCCAGACTATTGACTCCAACATACAGAGCATGGAGTCCAATGGCATTGCGGTGACTTTCTAATGTCTAAAAAGAACGACCTGAACAACATCGGCCAAGGGACCCAGTTTACAAAAAACTTTGCAGATGGTCGGCGATCTCGTGGCATCCGCACGCACTTCCTGGATTCTGGTATCGAGACGGCTACCGATACGTGGCGGGGGTCAGTAGCAGGGTCTAGCTTTTTCCCAGGCACGTCGATCCCCATAGAAACCCGGACGGTCAGGAAGTTCGACGGCGGGCAGGCTCTTATCACGGAAACCTACGGGATCAAAAAAACAAGTGGCGGCAACCCCCCGTCCGCGCAGGAAATTATGGGTGTGACGACCGGTGTGGCAAGTGCGCACTGGTACGACGAGCCGGGGCCTCTGGAGGTCCCGTCGCATGAAGTGCGCGACATCAAGAATGACAATGACCGGATGTACGAGAAGCAATTCAAAATAATGACGCTGCGTTTCCCGTTCGTTTACCTAACGCCTCCTATTAGTAAATTGGTACAAGGAAACGTCAATACGATTAACAGAAAAAAGCTAGTGGTCACGGGGGCCGGGAATGGCAAAAAATTTGACCAATACACGTTGCTGTTCAATGGGTTTTCGGTAAAGGCTGTGCTTTATGAAGACGGCGCGGTGAAGTATCCGGGCGTTTGGGAGTTTCTTTATCGACCTGATGGATGGTGGAAGGTCCAGAGGATGGAAACTGAATCTGGGAGAATAACTTTTATAAAGATGCTCATGTATGAGAAGAAGGATTGGACTAAACTCGAAACCACTGATGAAGCCCCTAGCGGATCGGAATAATGCCTGAGCCTTACAGAGAGCCTGTTTCTGGGGAATCCATTCGCGAGTATCTTCATGATATGCTCTCAGACGTGGTTCGCAATGTCACCGGAAGCGGGGTGATGCAGGCGGGCGGAGCGGTGAACATTCGTCATCCTTTTGGTAGCACCGCATCCCAATCTTCTTTCCTGGCCAGGCTAACCGCATCCAGGAGGGCGTTCGTTCCTGTTGAAATGATCGGATATAACGAGCATCCATATCGGTTCGTATACGGATTCCAGGAAGTGACCTTGCTAGAACAGTGTTTCGACAAGGCGACTGGCGAAGACATTGGATGCGGGGACAATACCCTGCGATACATCAAGGTCGTAGACTTGGAAGGTGGCCGAAGTGGAGATCCGGCGTGGCCCGAGTCGGCCGCTGGGGCAAATAAGTGGGCTGTCAACGTGTGGGAGCTTCTTCATAAGCTGGATAACGACGTGGAGCCAGAAGAGCAGCACTATGTTTACGGGGCCAATATCAAGCAGAATCAATATCCGCCGAGTTTCGCTCCTGTTGGGCCTGGGCAGGGAGATGCAGAAGGCCCCGAGGGGGACCTCCATGCCGACAATCAGGACCTAGTCGTCGTAATGAGGGAAATGTTTGACGCAAAGGGGCAGGCTATTCGCTACTTCACCGCTCCTGGAATTCACGCGGGGACCTGTGCAGGGTAATCTCCAATGGTAGTTACTGCGTCCACCGGGCCTCAAGGAGGCATTCGCCACTGCGACTTGCCGTGCTTTTCTATTGACGACTTCACGAACTCGTTTTTTGACGTGTCGTCCTGCGGATCATGTGCTGCAGCGGCTGCGTATTCCAAAACGGCCACGGCATGGGACGGGGTATTGCGACCGTATATTCCTATTATCGCGGGAGAGTTCAATTTCTGGGACGGGTGCAGTTATAGCTTCGGACGTAACGGAGGAGAGATTCTCTCTTCCTCTGCCACTCATAAGGGCAAGAAACTTGTCGGATCGTGGACGGATTTCGGTGATCCGATGAACGTCAGCCCTCCGGGAACCATCATTACAATACGTTGCGACGACGGCAGCAGCGGTACGGAGACAATCTGGCAGGGAACGCATGACTCACTGTCCCCGGATTCAAAACCGGTGATCCGCATTGCTGGGTGTTCCCCAGGCCCTGAATTCATCAATCTCACGAAGCTGTCGGCCATGGGCTGTGTATGCGACGACAGAAACCCGGCCGGATGCCCCACAGATGCGGAATGTGCGGCGTGCGATAGGAACAGTGAGACAAGAGGGTGGATCTTTGAGGTCTCCGGATTCCCGACCTCGTCTCCCAACTGTTCGCCTCTAAACGGGACGCACAAGATAAAGGACAAGACGACGACTTGCATCTGGGACAAACAGCATGGCTCCAGCACCAGTCCCGAGTCCAGGCTGGAATGTATCGACCGTGGCAACGGGGACGGGATCTGGATGTATCAGGACGGATTAGGAGCCGGGCCAATCAAATCATTCTCGATCCTGGGCCAAGTTGAAGATGGTGAGAACTGCCCTCCACGGCCAGAGGATTGGACTCCCATTCAGATATGGGGGGCCTGCGACTGTTCCGCGCAGAAAGTCACCGGTGCCTACAGATATGGGGTTCTTTGATGTCGGTTCTAGGAAGTGATGTTCCGTCGATTCTGGAAGACTGCTGCGATTTTCCATTGAAGCTGATCGTGAACACTACCGGCCTGTCCAGTTCCGGCTGTAGCGGGTGCGTCTCGGGCGGAAGCACTACGTGGGATGGAGTTCTCCGCGATTATGAGGGAACGAGATGTATATATACTATTGACAACTTCTTACATGACCGCTTTGACGGGTCTGCCGGGCTTAACAAGATCTACACCACCCTGCGAAGATCTCAGCTACATGAGTGCGGGTGGCTATTGTTCATAGCTTGTAGCCACTGCGCATTCAACGAAAACATCTGGGTGGGGTCTGGTCCGCATTTTTACCCTCAGGGGACCTACCGGGTTCTGTACGGGTGCAATATGGACGTGGAGACGGTTGAGGTGGCGGAGAACCTTTTGCCATGAACAAGGTCCAACTGTCCTGGAATGCACATGTTGAGGCTGCCCCCCGCCACCGCTCAGATTTCCTGGACGACATCCCT
>Ga0256380_1000056_pt1 | contig 12346 bp, 11 predicted proteins | sample LS1230viralmetaG_FD_189071 | JGI IMG/M metagenome (GOLD analysis project Ga0256380, IMG submission 189071) | Seawater viral communities from deep brine pools at the bottom of the Mediterranean Sea - LS1 2300m | ecosystem: Environmental > Aquatic > Marine > Bathypelagic | place: Mediterranean Sea... | reverse complement strand
AGAACAGATGAAACACCCGCATCGGTCATCTCTTTGACCAAGCCAGCGCGCTCCGCAAATTCTGGGTTTTGCATCAATGCCGCAGCAGCAGCCGGGCCATAGCCTGCCATTATGGACTCAGGGGGAGCAAAGCCCCTAACGGCCTCGGGGCGCGCCTCATAAGATACATGGTCTATAGCGCGCTGTGCCTCGGGGCGTGCCTCATAAGATACTCGGTCCACTTGCCCCGGAAATCCGAGATGGGGCGCACCTGTGGGGGCTCGACCTACGTCTTCGCGCTGCCGCTCCCTGCCCTCACCGGCTGGTGCAAAGCGAGATACCGGCCCCGTTGAGGGCATAGCCCCGCCCGTAGGAATACCAAGCCCACGCGTTGCAGCCTCTCGTGCCGCGCCACCAAGGAGCCCCTTTGTCTGCTCAAAACCGCCGCCACCGCCAGCAAACGCACCACTGCCAGGCGTATACTGCTGTTGTTGTTGGGGCGTTGGCCCTTTTCCGGGCTCCTCTGCCTGCTGCGCCCGCATAGCAAACTGGCCTCGGCCTGTATCAGGAATCGGTGGGCCCATTGTGGGTTGCCGTCCTGCCGCCGCCGCCTTAGCTGCCAACTGAGAAAGCCCCCCTTGTCGCATCGGCGCGGTGGCTGGCTTCATTGTTGAACTATAGCCGCCCGTTGGCTTGGGGACGGTTAGACTCTTTTTAGGCGGATCGTATATATTTACCATGGTTATGCCCTATGCCTTGATTTGCACCACAGTGCCACCGTGATGCCGCTCGTATGCCCACCGCCCGCGTTGACAACATGAAAGCTGATTGTTGAGTCCTGGGCTATGGAATCGTCCGCAAAACTATCGCGGTCGAATACTGAGTCCACCGTCGTGGCTGTGAGTACGCTTGTGAATATTGTAGATCCATCCTCCGTGATGTCCAGCGTAGCGTCCCCGCTGCCCGCGTCGAAACTAATGGTTGCCCGAAGCGGAACAATCACATCGTCGAGCGTATTGGGCGTCTTGAGACGAAAGACCTGCGCCGTCGCCCCTGAACTCAGACTATCTACAAAGAAGGGGCCCAACAGGAAGTCTGAGCGGGGGTTTTGTAGCACTTCTTCAGGTGCGAGTTTGGTCGTAAATATCTCGGTATTTATCTTCGCAAAGTTACCCGAGAGAACTGACCCGTCGTTGGTCGCCCCGTTGGTAATTGCATCAAAAGAAATAGCCATCTGTTACCTCGTCTGCACGCTTCCAATGTCCAGGATATTATAGAACTTATCGAAGGCCGTATTATCAACCACGACGTTATTGCCGCCCTTGACGCTAATCGCCAGACCGGTCGCGTCAATCTCATGGTTATTGCTCACAGCACCGCCATCGGTCACATTATCGTCAAAATAGATATCGTAGTCCGCTATGCCGCTGCTCTCGAAGGTGTTGGCCTCCACCATGTTGCGCGACTTGGTGCCGGTCAAAAACACCCCGCGATTGCTCGCACCCTTGAAGTGGTTATGGCTCACCCGGCAAAGGCTTCCCGCTATCTCAACCCCGTTATAGCCATCGACAAAGTGGCAGTCTTGAACGATGGACCTGTCCCCGGCCATCTTGACGCTGGAGTAACTCGAGTCTGGGTTATCCTCAATCTCAAAGCCTATAAGCTGGCTCCTCGCGCCGTTGAATGTGAGCATCGGTCCGCCGCCCTGAGCCACTGTTTTCGTTTCAGCGGGGACACGTTGGATCTTAGTGCGCGGCCCGATAGCTCGCCAGACCACATTATCCCGCGAAGTCTCAAAGGGCTCCTTGATGAAATACGTCCCTTCAGCGAACCAGACGGTCCCGCCGTCCTTGTCTAGTAGCATCATGGCCCGAACCAACGAGGTCCCCGGCGTTATGATATTACCGAAACGCTGTATATGCGCCTGAACAACCCCCAGGTCATGGCCCATGTTTCTAAGCCGGAAGTCGCCGGGGTATTGGCTGATATCAGACCGCTGGCCCACCGATGGGGTTTGTCTCGGCATTAGCGCGGGTCCTCGCCTTTGACTTCCATGGTGATCGTATTGATAACCGTGAAGGGTGGCCTGTCCTGAGTCCCTGAGTCATCCACAACGCCAAAGCGAAAGGAGCGGGAGCGCACGGTATCCGGCTCAATCTTATTGGAGAACCAGTCCACTGCGTTGTAAATCGTCCCGTTGAATGTCGAGGCGTTCCAGAAATAGGTGTTGTCCTCGTCGGGGTGAGTCGGCAGATCGCCTGCCGCCGCCTGCCTGTCCGCGCTCAGTGTGGTCACCCCACCCACCTGGGCATCCCGATGGGCCTCCTCGCCCTCCAGAAACCAACGAGGTGGATTCGTCGCGGGCGTCTTGCCCTTCGATAGCATCTTGAGGCGGATGGGGCGAAGGGTGATAACGCTGTCCTGCTCTCTGAATATACGCCCAGACGAGTAGATGAATGTTATACCACCGGACGGGTCAATCGGGCTCCCATACTCAAACAGCCGCCCCGTGTCGTCATTGGTCACGATCCGCTCACCGCTCCCGTGCTTATAGTTTAGGCCTGATAGCATGGCCGTTTCTCGCGCCCCGGCCCGCGTTTGCTGGTGAAAACTCCAGGCGATGTGAGCGTAGTCAAACACAAGCGTCGTATACCCGTCGTCCTGGCCCCTGACCGGGACTGACCACCAAATCTGATTAAGTGACTGAACGTGAAGACCCTTGCTTCGGTATAACCGCCCAGCCTCGGCCTCAAAGGGCCAACCCAACTCCTTCAGCACGTCATTTATTTCATTGGGCCAGTGGGTGCTTGTATGATTGCCGCTCCAAAGCGAATCGATGGGCTTGCTGAGCTTGGTCACCCCGCCCTCTGGCCCCATGTTTTGCATAGCATAGATGCCGTCATGGGCCATGAAGTACAGGGCCCCTGCGACCTCCACAATGGAGTCATGCGATACACACCCGATGCCGGTGGAGACGCGGCGAAGCGCGAAGTCTATCTTACCCGCCTCATTTCGCCCTGAGCCCAGCAGGGTATAGATGCTCTCATCGGTGAAGATGATCAACTGCTCCATAAAGGACGCCATACCAGTAATGACTTCTCGGTCGCCCACCCGGACGATATAACTCGCTTTGACGCCCATGGGGTCGAATTCATCGCTTAGCGCGAACCACTGTGGCCCCATGGTGTAGCTAGAGCGTGTCAGTTGGTTAAGAATGCTGCTGTCTGACAGGTCCTCGTCTTCCTCAATGGTGCTAGTCAGCTGGAAGTGGCCGGTTTCATTGGTAAATCCCGCATAAGCAACGCGGCCCTTGTGGGCTACGGCAATCGGGCCACGGGGTAAGTTCTCCCAATAGCCTATGGATGCCTTCTCAAAGCGGATTGTCTGTGTGACTGTCGCCTTCTTTAGCACCGCCGGGTCTTGGTCCACATCGTAGATGTAAGTATTGTACGGGGTTACAACCAGCGTTACCCGATGCGGGTCGGTCCTGAGCCCGGTGGTGAAGTCCTTCACCGGGATAATCGCGTCAACAAAACTGCACCGCCAATCCAAGCTGTGGGGCTCGCTTATTGTGGTTGATGCGACCAGGGTGCCGTCTAACTGCCAGATATGGAAGCGTATCTCATCCGCGACATTTATCCGGGGGCCAGCCCCAATGATATAGCGGGGCTTTCCGTTCTTTTTGACCAGGTGCAACTGGAAGTCAACAACAGCCGTCGTTTCAGCGATAACCCGAAAACCCTTGCGTGCTTCGATGTTGCCCCGGCTGAAGTCGCAGTTTATGGCGACGGAGGCATGTTGTTCGGTTTGTAGATTGACCCGCTCCTCAATCCCCCGCCACGGGCCTTTGAGGGTGATCATCTTGGGTTGGCGCGGCATGGGCTCAGTCCCAAGCAGCGCGTGTAACGCGAACGTGCCCACCTTCATTACTTAGCCGAGTCGGCGCGTTGTCTCTGATGCGCTCCAGCGCCTCTGCCCAAAGCCGTTGAGTGACCGGGTTTTGCCCCTGCTGCTTACTGTTCATTAAGTCAGCCAGGCAATAAGCCACGCAATCACCAAAGGTGTCATGGGCTCTCCCCGCCAGCAACTCGTCACTGTCGCCGGTCATAGCCGCCAACGGGGAGATATAGAAAAGCTGAACATTGAGCGCGGAAGTGGGAATGGGGGCGACAAAGAGGGAACTGGCCACCAAAACGTAATGATAATAAGACGTTGCTCTGGCCGTGTTGTAGTGCTGTTGCACATGATATCGTTCTGCGAAGCGCATGGGCCGCCATTGGGTGTATGCGTTAGTTGGCGAGATGGCCCCGGCGTTGGGCGTGTGCCCTATCTCCACAATCTTATAGGGTGTTGTCGGCGCTCCAGCACCATCAACGGTCACAGCCTCAATATCGGTGCTGTCGGCGTTGGCTGGATAGGTTAGCTCAGCGGTGTCTAAAAAGAACTCATGGTTGGCTTTGATAAGTTCCCGCCACACGATGCGGTTGGCTTCATCGACAAGGTTATCCTGGTTGGTTTGGGAGAAGAAGGTGTCGCTCTTTTCATCCAGCAGGGTTTTTGCCAGCGACTTGGCTGTGCCTCTGGTGGTAACAAGGCTCATGCTGCCGCCTTATCGTGGGACGTTTCCCACCACGGTTTCATGCTCTGGGGCTCAAAGTACTTGCGCTCTATCGGCGATCGATTGACGAAGCCGCACATTTTAGCACTCTCCTCTTTGACTCGCGGATAGATGAGGTGTTTGGCAATGTACCCTAACTCATCTTCCTCAGAGGCGTCTTTTTGGTCCTCAATCCAATCCTGGTGGTCGTATTGCTTGAGGTAGGCTGCGGGGCCCTGCCGCCAGAGGTCACAGCGGCGAATGTATGTAATGAGCCTGGGGTCATCAATACGAAGCGGCACCCCATCATCATCAAGCCAATGCTTCCAGATAATGGGGGCCGTCTCGCGTGTTGGAATCGTCCTGACTCCGAACTTGGTCATAACCGTTGTGTCACAAAGGCGCGCAAGGACCCAGTGTTTGGCCTTTCTGTCAAAGCCAGCGACCAGCTTATCGTCGCCTACGCGCTGCTGGAGGCGTCGCGAGTGTGTATCACTCCAGCGGATGCGTTTGAGCGCACCCCATTGCTTACCGGTTAGGACCATTGGTTAGCTCCATGGATCTGCGGCTTGCAGGTCGGGAGCTTGTTGCGGAAGCTTCGTCAACTTCGGCGTATAGGCAAACTCCAGAGCCACCATCTGCTTTGATTCAGCCAAACCAGCATCGAAGGCATCCAATTCCACGTCAAAGACCAAAAAGTCATGACTTGTGGTGAAGGTGCCCGCGTTGATTTTACCACCGGCGGTTGCCTGCAATGCGTTCGCATCGGGGTCATTGCTGCTTTGGGTGATGGCTGTGTCCAATACCCCAGCGGGCACACCCACAGACGAGCCAAAGGCTTGACCCGCGTGGAGCACACTCCAGGTCAGGGTGTCGGCGGGGATTGTTGAGCCGGTTGCGAAGATAACGCGAACGAATATATCGTTGTCGATATCCCAATGGCTGGGGCGCGGCATCACATAGCGGCACACCTGGCCCGATAGCGCGAAGGTGAATCCGCCGATGCCGGTGGAGCCTACTTCTTCATAGACGCAGCCAGAGGTTGCAAAGCCCTCGCCGCTCAAGGCATCGAAGCCAAAGTCCATTGCGTTGATGGTTTCAAAAGCAAATTTGTAACCGATATTTTTGTCTTTGATTGTCATGGTTTACCACTCCACAGTGAAAATCCCTTGGTTTCCCAAGATACTAAGTAAAGAGGCGGGGCGGTGGTGGGAAGAGGTTCAGGGAAAACCACCACCGCCCCACTCAGGGGTTTAGAAAATCAAGTTGCTATGGTTGAGGTTCTCAATAACCGCGTGCGTATTTCGACGCTCACAGCCCAAGTTCCCGTACCAACACATGAAGGCTTCCCAAGAGTCTCTATCAGTTACACGAGAAAGAACCGCGCCGTCATCGTCGGCCCATGCCCAATCCTTCATCACGTACTGCTTGATATCATCAAGATGGATGAAGTAAAGCTTGCCGTAGGGGGCATGCTTATCGAATTGGATGGGGATCGGCTGCATGCCGCCCGCATAGGTCAGCGTCTGGAATCCACCTTTCAACTGCTCAGGGGCGTATCGAACGTCACTGGTCAGAAGATTGATGTACTCACGGCGCATGGACTGATGGCCCATGATCAGGGTCGGCTCTTCGCCGCCTTTCTCATCGGCTGCATCAATGGCCACCTGCATCAATTCCAAAGAGAGGTCGCGATCCGTCGCGTTGGTTTCGCGATGGGCAGCAAACTCAGGGTTGGTGCCGATATCAACCGTCTGAAGGTCGAAGTTAGTCTCATCATGAACGATGAAACTCAGGCCGGTAATCTCATTCTTATAAGAATTACCGTTTGCATCGCCGCGTGCGATAAAATCATTATCGGCAATACCAACGGCTGAAGCCACCGTAACCTGGGTTCGACTGTCAACACTTGAAACCGTTGTTGTAGCCGTGCTGGCCATGTCCGCAAGAGCCGTGGCGATCGTACCAAAGGTCAAAGACATGTTCTTCTTCAGGTAGCGGCTGCCGCCTGTAGTACTGTCAATGCCCAGGTTTACAGCGGGGGCAGCATCATCGACCACACCAAGCAAACCGGGCTGCAAGAGTACGGTTGACGTGCCGGTTAATGGAACCGGATTGCCCCATACTTGGCGATTGAGGTCATTGCGAAGGTCGCGGCGCATGCCGGACACCTCTTGCTTCATGGCCGCAGCGAAGGCACCTTTATCACCGCGAGAAGCGGCCATAACGGGACCCGTTAGCTCAATGCGACCATAGAGGAATTTCGCTTGGATGTTGGACTCCACATAGCCCTGCTCACCAGCGGCGGGCAGTTGCGCTCCTTCAGCGCGGGCACCAACGCCTTCATTGCGGGACAGGTGGAGAGGAAAGCGGACCTGACGACCAGACCAAGTGCGCTTGGACTTTTCCGTTAGGCGAAGAATGGTGACCTTGTTCTCGATGTGCTCGCGAACGGGGCCCTCATAAAAGTCTTTAAGTACTGCATCGTACTCACTATTGGCTGTTGCGCCACCGGTTTGCAAAGGCATTTCTTACTCCTTAAGAAATACTCCGCAACCTATCAATGGCAGCCGCTTCGGCCAGGTCCAGATTATCGCCAAAGTCTTGCGGCGCAGCGGCAGGGGCGCTGGAATTCATAAGCGGGCGGGCGGGCGCTCTATAGTTATTTTGCGCTGCCCACTGTCGGCGGTTCTCGATAACTTCCTCGTGGCTTCGTTTGGCCAGGATTCCGATGTTTCGAGCGTCATGGCTCTGCCCGCGCATCAACTGGTCATAGATCCAGTACTTATTTGCGCCGGGGTATTTACCAAGAGCCGAGTCGATACTGCTGCTTATTTCGCGTTCCAATTTCGCCTGCTGTTGTTGGCTGCGGTAGTCCTCAAACTGCCTGGACTGCTGCTGCCATTGCTGCTGCTGCTGTGCTTGGGTCTGCTTCATGCCGGTTAATTGCCGCTCCAGGGCCTTGATGCGTAAATCCTGCGGATCGGCATAAGGGTCATCCACCGGGTAAGGCTCATAGCCCTGCGGTGGCTGTTGTGGAGACGGCGCGGTATGCTGCTGTGCCTGAAGCATTTGGTTGTAATGCTGAAGCTGCTGTTGCTGCTGCTGTGCTAGATCACGTTGTAGTTGAAGTTCATAGGTAAGGGCATCTACTTGCCCCTTGGTTTCCCGAAGTTGCCCCCTGCTCTCTTTGAATCGGTCATAGGGAACAGGTTGCGGCTGTCCCTCTGCATCGTATTCAGGAACAAACTCGTCTGTATCGCCAGACGGAGGCGTGGCGTCCTGTGGTGCAGAAGAATCTGGGGATAGCGAGGCCCCTTCAGGTTGAATGCCTGTATCGCTGGCTTGGTTATCTGACATGGTTTCCCTTCGCTCGTTTCGTGAGCGACACGAATAGGCCGAAAAGATTAACAGCCTGACAAGATTCTGAAGGAGAAATTAACAGATTGTCAAGGATAAGGGGTGAAAGTTTACGGAGAGTAAATTAACCAGGGCCGATATTTACTGTAGGTCAATGCCCATTTCGTAATCGGCAACTCCGGGGCCGCGCGTGCCAACCGCGTTATTCAATTCGGGGCTCCCGCCCATGCCGGGGGCGAGGGGTGGAAGGTTTTCAGCCCCCATCGGGGTTGGGGCGGGCTCAGGGCCAAAGGCATCCATGGGCGGTGCGGGTTGCATCTGCTCAGGGGCGGCCTGCTCCTGCTCCGGTCCGGCAGGGGGCCAGCCCTGTTCACCGGCGGCAATGTGCTCTTGCCAGAAGGGAACGCCTTGTTGATTTTGGCTCTCTCGCCAATAATGCCAGGCCAGGTGTTTTTCCTGCATGTCCTGGGTTTCCTGGGGTAGAAGCCGAAATTCGATAGACTTCATGAACTGAAGGTGCTCGTCGATGTGGGTTATATGGTCCTCCCACGGCTGAACATCAACCCACTGCCCACCGCTCAGGATATGGTTCTCCTCGCGCGCGTAATTTCTGTCGCGGTCACGGTCGCCTTGGATTTTGTCAACGTCACCGAACTCCATCATCTTGCGCGCCAGCATTTTGGTTTTTGGATCAGCCGGGTCGCCTAAAACACCCAACTGGAACATCTGCATGACCTGCTCGCGCCGATATGAAGGATGTCGCGGCAGCATGGAATTGGCCACCACGCGAACGCGGGTGTCTTTGACCTTTCGGTTGTGGAACTCAAAGACCTCAAGCCCCGTGTTCCGGCCAATCACCGCAATGGATTTGGAGACCGGCATGTTATCGCGCCACAAGCGGAGCAGGCGGGCGCAAAGTTTCTCAATCGCCCCTTCAAGCTCCCTGACCGTGGGGCCCAATTTGGTCTGGTCCAGGTCCGCCAGAAGTCCGATGGCCCGCCCACTGATGCCGCCGGGGGCCATGCCGCGCGTCACCTCCGCGATGCCACTGATGGCCTCGATGTGCTGGCGCTGCTCGTTCTCAATCATGCGATGTTCGGGCGACAAGACCGCAGGCGGCAGGGGTTCGGGGGGTCGCTGCGCTGAGCGGTTGTAGAAGATGATCTCACCCGGCTCGTCAGTGATAGCACCCTTCTCAACGCTCCCCTTCTCAGCGCGCCACTTGGGCTGGGCGTGAAGGTTCTTATTCTCAATACGCTGCGATGCTGACTTATTTAACTCCTTCTGGGCCGGGATAAGCGAGCGAACCATGCCCTCGCCAACGAACCGGCCAGGGATGGTGTTATGACGCACTATCTGAAAGGGGAACTCGTTATAAGGCAGGTCCCCCTCCTCAAGGATAATGCCGCCCGCCGTCAGCGCGTAGAGCCCTTCAGGGTAGCGAGGGGATGCCTTCTCAAAATACTCAATAACCGGAACGCGGTCTAAGTCCACGGATTCATTGCCATAGTTGCCCCGAACCTCACGGATCACATTATGGCTGAACTCATCGACCTGCATGGTCCGCGTCGGGGAAATGGACTTACCTTTCTTGGGCCACCGGGAGCGGATCTCATCGATGTGCATATAATTGGTGTGCATCATCCAGCGGCAGTTATCCATGTCCTTAGCGCCGGGGTCCCAGCTAATATCTAAGGGGGACAGCATCTCAACCGCTGGAGCGCCCATTTTGCGCTTCTCGGTTTTGACGGGCTGGTTGCCGTACTCGTCGGGCTCCGCATTATAATCAGGGACTTCGCTAATAAATTCCTCACCCGCAGTGGGGTCCCACCAACTCTTAATAAAACCCGCCGGGGTGCAGGCGACCCACTTGGCCAATTCACGCATCTTTATCGACATCCCCAGGTCATTCCAGAGGTACTCTAATAGCTTGTCGCATTGGCGCGCAGCCTCGATATCATCATCGTCTGAGGTGGCAGGCATGCACATGAAGCCTGGGCGGTTCTCAGTCAGCTTGCCCACAAAAGTCTCAACGGTTGGCAGGATGTAGTTCAAGACCATGCGGACGCGCCATATGGGTGAATTATCAGCAGTCAGGACCTGGCTGACCCGGTTGAATCGGACCCAATGCTCACCGATGTAGAACGCGATGCCATACCAGGCGTCCTCGATAATGTTGCCCTTGGAGGTTTCAGCGACGTTTAGCTGCTGCTCGACATAGGCGGCCAGGGCCTTCTCTTTAGGGTTCGGTGTGTATGCCTTGGCGAGTTTGCCGTCATAGGCCTCGGTGATGGGTCCGTCTTGATAGCTCATTATACATTCCTGCGCTGTCTGATTCGTTCAAGAATTGCCTGGAGGGCAGGATCAACACCCTGCTGCATCTGAGGTTGCTGCGGCGCAAAGGGCATGCCGCCAAGCATTTGTTGCCTTCGTCTGCGTTCTTCCGCTGCGCGTGCCGCCGCTGCCGCAAGGGGCGATTGCTGTTGTGGTTGCTGTGGGGCCGGTGGAGCTTGTTGGCCCATACCAAGCAAACCCAATACAGGCGACACAAAGCCAGCACCCACGCCGCCGAGAAGCGGATCAACAATATATTCCCACCATTCTTTAGCCATTACTGTCTCCTTGTGTAGTCGTGATAGCTCTGCTCGAAGTCGCGCTTGGTGTGGACCTCGAATTCTTCCCACGCTTGGTCAGTTCCGTCCTTTGCTATGGTCTGGAGCCACGCCCTGTGTTCTCGGGTGTGCTTACCGGCAAGGTAGCGGAACACCGAAAAAGCAATCAGGACCGCAGACAGCGAGGTCATCAACGCGCTAATAGCAAAAGCAAGTGTCACCATCCACCTCCCAGGTGCCCGTCGCGCGCGCCCCGAAGCCTCTCCAGCATGCGTGCAATACGCGGGTTGGGGTGGCGCACGGGCGGCACGTACTCCTCCACTATATCAATGTCCCCCAGTTCCTGGTCAAGATATAGCAAGATCGCCATCGCAATCACCGCGTCATCATGCTCCCCAGGCATCGCCTCACACTTGCCCGTCGCCTTCTCGATAAAGGTCTGGCACTCATGGAGTAGGGTTGTGGAGTATAGGTCCCAGCTTTTATTTCTGACCACTTTGGATATAGACGCGACGCAAGCATCACGGCGCGCCTTTGTGCCCATTCGGAAGCCAAAACGCTGCGACCAATTCCCTGAAACCGAGCGAACATAGAGGTTTGGATAGCCCGAACCACCATCCAAATCCAATAAATTCTGCAACGTAGCAAGACCCGGCCCATCCACCTCTGGGGCCAAAAGGGCCTCGTTATAATACATGCCTGCCGCAAAGGCCTCCTTGGCTACATCATCCGGGGCCGAGCGAAAGTAAAACTCCGCGCACTGCTTTCTGTCGGTTCTGTCACCGACCTGGATGCAGGCAAAGTCCCCCTCCTCTGTACCGTGGCATGAGTCCACGGTAATCAGATACTCATGGCCATGCTCAGGCTCATGCCACACCTTCCACCGCGCCAACCCATGCTCCCAAGCGGCCTTTTTGGTCAGCTTATTCCAGCGCAAGTGCTGATAGGTCTTGAGCCCGCCGTCATCATCTTGGAGGGCTGTAAGTAGTTTTCTGACCTGGTCCTGGTCAATAGGCGACTGCGATGAGGAGGTAAAGGCCAGTTCAGGGCTGAGCGGAAACTCAGTGTCAAAGCGCTTGATATCCCCACCGAACTTGGTCTGAAGGGCCCGCATCCCCCAGCGAACTTGGCAAGGCAGCAGGTCATACTCGATAGCGCGCTGTGCCCACCTTTCATCGTAGCCCAACTTCTTCGCCTGCTTCCAAAAGGTTTCAGGGTCATTGCCCTTGTACGCTTTTAGCAGCGCCCGGTGTCTTGTGGCGTCGCCCTTCTCCGGCACCAAGCGGTACTTATGGTGCTCTTGCCAGCCAAAGAAAAGAGCCCTGAAGAGGTTGCCGGGCTCATTTTTCCAGGCCCTCCAGAATCGGGAGTAGAATGCCCCTGCGGCTCCGCAAGCTGTGGACTCAATAACCACGTAGGTGCCCTTGACATCCGCAATGGAGCCCAGGGCAGACTGCAACACGTCCTCATCGGATGTGGTCTTTCGCTTCTTCCACCACAAGCCAAGCTCAGAGAGGTGCAAAAAGTCGGGGGTGTCGCCCCGATCTGCGTCTGTTGCACCCTGGGTTTGAACCTCAAAGCGGGACTTATGGTCCCAAAAGACCCCCATGTCCCGCGATGAGCGCTTGCCCTTGCCTTTGGATATATCGCTGATGACCGGGTGCAGGTTCTCTTGATACCTCTGGGTTATCTCAAAGATATCCTCTGTAGATTCTTTCCGGTGGGCCACGCACTTGGCGATGATGTGCTCAGAGAACTGGCAGAGGTGGTGGCCGATGGCTTCAATCAAAGTAGAGCA
>Ga0256380_1000054_pt1 | contig 12936 bp, 10 predicted proteins | sample LS1230viralmetaG_FD_189071 | JGI IMG/M metagenome (GOLD analysis project Ga0256380, IMG submission 189071) | Seawater viral communities from deep brine pools at the bottom of the Mediterranean Sea - LS1 2300m | ecosystem: Environmental > Aquatic > Marine > Bathypelagic | place: Mediterranean Sea... | reverse complement strand
TACCCCCGCCCCTTCCAACTCGACGCGCATGAGCGTAAAGAGCGCTTCGCTATTCTTGTCTGCCATAGACGCTTCGGCAAAACAGTCTTTGCTATCAACGAATGCATTAAGGCCACAGCTACCTGCTCATTTCGCGCCCCGCGCTTCGCTTATATCGCGCCCTTGTACAGACAGGCTAAGGCCGTGGCCTGGGATATGCTGAAGCACTACAGCCGCCCAATTCCGGGCATTGCATACAACGAGGCCGAGTTGCGTGCTGATTTTCCGAATGGCGCTCGTATTCAGCTATTCGGCGGGGATGCGCCGGATACGCTCCGTGGCCAGGGATTCGATCTAGTCATCATGGATGAATACGCGCAGATGTCCGCCCGATTATGGCCCGAGGTGGTACGCCCGGCCCTCGCTGATCGGAAGGGCAAAGCTATCTTTATCGGCACGCCTATGGGCCATAACGCCTTCTTCGATCTGTATGAAACCGCCAAGCATGACGACGATTGGTATGTCCAGATGCACCGAGCGAGCGAGACGGGCTACGTCAGCGCTGATGAGCTAGCCGCGGCGCGGAAGGTGATGAGTGAAAACCAGTATGCACAGGAATTTGAGTGCAGCTTCGTCGCCGCAATTATCGGGAGCTATTTCGGGCGCTTGCTTGAAGAGGCCGGCAACGAGCAGCGCATCGGGAAGGTACAGCACGATCCCGGGCTGCAAGTCGAAACCTGGTGGGATCTGGGAATAGGGGACAGTACCGCAATCTGGTTTGCCCAGAGAAATGGGCCTGAGATTAGGCTGATCGACTATTACGAAGCCTCCGGCGAGGGGCTGGCCCATTATGCGAATGTCCTGGAGGAAAAAGCCAAGGCGGGAAAGTGGAAGTACGACAAGCACGTTTTTCCCCACGACGTCCGGGTGAGAAGCCTGGACACCGGCAGGACGCGAGTCGAAGCCTTGGAGAGCCTTGGGATAGAGGCTGAGGTCATGCCGCAGCAGCGCGTAGAGGATGGCATCGAGGCCGTCCGTAGGCAGCTACCAAACTGCTGGTTTGACGATCTCCACTGTAAACGAGGCATAGACGCGCTCCGGCAATACCGTGCCGAGTACGACGACAAGCGCAGGACATTCAGGCTCAAGCCCGTCCACGATTGGGCCTCTCATGCTGCTGACGCCTTTCGATATGGCTGCCTCTACACGCCGACAGCGATGAAGTGGGAGACGTTGGAATACGCAAATACAGGGATAGTGTGATGGCGTGTAATATTAATTATTGTCAAGGGGTTTTTACCGTCCAGCCTAGGCTGCGAGGTAAAATAATGAAAAGGGGACTACTATTTAAACTATTGATATTGCTTGCATTATTAGTCGGCTGCACAAAAGATCCCGCTCCACGGACTCCTCCGCAGACGCTTGACGATCTGGTTGCCCAACTGAAGGCCCAGCCAGCAGAGACTAAGGTAAAGCTGCTGTTTGTAATCAGTGCTACGAAAGGCATCGTCCACCGGATGGATGAGAAAGGGACGCATATGTTTGTCTTGAATAAGGCGGACTTGACGGCTGCGATCGCATTTACAGATCGCCCCGAGCGTCACGCATTCGATATGTCGCTGCCGATGTTTCTCTCTATCTGGAAAGAGGGAAAGGACAGCTTTGCCGACGATCCTCCCAATGCAGTGCTGGTGGATGACAATTCGAGAATCGGAATCACGGTGCTGACGGGATTGACCGAGAATCCTGACTCCGTGATTTTTAGCCTGAATCGAAATGCTTATAAGGCTATCGATGCTGCTGACAAGCTGACGACGCACCTGACAAGCCCAACGCTAATCATTGATTCAGGAAGCATCATCACGGCAGGCGGAGTGGCGCTACTACTCCAACAAGGGGCTAAAGCCTGTGCCGCGGTCGAGTGCTGGTGGGCATTGGCGGGCTGAGATGAATTTAAGCCGAGTCAATCCATCGCCAGAGTACATCTGGTGCCTGGAAAACTACAAAGAGCTCCACGAGGGAGGCAAGTTATTTGACGGCCGGAGCCTGGAGAGGTTTATCCACACCATCGATCGACTGATTAAAGAAACAAACTGCAAGACTCTGCTCGACTACGGGGCCGGCCGCGGCGTGCTTTACGGCAACAACTACGGCACGCTGACGGACGAAATTGATAAGCCGCTGGATGAATACTGGGGCGTGGAGGTTGATCTATACGATCCCGGCTATTTGCTTGATGCGCTACCGGACTTTCCAAACCAGGGCTATGATGCTGTGATCTGTGTGGACGTCCTTGAGCATATTCCAGAAACCGATCTGGATTGGGTTATCGACGAAATGCTTGGCATAGCGGACAAGATTGTATTCCTGAATATAGCGTGCTTCCCTGCATTGAAGACATTCTCCGATGGGACTAACGTTCACGTTTCCGTATTCGAGCCTGATGTGTGGATGAAACTCTTAGGTGAAAAGAGCAGACAGCATAAATCTGATATCTACGTCTATTTTGACGCCGTTGAAGATAGCGCCGTTGTGCATAAAGCATTCAAGATAGATAATTCACGCGGCACCAATGAGTTATCGTGTAATAGAAATAGAGTTTAACTATGGCAGAAAAATCACAACCCGTATCTGACGATCAAATTGCAGCTATTTGCCGCGGGCAGATAGATGCCTCTGCCGGATCTGCCGGGGGAGAGATTAGCAGCGCGAGATCCGAAGCTCTCGATTATTACTACGGGGAGCCTTACGGGAATGAAACCGAAGGCCGCTCTCAGGTCGTCACCCGCGAGGTTATGGAAACTGTCGAATGGATATTGCCATCGCTGACGCGGATCTTCACAGACACCGACAACATGGTGGAGTTTGAGCCGGTCGGCGAGGATGATATTGATCAGGCTAAGACAGAGACAGAGGTGTGCAATTACGTCTATTGGAAGCAGAATCGCGGGTTTTATAACACCTACACGATGCTGAAGGACGCGCTGTTATCTAAAACGGGCATCTTAAAGATATGGTGGGATGACGCTGACGAGGAATCGAAAGAGGAATATGAAGGGCTCGACGAGACTCAACTCGGCGAGTTGCTGAATGATCCGTCTGTCGAGCGCGAGATCCTGGCATTCGAGGAGACTCAAGAAGGCCTCAACATCTCGTTTAAGACGACGAAGCTGCGTGGGCAGATCCGAATAGAGCCAGTGCCGCCGGAGGAATTCGGCATAGCCAGGTATGCCCGCAGTCCTTATGTCGAGGATGTCAATTTCTGCTATCACCGGACACAGAAGTCCTTTTCTGAGTTGATCCAGATGGGCTATGAGCCTGATGTGATCAGGACGCTGCCGCATGACGATGACGTCCAGACGGCCGAGGAATTAGCTAGAAGAAACCAGACGGACGAGCAGGAGCCGTATGATTTCGCCTCCGAGGAATCCATGCGGATGTACTGGATTTCGGAGTGTTACGTCCGCATCGATCGGGATGGCGATGATATTGCCGAGCTTCTACGAGTGACGCTGGCCGGAGGACATTACACGGCATCCTCGGCGCGGTTGTTGAGCATAGATGAAGTAGACTTCATGCCGTTTGCTTGCGTGGCTCCGATCTTGATGCCGCACAAATTCTACGGCCTGTCGATGGCTGATTTGACAATGGATCTCCAGAAAATCAAATCGGCGTTGCTGCGATCGATGCTCGATAACACCTACCTGGCGAATAATTCCCGCACCGCAGTCAACGACACGAAGGTTAATCTGGATGACTTGCTGACTTCCCGTCCCGGCGGTGTCGTGAGGTACAAGGGCGACGGGCCAGCCAACCAGTACATCATGCCCATCCCGCACAATAATCTGCCGCCTGAAGCGTACTCGATGATGGAGTATCTCGACGACATCAGGAAACAGCGCACAGGCGTTGGCGATGAAGTTGCCGGATTGGATAAGAATGCCCTGGCGAATGTGAATACCGGCGTCGCGGCATTAGCTTTCGATGCGGCGCGGATGAAGATCGAATTGATCGCCAGAATCATCGCCGAGGTTGGATTCAGGGATGTCTTTAGAATTATCCACAAGCTCCTGATGACGCACCAAGATCGTCAGATGATCGTCAATATTGCCGGCAAGTTTGCCGCTATCAACCCATCGGAATGGCGCGAAAGGCAGAATACGACGGTCACCGTTGGGGTGGGGACGGTATCCAGGGAGCGGAGGATGGTTGCGCTGGATACGATTATGAAGAAACAAAACGAGCAGATTCAGCAAGGCGGCATGGGCATGATCATCCAGCCGCATCAGGTTTATCAGTCTCTTGCGGATATGGTGGACGCCTTCGGACTTGAGCCGAGCGCCTACTTCACCGATCCCCGTACCGTACCGCCGCCGCAGCCACAGCCTGATGCTCAAGCCGAGTTAGCGATGACGCACGCTAAAGCCCTGATGATGGATGCGGAGAGCAAAATCCAGAAGAATCAGCTCGACGCCCAGAAAATGCAGATGGATATGCAGATGAAGATGCGCGAGCAGGACTTGAAGGGCCAGGAGCAGACGTTGAAGATCGAGATCGAGACAATGAGAGCGCAGCTTGTTTCACTCCAGAGAGAGACGGATTCCGAGCAGAAGGTGGCGAGCCTTGAGATCCAGATGGACAAACAGGAAACGGAAAACGAGTTGAAACGCCTAGAAATAGAGCTTCAGTCGGTCAAGGCCGAAAGAGATCAGGAAATCGATCTCTATAAGAATCAGGTCGATAACGTCACAAAGCTGATGCAAAGCCAGTCCGAGCCTGTAGATTTGAGTGAAATGCGTGAATGGATCGCGCAGCTAGTCGCCCAGAATCAGGAGTTGAGCCAGCGGCTCGATGCCCTGGCAACCCCCGCCCCGCGGGTTATACAGCGGGATGCGCAAGGGCTTGTAATACAAATCGGAGATCAGGCCGTCTTGCGGGATGGATCTGGGCTGGTGACGCAAATTGGATGATCACGCCAGAATCAAGGAGCGGGAAAGAGGCCATCAGGCTAAAATCATTCTTGACAGCCCCCTATGGCAAGAGGCAAAACAGACAATTACTGACGGATTGAGCGAGGCGTGGCAAACTACCGCAATGACGCAGGGCGATGAAAGGGAGACGATCTATCAAATGCTCATTGCAGCAAATGCTGTTTTTGATCATATCGAAACTGTTATGAAGACTGGCGAGATGGCGGAAATTCAACTGGAGGAGAAAAATGGCTGAGGCACAAGCGACTATCGAGGAGCGTATTTCTGCTGCATTGGCCCCTCCTGAAGCCCCTCCCGAAGCTCCTGCCGAAGCTGTTGCCGAAGCGCCGGCCGAAGCCCCTGCCGAAGCGCCGGTTGAGGCTGAGACACCAGTAGAGGCTAGAGAGGAATCCCCTGAAGAAGCAGAGAAAGCGACTCCCGAAGTAGAGAGTTCTGAAGGAGAGGGTGAAGTCGAAGAGGTCGCGTTAGAGACATTCTCCGAGCTTGCCGATCATCTCGGCATCGAGATGTCCGATCTCTACAATCTCAAACTTCCGATCACGGACGCCCACGGCGAGCGCCAGGATGTCTCGATCGGGGAATGGAAGGACGGTTATCACAATTCGTTGAAAGCAGATCGCCTTACGCAAGAGGCGCAGGATTTAAGAGACGCGCTGCAAGCGGAGAAGCAGCAGTTTGAAGCGCACAAAGAGAAAGCTGTTGCCGAGTCGGCTAGTCTCTTAAATTCTGTCGAGCAGCAACTGAGTGCAGAATATTCCAAGGTGGATTGGGGGCAACTCAAGGCGAGCAACCAAACTGAGTATCTCATTCGCCAGAAGGACTTTGAAGATCGCCAGAGGATGCTAACTGGTATGCGGAATCAGGCGGCTGCAAAGTGGGATCAAGATCAGGCTATGAAACAGCAAGAATTTCAAGCACAACTGTCAGAAGTCATCGAGCGAGAGCGTCGATCGATGATCGCAAAAGTGCCGGAATGGAAGGACGAAAACGTGATGCAAGCCGAGCAAGCACCGCTGCGTGAGTACCTCCTGGATAGCGGCTATAACCAGCAGGAAATTGATGAGGCATACGATCATCGCGCCATTGTGTTAGCTCGCAAGGCGATGAAATACGATGCCATGCAATCCTCCGGGAAAGCTGCGACGAAAAAGGTTGTGAAATTAGGCAAAAAGATTCTCACACCGGGAGCCAAACGGTCTAAGAATGCAACCAAGAAGGATGCAGAGGTCAAGATGCGGGCTAAATTGAAGAAGTCAGGCTCGATAGATGACGCCGCTGCATTGATTACACATCGATTAGGAGGATAAGCATATGGCCGTACCAACTGGCTCATATCAGACTTATGCTGCGGTCGGTGAGCGAGAGGATTTGTCGGACGTAATATTCGATATTTCTCCTATGGACACGCCATTTTTAACAAATGCTCGGCGCGATACGGCGACGATGACTTTGTACGAGTGGCAGACTGACTCGCTCGCCGCCGCCGCCAACAATGCCGTTATCGAGGGAGATGACGCCACCACCAACACGGCGTCGGCAACTTCTCGGCTCGGCAACTACACGCAAATCTCCACCAAGGTGCCGCGTGTCACCGGGACGCTTGAGGCTGTTAACACGGCCGGGCGCGCTAACGAGCTTTCTTACCAGATCTCAAAGCGTGGCCGAGAGTTGAAGCGTGACATGGAGACGGCACTTTGCGGCAACCAGGCTGCATCGGCTGGCGGCGCAGCTACAGCACGAAATCTAGCAGGTTTGGGTGCGTGGCTGTCCAGCAACCAGGTACAGCAGGGCGCGAGTGCGACAACTCCAGCGACTACCTCCGGCGCTCCGGCGACTGATCCGACTGCGGGGACGGCAGCCACATTCGTGGAAGCCAATCTCCAGTCTGTCGTTAAGAAGTGCTGGGACAACGGTGGCTCGCCCGGGGTTATCATGTGCGGGTCATTCAATAAACAAGAAGCGTCTGGATTCAGTGGAATAGGCACGCTGTACAGAGATGCACAGCCCTCCGGCCCAATGTCTCCCGGCTCGATTATCGGTGCCGCGGATGTCTATGTCAGCGATTTTGGTCAGCACCAGATCGTGGCTAATAGATTCCAGCCGGCGGCGACAGCATTCGCCTTGGATATGGAATACTGGGCCGTTTGTTACCTCCGCCCGATTCAGACCACCAAGCTGAGCAAGACTGGTGATTCAGATCGACGGATGTTACTTGCCGAGTACACTCTGGCCTCCTTAAACGAGGCCGCGTCCGGTAAGATTTACACGACAACCACCGCGTAAGCATCTCCCCCGGTGCTTTGTTAGGGGCGGGGAAACCCGCCCCTCTTTTCAAGAGGAAATTGAAATGAAAGGATATGGCAAATCAAGCAACCCGAAGAAAAAGAGCAGCATGACAGGCGGCTCAAATTTCTCCAGTAACAGAAGCCAACGCATGAAAGGAATTGGCAACTTTACAAAGGGCGGCACATCGCAAATGCCGAAGCATGAGACTTTTTCCAGCGGATCAAAGCGTCACACATGAAGCGGCTTATTGATTACGACTCCGACACCAAAACGGCGGTCTGGCACGACTACGATCACCTGACAAAAGAGACGACGATCGCCGAGATTCAGGATGTCGAGTCGTTGCTGGAAAGCAATAAAGCCATCAGGCATTGCGGCAGCGGCACTAAAGGCTTGAATGAGCACTCACAGCAGGGCATCAAAGCGAGTTGGTGGCACATCGCCTCGATTCCGAATGCGGTGATGCTGCGGTGGAAGAAAGAATTAAAAGTCGACATCTTCAATAAAAACGACTGGCCCGCAGTAAAAAAGCTGCTTAACGATCGTGATTGGGCCTATCTGCGGACAGGGACGGGCCGTGTCTGAGCTTGTTGAAGACGCCAGGACGGCACTAAATCATCACGATGAGGGGTTTGCCTCCACCTGCCTCCTGGAGCGATTGCATGAGCAGCCGGATGATGTCGAGGCGTGGGAGGTTTTGTGCCGCCTTTTAATGGACACAGATCGCGGGCCATTTGCCTATCCGATTGCCCTATGTGCCGTCCAGAAGGCCCGAAACTGGCGCACCCTGCTCATGCTGGGCGCAATCGAGGCCAACCTGCAGAAGCCGGCCACAAAAACGCTCAAGGCCGCTTTAAAAGCGATGCCGAAAAATCAGACGGAGAGAGAAAAAGCGGTTGTTTATCGACTGCTGGCTAATGCGTATTCACAGGCGCTTAATTTTAAAAAAGCCGAATACTGGGGGCGCAAGAGCCTTGAAATCGAAGATCACAGTCAAGCGCACATCGCCATAGCCACTTCGGCGCTCCACCAAAGGCTGTGGAAAGAGGGCTGGTATCACTACAAGTTTCAGATCGGCCACCACGGGATGCGCCCGAAACATGATTATGGCGCGCCCGAGTGGGAAGGGCAGGAGGGGCGAATACTAATATACGGAGATCAGGGCATAGGAGATCAAATTGCCTTTATGTCTGCGATGCCTGTCCGCCCCGCGCAGATCAACTGCGTCGCTAAACTAAAGAAATTATTCCAGCGCGCTTTCCCGCATTCCGAAGTCCACGGCGATTGGCACCTGAAGCGCTTCGACTGGGCATTGAAAAGCGATTACCAGGCCAGCATGGCGACGGCGATGCAATGGGCGGAAATAAAGCCACGCGGCCGTTACTTAGATCCGCTGCCGGAAAAAATACTGCAATGGCGTGGACTGCTTAACTCCCGCGGGAGTAAGCCGAAAATAGGCATTGCCTGGACGGGCGGCTCGACCGGCTCGGCCGGATGGCGCGATAGAAGTCTGCGCTTACAGGACTTAAAGCCCTTGCTAGAGATGCCATTCGACTGGATATCCTTAGAATACAAGGATAAAAGCGACGAAATTGGAATGTTTGAGCGCGAAACCGGCATTAAGATATTCGATTATTCGTGGGGTACGCAGAGCGCGGACTACGAAGATACGGCGGCTTTAGTCGACTGCCTGGATGCCGTCGTCTGCGTGCCGACAGCGGTTTACCACCTAGCTGGAGCGCTGGGCAAGCCGGCATTGGTTTTAGTACACGCCACCCCGCACTGGCACGAAGGATTCAGCGGCCCCTGCCCGTGGTGGGAGACGGTAAAGTTTTATCGTCGCAAAGATTTGGGTAAAGATGGCGCGATTCAGGCAGTCAAAAAGCGCTTGGAGGAGTTAGTCAATAAAGGCCCGGTAAGAAAGGCGGCATAATGAGAATCTACATCGGCGTTGATCCAAGACAGCCCGTCGCCTATAACGTCCTTCAGTGGAGTATCGCCAGGCGGGCATCTACCCCCGTGGCTATTATCCCGTTGATTTTGCCGGCAACGCCCGTGACGAGAATCGGACTAACTGATTTCACCTTTACGCGGTATCTCGTCCCAGCGCTGAGTGGTTATGTCGGTACGAGCTTATTTCTCGATGCCGATATGCTGGTGCTCGACGATATCAATAAGCTCTCGCCGCTGATGGATGAGAAACATCCTGTATATGTCGTCAAAGGCGAGGAGCGATTTGAGTGGCCCTCCCTGATGCTATTCAACAATGAGAAATGCAAGGCGCTCACCGTCGACTACATCAATGATGAAAATACCCAGCCGCAGTCATTTGAATGGGCCGAAAGCATTGGCGAGCTACCGAAGGAGTGGAGCTTTTGCGTGGGCTATGATGAGCCTAAAGATAATCCCTCGATTATTCATTACACTGCCGGCATTCCGCACTTTCCCGAGACGAGAGATTGCGACTACTCGGCAGAATGGTGGTCAGAATACGAAGCCATGCTAGGGAATTGCAGTTGGCTTGAGTTGATGGGCGATTCAGTCCACGCAAAACTTGTCATTTCTGGAATCAACGAGCGGAAAAAACAATGGCAATCACGACGTACGCTGAATTAAAAACCGCCATCGGCAACTGGACGGCGAGGGATGATTTAACGTCCTACTACGACGAGTTTATCGATCTGGCAGAAACCTACCTGAAGCGCGAGCCAGCGCCTTCGGAAAGCCCCGATATTGGCGGCATTCGGTCGAATATCTCCAGGGCTACCGGCACGCTGACGGCCAGCACGTCGACTCTGGCGCTGCCGTCAGACTATCTCGAAATGTATCGGTTTCTTTTGACGGGAGATCAATATACCGTCTTGAGATACTTAGCTCCTAACGAGTTGTCATTGCACCGTAAAGCCGGGAGCGGCCTCCCGGTGTTTTATACGATTTCGGACGTCATTGAGCTTAATATGGCTCCCGATTCTGATTACGCCTACGAGCTATCGTATTGGCCTCAAATTACGGCGCTGTCGGACTCCAACACGACAAACTGGGTAATCACCAACTATCCTGACGTGTACCTGTCAGCGACGTTATTCCACGCATTTCGATTTATTCAAGACAATAACTCCGCGGGGACATGGCTCAGCCAGTACAAGACATCCAGTTGGACGGCCTCAGAAACTTATCGCCAAGGCCGGACAACGCAGGGATCTGTGGCGATTAAAACGGACTCAATCACACCGTAGTGGATATTCCATTCGGAGAGTTTCTGCCAGATTTGTCGGCGCTCGGCAATCCAGGAGCGACGCACGCCCAGAATGTTGTGCCGCACGAAGGGACTTATAAGCAATTCCCAACGCTGGCCGTTGACTCAAATGCGCTTACCGCGTACGCCCGGGGGGCTATCTCTTCCCAGGACTCCTCCGCTAACGTCGTGATGCACGCTGGGGATGCAACAAAGCTCTACCGCTATGCATCCGGCACCTGGACAGATAAATCGGGAGCTACTTACACGAATGCGACAGACGATCACTGGTCATTCATTAAGTGGGGTGAGTACACCATAGCCACGAATTTTGCGGACGTGATCCAAATAGGCCCGCTGGATGGAGGAAGTAATTTCTCTGCATTAGGCGGCAGCCCTCCCAAGGCCAGACACATCGGGATCGTGCGCGGGTTTATAGTAATCGGCAATCTGTCTACCGGGGTTGGGAGAGTCCAGTGGTCAGGCCAGGAGCAGGAGACAAGCTGGGGGACAGACCCAGCCACGCAAGCTGATTTTCAAGACTTGGTAGGCGACGGCGGCAGGATTCAAGCGGTCACATCGGGCGATGTCGGTTTGATACTGATGGAGCGCTCTATCTGGACGATGGAGTACATAGGGCCGCCGCTAGTCTTCAGATTCACCGAAGTCGAGACTGAGCTTGGGACGCCAGCGCCGCGCTCGGTCGTCCGCTACGGCGCATCCGTTTATTACCTGAGCCAGAGCGGATTCCAGCGGTACGATATCGGCAGAGGCTCCGTCCCGATTGGTGATAAGAAAATCGATTTGTGGTTTCTGGAGCGAGTCAACAAAGACGACTATTATCGGCTTACCGGAGCAGTGGATGTTGCGAATGCGAAAATCGTCTGGTCATACCCAAACGGCGCGAGCGGCCCGGACGAGTTATTGATCTACGATTGGAAAACGGGCCAGTGGAGTTATGCAGTCCTCAACACAGAGTTGATTTTCGAGGGTCTATCGCCGGGCTACACGCTGGATGGATTGGACGCGGTTAATTCAAGTATAGATGCGCTGCCAGCTTCTCTCGATTCCGACCTCTATAAAGGAGGCACCCAGAATCTTTATTCCTTCGACACAGCCCATAAGAGCGGTAATTTTACTGGAGCGGCTTTGACTGCCAGAATCGAGACAGCAGAGATCGCATCAGAGGACGGCTCCGTAATGTTTTGCAATGGGGTAAGGCCGTTAGTGCAGGGATCGACAGCAACGAATACCGTCTACCTCGCCTCTCGTAATACCTTGACGTCAGATCACAGTTATTCATCGGGAGTCGTGCAGAATTCAACGACTGGCGAGCACGATCTCAGAGAGAATTCTAGATATTTCAGATTCCGAGTCGATATTGCGGGCGGCTTTGATCACGCAATGGGCGTGAGGGCGAGTATTAAAACGGGGGGTGTCAGGTAATGGCGTTTTTTAGTGCCACCCCCAACACATCCCAGAATCCGTTTGGTGGCACAGGCCGTCCTGAGCAGTACGGATCTCTCCAGGCCGGTGGCCAATCTCCCGTCACAATTCAGGCAGAGCCGGAAGTCGATTATTCTTACTACTTCTCGCCAGCGCATCGGGCCAGACGCTCAGCAGAAGCACGAAAAATTGGTGAACGCGCTGGCGAGCCTATCATTCATCCCGGTTTGCAAGGACTCGTAGATGCGGGTCTGGCCGATATATCACGCCTTCCAAAAGTCCCCGCCTATGAAGAGGTGATGGCGGAATACGATGCCGAGCGCGCTGATTTGCCGCCGGTTAGTGGGCCATTTCCCACCATCCGCAACGAATATTTCAGGATGCAGGGAGATCAACTGCAATATCGTATTCAGCAAATACCTACAGTGCTGAATGGCTACAACCGCGGAGCGTGGATAAATGTAGATGATTCGCCCGCTATTCGCCGCTTGGCGTCAACGCCAAATTTATATGCCTCGTTCTATCCACGCGGCGGACGCGGTGCCGAATATACATATTGGAAGAGAGCGATCCAGGAAGCCGTGGCTAACCCGAATAAAGGGCCCGGTCCACAACAGAGATCGCTGGGTATAGGGGGGAGAGTCTACGCGCAGAATAGAGCACTATTGGAACGCCCGGACGAAGGCCATCCGCTCAGTGGAATTCTAACCGCGGTTTCTCTGGCCGCGCCTGCTTTTGGAGGTTTTGCACAAACTGGACTAGGCGCGCTTGATGCTCTCACGACAGTCGCCGGGCTGGGCGAAAATGTTAACCCGTTTGCTCTCGCTAGTAATGTGCTTGGCGGCTTTCAAAATGTACCGCCCGGCGTGGGTGAGGCAGTTGACGCGCTGGCGATAGCCAATGCAGCCGAGGAAATATTCGGCGGGTCAGAGCCTCCAGTTGATCGCAGAGATCCGGCTCCATCTACGGGATTGCCCATCACTTTCCCGCCGCCCCCTT
>Ga0256380_1000053_pt1 | contig 13151 bp, 13 predicted proteins | sample LS1230viralmetaG_FD_189071 | JGI IMG/M metagenome (GOLD analysis project Ga0256380, IMG submission 189071) | Seawater viral communities from deep brine pools at the bottom of the Mediterranean Sea - LS1 2300m | ecosystem: Environmental > Aquatic > Marine > Bathypelagic | place: Mediterranean Sea... | reverse complement strand
TCTTCCTGTCGCTTTAACGATCCCGTAGTTTGAACCTCTGCCGGGGATGTACCTTTCGGGCGGAACCCGCCCTTCCCTCTAGACGTTGCAAAGTTACCGACAGGTTCTTGTGCCGTAGTTGATTCCGTACCCTCATCGTTAATCTTCGGAGCTATTTCTTCCCTCTCTCGATTTGCGCTTTCTCGCTTGCATGAATTACACCTAGGCTCGTGCGCATCAAGTTGAGCGTGCTTTTTGCCGCACAGAGTAGTTCCCCACTTCGGTTCATCGCAATGACGTGCCTTGCAGTTGAACTTGGATACCACGCCGCCGACGAACTTTTGTTCCGAATGCTGGATATTCATGTAGACGCTTTCGGGGTTATTTAGAACAATAAAGTGACTGTTCTTATCCAGCGTCGCCGTCAATTTAGCGATGGACTGCTTCCCCCCTGTGATGTGCCACCAAACTTTACTGCCGTTATTCTTTGCCAACTCACATTCCTCCTCAAATAGAATCCTGTGTAAATCGTTGTAATACTCCATCAGCCCGATGCCAATCAGCACTATGAGTTCATCGTCTGGAGTATCAAGTACGGTGCTTTTGATTTTGAATTCATGCGGTAGATAGGCGATCGTAGAATCACCTTTCCACGAGCCCGTTCGTTTGTAATTGCTGTTCAGTTCCCCGAAGTAATGATCAAAGACGGTGTTAACCTCTAGGTTATCTCCCCTTTTTGCGAGGCGAATAACTCTATGGATAGCGACTTTGCTTGCAGGCAATTCTTCCAACGGTGTATTTATATCTGATTCAATCGTCTTAAGAATGATCTCCCTGACTGCGGTCATGTCTTTGCCCAGATTGCTCAGATCAATCAGTGCCTGAATCCTTGATGTATAGTCATCACCTGGGGAAATCTGACTGGATCGGCTGAGAGAAAGGTACTTGCCGTTATATGTTTTTGCTGATTCAAGTTTGAGTACCCATCTTGCTCGTGACTGTCGCCGTGTTTCGATCACCGTGCCGTTAGGCATTTCAACGCGGAATATATTAGGGTGATCGATCGTAACGAAGCCATGAAGATCGCTGGCTTCCTTGATGGCGACCTCCGCGCCCAAACGTGCTATTTCGTCGGTGGGTGGGCCGTCAGGAAACAAGTCGTAGATTGCTTGGAACCCACCACCCACACCAGGAGATATATCAGCCATGTCGCCTCCTATACGTTAAAATCCGTGCTTCTCGGCAGTTTCTAGCACGTTGTTTTACTTCAGTCGTGGTATTCGTCGACTGAAGCAACTAAGCGGTCAGCCACATCCTTGGGTGATTCTCCTGCGGTGAAGTTTTGGTAAAGGAAACGGGCAGTTTGCAGCCCGTCCCCTTTCATCAGATCAGGATTCTCCAACAATGTTTGAACTATGTCGGCGGCGTGTTCCGCCTTGAGGTAGAGGGCGAATTGCCCTAGCCAGTGGATGAACTCGTGGTCGGTTGGATTACTTGCCATCCCACACGATCCCTTGCTCGCCGAGGCGAGCCTGTAACCAGCGAGTACGGCTTTGTTCGGAGCCGAATGTAGAATTACCTAACCCTGGTAGTAGGGTGATACCGTCGGTGTGCCAATCGGGATCGGGCGTTCCGTAACTACCACCTACCCGACAAGCGACCCGTACGTTCACTGGTAAAGTTTCCCTGACCGACCAGGCAAGTCGGCGTTGCGTTGCCGCGTTGCCAACTGCGAAAGCGAGGATGGATAGATTCAATCGCTCGCCAGCAGTTTTGAGTTTGACCGATTGATTAATTGATGCACCATCGCTACCACTATTGCCGTTGAATAGCGTCAGTGCGACTCGCCGTCCGCTACGTTCCAATAAGTCGGTTAATGACAGGATCATGCAACCGTAGAGGAACCGCGCCCTTGCTGACGTGCCAGCCGTTTGGCTGATGTTGATCCCCAGGTGAATGATGCCGCCAGTACGTGCGCGTGATTTAGACAGTTGGTTTGTTTCTTTCTGGATGGCTATCGGCTTGGGGTGTCCGTCGATGTATCGCCCCATTGATAGCGATCCCGGGCCGTGGGGCGAGAATCGTGTTACCGTCCGCGCTTTATTGGAGGGCAGGCGCAGGGTCGTGAACATTTTTTCCATCGCCTGTGCGCCTTCAGGCCAACCTGATGTAGCAAGGAAATGCGCGTCATCCCAAACTTCAGTGCCGCTCCAATGTTTAACAGGTATATCACCCGACCCTGACTCGCGCTCCGACCATCTTCGAGATTTCCGAAGGTTGAGCGACATTTCGCTAGACGTGTTCGCCGCGTAATCAACGAACTCGCGCCAGTTAGCAAATGCGAAAGTATGTTGAAGTTCCGATTTTTGAGTGTGAATCATTATGCGACCTCTTTAATATGAACAACATCGCCGTCCTGTTTGTACGGGAAGTTGATGTAGTGATCCCAGTTGATAGCGGATTTGAGCATGTCCTTGTCGGATTGGCTCATGGGGTTCCAGACATATTCATCAGCGATGATCAAGAAATCATCACCGTCCCGAAGTTCAGACGCCCCGTTGATCGACGCACGAGGACTGACGATCACTTCCAGGCCACGATCGAAAGCGGCGTGTCGAACCTTGAATATGAAATCGACCCACAATTTTTGGTCGTGACCAGCCCAATCGCGTTCTGCGGTTTCGTCGTAGTCGAAGTCGATGAATTTGAAGCGGCTGATGGTCGCCGCGTCGATCTCTGTGCGTCCAACATATTGTCGGTCAGCACCGTTGCCCCAGGTATTGGCACCAGCGAGGCAAACGAAGTCGGAATGGCGTGTAACGTAACCATCGGGGAACATCGCGCCGCCGTTAGAAAGTGCGGTGTTCATCGAAACGAGTGCCGCCGCATTGGAGTTATCGATCTCATCCAACATCAGGATGCCGCCGAATTCAAATACCTTGCGGATTTTACCTTCGATATAACGTCCGTCAGGAGTGATGTGTCCGAACAATTCGTACTGATCGGTTTCGGGGCCGCAAGCGACTTCGGTGTATTCCATGCTGAGTGCTTTCGCCGCCATCTGAGCGGCTGTGGTTTTGCCGCTACCCGTTGGGCCACACATCCAAGTATTTTTTCGGCGAGCGATCGACTTGAGGATGCGATCGAACTTCATGTGGGGAGAGCCTTCAACATGACCGACGGTAACGTTGTTGGCGGTAACATCGATGGATACGACACGGGGCGTGGCGTTATTAATAGAGGTTTCCAATTCCTCGATTTTGTTTTCCAAGAGATCGTAGTCGGCCTGCCCTAAATAATTTGCCGACCCTTTTGCCAACGCCTGTTCAACGATCGAAGTGATTGCGCCGTTGAAATCCAGGGTAATGTTGGTGGTTTCGTTTGTTGTAGTCACAGTTGGCTCCTGTATAGGTTCGGGTTCCGTGGGTTCGTTGATATTTCGGGGATCGGGTTCGGTGTCGGTTGTTACAACGTCTGCCTGGACATCCGTCAAAGTCATTGGCTTCAATTCAAAATTAATGATGCCCTTGCAGTCTGGGAAGCGTTTGCAACCCCAGAAGTTCTTGCCCTTGTGTTTTCCCTTGTGAGCGGTTCGGGCTACCATCGGCCCGTTGCAGTCGGGGCATTTAAGATCGGCGTGAGTGTCGAACATGAGGACGCCGTCTTTGTAGAACGGCTGGATGGTTAAGGTATTTCCGTCAGCGTCGAAGCAGGTATGTTTGCCATCGTAATGACCACCGACATAATTTAATGCTTCCCCACCGCGTTTCATAATGGATTGAAATCCGCAATGGCCGCAAGTAAAACTTGCCGTTGAACCTTTTGTTCGGGTCATGATGTACTCTCCAAAAATTATTAGCTTTCGCCGACTCTAGGAGTTTCGGCTGGGAGCAACCCAGCCTCGTCAGGGCGAATTATCAGAATTGCTAGATCATTATGGGAAACGTATATTTTCCATAGTGTCTTGCCACTCCAAAACGCGATCAGCTATCCATTCGTCCACGGTGTATCCAGAGGGGCTGTATTCCCCCACATCCCCTAGGACATCGGGGTACAGTCCGAATGACCGCCACCGATCTGGGGTGTAGCCGTTTAATTGCACGATGGCCGTGAAGCGGACGCTTTCAAATCTCTTGCCGGTAGGGTAATCCCAAATGGCTTCAATCTTGCCATCGTCATACCGGAGCATGTCCCTCATGTACTCTGCTGGAGTAGACTGGAACGCGGCTATACCTTTGATTCTGATTCGTGTTGGTGTCATGTCGTTTCCTTCAATGCAGTCGTTACAGGTTGGGGTTTCGTGAATTGTCGCTAATGCTATAGAATCGTCCAATTCTAATCCGCACTCGGTCTTGGGATTCATCTCGTTGTTGTTGATTCGATGTGTCATGTTCGTAACTCCAAAAAATTTTGATTGGCTATCGCCGACTCATAGAGTTTCGACGGGGGAGCGACCCCCGTCATCATCAGGGCGAATTAATGTAAAGGTGTTCGGTATTCCTTTGAACCGCGCCGTATGTAAATCCATTCCTCATTGGCCCAAGCATCAACGAATGGCCCTCGTTTTGCTAGACCCCAAATATGGCAGATGCGGTCACATCGCCATCGGCGTTCGGTTTCGCCTTTTAATGTCGTGATGTTGTAATAAACCGAACCGCTTGAACCTGCCCATTTCCATTTGATAACCGTCTCTTTCGAGAGGGTTTTAATTTTTGTGTTTTTCATAAATCACTTCCTTTCATCATCAGGGCGAATTAAAATAGGTCGTCCATGCTCAGGATCGTTGCGCCGTGGCTGATTTCACGGGCGATATATCGTCCCGCATTTAATGATCCGGTTTCGATGTTGTGGCTGATGGCTTCGTGTTTATCTGTTATGGGGCGCATGATGATGCTGATATTTTCGAAGGTTGGCTGGTGATTTTCCCGATTGCTTTCGGTGATCACCCAAGAATCAATAACGTGTCCGACGTTTTTGTACCAATTACGTGCCGCGCCCTTGGCAGTTTTGAGTTCGTTTGTTCCGCAGTCGATTATGCCGTGGCCGTTCTCTGTGTTGATGAAGCTGATTGCGAATGTCGGGTTGTAACTCATGATATTCTCCTTTTTATTAACCCCTAGATTTTTGTTTTGACCTCGCCCTGGCTCCGAGGTCTGGGGTTTAGAGGGGCGAGTGATCGCCCCCCGCCTCACCGTAATATCACCGGGACAAGTCACGGGTGATATTTGCCTCTCCGCTGTGCCGGAGGAAGTTGACCCTATCGCGCCCACCGCCCGTTCCCTCTTTTACTGTCGCCGCCTGAGTCCCGTTTCGATGGAGGTTCGGCTTGAGTGGCTAGTTCACCGTGCAAGGATTTGTCGTCCCCGCGCGCGCCTGTTCGTTATTAACGAAGCGGCGGTTGCTTTAGTGAGGTTCGCCGGAGTTCCCGTTTGAATGGGTTGGTTTCGCTTGCGCCCGTTTTGTCTAGGTGTCGGGTCACCTGGCAATCGTTTGTTGAATCCCCTGGAGCAACTCCACCTCGTGGGTGGCTGAACTTTAAGCTTTCGGGTTGGGCCTTGCATTCGGTGGGTCGTTTACCTGAACCCCTGGCCCGTATTCGATTGTGAAGGTGCGGTGCGTTTGCGTTGTTAAATCCCTGGGTCACGACCCAGTGTAACGATTTGTTACAGGCAAGTAAACCACCCTCTACGCGTGAATTTACACGAATCTAACGAGTATTGTTATTTTCCGCAGTTTTTACGCCTAAAACGGGTGGGGCACGTCAGTTTTGCCGCGGAACACTTGTTCGTATTTGGTATTTCGTTACATATCAATGTATGATTAGCGACGGTTAGATAAGGCAGTCGTGTAATTCATCGACTTGATGGCTTAGACACGTTAGAAACTGCTTAGAGGACGGTGTAGTGATGGTAGAGGATGTGGCTCTGAAACCGTGTTCGGTCATCGGGGCTGATAACGGGACGGTATATCTTCTGGGGGAACTCCACGGCGCGGGGATCGCCGACACTTTGATTGCGGAAAAGATCGGGGTCACTCGTATGACGATCCACCGATGGAAGCATGGGGAATCTCACCCGCGCCCTGCTATCCCCGTTGATACGGCTCTGGCTAATTTGCTGTATAGCCGCTTGAAAATTTAACTGTTAAATTAACGCGTTAAATCGGTTTTTTAACATTAAATTTAACTATAGGGATAAACTGTTAAATTAAATTTTGGCTATACCAGAACATAGCGTTGCACACGCTACGCGTGTTCCACTCTTATGGTGGGTTGGTAATGGTGGACGGGGTAGGAACTTGCCTCGGCGCGATGGGATTCATTGGTCAGAAGAACCCCCGATCTGCCACGAGATAATTTTCGATTGCATCGGAAGCACTAACCGTACTCAAACTACCTTTCGAGTAGACTGCGTATCGCCTCAAGCCCTGATGCCAGAGTTACATCCTGGCGAGCAAGCGACGTTTATGACGGTACTGAAAGCAAGATTAGAGGCTCAGACTGGTATGAGAATCATCGGTTTAGTACCAGATTTGGTAGACTGGCAGGGAATAAATACTATTTAGTTCCTTGATCACTTGGTCGTGAGTGAAAAAAATCGAGTAGAAAGGCAGAACGTATAATAATGTTACTATCTTACACGGTATCGTAGAAACGCCTTAGAACGCGAGTAAGCACGTACCGAAAAAAGGCGCGCGGTAATAGTATTTATTATCAATCTGAATATCAGTAGGGGAGATATGACTACTTTCCAAGATAGGATCACTGAATTACGGCGAGTCCCCGCCTCAGAATTGACTGCTAATCCCAAAAACTGGCGGCAACATCCACCGGCTCAGAAGGCGGCTTTAACAGGATTGCTGGAAGAAATCGGCTTTGCCGACGCTGTTATTGCCCGTGAAACCGATGATGGATTGGAACTTATAGACGGCCATCTGCGTCAGGAAGTCATGGGCGATCAGGAGATTCCCGTACTGATAGTTGACGTTACAGAGGAAGAAGCCGACAAGATGCTTGCCACTTTCGACCCTCTATCAGCAATGGCTAAGAGTGATAAGGACGCTTTAAGTATCCTTCTATCTGGCATCGAGACGAACAACGAGAAAATCTCAGGGCTGTTAGCTACCCTAGACATCTTTGAGACTGAGTTTGTTAACATAGATGAATTAACACCGCACCCGCGTAACTATGTTAATCACCCGGCTGACCAGCTTGAGCATATCGCTGAGAGCATCCGTGCCAATGGCATCTATCGGAACGTAGTGATCGCAAATGACGGGACGATCCTTGCCGGACATGGCGTAGTAGCGGCGGCGAGACAAATGGAGTACACAGTCATTCCTGTCATCCGATTAACCATCGACCCTGATGATGCACGTGCGCTAAAGCTGTTAGCGAGCGATAACGAGATTTCTAACCTAGGCGAAGTTAATGACCGCGCATTGACGGAATTACTGAAAGAGGTCAAAGACACTAACCCGACAGGATTACTAGGTACAGGCTATGACGATCGTATGTTAGCTAACCTTCTGATGGTCACACGCCCTCAAAGCGAAATAGAAGATTTCGACGCCGCCGCAGAATGGGTCGGAATGCCAGAATTTGTTGGCGAAGATGAAGCCCATAAACGCTATTGCATGATGGTGTACTTCGATACCCCAGAAGATAGACGTGATTTAATCGAGCAGATCACAACACTCGACCCAGGTTTCACAGCGGATAAGTCAGATACCAAGTCGGCGTTCTCAGTATGGTGGCCCCCACGTCCGCATGATGATGCCAGTAGTATCCGCTTCCAAGGTTAATAGCTGATGCCAAACCTTAAACCGATATACCCGATATATGTGATCTCTAAAGGGCGTGCTGACGCTTGTAAGACAGCAGACTTCTTGATTCGGGAAGAAGTCCCATTCCATATCGTCATTGAACCTCAAGAAAAAGATTTATATGCGGCAAGATACGGGGAGGAGCGTCTACATATCCTCCCCTTTAGTAATCTAGGGCGCGGCTCAATCCCGGTAAGGAATTGGGTTAAAGAACATTCGACAGCTAACGGCGATCAACGACACTGGATACTGGACGATAATATGCGCGGCGTCTATCGCTGGTATCGTGGCAAGCGTATCTGGTGCGATTCGGGAGCCGCGTTACATATCACAGAAGAATTTATCGATCGCTATACCAATGTAGCTATTGGCGGTCTGAATTATTCGTTCTTTGGACGCAACCCGCGCCAAGGGCATAAAGTTCCGCCGTTTCGCCTTAATTGCCACGTATATTCCTGTATGTTGATCCTCAATGAATTACCCCATGAATGGCGTGGACGTTATAACGAAGATACCGACCTCTGCTTACAGGTATTGGCAGACGGTTGGTGCACTATTCAGATGCAAATCTTCTTAATAGATAAACTGCAAACTATGACGATGAAAGGGGGAAATACCGACCAACTGTATGACGGAGATGGACGGCTATATATGGCTCGCTCACTAGAGCGTAAATGGCCGGGTGTAGTCAAAACTACTCGAAAGTTCAAGCGACCACAGCATCATATTAAGGCTAATTGGCAACATTTCGACAATAAACTAATTAAACGAAACGATGTTGATTTTGATAACCTTAAACTGATCGATGAATACGGGTTAAACTTGCAACAGGTCAAACCAGAGATAGTCAGTAAGCGGATTCAAGGTTATATGGATGAACAGATAGCAAAAACAGGGCAGACGGTAAAGCCTGCGCATCTTGTGAATACCCCTCCTAGTCGGTTCGTTAATGTCTTTTTGAATAAATATGCCAGCATGTATCCGATAAACAGAGACTTCGCTAAGGATATGATCGATCAGATATTGCGGCATAGAGGAACGAGCAAAGAACAGCCGATACCCCTACCGCAGTATATGGTGGAATTAGAAGGTAGATGGTACGACTCGCTGAATAGCGGCGAGCCAGATTATGCAATCTACGATGACGATTACTATTTCACGGACATGTGGGTATGCTGGGCGATATATAGCCGAAACTATCTGCGTACTTTATTGAAGCCGAATGTGTACCCCATTGTCGAGAATGTCAAAACTATCGCTGACCTGGGGTGTGGTATCGGTTATACAACGGCTGGCTTCAAGCAAATATTCCCATCCAGTGAGGTTATCGGTACGAACCTAGAAGGAACGAAACAGCACGACTTCTGTAAGGTTATGGCAGATGCGAGCGGCTTTAAGATGGCTTCGGATATACAAGGACTCGGGCAGATTGATCTGGTATTCGCTTCTGAATATTTCGAGCATATTCTTGCACCGATAACCCATCTAGAAGAAATCCTGGCAACACTCTCTCCTAGATTCCTTTATGTGGCTAATTCGTTCAATACCCATTCAATCGGACATTTCAACCATTATTCGGTAGAACGAAATTGGTTGCCTGCATCAAAGTTATCGGGAATATTCAATAAAACGCTATTTGCTCACGGCTATCGGCAAGTCGAAATTAAAGCTTGGAATAATAAACCCGCATTGTGGGCAAAGGATGCTCAAAACTTAGAAGCCCTAGGAGGCTCAGATGGCTAACGTATATATAGTCGGCGGCGCGGGATTCGGCGGTTCGGGGTTAGCTAAACACCTCGTAGCACGCGGTCATAAAGTGACGATCATGGATAGGGTCGGCCCGTTACAAGCACCCCTATTGCGCCCGATCATCGATCAAGTGGATTACCAGTGGGCTAGTTTGATGGACATCAAATCAACCGACCTAGTCGATCAAGATATAGTGATACATCTCGCCGCCCAAGCCGACGTGCCCTATGGGTTCACTGGTGCGCGGCAAGTCACGATGGACAATGTATTCGGTACAGTTTGTCTATTAGAGGCACTAAAAGATGCCCCGTGGATCAAACGTATCATCTACGCCGGATCGGGAAACGAATTCGGTAGGGCTGAATACCTCCCCATTGACGAAAGTCACCCTTTAACCCCGCATAACCCGTATTCATTCTCCAAAGCGGCGGCAGAGATGGCGTTCCGTGCGTGGCGGTTAAGCTACGACTTGCCTGTAGTGTATATGTCCAATGGTGCGGTTATCGGCCCGAATATGCGGCGTGAGATATTTATCTATAAGTGGTTGCGTAATATCGCATTAGGGCGTCCAATCATGATTGAAGGCGGCGACCAAACCCGTGATGTCACCCACGTAGACGATGTAGTACAGGCCTGGATCGCGGCAGTAGAGCATGAAGGCGATGATATTATCGGGGAGAAATTCCAAGTCTCTTACGGGGCAGAGTTCAGCATCGATGCTCTAGCGGAAATGTGTTACGACATAACCAGCCCGAATATCAGACTCCCTATCATCCATCAGCCTTACCGTCCTGGCGAGGAAGGCCAGAGGGAGTTATTCACCAATCAGAAAGCACGCGATTTCTTGGGGTACGACCCACAGATTGACCCCGCTACCGGGATAGCGATGACCTGGGAATGGATACAACAAGATATAGTCGAGGAGATAAGGACAGTTAATGCCGGGTGAAAGTAAACTATCGCCTCGCCGGATCGAAGCGCAAAATAAACAGCAACAAGCACTAGAATTGCGCATGGCAGGCCGTACTTGGCAAGAGATCGCCGACCACCTTGGCTATAAAAGCCATACTGGTGCTATAGAGGCTGTCAAAGTAGCCCTCGCACGCTCAAATCACGAGGCAGTCACAGACTATCGTAGTCTGACACTAGGACGTTTGACAAAGGTACTCCAAGTACACTGGCCCTTAATGCTCCAGGCTGACGCGGCATCGAGCAAGCTGTGTCTGCAAACGATCAAAGATATGCGTGAGTTAATGGGGTTAGATTCTCCGGTACGGTTAGAGCATACAGGTGCCGATGGCGCACCCATCCAGCATGAGGTGATGACGTTAGACATTGGTGACATTACCAGGGCAATCGAAGTCTTGCGAGATGCTGGGGCAGTCCGGCTGGAAAGCAATGGACACGCTCCAGCTTCCCTGGACGGAATATATCCCGCACAAGCCAACCCCTAAGCAACTAGCCTTCCTTCTATTAACCAATCGCGAAGCGTTATATGGAGGAGCGGCAGGGGGAGGTAAAAGCGATGCTTTGCTTATGGCGGCGTTGCAATACGTTAATGTCCCAGGCTATTCTGCCCTGCTATTACGGCGATCCTATACAGACTTAGCGTTGCCAGGCGCGTTAATGAGTCGAGCCAGGGAATGGTTAATGCCTTCCTCTGCGGCGTGGCGCGATGGCATGAAAACATGGGTATTCCCGAGCAACGCTACGATCACCTTTGGTTACTTAGAGCGGCCTGGCGATGAGTACCGCTACCAGTCCACAGAGTTTCAATTCATAGGGTTCGATGAATTAACGCAGTTTAACGAGAACCAATACAGGTATCTATTCAGCCGCTTACGCCGTACAGCAGAAGTAGGTGTGCCTCTCAGGATGAGGTCGGCAAGTAACCCTGGAGGGATCGGGCATGAGTGGGTACGGGAGCGATTCATCGATGCAGAGGGAGTTGTCGAAGGCCGTATCTTCATCCCGGCGTCTCTGCCTGATAATCCGTACCTCGATCAAAACGCCTATGTAGAGTCGCTGAACCAACTCGATCCAGTAACCCGTCAGCAGTTATTGATGGGGGATTGGTCGGCACGTCAGCCAGGCAATCTATTCAAACGCGAATGGTTCCCGATCGTAGACGAACTGCCCGTGATGCGTAATCGTAGTGTCCGCTTCTGGGATTTAGCGGCTACACCATTACGCGCAAACAACGACCCAGACTATACGGCAGGGGTTCGTGTCGATTACGGTTCTGACGGTTTGTATTATGTGGTGGATGTGCAGCAAATGCGCGGAAGCCCAGCAGAAGTAGAAGCGTTAATCAAACAGACGGCGGCGATGGACGGGGCAAGCACTCATATCTTCATCGAGCAGGAGCCAGGGGCAAGCGGGGTAAATACTATCTACCATTATGTCACCAAGGTATTACCCGACTACACGGTACGCGGCCAGCGCAATACAGGCTCTAAGGTCGAAAGGGCAGGGCCGGTAAGCAGTCAGGCAGAAGTGGGGAACATACGCCTGTTACGTGGCCCGTGGTTAAGCCGTTTTCTGGATGAAGTCGAAGCGTTTCCATTGGGAGGGCATGACGATCAAGTGGACGCTCTGTCTGGATCGTTCATGCGGTTGCGGAATATGCACTCGCCCGAACCCCTGGTGCACCAACTAGTTGGGACGGGGCGAATTAACCCGGCAGACAATCCCCTAGGACTCGACCCCGGTAATCCGATATATTGGGATAAACCGTAAGAATCATGGGAATTACCGTGCATGAGCCGCTGTTTAAGGGTGTTGTAAGAATAAAGATGGGGTATTAATCATATGGTTATGACGAATGGCCTTGATCCTGTATCCGAATCGCTAATGCGTTGGATTCAACAGCAAGCGGATGATAGGCGCACCGATTATGAGTTAACTCGACAGTATTATGGCGGCGACCACGATACTGCTTTGACGGATCGTTTAAAGAAGTTCCTCCCACCTCGCTTACAGTTTCGCGATAACTTCATGAACGTGGTGGTAGATAGTTTGTCGGAACGTCTTACAGTCCTGGGGTTTGATATTGAGGACGAAACAATAAGCACATGGGTAGGGGCACTGTGGGCGCGAAACCGTATGGATTATATGCAGACCGTAGTACATACAGAAACTATCATGGTCGGCGACAGCTATGTGCTATGTGACTGGGACGAAATGAATGAACGACCTCGTTGGACGCACCAGATGGCAGAGATGATCGTCCCGCATTACAACGAGAATACTCGTGAAATAGATTGGGCGAGTAAGAAATGGGTACAGCGACCTCATATCGGAGAGGAGCCTGAAACTCGCCTGAACCTTTACTATCCTGATCGCGTTGAAAAGTATGTCGCACGAGGTGGGGTATGGACGCGATTCTCTGAGCCGGAGGAACTCTGGCCTGTGCCATGGGTCGATCGCTCAGGTGAGCCTATCGGTGTGCCTTTAATCCACTTCCGTAACCGTCCAATGGGTGGAGACTTCGGGCAGTCGGAGATCATTAACGTCATACCGATGCAAGATTTGTTAAACAAAACTCTGATCGACTTGACGATGATATTAGATACGCTAGCCTTCCCGCAACGCTACAT
>Ga0256380_1000051_pt1 | contig 13317 bp, 18 predicted proteins | sample LS1230viralmetaG_FD_189071 | JGI IMG/M metagenome (GOLD analysis project Ga0256380, IMG submission 189071) | Seawater viral communities from deep brine pools at the bottom of the Mediterranean Sea - LS1 2300m | ecosystem: Environmental > Aquatic > Marine > Bathypelagic | place: Mediterranean Sea... | reverse complement strand
GAGAAGTAGCCCTTACTCAACTTGTGGAAGATAAGCCGTACCTCAAGGGATCGCCTGCCAACCGTGCGCCGAACCTCAATCCACAGAGCGGCGATTTAGCACCGTCTCTGCGGTTAACCGACGACCAGCGGGAAGCGGCGAAGCTAATGGGGATGAGTGACGAAGAATATGCATTGGGACTTTAATCTGAACCGGGGATAGAACCCGTAAGGAGAAATCATGGCCGCAAATGGTTTTGAATGGCGATATAACATTAGCGGAGGGCGTCCGCTGATCTTAACTTTCGTGATGAAAGACTCAGAAACCCTCACTCGTGGGGATATGTTGAATCTGGAGTCAGGGGAAGTAGACTTGATGGCAACTGGTGACACTGGTGCCGCCGGTATCTTTGTTGGGCCTGAAAACCCCAACGATGCGACGGACGGGCAACCGGGGATAGTAGCGGGAACGGATTCGACTACGGTAGTGAAAGTGATCGTCAATCCTGACGCCGTATATGCTGACCCCAATGACACTAGTGCCAGGGCCGCTGGTGCCACCCTGGATATATCTGGGGCAACAGGCGCACAGACTGTGGCCGCATCGAGTAACACCGAGTTTGTAGTTGTAGAAAGGAAGCGTCAATCTTCCGATGAGACACGTATCCAATTTGCCGCTCCGACTCATTATCTGAGCAAGGTTCAATAGGAGGGCTAAATGCCTCTGACATCTGGCAATTTTGCCGATTTATTGAAGCCTGGGCTTAAGCGGATATTCGATATAGGGATGTCCCGCCCCAGGCCGATCATGGAGATGCTTTTCGGTGTGGAATCTTCTACTCGCGCTGAAGAATCCTACCAGGGTATGGGAGCGCAAGGTTTGGTTCCGCCGTTTGACGGTACGGTTCCCTACCATGATTTTGATGCTGGCTATCGCACTGACATAAGGAATTATGAATTTGCGATGGGGATGCAAGTCGAGCGTCGGTTGAACGATGACGACCAATTCAACCAGATCAGACGGCGCGCAACTAATATGTCGGACAGTTTCAACACTACGATCGAAACTGATGCGGCAAACATTTTCATCAACGGGTTTACGGACAGCGGCACTAACAGGATGGGTGCTTCGGTAGCTGGCTCGGATAGCGTTGGCTTACTGAGTACTGCTCACCCTCATAGCCCTGCTGATACGAATAACACCCAAGCCAACGAAGCGACTTTAGCCTTGACGATAGACAACCTCGATACGACCCGTCAGGCGATGAGAAACTTTACTGATGATGCAGGCCAGCTACTGGGAGTCAATCCTGATATGTTGCTTGTGCCGCCAGAATTGGAACGGACAGCTACGCAAATGATTAGCGAGCGTGCCATCTATGAGCCTGGTTCGGCTCAGTTTGATGTCAACATGTTCTCTGGTCGTTTCCGTCCCGTTGTTTGGGACAGGCTTACCGACGGTAATGCCTGGTTCTTGATCGATAGCACGCTGATGAAACAGCATTTGATCTGGCAGTGGCGTATCCGCCCGGAGTTCGCCGAAGCTGAAGATTTTGACGGTCTGACCGCGAAGTTCAGAGGCTATATGCGTTACGGCATCGGCTGGACTGACTGGCGTTGGATTTACGGGAACAACCCTAGCTAAAATTGAATAGGCAGGACTGGCGGGGCTTACGACCCCGCTGGTTCCTTAAATTAGGAGGAACTGGCGATGCCTACGAATTTCCCTTCAGGTGTAAAGAGCCGTGGAGTTCCAGTTGAGGGACTCGGCGGAATCGGAAGCCCATTACTAACCACTGGTGATGTCTACCACGTAGACAGTGGGGCAGATGCCGCAGACGATGACAATGCGGCGACCAATCCCAAACAGCCAGCGGCTACGCTGGACGGCGCAATCGGAAAATGTACCGCCAACAATGGTGATGTGATTCTTGTGGCTCCAGGCCATAGCGAAACTATCTCAGCCGCCGCCGCTATAACATTTGATGTAGCTGGCGTAACGGTCATTGGTATGGGCGTTGGTAACTCCCGTCCTACGATCACTCTAGATACCGCCGCTACTACCGACATCGACGTGACTGCCGATGATACCCAGATTCACAACATGATTTTCAGTATGAACTACGCCGACATCGTAGAAGTATTTGATCTCAGTGCGGCTGGGTTCGTGGTAAACAAATGTCGCTTCGTTGACACAGCGGTTAACATGAACTTCGTTGACCTGATTAAAGGTACGACCACCAATAATGAATGCGACCGCCTGGAGTTCACGAACAACGTGGTGATTTCACCCGACACGGGCAATAACGGCGTCATTGACATCGGCGGCGACATCGCTGGTCTGGTGTTCACCAATAACAGCATCCGCATGGGGACAGCTAACTCTGAAGCCATCATATCGGTGGCAACAGGGAAGGATGTTACCGACTGCGAGATTAGCTATAACCACATTTACCGGCTGAACACCGCAGGCGATCTCTTGATTGATAGCGACACGTCGGATAATACCGGGATAATCGCCCACAACCGCATCGGTCATGCTGACACCGCTTCGGAGATTCTGATTGACGCCGATGGCGTCCGTCAGTTCGACAACCTGGGCGTGGCAACTGACACGGCTTCTGGATATGTCCTACCCGCCATCGATAGTTAGGAGGGTTAGATGTACGGTTATTCTTCGGTTTCAATTAGTAGCGGGGCGACCACTGGCGGCTCTGGGTCGTCCACGAACAATAATACATCCAGCCATGTAGTCGTCGGTCAGATTTGCTCGATTGGGGTGACCTATAACGGGTCACCCCCGTCAAGTACCGATGTGGTAATTGCCACGGCTGGGAATAACGGCCCAGCCCTTACGATCCTGACGCTGACCAATGCCAACTCAAATGGCTGGTTTCATCCTCGCCATAAGATTGATGATGAGTCTGCGGCTGACGTGACATATGACGGTACTAATGAGGTATATGACAAAGTTTGCGTAGCAGACAACATCAAAATTACGGTTAGCCAGGCTAACGATGACGACTCAGTTGATGTAGTAGTTGTTTACTATGCGGGTGCCTGATGGCTATCGAGAAATACACCATCAAGGTGTCCACTACAGGGTCTGACGCTTCGGCTACTGGAAGTCTAGTCACGGCTTTGCCGTATTGTGAATTACTTGCGGCAAGGTTAGATTTCCACGCATCCGCACCAGCATCGACTGATACGACCCTCTCCTCACCGGGAGGGCCAGTGTCTGTAACTTTGTTAACGATCACTAACTCTGCTACTGATGCCTGGTATTACCCCACGCACCAGCTAGACGACAATACAGGTAGCGCGATCACTGGGGCTTATATCCCAGCTATTATTCATGGCAATCTGCTCACTGAACTGGCTGGATCGGATGCGCTGACGGACGCCCTAACCATGACAATATTTGTGAGGGTCTGATGGCGTTCACTTATACAGCAGGCAGTACGGCAGATAGGGATCGGGTGCGGTTAGAGATTGGTGATACCGACTCCGATCGCGCTCTCTTTGAAGACACGGAATTAGATGATTTCCTATCGCAAGAAGGAGACAGCGTCCTTAATGCATCGGCGCGTGCTTGCGAAACGCTAGCAGTTCGCTTCGCAAGAGATTTCTCCTTCTCGGCAGACGGCGCGAGTTTTCAAAAGGGCAACATCACGCAGATGTATATGAATCAAGCCAAACGCTTACGCCGTAAAGCGCAAGGTACGACTACAGTTATGCCCCGCCGCAAGGATGGCTATAGCGTATACACTGATTCTGATGAAGTCACAGGATTAAACATCCTCGACTCCGGCACAGGCCAGTACGGACGGTATTCCGATGGTTAATAAATTACTGCAACTGAATGATTTAACCTATATGCGATCAGAGGCTACATTGGCTATGCCGGATACGGTTAATATCCAGCGGATGGCGCAAACTGCGGACGGACAGGGCGGCTTTACAACTGAATGGTCGAATGTCTACCAGAATATCTCAGCGAGACTTACGGCGACAGGAAGTGCTGAATCGCTTACTGCTGGCCGAATGAATTCACAACCCGACTTTATGTTAACCGTGGCTTCCGATCAGTCTATCGAAGAAACAGATAGGGTAGTTCACGTCAGTGGCACCTATGAGGTACAATCGGTGGACGATGGAAAGTCCTGGCAACTTACGACTCGATGCCAGATGCGTCGGCTGTAGGTTTACAGGAAGCGCGTTGCCGCAGGCCGGAGTGCCGGAGTTTACTAGCGCGCCTTAGATTAGATGGAAGTAGTTTAGTTGAGATAAAATGCCGCAGATGCCAGGCTGTTAGCACTTTCGCTCCTGATACATCGAAGGTTAAGCTAAAGGCTGACGGTCAAGGCGGATATGTCCACGTACCAGTGGGCGACAATTAAATACCCACCGTAGAGGCTCACTGAAGCCCATAAGTATCTCGAATGCTGGTGGATTATACGCAAGAGGCACTTGGATGCCCTTAGATACGCTTACACGCGTGTTTAAGGGTGTTTTTTTATGGCTGATGGCTTTGTATTTGAAACCAAAATCGAGATAAAGCTTGATCCACGGTGGAGGCAGTTGGAATCTCAGTTTGAGGCTGTGATACAGATAGCCGCTCGAAATATAGAGGGGCGATCGAAACAGCTAGTCCCCAGAGACACAGGGGCAACTATGAATAGCATCGAGGCTCGACCTGAAGGGAAAATGGAATGGCGTATCGGCCCGACAACGGAGTATGCGCCGTTCTTGGAATTTGGGACTTCAAGGGGAATGGATGCCCGTCCTTATATGATCCCTTCGGGCGAACACGAAAGGCCGCGAGTACGGAAGGCAGTTGCCGAACTCACTAAGAGGCTGGAATCCTAATGGCGAATCTACGAGTCAATCTCGATACAGCGGTTTACAGCGTGTTGAATGTCACGGCAGTAACTAACGAAGCTATCGGTGGGGTATTTAACTCCCATGCTCCGCAAGGGACTGAGCCGCCCTATGTCATATTCCAAGCGATGAGTAAGGTAGATGATTATTTCGCTTATACCGGCAGAGGCGGTGAGTCGATTTATATGGTGAAAGCGATCGATCGTAGCCCCTGGCCGAAAGAAGCAGGCGATATAGACACGCAAATAGATTCTGTCATGCAGAACGCATCCTTGAGCATTACAGGGTATGCCTTGATCGAGTGTCGGCGCGAGTCCGATATTTATTTAGTTGAGGATTTAGACGGTGTGATCTACCAGCACGTTGGCGGGTTATACCGCATCATAGCGGATGAAAGTTAAACCACTATGTATCCATCATTGGGAGATCGCCATCGCAGACGGGCCAGTCAGTATTGGCGTGTGTAAGAACTGCCAAACTAAAAGGGAATTTCAGAATTCTATCTATACTGAGACTCGACATATCAGCTTAGAAAGAGATACCAATGAATCCCTCGAAAGAGAAGAAAAAAACAGAAAAGCTTGGAACGCCTACTGAAGAAATCTGGTATCTTGCGCTTCGTAAATTGCATATTGTCCAGGGGCCAGGAGTCAAACCGTCCAGCATCCGATTCTATCCCGGTCAAAGGTTTACGTTGGACGGAGATGAGTTTGTGGACGTTGAAATGTTGCTCCGCGTTAGAGCCATCAAGGTATATGAAGATTCAGACGAAGGATGGGCGCAGGCTAGATTAGCTGAAATGCCAAAGCCCAAGAGGAGAAGGAACCATGGCTAGAATATCAGCAAAATCCGCCGGCCTGCTGGTCGATGAGTTCGACTTTAGCGGTGTCAGCAACAGTATGGATTTAAGCTTTTCCGAAACTCCGGCTGAAGTTACCGCGTTCGCAGATACTGACTTGACCTTCATACAAGGTAAGCCGACATTTACATTCGATGTCAATGGGCTTTGGTCGACTGCCAGTCCGAACTACGACGGTGAGATGTTCACTGACCTGACCGCCACAGCGCGCAGAGTAGGCATCTATCCTGGGGGCTTGACTGAAGGTAATGTTGGATACGAAGGTGCGACTTTAATCAGCGCGTCTCCAAGAATATCTACAGTAGGTGATGCGATCGCCTGCAATGTCACCTGGCAAGGAGCGTCGGCACCGTTTCGCTCGACGCTTCTGCGATACGCCACTGACAGTTCTTCTGCCAACGGTACTCAATACACCTTGGGAACAATCGCCGCGTCGAACACCATCATAGGCGTTCTGAGGTTGATTGAAATAAGCGGGTCAGGAAACAACACGCTGGACGTGAAGATTCAGTCCGACACCTCGGGGTTCAGCAGTGCTTCTGACCGACTGACGTTTACGCAGTTGAATCAGGGAAGCGGGGCAACATTTGAAACCCAGACAGCGGCAGGCCCAGCAGGATCAGACAATATCTGGCGCGTCGTTGTAACCATCGGCGGTGCTGGTAGTCGTTCATTCAAGTTTGCTGTTGGCTTCGGCTACTTCGTAACCCCATCATAGGAGGAGTATATGGCAAGAACGCATGGCAAGGACAGTAATTTTAGCTTCAACGGCGTGGCGATCGAGGATGAACTCAATAGCATCACTATGACCGCTACGGTAGCTGAAACAGATGTGACGGCCTTCAATGACGCTTACCAGAACTTCCTGGCAGGGAAAAAAGGAGTGTCATTTGATGTGAGTGGTTCCGCTGATATGGACTTCGCTTCAGACGGCGATGCCACTATCTTTGATCACTTAACTCTCACATCGGGGCCGAAGACTCTAGTTTACGATCCCGACGGTGCAGGCCCAGATACCAACAGCCCTGAATATACTTGTACTTCGTCAGGATTAACGGGTGCGATATGTTCTAGCTATACCATCAACCTACCTGTTGGTGGCGCGGCTACCTATTCGGCAACATTCCAATGCTCTGGCGAGACTACCAGGGCGGTTTCGTAAGGAGGAACCAAGATGGCAAGAACTCATGGAAAGGACGCTGACTTTTCATTTGACAGCGTAGCACTTGAGGATGAATTAAGTTCAGTAAGCCTCAACTTTACAGTACCGGAAGCGGACGTGACTGCCTTCGGTGATACCTATCAAAACTTCCTGGCAGGGAAGCCCACGGCGACGATCGACATCAGTGGCTTTGCTGACCTTGCTTCGTCACAAGGTGATGTGACTATATTCGGTGAACTCGGGCTAGAAGGCGAAGAATGGGATTTTGAGCCTGACGGCTCGACTGGCTACAATGGTTTTGCCATTGTGACTAGCTACAGTATTAGTAGCACCGTAGGCGGGCCGATAACGTATACGGCCAGCTTCCGTCATAACGGTGGTTCAGCGGCTCTGGACGCCGCCGCGCCGACCCGCGGTTAATTAAGCGCACCTCCGCTACCTCCATAGATATATGAGGGTAGCGGGGGTAATGAAGGAGAGGCTCTATGAAGCCCAAGATACCAACGATCAAAGTCTTATCGGATGAATGTGCGATCAACGTCGGACAGGTTATTGAAGATGGTGAAATCATCGAGCCTGGCACCCCGCATTATGTACATGAGGGTGAATGGGTGGAGGTATTACCGGTGATGTCGGTACGGGAAGTTATGAACATTTCCCGATTACAAACGTCGGCTAGTGATGCAAGTCAGTTAGGCGAGAACCTCACCTCTTTGTGTAACGAGTTATCTCATAGAATCATTAGCTGGACTTGGACAGACATCATGGGGGAGCCGATGGAGCAACCCTATAACCGGGCTGATGTATTGGAAGGATTATCCTCTGAAGAATTGATGTGGCTGATGACAGCGACTGGTTCAGGAGAATCCGCTGATGCTAGAAAAAAAGGCTCCAAGAAATCGGAGAGCATCTCCTTGGAGACGGACGGCAACCAGACTATGTTGCCATCGGAATAATCTGTGAAGCGTTCGGATGTCTGCCCAGTCAAGTCGAGAACGAGGACTGGGCAACGATCCGCAACATTATGGAATTTAGACTGCTCCGAAGTGCGCGTGACCAGCACAACGAGGACGCTAGTAAATTGCAACCAGCCCAGGTCGAGATTTGGAAAGAAATGGTTGAGGTAGTAGAAAGCGATGGCTGACGCGGCAACAATCTCGGTTCTGTTATCGGCGCGGGATGAAGCCTCTGCCAAACTGCGCCAGGTAGAAGGGCGCATGGGCAAACTTGGGGAGTCGTTTAGCCGTCACCGCCAAGGGATCGGCAGGGCGGCTACCGGCATTGGGCTTGCCATTACTGGTATCGGCGTGCTTGCCATGAAGTCCTCCCTTGATCAACAGAAAGGCATCGATGCATTAGATGTCGCTCTGAAGAATATCGGCACCTCATACGAGGCAAATAAGGCGCAAATCGAGGCTCTAGCATCTGCCCAGCAAGCCAAGACGAATTTTGGGGACGAAGAACAAAGAAAAGCTCTGCAGAAACTGATCCAAGTTACTGGCGACTATGGCCTGTCGATGGAAGCAATGGTTCCGTTAATGGATACTGCCGCCGCCAATAATATGGACTTGGAGAAAACTGCCGTACTAGTTGGGCGCGCTATCAGCGGCGAGGCTACCGCTTTGAGCCGATATGGAATCTCCCTGGATGCTACTGCTGGCCCTCAAGAAGTCTTGAATGAATTAATGGCGAAATTTGCGGGGCAGGCTGAAGCCAACGCCGATCCGATAACCCAGTTGAAAAATCGCCTGGGTGACTTGATGCAAGTTCTGGGCGATGCCTTGCTTCCGATAATAGAAACTATTCTTCCGAAGATTGAACTCATGATTCGGAAATGGATCGAATTTGCAGAGGCTAACCCAACTTTAACCAAAGTCATTATGATCGTAGTCGCGGCGATAGGAGCGGCTCTGGCAATACTGGGGCCGTTGCTTCTGATCCTCCCCCAGTTATTCGCCGGGTTCAAATTGATGGCGGCTGGTATCAGAATAGTCACGGCGGCGATGGCGGCGAACCCTGTCGGCATCCTTCTTGTAGCCCTCACTACGTTAGCAATGGTGGCCTTACCTTTAGTGATCAAGCACTGGGATGCTATCTGGGGCAAAATCTTAAAAATCACAGAACGGGTTGCCAACTTTATCATCGGCATCCTGAACAAACTGACCATCATATGGCGTAAGCAATTTGAATTGATTGCCACGATCGTAGGCAAGTTGCTGGACATGGGTTCCAAATTGCCATTCGTGGGCGACAAATTCAAGGATGCGGCTGATGCGATCAGAGGCTTCTCTGACAGATTGGGCGATGGCATTCCTCAGATAGATATAACTACAGGTAAACAAGAAGAACTCCAGGATACGGTTCAAGATACAGCCAGTAAATTTGAAGATTCTGGAGACACCATCAGGAACGAGCAAAGTCGTCTGAGTGTTTCTGCGGAAGATATGTCCATTGAAGTTTCTAACGCATGGGGTGCTGTTGAAGATGCCACAATGGAAATGGCCCGTACCCATGCGGAAGAATTGGAACGTATGGCAGACGAAGAACAAAGGTCAGCCGATCTCTTTGCCTCTATATCGAAAGCCAGAGTACAGACCGCATTAGATGAATCGCAGGCCCGGAAGGATGCGTTCTGGAGTACTGTCAGAGAGACAGAACGGGCAGAACAAGCCCATGATAGAACGCTGAATAGGTTGCGGGACAGCCTGGATGAAACCACGATCAAGTGGAAAGAATCTGGCCTGGAAATGGAAGATGTAGTTAAACGCTGGGCGCAAAGCACAGATCAAAGCGTTGAACAAGTGCTTGATCAATGGGATTTAATCGACCTCGACCTCAATGATTTGAAAGATGTATTTGCCAGATTCACTGAAGCGACGGGCCAGGATATATTTAATTGGTCGGCTGATATGGGGTCTGCCAGTGATGCAGTCAGTCGGGCATTGGGAACCACGGCGGGCGATGTCAGAAGTATAGCGATGGGCATCCATGACACAATCGCAGGAATACATCGAGACGCATCACGACCAGTGCCTGCCCCTAGAATTGGTGGATTTAGTGGCGGTGGCGGTGGCGGGGGTGGTGGTTTTGCTTCTGGTATCCATGTAACTGACCCAGGATTTAGTGCAGCTACTGTTGCCGCAAATCAGGCATTGGCACCTCTGAGAGGAACTGCTGACGTAGGTGGGATTGCAGGCTTTGCGGCAGGAACTACATTCGCCCAGATTGAAGCGGCTTTGGGATTGGCTAACGGTGGCATCGTGCGAAGTCCTACGCTGGCGATGATTGGAGAGCGCGGCCCCGAAGCGGTCATCCCATTAGGCAAGGGCGGCGGAATGGGAACGACAAATAATTTCCACTTCCACGGTGCAGTTTATGGAGTAGAAGATTTGAAGGAAGCGGTGGTCGAGGCTGTACGCGATCACGCTATCAGTGGCGGATTTGCTGGAGTATTTGCGGAGGCTTAATGTTCGATTACCGTTGCAAACTTTTAAGGGTCGTAGACGGCGATACGATCGATGTCAATCTTGATCTTGGCTTTAACGTCTGGCACAAAGCTAGAGTCAGGATGTTGGGGATCGACACCCCCGAATCAAGGACAAGAAATTTAGAAGAGAAGGCTTTAGGGCTGGCATCGAAAGCCAGGCTCAAGGAACTTCTTAAAGGGGCTAAAATCGAGATTGAATGTTCAAAAGAGAAAGGAAAATTTGGCAGAGTTCTTGGGATTGTGTGGGCGACTGATAAAGAAAGCAATCGCATTAATTGTAACGATCAGCTTTGTGCTGAAGGCCACGCTCGCCCTTACTACGGCGGCAAAAAAGAGGCTTGGCTCTAAGAAATTTAAGGATAATCTACCTGAGTAATGGCAACTGGAACTTATGTCTTAGCAGTTGATTGGAATAATGACGGGGACTTTAGTGACTCCGGCGAAGATATAACTGCGCGTACCATGCAAGTGGAATGGAGGAGAGGGAGTGACTATGCCTCACAGTTAGTGGGTAAGGCCGTCGCTGGGACACTGAACGCTACGTTGAATAATGTGAGTGGGGATTATTCCACGTTCAACACTTCATCTGCGCTCTATGGAAATCTCCTACCAGGGCGTAAAGTTAAATTAACAGGCAATGACGGTAGCACTACGCGGACGCTCTGGACAGGTTTCCTTGATAGCATCGAACCAGTCCCAACGGCTAATGGAGCCAACCTTGCTAAGTTGAAAGCTATCGGGGCTTTAGGGTATCTCAATAAATTCGAAGTCAGTACAGCGATGTTCGCATCTAAAAATGCTGGAGAATTGATCGGAGAAATCTTAGACTCGGCTGGATGGTCTGATGATGACCGTGACTTAGATGATGGGATCGTGGAGTTCCCCCGGTTCTGGTGTGAGCGCACCAAGACTTTGAAAGCCTTGCGGTTAGTCGAAGATACTGAAACCGGATTACTCGAGGAAGATGCGGCTGGACAGATCGTGTATCGCGATCGCCACGCTCGCAGTAAAGATACCCGTTCTACGGTGTCACAAGCCACGTACAGCGATGCAAGTGGAGCCGCGTTAGCGTACAGCCACATTAGCCAGATAAATCCGCTAAAGTTCATCTATAACGAACTCCGCGCTAGAATCCAGCTACACAGCGGAAGTTGGATTCTAGGTAGTGCATCACTTGGGATACAGACAGAACTCGCTAGCGATCCAGCGGTGCTGTGGACGCATCCGGAAACCGGGAGTCTGTCGCCTGCTATATCCGCAGGAGCCACTAGGATATTCACGGCGCAGTACCCATCTAGTGGAAGTGCGAACACGGCCCGTGCTGTGGACTTCTGGCAAGACCTGACAGCCACCACTGATTATTTGGCTAACGATCAAGCCGACGGCGACGGTACAAACCGCACCGCCAATATTACGGTAACGCTGACCAAACGTGCGCAGTCGATGGATATAAGCCTAGAAAACGGCCACAGCGCGACCGTCTATATCACCAAACTCCAGGCGCAGGGGAACGCTGTTACGGCGAAAGACAACTTTGATGTATCGGCTAGCGACAGCACTAGCCAGACTACGTTTGGTAAACGGACTTATCCCCATCCAGGCAAGTTTGTGCCGGACGCAGAAGAAGCCCAAAACTGGGCTGATTTTCACGTTGCCGCCTGGAAAGACCCGGTGCCGCTGTTGAAACTTACTTTAGTTGGTAACCGTTCAACGGCTACATTAACCGATATAATGACCAGAGAAATCAGCGACTTGGTAACTGTGACTGCTAATAATGATGCGGGTCTGGGGATCAATGAAGGGTTCTTTGTTGAAGCCGTCCATCATCAGTTAGACGCTCAGTTGAATCATCGATCGACAATGACACTTAGCCAATCATCAGGCTATGCAGGGTTCTTCGTCGTAGGAACCTCATCGCTAGGCAACAGCACTCGCCTGGCATATTAGGAGGATTGAATGGCCTGGACAACACCCAGAACATGGGTTACTGGAGAAGTAGTCACAGCCGCTTTATTGAACGCGCAGATTAAGGGTAATATGGATTTATCCGCGCCAGCCATTATGACCACGGCGGGAGATATCATCTACGCCTCTGGAGCGAACACTCCAGCACGGTTGGCGAAGGATACGAACTCGACCAGAGTCTTGACCAACACGGGAACGTCTAACGTGCCAGCGTGGGCGCAAGTGACTCTGACTTCTGGGGTCACTGGAACGCTCCCGGTAGGCAACGGCGGCACCGGGATAACCAGTCTTGGCTCTAACGTGGCTACGTTCCTAGGAACGCCATCGAGTGCCAATCTACGCTCTGCCCTGACAGACGAGACAGGCACAGGTGGGGCCGTGTTTGCTACCAGTCCGACCCTGGTTACGCCTGCCCTTGGAACGCCTTCGGCTTTGGTTGCAACTAACGCATCAGGTACAGCATCCAGCCTGACGGCGGGAACGGTGACAACTAATGCGAACCTGACGGGCGTTGTCACTTCATCTGGAAACGCTACGGCCATTGCAGACAAGGCAATAGGGATTGCAAAGTTAGCAGACGGTACTGATGGCGAACTAATCACTTGGGACGCATCGGGCGTGATAGCGGCGGTGGCCGCAGGGAGTGCCGACCAAGTTTTAACTAGCAACGGTGCTGGTGCCGCACCTACGTTCAAGGCGGCGGCGGGCGGCAAGAATATCGGCTTCATCCTGGCGATGGGCTAGAAGGAGAAAATATGGCAAGCGGCGACGAGACACTGAAATTCCTAGGCATCCACGCACTGAGCAATTCAGCCAATGAGACTACCGTAACGTCTTCGCATACTTACACGATAATCTCCGTGACGTTCTGCGAGATGGGCGGAGCCGACGAACTGATTTCGATGTATGTGGACGATGCGTCCAATGACATCTACGTTCTGAACGAGCAGTCCCTGCCAGCTAAAGCGACATTCGTGTTCAGCGA
>Ga0256380_1000050_pt1 | contig 13373 bp, 12 predicted proteins | sample LS1230viralmetaG_FD_189071 | JGI IMG/M metagenome (GOLD analysis project Ga0256380, IMG submission 189071) | Seawater viral communities from deep brine pools at the bottom of the Mediterranean Sea - LS1 2300m | ecosystem: Environmental > Aquatic > Marine > Bathypelagic | place: Mediterranean Sea... | reverse complement strand
TATGGTTCGGAATACCAGCTATGCTGCTGCGCAGACTTTGGCAGATCAAATCTTTACTGACCTGCATTGGTTTAAAGGCACCATTGATTCAACGGACTACATGTTGATTCGTGCTTTAAACCAACCGTATTCAGTTGGAGAGGATGAAAATCGAAGAACGCAGTTAATGTGTAATTACAGGTCATGGAACCGATAATGGCTGATATAGATATGTTGAAACAACAACTGCTCGCATTGCAAGCTAATTGTGCAGCTGTTGTGCAGATTATTGAATCGACAGTATCGTTACTGGATAATATTGAAAAATCAGTTCCGGTCACACAACCGGATCTGTGTTTGCACCCTAAGGAAACGTTACAGGATGCACGTACGATGGGAAGTCCCACTCGATGGCGATGTACTCTGTGCGACGAATTCTTGGAAATTGCAAATGATCAAATACCGCAAAGAGCGAAACAGGAGATTAACTAATGGCTGTTCAAGGATTAATGGATGCTCGCATAATGTTGGGAGGGTACGAATACACCAGTTTCTCGAACTCATTGACTACCGATTACGCTGCAGAAATGCTTGACAATACTGTATTCGGTGACTCAACGAGATCGAATAGGGCTGGGATGCGTACTTTCAGTTTTACTGTAAACGGGTTCCGAGACGATGGGGCTGCCACTCCATTCGGAGATTCTGGAGGGACTGCCTATTCTAGAGTCGGAGCGGCTCGGGAGGTATTCTCTTTCGCTCCTGTCGGTACAGCAGATGGTCAACGGTCGTATACAATTCGTGGAGTCAATGGAACTTACACTCCTCTATCGGGAACAGTCGGAGATATCCTGCCTTTTGAGTTGACTGGAAGTGCTGCACATTCGGAATTAATTAAAGGTGTTGTTGAGGGGGTCGGGACAAAGACTTCGACAGCCAATAGTACCGGAACGAATCTCGGTGCATTGTCTGCTACGCAAACTTTGTATGCAGGTCTCCATGTGACAGCGTTTAGTGGAACCTCACCTACATTGGATGTTAAGGTTCAGAGTGATGATAATTCTGGTTTTTCTTCAGCGACCGATAGAATTACATTTACTCAGAATACAGGAAGCATTCAATCTCAGTGGGGAAGCGTCAATGGGGCAGTCACCGATACATACTGGAGAACAGTAATGACTATCGGAGGATCTGGTCCTTCATTCACAGTTTATATAACTCTAGGTATTGGAAGTCTAGCTATATCTTAAGGAGGTAGAGTAATGGCAACATTCGTATACACTGATGCTTCAGTGGTCGTTAATTCAGTTGACCTTAGCGATCACGTTAAATCTTGTACATTGAATTATGAAGCAGAAATGCTTGATGATACTGTCATGGGCGATACGACTCGCTCTAATATGGCAGGATTGTTGAACTGGTCAATTGATGTTGATTTTCTTCAAGATTTTGCGTCAGCGAAAGTTGATGCAACATTGTTTACTTTAGTCGGGGCTGCAGCGTTTACGGTAACGTTGAAGCCTACAAGCGGATCGGTTTCAGCGACCAACCCATCATTTTCTGGTAGCGTGGTATTGGAATCGTATCCACCAATGACAGGCGCAGTCGGAGACCTGGAGACAGTCAGTGTCACATTTCGATCTGCTGGAACGTTGACTAGAGCAACATCGTAGGACTGAGTGGTAATGGAAGGGAGGATGTCCCTCCCTTCCATTTTTTTTTAAATCCTGTAACGCTCGCTTCCTGGCCTCCGTTACAAGGAATAGGAGAGAATCGTTATGTCCAGCCTAAAAGCTCGTGAACTTACCATTTTTGTAGAAAAAGGTATTGAGACTAAACCTCGATACCTTCGTTATGATTTCAATGCTCTTGCTGATTTTGAGCAAATCAATGGGATGGGTCTTGGCCAGCTGTTGACAATGAAAGCTGTATTTGGGACAGCCAGAGCGATGCTTTGGGCAGGATGCAAAGGAGACGATCCGTCTCTGACCATTAATGGAGCTGGGGATCTGGTCGGTGAGTTTATTCGAGCCGGAGGCACCGTTGACGAAGTTCTAGGAAAATGTTTTGATGCTGCTGCAGCTCAAGGAGCCATTGGTTCACCACAACCGGAAGAAGAAGGTGAAGACAGTGAATCGGGAAACGCATCCCCACCCACTCAGAAAAAGTTAAAAGAGGCCTCCAAACGTGGGGGGAATGGATCGAAGAAGCCAAACCCATAGCATTTGGGCCATTGGCTTTAAAGCATAATGAATTGTATGCAATGACTCCCGCTGAATTTCATGATCTGTCGAAAGGGTATAACTGGAGAGCGCAGCATCAAGAAGAACGTGAAGCTAAATATGTCACTATTCTTGCCAATTGTTCGGGGAACTTGAAAACACGTTTACGTATTGAAGATATTCTTGGACGTAACACGATGCAACAGAAAAAAGAGATCAGTGAAAAGAGAAAACTGTTAGCTGAACGTCGAAAACGTCAGGATAGTTAAATGCCAAGTGTTGAATCAGTAAAAGTCTTATTTACCGGAGATGCCACGCCATTAATGGCATCGATGACAGGGGCGACGAAAGCGTTGAGTCGATTCGGAACAAACGCTTTCTTCCTAGGGTCACGTATTACAGCTGGTATTGGGTTGCCGATTGCTCTTCTGACGAAATCGGTTGCCGGTCTGGGGATGAAATTTGATCAAGCGATGACCGAATCCCTAGCCATCATGGATCGTAATGCTCAAACGATGCGTGTCCAGATGGAAAATGTGGCTAAGGATATTGCTCGCCAGACGAAGTTTTCGTCAGAAGAAGCAGCACAAGCGTATTTCTTCCTTGCATCATCGGGCATGAATGCTGCCGAATCGATGAAAGCGTTACCTATTGCTGCTCGATTTGCACAAGCTGGTGTTATTGATTTAGAAAAAGCGACTGAACTCCTATCCGATGCTTACATTACGCTAGGGTTACGGTCGGAAAACAATGAGGAAAACATGCAGAACATGGCACGGGTAGCCGATGTTCTGACAGAAGCGAATAACCAAGCGCAAGGCACCATCACTGAATTTGCCCAAGCATTAACAAATCGAGCCGGTGTTGCTATGCGTACGTTTGGCATCGATGTCGAAACTGGTGTGGCAGCTCTTGCAGCGTTTGCCGAACGCGGGATTAAAGGCCGAACAGCCGGTCGTCAGTTGTTTATCGTGTTTCGTGATTTACAACGTGCGGTCTTGAAAAACAGGGAGGAATGGGAGTTACTCGTCGGGCCGAATGCAGTTTTCGATATAGCGCAACGTGATTTCAAAAATATCGGAACTATTATCGGTACCCTCGAAAAGAGTTTAGATGGATTGGGAGATGCGACAAAGAAAGAAACACTCCAAATGTTGGGGTTCCAAGAACGATCTCTCCAAGCCACACTGGCTTTGGTGGGAGCCAGCGAACGTATCCAAGAATTGGAAGGACATCTTCGTTCAGCTGGTGGCGTAACGGAACGTGTAGCTGAAAAACAGATGATGTCGCTGACGAATCAATTGTCATTGTTGACTGAACGATTAAGGCAAGTCGGCATGGAATTGTTCGAGGCGTTTAAACCTACAATCGAAAATCATGTGATTCCATCAATTACTTGGTTCCTTTCCAAACTAGAAAGCCTCGTCTCTTGGATTAAAACTCTTTCTCCCAGAACAAAGGAATTGATCGTCAATTTCATGGCTTTTGCTGTAGCTCTAGGCCCAATCGTTGCTGGGGTTGGCGCACTGGCGTTGGTGATGATTCCCATTATCGCAGTTATGGGTAAGTTTATAGCAGTTTTCACGGTAGGTACAAGAGTTCTAATGTCTATGGGTCCAGCTTTCGCGTTCGTAACAGGAGCAGCAAAGAGATTCCAGCCAGTCAATGCAGCTGGCTTCAGACCTTTCGTGGCAACAGGAAATAAAGCAGTATTTGCCATAAAAACTATAGGAAAAAGTCTTTTAGCATTGCTTGGTCCACTAGGTATGGTAACTTTTGCAGTCTGGATTGGATGGGAAGCATGGAAAATGTGGAAATCGGGAACGGAGGGATCTACAAAAGCTGCTCGGGATTTAAGTGAAGAAATCGGCCTTACGGCTCTTCGATTTAAGGAATTAATAGATGAATACAAACATTTAACTGCACAAGAGGAGCTGTCTGAAGAACAGAAAAATAGACTTGCCCATGCTGAAGAGATGATGGCAAAAGCTGTTGGCATTTCTGTTGATCAATTTCGAGCAGAAATCGCTGCGGGAGGTCAAGTTCTTAAAACTATAGAAGACCTGGCCAATGCTCGATTAGAAGAAGGTAAAGCAGCTGTTGAAGCAGCTGAAGCAAGAAAACAGGTAATGCAAGAAGAGTTAGACCTTGCGAAAAGAAGAGCAGATGCCATTAATCGATCATTAAACGTAAATAAGATGGCGACTCCATTTGCGCTGGGCGCGACAGGCCCAATCGAAGACAGCCCAAATTTTCATTTGCCGATTATTCCGATATCTGACAAAATTCAAGCCGATTTAAAAAAAGCATACTCAGAACAATTAAAGCTTATAGCAGACAGGTCTCAAGCCATTGGAAAATTAGGCGATGAGATTCTTGTCCTAAAAGATAAAGTAGGCATTCTGACCGAAGAAGAACAAGGGCGTTTGAATGTTTTACAAAACGTGTTTGACCAGGAAAAAGACAACATTGCACAAGAGAAAATCCGTCAAATACAGATGGCGGAGTCGATAAAGAAAATCGAAGCCATGACAGCGGCTTTGAAAGGCCAGGCAGATGAAGGCCTACTCATATTACGGGAAGCTTGGCAAGACCTTACGATTGAAGAGCAAGCAAATGAAGGCGTTGTAAAACGATTATGGGAACGATACAGTAAGCTTCGAGAAGAACTTGACCCAAGTGCATTTCCTGCAGATTTAGAAAAAGCGACTAGAGCTCTTCGAGAGCAAGAAGAAGCAATGAAATTTGCTAATTCAATGGTCGGTAAATTTATCCAATCAATGAAAGGAATCGATCCGCAAATCGATGAATTCCTTCGAGGGCAAGACCATGTTATTCTGGAATTCAAAAGATTAAAAGGCGTCATGGATCCCAGGTTCTTTGAACAGCATGGAAAGCTGTTAGAGACTTTAGCCACTCATTACGCAGACCAATTAAGTCCTGAGTTACAGGAAATGGTTGCACAATATGAGGAATGGCGAGTGGAGTCTAAAAAGACTACAGATCAAATTGTTAAAGACCAGAAAAAATCTTCTGAATCTCTCATTAATTCTTCTGACCGTATGACTGCCAAAATGAAAGATAAACTTGCTGAACTGGCAGCTTTTTCATTAAGTACACAAGACGCCGAACTCGTCGGGTTGAAAAAAGGCTATAACTTAATGAAATTAGCGCATGAACAAGAATTAGCAGATATGATGGCGAATGTTGAATTGATGGCTGAAGAAGAACAGCATATGGGAATGCTGCGTATTGATGAATTTATAGCAAATGGCGAAACAATGTTAGCAGCCGAAAAACGAATCGGTTTACTTCGAATGTTAGAAGCCTTGGATGCTGACGATAGAATTATTCGTAACCATGAACAGTTTGGAGAGGAATGGTTGCAAATAGAGATTGACCGCCTACGAAAAGCTATGGATGAATGGGATGCATACAACAGGCGTGTTACTGCCATTTCATCTGCTGGGAGTTTATTCAGTGAATTTGGGTTGGACAGTATTTCAGGCGCATTGTCTGGTTTAGCGTCGGCTTCTAATGATTGGGGAGAGAGCGTCCAGAAATGGAGCGGAGAAGATGTTACTGGTTTTGATAAACTGACGATAGCTATAGACATGGCAACCGCTGCTATGGCAGCCTACAACGCCATCAGCCAAATCAAATCCCGTAAAGGACGAGCCGGAGCCGGAGCAATGGCTGGCGCACAAATGGGATCGGCTTTTGGCCCAATTGGGGCTGTGGTCGGGGCTGGAATAGGAGCGATTGCCGGAGCGATTGCCGGAGATCCAAGATGGGCGAAGATTCAAAAATCAATCCAAAGCCAATGGCAAGTCAATATAACAGATGAACTGTCAAAACAGATTGAAGCAACAGCTCAAGAGGTTGGAAGCGATTGGGGAGCGATGCTCCTTCATTTAAATGACGTAATAAATGAATCTGGAGGCGTCACTGCAGGTAACGTTGACAGCATTGTCGGTCGAATACGTGATTCTTTCTCCATGGTTGAGATGAGCATTCTTTCAACGGCCCAAGCAGCACAAATCTTGAATGATAATTTTGAGGAAGTTGCACGGGTTGGAACCGGCGTGTCTGGTGTTATCAATGCCAATGTGCTGGAATTGATGAAACTGGACGAACAGTTCAGAACAAATTCCGAAGCAATTGCAGAATTTAAATCGCTAATGGTGGGTGAAGCCGTTGAAGGGTTAAATCAATTCTCTGATGGCATCGACACAGTAATGATTGGAATGCGAAGCGGGTTTGAAACCGCTCTCGCAGAAGCAAAAGAAGCATTCGATAAGCAGAAAGAGGAGAACGAGGATTTCAAAGGTAACTGGGACGATGTGTCCAAAGAAATGCACGATGCTTTCAGAACGCAATTCACGGAAGCAATGATCACTGATTTCAATGACCTTCAAGCTTTTACAGCCATGACGTTCTTGGCGATGGTTGAAGATGGAGCAACATTTGCTGAAGCCTTAAATGCGGTCGGCCCATCTCTTGACGTATTGGGTCAAGGTCTGCATGATATGGGACTCGAAGGAAACGAAGCAATCGAACGGTTGCTGCGTATCCGTAAATTCCAGCAAGAGAATGAAGGCATCATTAAACAAGTCGATGGAATGAATCAATTGATGCTGGGGTTAGCCAACAGCGGATTGATTACTGAATCATCATTCGATCAATTCGGGGATACTGCGCTACGCCAATTCAAAAAAATGATCGATGCTGGTCTTCACCAGAACGATGCATTGCTGTTAATGGCTCCAACGCTTCGAACTTTGAAAGATATGGCCGATACCTACGGGTTCGAGCTTGATGAAAACACAGAGGCTTTAATCAGACAAGCAGAAAAAGCTGGCATCCTTGGAGATAAAGCAAAAACCGCTGACGATAAAATGATTGAAGGCCTTACCAGAATTGCCGAGGGAATAGAAAAAATGGTCGGCCTACTAAATGGCGACTGGTCAACAGCATTGGAAAATGCTGCAAGAAAGGCTCAAGAAGAGTCGAATAATATACAAAATAGCTTTAACAATATAACGCTTCCTCATTTACAAGGACACGCTGAGTATCAGATTAGATACGATTATCCAGAATTCAGACCCCCGACCGGAACTGAAGGCGAATCATACGCATCCGGAGGCATCATTACCCGACCTCATCTGGCGATGGTTGGTGAAGGTGGACAACCAGAAATGATCGGGCCGGTCAGTTTCATGTCCAAAGCTTTAGAAGGGGCATTAGGATCGACTGGACCAAATCAAATTGAACGAGAAACGCTGAACGAACTGCATGGATTGAGGAGCGATTTAAAAACCTTACCGATTCACCTTCGAGACGCAATAATCTTATCGGGATAATATGCCAGCCATTGCCCCTACAGTTTCATTAGAAGCTACTCTCGAACCTTGGTTGCTCGGAACCGAAGGAGCCAGTGAGCTCGGAGAAACTACCTATCCTGATGGGACGCTGATTGATATCACATCCGATGTGACGAGTGCTGCCCCGATACAAGTCGATTACGGCATTAAAGGAAATGGCCCCTTAGATCGAATCGCTTCGACAGGGACTATGACATTCACTCTCAATAATGCAGCCAACAATTCTGGAGGAGTTCTAGGGTATTATTCTCCAGGCCATACCAATGTTCGGTCAGGATGGGACCTTGGTCTGCTGGTCCGACTGAAACTGACGTATGACGGTACGACGTACTATAAATTTGCGGGAAACTTGATTTCTATAGTCCCAGACGCAGGGTCTTATAGGCGTCGTGCAGTTATGTGTACGGCTGTGGATTGGATGGATGAAGCAGCCAGAGCTAAAGTCAGAGACGTTACTATTCAAACCGATAAACGAGCAGATGAATTAATTGATTCGTTAGTCTCTAATTCAGTCAGTAAACAACCTCTCGCTACATCTTACGATACCGGACAGTCGACTTTTGAGTATGCATTCGATAATTTATTAGATACGCAAACATCAGTGCTTCGTGCGTTATCGGATTGCGTTATTTCTGAACTTGGTTACCTCTATGTTAAAGGCGACACGACACAAGGGGGAACATTAAAATTCGAAGATCGACATGCACGACCAAAATATGGGCTGGCTGATGCGTCGTTTGATAACACTATGACGGGATTAGAAGTTGATCGAGGGCGTCAAGATGTTATCAATCGAGTCTATGTTGTTGTCCATCCCCGCACAGCTGATGCGTCGGATTCTGTTCTGTACGAACTGACAACAACCGCGTCTGTTCCAGCAGTATTATCTGGCACCTCGATTCAGATTATCGCGCCGTTTAAAGAATCTTCTATCCGAGGGTACCGTATTGCAGGGTCAGAAGTTATAGCTCCAGCCAGTGGAACCGATTGGATAGCAAACACGGCAGCTGATGGAACGGGAACAAATATTACAACCAGTGTCGATGTCACCCATTCGACAACATCAGCGAACAGTGTCACCTTCAACATACAGAACAATGCTGGTGTCACAGCATATATCACAACGCTCCAAGTGAGAGGTAAAGCATTAAAAGATGTTACCGAGACTGTATTTTCAGCGACTAGCGGATCAAGTCAATTAGCGTATGGAGAGAATGACTCTCGTATTTCGATGCAGTATGAATCGAACACAGGATCGTTTGCCTCAGAGATTGCGAATTGGATTCTTAATATAACGAAAAATGCTCGATATGTGGTTAAACAATTTACATTAGCCAGTAATTCCAATTCAACATTAATGACTCAATCATTGGCGAGAGAGCCTGGTGACAAGATTACCGTCGCTGAAACAGTGACAGGTCTTGCAGCAACGGGAACTGCTGGGGTTCAGATTGGGTATTTCATTAACGGAGTCAGCATGACTGTGAACTCCGGTGGTATCATAAACACTACGTGGGTATTAGCTCCTGCAGATCAACAATCAGCATGGGTGTTGAACCAGGTTGGTGCGAGTGAATTAGGGGTAACAACAAATTTAGGATTTGCATAGTAGTAATCATTTTGTGGAGTAAATAATGGCTTGGACAACACCTAGGACGTGGGTTAGCGGAGAGCTTGTAACTGCAGCACTGATGAATAGCGCAGTTCGGGACAACGAGTTAATCCTAAAAACGGCGATTAATGACTCAGGGCAGATTGAGTTTACAGACGCCACAGAACTCACCATTGCGAGTGGTGTCATTACGGTGACACAGAACTATCACAAAGTCGATACCCAAGGCGATGCGAGTTCTGACGATCTCGATACCATCACCGCTGGAACTGATGTGGCTGCTGGCTTCATTCTGCATCTGCGAGTTGAAGATGGTGCCAGAACGGTGGTGCTAAAAGCTGGCACGGGGTCTCCTGACAATTTAGACATCGGCAGCGACGTTACACTCGACGAGACTTACAAGACTTATACGCTGGTGTATGACGGGACGAACTGGCGTCCGTGGTCGTATGATGCTTCGGCAACATTCGCGGGGATCAGCCCACTGACCACACGGGGCGATCTGTTATACGGATCAAGCGGTACGGTGACTGGTGCGCGTCTGGCGGTCGGTGCAGCGAATACGCTGCTTGGTTCAGACGGGACAGATGTAGCATGGCAACTGAAGCCACTCACGACACGTGGAGATATTTTGTATGGGTCTTCGGGTGTCCCGACTGGAACGCGATTGCCTGTTGGAGGAGCCAACACGTTTTTGAAATCTGATGGGACAGATGTGTCATGGGCTTCTGCCGGTGGTGATGTTGAACTATTGCATTGCAATACAGGATCGAGTTCCACGGAAAGCGCGCATAATTTCGACACGTACACCTTCTCGGCTGGCGCGTTGGACGCGAAGGATTCAATCATTGTGAAGTGGATGCTGACAGTTACTGGAGCGACGGTAATCGACCCAATACTGTGGAGCGAAACCGACTCCACACAGATTGGCAACCTCTCCGAGAACAACATTCCCGTGAGTTCAAACGGTGGTCTGGCGGCGATGTCTATTGTCTCGGCAGAGTTGACCAAGGTGATCGCTTCGCCATCCGGGACTAATGCACTCGGAAGTCTCTACACCGTCTCAACAAATTGGACGGCAGAATGGGAACTGGCGATACGTGCCACGAATGGTTCTGGCGGGACTACGAAATGGCAGTGGGCTGTCTATGCACTGCGAGGAGTTTAGAGATGCCACACTACGAAAATGATCCGCCGAACGTCAGTGTCGATGATGCTGTGTTTCAAGCCGTCGTTATCTGGGTCGCAGGAAAGACTGGCACTAGTCTTGCCACGGCGAAAAGCGAACTGCTGACAATTATCGAAACCTTCCAGATCGTTCGGCTGGAGGACACAGCGCCAGCCAAGATTGAAGAATTGTTCGATAAATATAACGCAGACTAGGCCATGAAGAAGCCTGACTACGACTGGTGGATTGCAAACGCTCACAATGATTCGTCATTCCTCTTTCTTGTTGAACATCCTAAAGAATTTGAACAAGCTATCCTACTTCGATTGAAACAAGTCGGAAGAGGCTGGGATCAAGGCATTATTAACCAAGCTAAATGGAGAGCCATTCACGAACAAGATCGTTTTGGAAGTCTAACGTCTATTTGTGAAGCTATTCAACCTGTATCCTCGCCACCGTCTGTTCCTAAGTATCGTCCTCTGCATGGTGCTATGGAAATAGATAACCATGTAATGAAAGATGATGAGGGACATTTTCTGTTGTTCGGCGTATCGGCATTCTGGTGTCCGTGGGCAGTTAAAAATAATATTGGATATCTTCATCGACTGACTGATTGGGCGACTCAATCTGGAATGAACTATGTTCGATGGTTTGGCGCACATGATTGGGCGGGAGGGTTGTCCCCAGACAATACGCCATACTATTTCGACATTATGGAACACACGATCACAGCATTGGCTAGCCGAGGATTGCGATCACAGATTACGTTATTCAGCCGATACTCTATGGTTGGAAATAAAGACGAAGAATATATTCGTCAATGGTCTGATATTATCAACAACCATAAAAATGAAGTTTGTTTAGTTGAAATTGCTAATGAATGGAATCATCTTGATAACGGATGGTCTGATTCAGAAATCAGGAATCTAGGTATAATGTTTCGTGAACGTTGCAGCGTTCCACTTGCATTATCTGGAGCGGCAGGCGAAACGTGGGAAAATAAAGAACATCGAACCTCGGAATTATACAACGACACTCCTGCCGATGTAGTGACTTGCCACTATGCGCGTAAAGATAATACGCATGAAGGCCCGTGGCGATGGGTTCGACAACCGTGGCATTCTCGTCATGGGATTAAAGGATGCCCAGATTTTGTAGTCGATAACGAACATCAGCGATGGGATAGGAGCAATGGTGGACGCATTATAGAAACGGCAACGTCTGCCCCTGTGGTGGCGTATATTGCTGGATGCGGAATGTCTGCGCATCACGATACTTACGGCGTTCGTAACAACCGAGGCGAATACGCTCAGGACAGTAATGCTGATGCATTGCAAAAAGTTTTTTCGTCGGTCATGCCAATGCTACCTTCTGACCTTCCGAATTGGACAGCGACACGAGTCGGAGACGGGGGAGGGCCGCATCCTTTTCCCAGTTTAATCCATCAACATTGGAGTTTTGAAGGGTCTCTTGACCACGGTGTTTCCAGAGCTTTTGCTGCTGTAAACCAAGATAAATTTGTCATGGCATTGACAGGCGTAAAGAATCATGTCACTCTAAATGAACAACAACATAGTATTTTTAATGTTGTTTCGTTACGAGATGGAAAAATTGTATACAGCGGGAATGGTCCTGCACGGCTAGATGAATCTGACGGATCAGCTTTTGTAGCAATATCGGAATAGGCGTAACAATGACAACAAACGGTGATTGGAACGAAATGCAAAAGCTTGTTCTGACAAAAATGAACGAACACACGCAGAAATTAGACCAACTTCATTCTGATATGTCATCCCTGAAAACACAAGTAGCAGTTATTAATGACCGAGAAGATCGAGAATTACTGGCTGCTCGAGGTGTTGCAATAAAATGGGGAACTGGCGTCGGGGCAGTTGTATCTGCCATTGTCAGTGGAGTTGTAGGGTCATTACGTGGACAGTAAAACACGAACAGTATTGCTGGAAATATTAGAACGAGAAGGTTGGCCTCAATATACAAATCATCCTCAAGACCGAGGAGGGCCAACGAAAGGTGGAATTACGCTTTCAACCTTGCGTTCATGGAGAAATAGACCAAAACTGGACGAAAAAGAATTACAGCTATTGAAAAAAGAAGAAGCTGTTTCGATACTCTACCACCGATACGTTGAGTGTAATGGGATTCAAAAACTCAAAGAAGGACGTTTAAGAAATCAGGTTATAGACAATGCTGTATTGTCTGGACCTTATATAGCTGTAAAAGATTTACAAAATGCTGTTGGCGTTTCTGACGACGGTGTTATTGGACCGATTACTTTAAAAGCAATACATAAAAAAGGTTCGAGGCGTTGCAATATACTGTTAGCTGTACAAAGGTCTTTACGTTTAGCTAGATTTGTACAGAAAAACCCTAACCAGTTGGTATTTCTCGTGGGATGGTTGAATCGATGTTTGGAGTTCGTGAAATAGATTCTGTTATCAGTAGCCGACCAATGATGAGATTGCTATATGCCAAAATTATGTCCAGAGTGCGGGGTTCGTACTATGTCCTCGCCAAAATCACTGAGGTGCAAATATTGTTACTTCAATCGTAAAGGGATAGAGAGCGCAGCTCGTAAACACCACTGTGTTTCATGTGGTGCAGAAGTATCAACCAGCAAAACCCAGCGGTGCAGAAAATGTTGGCAAAACAGGTCTGCCTCTAATCCAAAAAAATTAATAGAATCTACAGAAAAAGAAACTCAGCGTTTAAATGATTTAGCTGGTTCTGATGTAGACCCTTTAAATCAGATCAGGCAACCTCTTACGACATTTGAAGAAGGATGGACGCAATTCCAAAAGACGATTGGAATGATGCGTGATAGATATAAAGGACCAGGAAAAAAAGACCCCGATGTTTTAGACCCCAACCGAAAACGAATCCTTGTTATTCCCGATCTTCATGTCCCATTCCATGAGCCAAAAATGGTAGCAGACATGATTGCCAGAGAATCAGGAAGAACTGATTTGGCTATTTGCATCGGTGATGTG
>Ga0256380_1000049_pt1 | contig 13386 bp, 17 predicted proteins | sample LS1230viralmetaG_FD_189071 | JGI IMG/M metagenome (GOLD analysis project Ga0256380, IMG submission 189071) | Seawater viral communities from deep brine pools at the bottom of the Mediterranean Sea - LS1 2300m | ecosystem: Environmental > Aquatic > Marine > Bathypelagic | place: Mediterranean Sea... | reverse complement strand
ATCGGATGTTCTAACTCCTGTTTCCAGTAGCAGTTGGAAGAAAGACCTGTATTCCCCCTCGATGTGGGGAAGTAGCATCGCCCATTCGGTTTGTAGGATAGGATCGACATCACGAGTTTTAATACTCTGAGTGACCAATAGTTTACACCTTGAGCTCGGTTAACAGTTCATCCAGCTACGCATCGTAGCTGAATCGTAGCTAGAGGAAACATTATATCGACACAATGTTACCTGTAGCATTAAGTTATACTATGTTAACCGGCAAAGGCGGTCAACTATGGGAGGATGTATGGGCGAAGAAAAACGAATTGAATCTAAATCTCCATCGATTAAGGCTACTGTCAGACGGGCAGAAAAAGACCCCATGTCCGATGCCTGGCTAACTGTTGAACTCTCAGCTGAAAGAACCGTCACTAATTTCGATCCAGATGACGATATTAAAAATGTCGCTCAACTGGCTCGTGATCTGGACGCGCAACTGGTGGGCATTTTCCAAGAACAACATAATATAGGAACAGAACCAGAGGGTTCAGTTTGCCCCGAACACGGAGAGGAATACAGGCGGTATGAAAAAGGGGGGGACATCTGGTGGTCTCACCAACTTGAATCCGGCAAGTGGTGTAAAAAACCTTCACAGACGGGCGCATAAGCTATAGTGGATATAGTGCATATACGCATAAGCAGAAAACGGGCATATCCGCAGCTACAAATCGTCCGAGGATGCCCGTAGACCCCCCTTGAGCAACTGGAGTGGAGTAAAACTACAACCCTAATATCTGTTACGACCAAAATATCTCTCGGTAGAGGACTTTGGTCGAAAAGGCATATTCGTTTCGCTAAATGTCGGTCTTATCTCGGTTGCGGTGTGCTCGATGTACCAGCGGATGAACCCACCCCAATTTCTGATACCCTCTTTGTTCTCATCGCTCATACCGTTTTTGATGTGACAAATGGTGTGGTCGGTCTGGTGTGGATAAGTTGTTGGTAATCTGTGCTGGGCTGACCCCTCGACTCCCATTTTCGCCAATAGCTCAATCATGCCTTTGATATGCTCAGGAGTTCGGATATGGTCAGAGAGTTCGGATTGGCTTAATTTGTCCTCTTCACCCCAATCGCATTCCCATTGATCGGAGCTCAGTTCGCATGGCTCGATTTGCTCTTGTTGGTGTCTTGTTGTTGTTGTTGTTTTATCAATCTTTAAATCTTTTAAATCTTGAGAATTAGAAACATCAACAACAACAGGGGATAGGGGATTCTCAAGGGGAAAGGGGGATTCGGAGTCGGAATTTTTGACAAAGCGGTGGCTAGAACCGTGTTTAATCATGTTTCACCATTTTTTCTAAAGATATTTTCTGACAGTCAGACACCTTTTATAACATTTCCTCAAATTTGGCGCAAGCTGAAAAAGGTGCAAAAAAAACAAAACTCCCCAGGATGGTGAAAACCTGGGGAGCTCAAGTCAGGGTCATGTGGCTAGACAAACTTAATATCTTTAGTTGACCCTGCCGGTATTATATAACACGAAGCTATTTTAGAGTCTATTGGGATTAGGTTTGTATTTTATCGATCATCGATGATATTCTTGCTCCATGCCAAACAAGCGCGGTAGACCAAAAAAAGTGCGTCCAACGTGCGATTCCTGTGGACAATCTTTCGCCCGACAGCAAAATCTTGATTGGCACATGCCGACACACGATAAAACCGAGGAATCATCGATAATTATCGATAATCAAACGATGCCATCGGTGACACAGGAGGAGCAAACAATGTCCGAAGGATGCACCGATTGTCATAAAAAAGAACATGAGATCGAAAAAAAGGATGGGATGATTACGCAGTTGACCGAAGACCTATCGGCAGCAGCCACCAGGCTGCGACAGCCAGAGCCCCAGGACGGTCACAAAGACATCCAGTCCTTAATTGATTGTCCGAGTTGTGGAAAGCCAGCTGTAGAAAAATTTGAGAAAAAGGGGGGGGCAGTCCTTCCCCCTGGAGTGGTGAAACCTTTTGTCGTGGACTACGTTAAGAAAAACTACCCAATTTTTGAAAAAGGTCTGGAAATCCCAAATGTCCGATAATGTATTGGACGGCTTACTAACTCCAGAGAATATCGCAGCTGTAGAGCCTTTGTTGAACGCTGCTATCGATCAGCGAATCGCGCCCTTGTCCCAAAAGATCGACAACTTGGCACAGGGGATTCAATTGTTAGCCCAGGCGCAGCTTGAAAAGGCAGCACAGGAACCGCAGCAACCACCACCAGCTGCGCCCCAGCAAACAGCACCCGTCCCGATGCCAGTTGAAACGCCAACGGGATTTGCTTATCCGCAACAACAGCCTCCGATGCAGCCTGTACAGGCTCAACCCGTGGAGGACAAATTGGCAGCATTTGCGCCTATGTTGATGCAGTATTTAAGTGGACAAAACAATCAAGGCACGACCAACCTTGCGAATATTGCCGAGACATTGTCAGCAGCTGCTCAAATAGGGAATATAATGAATAAACCAATGTTGGACGGCATAACGATGGCTACTACAATGATGTCATTGGCTGGTAGATCGGGTATAGAGCCCTCGATAGCAGCTGAGACACTAGGGAAAATGGCAACTGATGCACAAACCCAAAACACAAACGGTACAGCTGGAGACACCACGGCTGGATAAGATTTTTGAATCTTTTTTGAAAGGTGAAGACCCATTTGAGTACATATATCGAAAGATTCACTACCCGATCTCTCGCTCCCGAAAATGGCGCTGGAAGTCTAGAACTACACCACCATCCACCGGCAAACATAAGTGACGTTTGCGGTAGTTCGTGGTGGGGCATAATACATGGCGTGGCTACGTCTATAAGGGATCATGGGTGCGCTACTTGCGGTGAACATGCTATCTCCCTAATGGAATACGCGCACGATCTGGTCAATGTCAGCCTGGAAAAACCAGCCGAAAAGCCACGTGCCATTCGTGAATGGACACCATTCGCTCTCCAGCTGGCAACGATGCCTGAGTATGAATCTGCTGAAGTTGACCAGGCGCAGCGAAAACGGAGGGTCAAGTGCAATTTCAACGAGGACACATTCAAGGCGATCCCAGGCGAGGTCAATGCGTCCATCAAGGATTTGAGGGCAGCGCAACGCACAGGGGACGCACAGGGTTTTGTGACCGAGCTAAACGCCTTGTGCGGAACCGTACAGCCCAGGTTGCCGTTATCCCAGGAGGCAGAAGTAAAAATAAAAGGGGCTTGCAAGCCCCAGGGATGTAGCCTCCAGGCTACGACAGGCGGTAAGTCTGTTGTTAAAGAGCCCAAGATCAAAATCCCGATAACTGAACTGAGTTCCGAGGGAATTGACCGCGCAGTACGCGAGGCACGAAGACAGCTGGCAGCTGCGTTAGGTGAAGTCGATCCAGAGCCCGTAATTACTAAAAAAAAAATTACTCCAACGGAACCTAAAACATTTGCTGTGACTGATGGTCAGCAAATCGAGCTCACAGAAAAACTGGTTCCGATAAACTCGGTAATCGCCTCCAACGATCCCGAAACAGGCGCAGTAAACCCGAACTACCCTGGCTGGCTCCAACCCCGTGATCGGGAACGAGCGATGAACATGGTTCAAGTCAGGAAGATGGCTGCCAACCTTGAACCGTCCAGGCTAATTCAGGACTTCCATACGCTGGACAGAGGTTCGCCAGTAGTTGCGAAGTTTGATAACAATTGGATGGTGGTGAGCGGAAACGGTAGGGCTATGGCGATCCAGCTGGCTAAAGATCAGTATCCAGATTTATACACCGAATACCTAAATGCTCTTCCAATGTCACGATCCGCGAAAAAAAATGTCATGCTGGTTAGGATTATTGATGACTCCTCCGAGGAGCGGTTACGAGAGATAGCCGAGCTCGGCAATGTCTCGGCAGCACTCGCTACGTCAACAGTCGAACAGGCTTCTATAGATAGCGCAAAACTGACCGCAGAATTTGTCGCAAAGCTGCAACCTATGGAGGACGAAACAGCCACCATAGAAGAAACTGTCAGGGCAGCTAAAAACCGCACCTGGGTAACCCAGTTTTTAGCCTTGATCCCCGAAAATGAACTCGCAGCGGTTGCCGATTCCAAAGGGAAGTTGAGTGAGTCAGGGGTCAGGAGGGTTGTGATGGCTCTTGCGATGTGGACGTTTGGTTTCGAAGACGGCAACCGAATTGCGGAAATAGCATTTGAATCACCACCAGGCAGCAGCAACCGAAACATAGTCCAGGGAACGTTAAGGGCTGTGCCACGGCTAGCCACGATGATAGCCCGAATAGACGGTTGGGTATCTGAGGCAACGCCCGAACAGGTTGCCACAGCTGTGGCAGCACGGGACGAGCTAAACATCTCACCGGCAATAGCTAAATCGATATTGCGTCACAGCGATTTGCGCCAGAGTGGCATAACCATATCGGACTATCTATCCCAGGCTAGCATGGGGGAATTTATTGACAGAACTCCGCTCCAAGACCAAATAATAAAAATGTTCGATGACAATAAGCGATCAGCAAAACGAATCTCGGAAATCTTGACGGCTTACACCGATCAGGTTGAGAACATCCAGAGCCCAAACCAAGCTGGGTTTTTTGATGAGCCTGGTGATCGGGTTAAGCCTGGTACAGCTGAACGATTACTAGCCACGGCTATAGCTGAAGAAAAACTCTTGGAACCCGTGGCTATGTTCCAAATGCAACGAGCCAATGTTAGACTCGATAAAATATTATTGGGAGGAAGAATATGACAACAGCACAAGTGACTCAATGCCAAGGTGATAAAAATGGGAAGTACATTGAATCGTCAATCGAGGAATTATTATTTGACGCACTCCAAGAAGTGACATGGGCGATTGAGGCATATGCAGACGATTGGAACACCGATAGCCCAACAGATGTCACGGTCTTACTCCCTAAACTGCAATATGCTGTTTTAAGTTACCAAAGAACAAAGGGGGACTTATGACAACAACTCACGTTCCACAATGCACAGGTGATCGAGTTGAACAACGGCAACGGGACTCCAATCCAATAAGCGAAACAATTCTTTTTCAATTGGGTGGCGCACAATTCATATCCATGACAGGGGCAAAAATCTTCGTAGGGCTAGCCAACGGTTTGCAATTCAAGATTCCAGCAGCAAAAGACGGTATTAACGCAGTCGTAATCTTGTTAAACGCCAGGGATTATTATGACGTTGAATATTATAAAATCCGAGGAGCAAAGGTTAAACTTGTGCGCTCGGATACCGATGTCCCAGCGGATATGCTTGCTAGCTCGTTTGAACTGGCAACAGGACTTTACACTAAACTATTTTAAGGGGGAAATTGTGACAACAGCACATGCCACTAAATGCACAGGTGATCGAATCGAACAACGCCAATCGGTATTTGATCCAATAGACCCCACGGCTATGGCTGATCTATGGATTGGAAATACAGAGTGGGCATACGAAATAGTGAGTGAAATTGCAAGGAGCTCAGAATTCCCAGGCGTATCTCTTCCATACAACTTTGAAGACAAAGCCGAAAGAGCAGACCGAATAAAAGATTTTATGGTTGAGCAGTTTTTAGGTGAAGAATCACCAATAGGGGTAGGGAAAGGCGAGTTTTTTGTAACCGATCTGGTACAGAAAGCCATTGCCACGATTGACTATGGTGAATTGGTAGACAGATATAGCGAGGAATAAAAATGAAAAGAATGAGTAATCGATTACCTCAGAATTACGAGGTAGGGGCGATGATGTGTCGAGCCAAAGACGGTAGGACGGTGCTGGGAACCCAGGCGAGTGGGGAGCACGATAACGTATCTGTTCCATACAACTGTCCACCAAACAGCGAACCATATGGCGTTTGGCACACGCACCCACATGGAATCGCCTATCCATCGGACGAAGATATCGCAGCTGGAAAGTCGTTTGGTCTTAAACGATTATGTGTGACGGTTCCGCAAACTGGCGAGACAAACTGCACCAACCTCTGATTTCCGAGTGGCTGAGAGAGAGTGTGTGAGAGAGGAGGCATAAACCCTGCGGCGCTTATATATATAGGGGCGGCAGGGTTTATTGAAGAGAGAGAGAGGGAGGGATAAATAGTTTGAAAAAACTCCTGGTAGCTTGCCAGGCTGCACCAACTTCACCAGCTGCGTATGGTCGGGTAGGACGAGAAATCGCTACTCACCTGGTAGCGATGCAACCAGGGTACGAAGTAGCACTCCTGGGGACGCATGGTCAACCAGCCTTAACGCATACCCTGAGAGAAACTTTTGATGACCAGACCGTAGATGTCATTTCCCACCCATACCCCTGGTCTTATTTTGACGGCATAGCCACAAACCGCATAGCCAAAGACCTTGGCGCGGATACTATTCTTTATGTTGGGGATGCGTGGGCGCATGCCCAAACGATACTAGAGGCGGTTCAAGACGGGATGCCCTGGTATCTGCATTGCCCCATTGACCACTCTCCCCTATGCACAGCTGAGATAGCTTTACTCCAACATGTGGAAGGCTGGGCGGTTCCAACCAAGTGGGGTACACAGTCGGTCAACGATTCACGAACAGGAATGGGACATTATGTTCCTCATGGAGTCTCAAAGGATTTGTTTCAGTCGATCAGGGGCGAAACTCGTGAGGGACAACGGCTCGATGCGGTCAACATGCTGGGTTGGGATGGAGAACTCACGCGCTACCTCTGTGTTGCCAACAATATCGGAGATCGAAAACACATTCCAAACTTAATTCGCGCCTGGAAAGATGCCGATCTAGATAATGCCGAACTCGTATTGTGGTCATATCCAACCAGGGACGCTATCAATCCAGAGGCGCAAGACCTACTGGGCGCAGCACAGACCCTTGGCATAACCAACATACGCTTCCCTGACCCCTACAAACTCGCAACAGGCTATCCCGATCACGAACTAGGGCTGGTTTATGCAGCCTCGGACGTTTTGGTTGTCGTAACGAAAACCGAGGGATTCGGGATTCCAATTGCGGAGGCGCAAGCGATCGGTATTCCAGCTATTGTGACAGACTATGAACCATTCCTTGAAGTCGCTGGCGCGTCAGCTGGTGACCCACTCACGGTAAAAACCGATTCATGGGAACTCCAACAAATGCTAGGCAGCACCTGGATGCCTATCCCAACTCATTCGGGGACAGTAAAAGCATTAAAATATTTCCATCAGCAGCACCACAGCGAGGATTTTAAGCAGCTGATAGCAGAACGCCACGCACACGCGAGGAACTACACCTGGAAGGCAGCTGCAAAAAAAATGGATGCTATGCTACGGGCTGAAAGACCTTCCGAAATGTTAACTTCAAAGCTTATAATTCCGAATTAGACAAAGTTGGCAGTTTTTAGTATTATTTCACTACCAGTTTAACTGTAAATTGGCGTTTTAAAAAGGCTTGGCATATGACCAAATTTTTGGTTGCCAAGCCTTTTTTTTGTTCATGTGCCGAGCCCAAACTTTTTGTCAGGAGGCTTAATTATGGCATGGGCTGGCAGCAGATGTTTAAAACGGGCAAAGGGCAAAAAAGGTCGCGTGGGCAAGTGCATCAAGCGATCCTCTAGAGCTCGATAACAGACTCAAAAACTTTAGTTGGGGGAATAATCTTATGAAACTTTCGTTCGATCCAGAAACCCTGGCTCCCCAGATCGATGCAGAGGAACCCACAGTTGATATGGCGCAACGTGGTTTTTTCTCTGGACTCGGAGGAGCAAAAATAGGCGAGATACCAGTAGGTGACGCTCTGCTTGGCGGTGCTTCGGCTACCCTGGTAACAGAGGTCGTGGACGGATTTATTGGCGGTGGAGTGATGGGCGCGATGGTAAAGCTAGTCGTTGGAAACCTTGCTGCTGGGATGTTTTCGGGCATTCTCGGTAGAAATGCGACTGATAGTGCAAGGCTATTTATCACGTATGACGCGATTCGCGATCTAATTCCTGTAGACCAATGGACAAGACAGTTGGTAGGCGGTGTTGGTGGCGCTGGCGTTGCACAGAGCCAGCCACCAGTAAACGTGCCGTATACCGGCAACGGTTCAGTTTTGGCAATCGATGAATGGCTCCAACGTGCAGCTTAGTTAGAAAAACTTTTTTTGTGGGGGTAAATAATGCCACAGATATTGCAAGACGAATTTAGAATCACACAATCAGCGAGTGGGATAACCCAGGCTGCTGGGACAGCCGATGTCCAGAGTGACATCGTAACTTTTACGATTCCAGATGCCACAGGTTTCATAATCCGACCAGGCGATGTTTTCTCGTTGTACCTTGCGTCCAGCACTCCGACCGAGCTTGCTGGCACAACCTCGGTTAAAATAATTCACACGGATTCTAACTCGGTAATCGAGCGTGAATTACTCAATGCCGAATATACCGTTTCGCAAGAATTTAGTGACAGAAATAAAATTATGACATTTGGACAAAGGGTAGCCTTGTCACCAGACGAACGCCTAGTCCTCCGCGTTACTGGCAATCTTGCGACAGCTACCGCACAGACTCGGTTCCAGATTTCTTGTCTCAGGGGAACTCGGTCAATACTCTAAACAGGGGAGGCAAAAATGCCTAAGAGCAAGATAGAAAATCTCTTGCCCCTGGTTGCTATTGGCGGTGGGCTCTGGTGGCTCTCTCAGAGGGGAGCAAACGGAGGCAACGGTGGCAATGGTGGCACGTTGCCATATGCGCCTGTAAACGGCACAGGTGGTAGAGCTAATGTTAGTGGTACGCTCGGTAGCGTTCAGCTGGCATCCCATCTGGTGTCCAAAGACAGGGGCGAGCCAATTTCGGTTCTGGTCGCGTGGAACAATAACACAACGGATTTTGCCGGTAACGGTATCCCGTGGAATTTCCGATTTCGTGTTGAGCTCGGTCACTCTACCGGCTGGGGCGGTGTCGGTGGCTGGGACAATATGAACTCGCTGCTAGGTTCGACAAAGGGTCAGCAATGGAAAACCCTTGAGAGCCAGACCTTTGGAGCTCACGAAGCAGCGTTCCTTGCGCTGGAAATGGGCAACGAGTACACAGAGGGGCAGGACTGGGACATTAGGGTCACGATGGAGGCTGCCACTAGCGATGACCAGGGGAATCCCACGGACACCTGGGTTGAAATAGCCAGGGAAACCCATGATTCCGCTGTCGAATACAATCGCACCTGGGGCGCGAGTACCTACGGGGGTTCCCTCGGAAATATATCCGTACTTCAAAATAGAGGTTCAGCAATGAAAAAACTAGGCATGAGAGCGCAACGACCACCCTGGGGGATGATCGGTGCGCCAGATACCCGTTTTCCACGAACCAATAGAAACATGACGCTGCCTGGGGTCGAAATTCGGGTACGACAGGAAGTCAGCGCACGGGGCGTGGGTAGCCCGATTGGACCAGGTCGCAGAGTTTATGCGGTGTAGCTATGCTAAAACGGCTCACGCTACAAGACGGTCAGGGAGCTCTAGGGCTCTCGTCACATACAGTATCAATCGAGCGAATTAACAAAGATGGCAAATGGACTGACCTACCTGTCATGGGTAGTGTCCGTCCCCAAGATGCGGTTCGGTACTCGGCACATTTCTCCAGAACACTAATGGCAGATAGCGCAGCGTTTTGGGTAACCAACTCCGCTGGACAGCTAGTTTGGGGCGATCCTGAAGAGTTCCATAAGGAATTCGGGGTTGCAATTGGTTTGGGTGGGGGCAGCGCATGGGTTGACGCTACTGCGCCAGCTGTGCCAGGCGTTTATATTCTTCACGTTAATGAGAAACGAAATCCCGACCACGTAATTCAAAGGACGTTTAAGGTCGATACAAATGCGCCACCGCCCCCTTCATCCCCTGGAGGCGGTTTAGACATTCAGAAAATACCCTGGTGGGTTTGGATTGTCTTATCTTTAATAGTAGTCGTGGGCGTGGGGGTAGTGTTATGAATTTGAACCAGCAAGTGGAACAACATGTCAAACGTCTTGGGACGGGTGGAGCTCCCGTTGATTGGAGCTCGTTGATCGGGCGTGGTGCTGGAATTCGGAGCCCCAGTTCACCAAAAATGGAGAATTTTGGTTCTATCTCTGGTTTTCCAACGAGCGGAAGACAACCAGTATCAAAACAAGGATTCGTTTTAGATTTTCGCGATAACTCGATAGCTGGCGTGTCACTCGCAAAGACAAAGGTCATTGAGCCATTTAATATTGGAGCCGATGTCCAGGGTCTATTTAATTCCCTATTTTTAATATCGGATGATGATGTCCAAGTCGAAAGCCACCCTGGTTACCAAAGTTGGGGTGCAGATTCGTGCGCCTTTTATAGCATCCCAATCAAGGGACTCGCTTACCTTAAAATTAGCTCCCACCGATGTTTTAATTTCCAGCTGATATTTTCCAGCCAGGAAGAGCCACTACAGTCTTTCCCGATCACGTTCCACCAGGAACGCTGGGGAACGCAGACGTTAACAAAGACGGCAGCAGCTGGGGTGGCTGACGGCTGGACAGCAATCAATTTCGCTAGTTCTGACGGCTCGACTCAGTTAGACCCAGCCACATATGGTGATACGTCAATTCATTGTGGCTCCATTGGCGCGAAGAATTTCATAACGACAGCAGCTGACAATGACATAAATCTACTTTGGGAAGGGCTGAACGTGAGCGGTAAAACCTGGGCAGCTGACCCGATGTCAGGCTCCAGCGGTGTCACGCTGAGTGATGGCGATGTGTCCAATGCACAAACGGCTCGTTACTATCATCTTATTAGACTTCGGGCGAGAGTTGACGCAGCGGTGGCAGCTACTGGGACGGCAGCTATAACGAGCCAATACCGCGGTTTCGCAGCTGGCTTCTAAAATTAGAACATGGACATCAAAAATGTTGGAATTAAAGATGCCCTGGGGAACCAGGCAAAGATTCCCGATCAAGAGAATAATCCCGTGGAGCTCCATCTTTTTGACGCAGTTCGCACAATCCTCTGGTCAATGCCATCAACTGATCTCACCCTAGGCGATTCAATTATAGCCAGGGACGTTATCAAGGGAATGACCGCTGCCAGCAAGAACGGAAACGTCTGGAATGCAGACGATGCCCAGTATGAATGGCTGGTGGACAAAGTCAAAACTCATGCCACAAAAGTATTTGGCATCAATGCCATATGTGTGGTTGAGGAGCTCTAATGGCTACGCTGATGTTGGGAAAAGAAGGGATAGACACCCTCAGATCAACCAATCCAGCATACAGGCTGCGTGAGGTAGACCAGACCGCGCCAGCTGGTATGTGGCAGATGGACGCAGAGGGCGGTGATCTGTTGTTCCAGGCTTCCACCGATGATACCTGGACTGCGTTCACAACTGTGGTGACCATGACAAGCACACCATCAATCACCATTCATGGAACTATTACGTTCTCTGGAACGGTGGTTTTCTCTGCCAATGTTCGCCTGGACGATGATATCGTAGTTTTATTTGGCGATGGTTCTGACTATTACATGGGTTATTCCGCAACAGCCGATGTACTTGAGATAGGGACAGGCTCGACTATCAATAGCGCAGTTGCGATGGCGGTAGACTCCAGCGGTAATGTCGGCATTGGTACGGTGACACCATTGGAATCACTTCATGTTGATGGTGCGTTGTTTACATCTGGAAATGCTACAAGTTGGACTCGCGATGGAGGGACAGTAGATTTCGGCTCTAGTAATACGATGCGGATAATTGCTGGGTCAGACAATACCGATTCGTCCAATATTGAATTTTATTACTATCCAGCGAGTGGAAGTGCGACTCTTGGAATGAAAATAGCAGCGGACGGCAATGTCGGCATCGGCAATTCTGATCCCAACGCACCGCTAGAAGTTACAGGCGCAATTTATGCTGGTCGTAGTGCAGCAAGCCAATCAGGGTCAGTAAATCTTTTCAACGACTCAGGAGCAACGATCCAGTTAAAAAGAACCGATTCAACCGTGTCTACGGATGATCGAATTGGAAGACTTCAATACACAACTAGGGACGGCTCTTTGACTTATGCCGGAGAATTCAATCTAAACGCATCGGTCACAGCGGTTACAGCTGACGCACAAACCTATTTCCAGATGAAAACGATCCCACAGGATGTTAACGGTACGGATACAGCAAACCAAGAGCAAATTTTCAAATTCTATGCAAACGACAATGACACTACTTTAAGCGGAACAGCTGGGATTTGGTATCCAGTAATGGTTCTGAACAACTCAAAAGACGGGGCAACGTGGGCTGACGGTGACGTTGTTGGCTCTATCGAATTCCAGACCGAAGACACGGGGACGAGCTACCCAACAGTATCGGCAATTAGGAGTATTAGCGATGATGACGGTGTCGGTACGCCAGCTGGTAGCCTCGGTTTTTACACAGCCCAGGCTGCTGGAGAGATAGACCAGCGAATGTTTATTTCAAGGCTGGGCTCTGTGCTGGTAAACGGTGGATATTTGATGCTGAACGAAACAGCGAATACTAAAATGCAGATCAACCCTACCAATACCCAAAGCGTACCGACTGGGGCTGGGAACGAAGTTGTCATTTCGAATTTTACCGCCCCTGGTCACGGTGGTGGGCTGGTAGTTGTCGTGGGTTGCGAGAGTGGTGACAACGGAAACCAGTTTGTGGATTTAGTGCTGCTTGGCTCCAATGCCGTTGCTGTAATTCAGAGCCTGGATAGCCGTGGTTCACCATCCACACGGCAATACTCTGCTTCCGCGAATACCGATCTTGAATTGTACATGGATGGCACGGACACCTACGATGTCCAGACGATGAACCTCATGGGAACCGAACCTTCTTAACCCCCCCATTTCGCGAACAGGTTAGACATTGCCCCCGATGCCTGGGTCAACTCGCTCTTGTGGGGCTGGAAATAAATCTCCACCCATCGGGTAGACGAATGTCCAAGCATATTAGCTAGCATAATCTTGTGATCCAAACTGCTGAGCGGTCTACCCGATTGGTCGTACTGCACAGTCTTGGCAAACAGCCTTGCGAAGGTATGCCTGAACTGATGGGGCGTTAGGGGTCGCAGACCCGCATAGCGACAGAATCTTTTTAAACTCTTCCACGCTGCTACACGCGAGAATTTGAACAGCCTGGGTCTACGTTTGCGCCCAAGTGCGAATAGCTCCATTCCAAGCGCATCACTTACGATCAAAAGCGGTGGGTCTTGTTTTCCCCTCTTCAGCCTTTTTACCTTTATAGTGGTTCTGCCGTTAAGGTCATGCCCCAAGTCGCTATTTCTTAGGTTCAAAGCCTCGGATGTTCTAACTCCTGTTTCCAGTAGCAGTTGGAAGAAAGACCTGTATTCCCCCTCGATGTGGGGAAGTAGCATCGCCCATTCGGTTTGTAGGATAGGATCGACATCACGAGTTTTAATATCC
>Ga0256380_1000048_pt1 | contig 13470 bp, 20 predicted proteins | sample LS1230viralmetaG_FD_189071 | JGI IMG/M metagenome (GOLD analysis project Ga0256380, IMG submission 189071) | Seawater viral communities from deep brine pools at the bottom of the Mediterranean Sea - LS1 2300m | ecosystem: Environmental > Aquatic > Marine > Bathypelagic | place: Mediterranean Sea... | reverse complement strand
TTGAGCCATACAACCCAGAGCCTGACGGGAATAGCAGATACAACCGTATCGAAATTGACGAGTCCAGTACGGCTTCGTTCGAGGCGGGAGATACACCGCAACGATCTATCAGCGTTGCGGGTTCCTGGGGTTGGGGTAATGCTACAAAGTCCACGGGAACGGTTGATGATTCAGGCGGTATCAGTTCAAGCGACACGACCCTGGTAGTATCCGATGCAAGCAAGATAGATGTCGGAGATACCCTGTTAATTGATAGTGAACAAATCTTCGTATCTGATCGAGACTTTGCCGCACGGGGAAGTATCCTCCTGGATATGGGAAGTGACCTTGCGGCTGTTAACAATACGGTTACGGTCACCCTGGATAGCAGTCATGGCATAGTGGCGGGGGAGGTTATCCGCATAGACTCGGAACAGATGTACGTCGTATCGGTTAGCACCAATGACCTCACAGTGATCAGGGCATGGGACGGTTCTGTCCTTGCGGCTCATAGTAACAATGTGGCTATTCATGTGAACCGAACCCTAACCATTGAGCGGGGGGTAAACGGTACAACCGCCGCATCTCATTCTGATTCTACCGCTATCAGTAAATACACCCCAGACAATGACGTTGCCAGGTGGTGCTTGGCCGAGGCGTTATCTACCTATCACCAGGAGAATGCAGGGTGGGCAAGGACTACAACTGGCACGGGCTTTGTTAATGGCGGGACATTTCCAGACAGAGAATTGGAGGGGGCTAGTATGAGCCAACTGAGGACTTCAATGGTGGCCTACTATCGCAAGGCACGAGAGGCGGTAGTTTAATGCCTATCGGTGGAATAGACGTAAAGGTAACAGGGCCACTCGCCAGGGAAGGCGCACGCATTACCGAACAAATGACTGCCAAGTTTGTGACAAGGATGCTAGAACTTGGAGAGCAACGCTTGCACAGCCAACTCGTTAAAGAAACAGAAGGCGGTGTATTCAAGTCTGCACAGCGGGCGGGTGATCAGGTGAGCAAGGGTCAATATCGTCAGTCGGTCAAGGCATATCCCAGGGGAACACGGGGGCAGATACATGACGGGGGTTCGACATACGGCCCTTGGTTGGAATCTGGGAAGAGCCGTTATGTTACGAGGTTCCGTGGTTACCATACATTCAAAAAGACTAGCCAATGGATGCAGAAGGAAGTCCCGAATGAGGCGAGGAAGTTTATTCGCCTACTGAGTCAAAGAATGAACGGGAGGTAGTATGGCCTTTGATATAAGCAATACACTTCATGCGGTTGAAACATATGTCCAAGACCTGGGCTTGTTTCAGTCTGTACAGATTGGGGAACCGAAGCAACCGCCCGCCCAGGGGATGCACGTTGCGATCTTCATGAATTCTATCGGGGTGAATCTGATATATGTAGGGGGTGACACCAGGGAGAACCATGTTGTCACCCTGCGGATATACAAGGATATGCTCGCAGAACAAACGAACCCACAAATAAATCTAGAGACAGAGATGGCGGTTACTGCGTCCAAGCTGATGGAAAACCTTCTCGGCGATACAGACTTAGAATCGACCATCATGTCTCTGGATGCCGCAGGTATGGACGGAACGCCCATGCGGGCGGTGTATGGGTATATTGATGTAGGGGGCAAGATGTTCAGAACGGTGGATATAGACCTGCCGTTTATCGTGAACGGGTCTGCAACCCTGGCAGGAATAGGAGTATAGAATGGCGAAACAATCTGGAATCAGCGATGCAATATATGTCGGGGGGCGTGATCTGTCTGGCAACGTAACCTCGGTGGATACGGTAAGTGCTAGACGGGCTACCATAGACACCCCAACCATAGACTCGGCGGCTATGGTGAGACTACAGGGCCAGGCTGATGGTGAAATAACGGTGACCTCCTGGTTCGATGACGGAACCAATCTGGAGCATGATGCCTTCTCACCGTTGCCGACAACTGATGTCACTGTATTGTATTGCAGGGGGACAGCGGCTGACTCACCTGCGGCGGGTCTGGTAGCCAAGCAGATCAACTATGACGGCAGTAAGTCCCAGGACAAGGCATTGACCCTAAATGTGCAATGCTTGTCATCAGGTGGAGTGCCGCTCGAATGGGGTGTACTGTTACAGGCCGAAGCAACTCATTCAAGTGCAGGTAGCAGTTCCTCCAAGGATGACGGGTCATCAACCAGTAATGGTCTGGCGGCCTATTTGCAGTTAATAGATATCAATAGCGGATCGCCTACTTTCAAAATAGAGGACTCGGCCAATGACTCCAGTTGGGCTGACCTGGTATCCTTCACGGCTGTTGCCAATGGCAACGAACCAACTGCACAGAGGGTAGAGGTTTCGGGAACTGTGAACAGGTATCTGCGGGTTACTTCAACAGGGACATTCAGTAATGCCAAGTTCATCATCATGTACAGGAGAGGGGAATCAGTGGATGTTACGGCCTACGCATAGCAATCACTTTGAGGCAAACTGGCCGAGCCGTACCCATTGGCGCAAGGCTACCTGTCGGGAGGTGAACTGTTCTCATTATGTGAACGGATGGGTTACCAGGGTTGCACCAGGTAGTCCGCAGGACTTATATATCCGAGGGGATACAGAACGGCAACACAAACTGGAACGGGGTGAGGAGTTTAACTTCTACACCTTTGAACCAGGGCAACGATGCTATAAGTCTGGACAGCATAGGATAAAGCTAGACCGAGGCCCGTGGTTGACTAAGAACCAATCTGGCAAAGCATGGGGGCGGTTGGAATCGAATGCGATGGAAGCCAACCAATGGACGGATGAATTTAACGAGGAAGCGTATCAGGCTAATAAATTTTTAGGAGGGTGAAATGGCGAAGGAAGCACCTACAATGACGGTGGCCGTCGATGATAGTGGGGGTTCTGCGAGGAGTATCGAAAATGACTTGACCTCAGTAGACTGGGCAATACCCAGGGCAGTCCAGGACGTGACGGGAGTAGACAAGGCGGCTATTGAGCGGCTGTTACTCTTGTCGGACTTTAGCATTACCATGAACGGGGTATTCAACGATGCAAGTAACGTCAGCCACGATGTATTCAAGACCGTGGCAAGTGCTACGGCATCCCGCACGATTACCCTGGTCATGTCAGGCCAGACACTCCCTGCGGAGTGTTTCATAACGGACTATCCGCTGACTCGTGCGGCATCTGGGGAACTAACGTTTGCAGTTCCCGCCGTACTTCAAAGCGGAACAGCACCAACCTGGGCATAATTAAATAGGAGGGGAATAATGCAAGCCACCCAGAAAGCACGGAACGGCTTTAGTCAGGCATTTAGAATCCCCAAGCGTACAGCACGGCTCGTCTTTGGTAACGATTACGAAGGAGCAGAAGTGGTTGTGCGATTGGATGTGCCTGTCGGAACATTTCTGGAGATACAGGATTTGGTAGCACAGGAGAAACAGCTACTCGTATTCCAGATATTTGGAGAACAGATTTTGGATGACTGGAATGTTATGACCGATGAGGGGAAAAAGATACCCGCCGATGGTACGGGTATGAATGCGATACCGATAGACCTTGCTAACCTTATTCTTACGCAATGGGTGGAGGTGGCGGTTCAACCCTCGATCCCTTTAGACGAGCAATAGACAAATGGGTTGCAGTTGGTGGGGGCATAGATGAAGACGGCAAAGTAGTTGAGGCTCCCTGGGAGTTAACAAGGGCGAGGTTTATTGACGGCCTGTGTCAGCGGTACAGTTGCCTCCCGTCCCAACTGTTGAATGAAGATGTGGATAATATCATGAAGACACTTGCGATAGTACAGTTAGCAGAGGGGAAGGACGATAGCAGGGTGAGTCCTAACTCTGTAGAAGATATGCTAGGGAATATGTCAACGAGTTTATAGTATGGCAAACGAAGTAGTAATAAACGTTAGGGCTATGACTGGTGATGCCACAAAGTCCATGAAGGACTTGAAGGGCAGAATGCAGGGAATGGCTACGTCGGCCAGAACCGCAGGGATCGCTTTGTCTGCTATGGGTGCAGGGGGAGCGTTAGCTATCAAGGGATTCGTTAATGCGGCGATAGAACAGAACAAAGCACTGGATACCCTGGGGGCAGTTGTTGCCACTACAGGAGCCGATTTCGATGCTGTAAAGGGTAAGATTCTAGAGACAACCGCCGCTCTACAAGCCAAGACCAACTTCGGTGACGAGGCGCAGATTCGTACCCTGACTATCCTCACTACCATTCTGGGCGATGTAGACCAGGCAATGGCGGCATTACCCGCAGTCATGGACGCTTCTTCAGCATCGGGGTTACAGATGGAGAGCGTTGCCAAAACGATGGGCAAGGCTTTAGCAGGAACAGTTCATCAAGCGGAAAGCGTTGGTCTTGTTTTCGATAAGACAGCAGGGTTCTCGGAGCGTCTTGACCAGGTGTTCGGGAAGGTTGGGGGAGCGGCTGAAGCTAACGCCGACCCCTTTACTCAGATGGGGAACAGTTTGGGTGACTTAAAAGAAACTATCGGTAATGCCCTGATTCCTGTCTTGACTCCCCTGGTGGGATGGCTGACCAAACTATTCCAAAAGATGCAGAACGCCAACCCTACCCTGCTCAAAATAGGTGCAGTCCTGGCGGTTGTGGCCACGGGCTTTGCTCTTGTAGCGGGGCCAGTGTTATTGCTTATCTCTATGATCCCAAGCCTTGTCGCAGGTATTGCGTTAGTGAAAGGGGCATTCATAGCATTGGCAGGTTCGACAGGGATTGGGTTGATAGTGGTGGCCCTTGGGATGTTAGCTGTTCTATTTGTAACGAAGTTTGATTTCATCAAGGAAACAGTTGGCAATGCCCTGCAATTCATTCTGGATAAGTTTATTGAATGGGGGCGTTCAATAGCCGAGCCAATTGATGCACTCATCAATACATTCAATCAGTTAACAGGTACTTCTATTCCTCTGCTGTCAGAGAAGTTGGATCAACTAAGTGAAGTGACCATCGACTGGAGCCGTGAGATTGAGGAAGTGGATGAGGCGGTCAATGATGTAGACAAATCTCTGGGCCAGGTTGGTCAGACCATGAATAACAAAATCGTCCCTGCAACCAAGAACATGAAACAAGCGGCAGATGACGCACTTAGTCCATTTCTGGAGTATGGGTTCCGACTACAGGCAATGAAGGAGCCGATGGAAGACTTGAGCCATGAAGCCCAATCATTAGCCAGAGAGTTTGGGATTAGTATGTCTGACGCTATAGACTTCATTGCTAATATCAAATTGGCAGAACTAGACCAACGGATGAGAGAAAGTGCCGAAAAGTTGTTGGGTATGGGTGGCGGCGGTGCGAAAGCCCCGTATGATCCAACGGGTGGCGCATTCATGAGGCTGGCTAATATGTGGTCACCAGAAACTTCTATAATGTTATCGCAGATGGAAGATGCTGGTGCTTGGGTTCGCACAATGGTAGACAGGGCCAATGCGGGTGGCACATGGAACCAAATCACAGGCGAGGTTTCTGAGCCTGTGTCTATCGTTGCTACAGTGGATGGAGACGGCGCAGACAAGGCATCGGGCAATGCGGCTACCAAGAATAACAGCATGAACGGATAAGGTAATCAGGAGTAGATATGGCCTGGACAGTTCAATTATTAAATGATGATACAACGCTAGACCTTAACGACGGGTCTGCTTATTCAGCCCGTGCAGGTTTTCTTTCACCCTTGCCTTCCAGACGGTTTGCAACAGGGGGAGCCAACCTGTTCAGACATGGTTCTGATATACAGGAGCGGGTATATAACAACCGAATCGTCACGGTAACTTTGCGGATACATGGTTCAAGCCAAGACAATTTGATAGCCAACATCAATGCTGTCAACGACCTGTTAGAACGTGCCGCAGAATACACGACAAGCGGCATCGGTAGCCAGGTGAAACTCCGCAGGAAATGGGAGGGTGCTACTAACCAACTGGACTTCCATATACTGGAAGGGGTTCTAAGCATTGGGGATGAGTTTGCCCCTAGTCATGCAGTTAATACCACGATAGCAATAGCAAACCTTCGGCTTGTATGTGAACCCTTTGCCTATGGTGCAGAGGAAACGATTGAGAACTATGTGCTTGACCCAGGGTTTGAACTGGGTGCAACCCATGTCGGTTCAGTCCTGGCAGATTGGACGGAAAGTAAAACAGCAACAGGAACCACTTCAAGGGATACATCGGTCAAGAAGGACGGCATTGCCTCCCTCAAATTGGTGATGACGGACTCTGGAGGTAGTGGTCAGGTTGTAGAGCGCAACCAGGTTCTTGCCGATGTAGATGCAGGAGAGGTCTGGTCTTTTCAATGTTGGGTTCGGGTGGATGCCCTGTCGAATGCCAAGGTAGTTATGGAGTTGGACTACAACACGGGAACCGATGTTGAGGTTGCAACCACAACCGTTAATGCCAGTTCATTCGTTAAATTGACAGCCAATAATAACACCGTCCCAGGGAGCGTGACCCAGGTGACGCTACGACTCCGCTTGGAAGCTACTGCGGCAGATGCGACAGGGACTGTTTATATAGATAATGTGATTGCTGTGTTGGCATCTGCTGTTCCTGTGGCGTGGGCGAGTAGTCATACCCTGGGCAATCATTCCGAGGATTCATCCCAAGCCCAGACAAACTATATAGACGTTCAGGATATCCCAGGTGATGTACCTGCACTCTTACAGGTAAGGGTTCTGGAGAACGACAGTCACGATGAATTCTGGCTAGGTGCAAGACACGCAAGTCGACAACATGATGCCCTGAGTATCCTGACATTTGATGGGGTAGACGGTACAGCGGCGGCAACGAATACGGCGGCAAACTTTACAGCTACAGCCGCAGATACAAACCTGTCCGATGCAGGTGCGCTCGGTAATACCCAACGGCTCTCCACATATTTGGAGTCGGGGGGTAGTCCTAGAGCAATGACGAATGCAGTATTATTCAAGCATACCTGGACAATAGCGACCCCACCTCATGGAACATACAGGGTTCTGCTTGCGTGTAGGGTTCGGAACGGGGTAGGTAGTTCAGCAACGCAATCATGGGATGCCAATAAGTTTAAGTTCGGGTTGAATTATACTTATGGGGGTTATAGCCTTCTGGATACTACATCGCCAGACACTACATCATTTGTGGCAAAAACGACTGCGACCTTGGCAGGAGGTGTTTATTCTGCTGATGAACTTCTGGACTTGGGAACCCTAACCATTCCACCAGTAGCAACCCCAGACAACCAGACCGAGGCAAGCCTTGATTTAATTGTCCACGAATACCATACCGACACAACGACTATTCAAGCGGCTCAAGAGTTGTACTGGCTGATTGATTGGGTTGCCCTTATGCCTATTGATTACGGTTCCATCTATGTTAGTAAAACAGATGCCGCTAATGTTCTCCTGATAGATTCCATGTCCAAGGTTAAGGGCTTATATATTATGAATGCCTCGGACGTGGTGCAGTCATTCCCGACCAACCAGTTGGGCCGTGCGCCAGAAGCGCACCCGAAGGGAACCAGGATATTCATGGTTGGCCAGGACTCCAATTATGACGGCACGGAAACCTTCACAGTCAGCATCACATACAGGCCACGATTCCTGTATGTCATGGGGGCATAATGCCATTACACCCGCTCCTCCAGATAAGGCTCTACGACAATGATCTGACAAGTCCAACCCTGATTGAGGACTTAACAGAACGGGTTATGGGGTTAAAGTTTGGCACGGCTTTGAATGGGGGTTTCAAGTTTTGCACCTTCACCCTGGCAACTGGCATCGGGGCGGCGTGGAACTGGTTAAGCCGTGAAGGGAAGAAGGGGTATCACTTCAACCGCATTGCAATCCATGAGGAGCAGACCCTGGTATGGGAGGGGCGTATTACTGATATAACCTTACAGGTTGCAAGCGGCAACCAGTTTCTCGGCGTAACTGCACAAGGTTACTGGGGGGCTACTCATGACCAGTATTATTCCGATGATGATGGTAGCCGCACCGACTGGACAAGCGGGTCGGGTCACCAAATTGATGACATTATTAAAGAGGTCTTGACCGCCGAATGCCCAGACATAAACAGTGACCAGACCAACATAGCGGCGGGGAGTCGTGACTTGGTTGGCATTAACCTGTCGGCCAGAGCATACCCGCAAGACATAATCAACAACCTGACAAGTCTATCTGATGATGATGGGGCTGTCTGGTTCTTTGCGATCTGGGATAACCGAGTGCCGTATCTGTTCAAGAGGGTGGCTACTCAGATTGACTGGTATGTCTGGCTCGAAGATTTGGGAGACTTACGACTGCAACAATCGGCGGTGCAGTTACGCAATGCAATCATCCCCACGGTTGGCGGTACAGAGGGAACAGTTCAGACCGATACCACAAGCCTTGCCCTGTATCCAAGAAGGGAATTACAGGTGGCTTTGCAAGCAGGGTCGAATGCCAACACCCAGGCCGATGCCGCAGGGATGGCGGTAGTTGAGAGGGCATTGCCAAGACAACAACAATCGTTCTCAGTATCGGGACGCATATACCGCACGTCAGGCGATACAGGGGGCAGACTAGAACAGACCCCATTGTGGCGGGTTCGGGCGGGTGAGGTTATCAGGATACAGGACTTGGTTCCAAGTAGTGCCGCTACCCCAGGGCTAGACGATGTAAGAACCTTCTACATCATGGAAACCTCTTACGATGCAGATACGAATGTTTTAACAATTCAACCCGACAGGCGTAGCCGCCGTCTGTCTGATATAGTTGCACGATCAGGCAATGTCGAACAATAGATGGAGGAAATATGTTAGCGTTATTGATGAAGTTTTTACCTGCGGATAAGAGGGCATTACTGGCATTGGCTCTCAGGATGGTTGCTAGTCTGGACACGGCACAAGAACGGCAGGCGGTTGCTGATTATGGTTTGGAAATGTTAGCCGATGGGAAGATCACGATTACTGAGTGGAGTGCTTTTGGTAAGCGTTTGGGCGTGTTCAAATTAGAGGAGAAGAGCAATGGTAGGTAAATTGCGTCCCCAGATCATGGCGGCTATACTATGTGGAACCGTCTTCGGTATTGTTGGTATGTGGATTGGAATGGAGATGGGTGCAACTGAGGTTGTCACGGCTGTGATCGGTAGTGTATTTGGATTTCTTGGAGGAGTCTCGCTAAAAGTTTTAGAGCAGGAGTAATGCCATATGGATAATAATTTTAGCATTGGCTTTGTTACCTCGTTGGAGTTTGCATGGTGGGGCTTCCTGCGTTCACCTGGTGCGGCTTATTACAAGGCCCGTCGATATCGGGATTGGTTACTGACAACCGTGGAAATGCTCCAGACAGAATCTCAGAAGTGGAGAACTGCGTTCACAATTGCTCGCTTACCCTACAGTGCCTTAATTAAAATGGGAGTATCGCCGAACATGGCCATATCTTTGATTATAGGCGGCTCTGCTGTTGGTGGTGGAGTTGTAGTAGCAGAGGTTATGGAACCACCGTCATTCTCTGCGGGTCATCCAGGGATTTACGATGCTCCGTCGGACGCTCCGGTATTTTTTGAAGAGAAATTCAATACTCTTAGGGTAGACCTTGGGGCTACAGCGGTGGGCAATATAACTATTACCGACACCACCCTAGGCACCGCGTTTACTGGATCATCTTTGCCGTCGGGAGAAACCGCACCAATCGTGATCGGAGGCAAGGCCGCAGTTGTTGACCCAGCCTTCTCTGAAACCTTCCTTGAAACTTCCTATCTACTGGTGGATAGGTGGCGATGCGAGTCTTTAATAATTACCAACTCAGAAGCCAATAAGCTAATAGTGACTGGCATGGTCAGCGATGGGCACAGTTTTAGCGCCGTTCCGGCGGTCGTGCGGATGAGAGCGGTCAACGGTGGAGTCCGGGCGGCTGATATGTCTTCGCAAAATTCGTACTTTGACCAATTGCGAATTCAGTCAACAACGTCTGGAGTGAATGGGAAAGTTGATGTCCTGACCCTGAGCAACTTATATTCGCGTGGTGGTGCTTGTCTTATCGACAGGGTGAAGGCCAATGTCATAGAAATCAGGATGTCGGAAATAGGTGGGGACTCCGACCTCTCGACGAAGGCACTTCAGATCGCAGATTCTGTAACTTACTCCACCGCCGAGTTCAACGGCAATGTTGAGGTGTCTATGGCAGTTCCCGCAATACAGTAATAACGTGATATAATTCAGGTGCATGGGTTCTGTCCCAACTCATGCGCCTCCATATTGAAAGTGGCCAGGGCGGGTGTCCTCCCCCTGGTCACTTTTTTTGTGTCTAAAAAATAGGACAAAAATAGCACGAAATTGCTCTATAAAAGTATTGTAATTGATATATAACCATTGTATAATATAGATGTAAAGGGAAAAGGAAGGGAACAACAAAGCACAGAACAAGCAACAAACCAAATACAGGATAAATCGAGGGAGGTGGAGATTTCGCCCTCAACGGTAGCAGGAAATACTAGCCTGCCTGATGATTCGGGATAATCACCCGATGAAACCAACAAGGAGGACACGATGATTACAGCAAAAGCACAGACCATGCACGAGGCACTCAAGAACAAAGACTACGAGACGCTCGCACAGCTTTATGTTGAAAGAATGGCAACGAAAGCAGTCAAAGCAGACTTAGCAGAAGCAGTTACAAACATCAAGGAATTCACGCCAACACATTACCGATTACTCATGGATATTTTAGAGGGGAAATAAACGGTGAGGACAACCGCCCTGGCGGTTGTAAACCCCAGACCCCGTTCCAAGGCGAGGGTCACAAAAATCTAAGGGGTTGGAGGACAGAATGGCTAACGGATACCAGACACTAGCGGATGTCATAGCGGCGGCAAAAAGGGACGCAAAAGAACGAGGCATTTCTATACCCATCACGAGGCAAAAGAGTAGGACTACCCCTTATGGCCTGGGCAATACACGGTACGGAGCAGGAAGGGTGTTCTTACGGGTGTCTCCAGATGGCGAGGTAAAACCCGCCAGTCGGTAAGGTGAGTGGCACCGCCTTCAGGCGGTGTTAAACCGCAGACCAGGTCACAAGCCCTGGCACTAAAATATAAGCGGTTAGGAGGACATGATGGTTCAGATTGAGGAGGACGGGCCATATCTGAAGGTCACAATGCACGGATACGAGGGATTGGTTTTCAAAGAAAACGGGCGTATCGGCATGATGACTACAGGCAAGGGCGGTAGCATGGCTGACGCTACCGAACTGAGACTGTACGCTGAATTTATCCTAGAACTAGCCGAGACATCCGAATTGGTGATTGAGACGGTGCAGGAAATAAAGAGAGAAGGAGGACACGATGGGTAAAACAATGGAGCAGTATTTGGAGGACGCTTATCGAGATATGAATGCTTACATAAAGGAGAACATAGAGCAGTATAAGCAAAACCTAGAACTGATACAGGAGAACGTAGAACTGAAGGGGGAACTAGCCATTGCAGACCAGATGATAGCAGAACTGCAACAGGCCAAATTCGATTCAATGCCCATAGTTAGCAGGGATATATACGAAGAGAAATATGGGTTAATCAGAACGCCCAGAATAGGTTCTGACGTTACCCGCAACAATGGGAAACTAGCCCACGAGGGTTGGTGTAACCACCATACAGGCATGATTGAGAAGGCTTATTATTATCATGTCAAACCTTTGAAGAATGGCACATTCACTTTATATCAGGGCAGTTACAGCCATAGAGCATCATGCACGGTTGGCAACCTAGAGCGTATCGGTAATTATCCAACTATAGAAGCCATCGACGAGAGGATAGGAGATGTATAGATGCAAAGAGTGCGGAAGCCCCAAGGGGCTAGATCACGGTTGCGAATGATGGCCACATACACAATAGGAAAAGCCGCCGACTTAGGTTGTGACCCCGATGGCGGGAAGTGGGTTATTATCTGCCAGGTACATGGACTGATATTCAATTACCCAACCAAGAAGTCGGCCATTTATTCCGCTCCGACAATATGCGGCGATCAATGTTCAGCGTTCGAATAAAGCGCAGGAGAGGCCAGAGGGTTCACGCCCTCTGGTGTAACTGCCCAACCCACAAGTCTCAAGGAGTGGGTAGTTGTATTGGGATTATAAATCAACTATAATAATCCCATCCAGAGGAAACAGGAGGACATATGGACACATGGGTTGTATGCAAGGTTAAGGGTAAGATGCGGGATTTGACGGGGGACATAGCGAGGGCGTATCACGCTCAGAAGGTTGAAGAACTGGAAAAAGCGTATATTGCTTACTACGACCATTATCTATTATCCAGAAAAAAGGAGGCCAAATAATGGCACATGGAATAACTGAGACAGATGGGATGATGTACACGGGTGAGGCTCCGTGGCATAGGCTAGGGACTAAGGTAGAAGGAGCGGCAACTGCCGAGGAAGCCATAGTTGCGGCGGGGCTAGACTGGAACGTGGTATCCAAGTCCGTGTACACAAGGAACATTGCAGGGGGCTTTGAAGAAGTCCCAAATAAGATTGCAGTCGTTCGGGAGGATACAGGGTTGGTGTTGGGTGTCTTTGGTGATGGTTACCAGATCGCTCAGAACCGAGGGTGCTTTGGGATGATGAACCAAGTGACCATGACAGACGAGGCGGTATACCATACGGCGGGTTCTATACATGGGGGCAAGCGAATATGGATGCTCGTAAAACTGGCAGAGGATATCAAGGTGATACCAGGGGATACAATACAGCCCTATATCCTACTCACTAACAGCCATGACGGAAGTTCTGCCCTGCGGATAGTGCTAACACCGATTCGGGTTGTATGTGCTAACACTCTCACGGTTGCCCTGAGTTCAAGGGAGGGGACGGGGTTCTATGGGAAGCATACCCGCAACTTGTTAACCAGGGCAGGAGAAGCCAGAGAGTTGCTTGGGATAGCCAGGGCATACTTCGACCAGTTTGCCCAACAGGTGGATGAACTTGTCAACACCCAGATGACGGCTTTTGAGGTGGAACGGTATCTGCAAGAACTGTACGAGTTCAAAGAGAACAAGACCTATGCAGAACAAGACCACCGAGTCCGCACAGCATACGAGGGGACATTGGAACAGCTTAATCATCCCACCAATACCATCGGGGGTATGAGTGGAACCAAGTGGGCGGCATACAATGCCGTCACAAGGTACATAGACCATGAACGCCCTGTCCGCTTAACAGGGGCAGGATTCCAGGCCGACGATAAGCGGTTGGACAATTCATGGTTCGGTGCAGGGGTGCAGACAAGGCAGAAGGCTTATAACCTGCTTGTCCGCTAATCAATAAGGGCATGGTTTGACCCTCTCCTGACTTATGGGTCAGGGTTGGGTCAAACTCTCGTTCTTTTGTAGGCATTAACAACAAAGAAAGGAGGCAATCATGAATCAGAGTAAGTTCAAGATGGTCGGGGTCAGCAAGGACACCCATACTATGTTAACTGAATTGAAGGAGATGCCGTCGGAAACATACGACACGGT
>Ga0256380_1000047_pt1 | contig 13621 bp, 21 predicted proteins | sample LS1230viralmetaG_FD_189071 | JGI IMG/M metagenome (GOLD analysis project Ga0256380, IMG submission 189071) | Seawater viral communities from deep brine pools at the bottom of the Mediterranean Sea - LS1 2300m | ecosystem: Environmental > Aquatic > Marine > Bathypelagic | place: Mediterranean Sea... | reverse complement strand
TTCAGGCTTCATTTTCTTCACCTTCTTCTTTCTTTTGTTGATGGCATTTTTCCAAGTCGGGGTTCTCCAGGTGAGGGTTGAGCCAACCTTCTACGATTTGTTGCCATACTTCAATCGGGACTGCCACAGTCACTTTGCCCTGCGAGGCCTCCCATATATCCACCTGTAAGCACACAGGATCATCAAGCTGTAGATAGACCAACCCTTCATCAAAGCACTCTTTATACAGGTGGTATTTATCACTGTGTGATATTGTTGCTTTTGTGCTCATTGTGTCTCCTTCGGAGTCCAGTCCCACTTACCCTGAAAGCAACCATTACAGACTTCCCATTCAAATGCCCCGTTATCGAAAAACCACTCGTTGATGCCATCGCGTTCAATATCCTTTTGCACAAGTTGAAGTTCTTCGGATGATTGGGGTCTGGCCTCACAAAAAGTGTTGTATTCTCCATTATCTCCGAGCGGATAAAGCTCCACTAAGAGATTGATTTGTTCAATGCCCCCCACATAGGTGGCGACCTTGATTAAACTGTACTTCCAGCCTTTACTCATTTTTTGTCTCCAGATTTTCATGCGGCAATTCTATGATATTGCCATGACTTGTTATCGCGCCAATCTTTCTATCCGTAGAACAAGCCCCATTGCTAAAGATTGTCTTAAGTCCGGCAACACGTTTCGTTCCTGCGTTAGTTATATCCTTAAAATTGTGAATATGACCGAAACACATAAGCTGAGGCTCCACGTCTTGAATTCTTTTCCTGAGCGCAGAACATCCGCATAGTTCAGTTATATTATCCCGGCGGTAAGTAGTATCAAGTATTCCTTTAGGGGGACCGTGTGTCACCACAATATCGGCGTCATCAGGGATTAACTCCCAGACCCGACTAATCTTTGAGCGATTCTTCATAAAAGCCCAGTCTCCGAACGTAGGTGTATATGGAGAGCCCCAAATTTTCAACCCCTCGATTGTGACGTCACTATTGTAGAGGTAGTGGATACCACAGCCCTCAATATATTCGGGCCGAATCATTCCTCTCTCAATTGAGGTGTCATGGTTTCCTGCAACGAAAACCTTACGCTGTATTGGTAAAGCTGCAAACCACATAAGAAACTTATGTATCTCTGGTTCGTTATAAATCGGATCAAGATAATTTGATGCATCACCAGAATGAATTACTATGTCAATATTATCTGGTACTATGATCTGGTCATGATTACAGTGTGTATCGCTTATGTGCCAAATTTTACTCATTTTTTATTCTTGGATTCTTCGTTAGATTTGATAGAGTGAATCCTTTGTGCTCACCCCATTCCTCACAGATCTCTGTCTCCTCCCACTCGACATCATCACCGATTTCCCAGCCGAGTTGTTCCATCAGTTCATCTGGCAATCGGACACAGAGTTCTCCCACCCCACGATCTGGATCTGTGGCATCTAAGTGCTCAACCTTTACGGTCCAGCGCTTTTGTTCATTATTCTGTTCATTGGCATCATTTTTGTTCATAATATTAACCATTATCCTTTATCAATCCGTACTCATCAAGTTGCAGGTTCCAATCATCATAAAGAGTGGCTTTGCTGATTTCACCAATATCATACCCGGGAAGACTTTCATAATTTGAGTTAGCACCGGCAGAGACTTTCCAATAATCAAAACCTCCATCGATGGCAATCCCCGGATTATCAAAATCGTTTATAAAACATGGACAACACCTCATGTCATGGCGAACACGAGAATAGATTATTGTGTTGCAGTTGTTACACTTAAGTGCTGATACTTTCATTCTTCGTTCTCCGCAAGTTTCTCAAACGCTTTGCTGTGTTGTTCCATCACTTTGTGTGCAGCTTTGATGGCGCAGGACGTAATTTGATCGAGCACTTCACTTATTTGCTCTTCTCTTCCCCTGTTTGAACCGCCCAAATCGGCTGTGCAGCTATCCTTCATTGAGCCGCTACACATAACAACACCTGACAGCGTTTCATTAGAGATGGTTGTATACTCCATTGGCTTAACGCTTTTTATCTTCAGCTTTACAGTTCCAACCTTATCTAGTTGCATAACAGTTTCGCCCCCCTTCTCTTCACAGGTACATTCTTGGTCAGGGTAACCGCCGTAACAATGAGCGCATTTTCCATACCACGGGAGGGATTTATCTTCTTCACTCTCAACCTCTCCGTCAATACTTACCACGAAATATTTCCCATCTTTCCATTCCATTGAGCAATCATTCATGTTTAAGTGTTGAGCCAGCTCTTCGTGCCCGCACTTCCAAAGATGCTGGATGATCGCTTCTTTGAGTTCACATTCTTTGAGGTAGATGGTTTTGAGAGATGTAGTTTTCATTTATTCATCCTGTTCAGTTACATCAAAAGCAGCAATCAATGCTCTAAATGCACTAACCTCTTCGTGGCACATAGAGAATTGTAGAGGTCTGCCTTTGCCATGAGAACTGGAGATATCATAGCCCTCCATATTTGCCCACTCTGTTATTGTGATGAAGGCGTCTTTGTCGTACATAGATTTATAATGGAGTGTTTTTTGCTTTACTTTGTCGGTTGTGATTTTCATTTCTCTTCCTTATCGCATTTTTCGCAAATGAATATGCCGTTATCTTCTCGGATTGATAGATTATCTTCTCCGCAGAAACTACAAGTATTTATTTCTTCCTCATCAAATGCTCCGCAATTGCAAGCGTGCCAATCTTTGTGCCATTTGCATTCTGGTGGGTGATCTTTATTGAGTTCTTTCATTTCCAAATGAAGATCGTCATAGTTCTCAACATAGCCACCATTTGTGATTCCATCAAGTCGGTTTAGGAGATTAATAGATGAGAAACCTGCGAAGTATGTTGCATCTTCCTCTGGATATTCTATTACTTTGTTATCCTCAATGCTTTTGATTATCATATCGTCAAGATCTCTGATCTCTTCTGCTGCTCTGCGATTGAGTGATTTGAGTTTAATGATTTCTTTTTTTAGATCTCGTAACAAACTATCCTCACTTGTGGTTGGGTGGTTACCTTTTGTTTCTTCTATAATCTTCTTTACTTCACCTGAATCTAATGATTCTTGGACATGATCGGCAACACCTTGCCTTGCTTCTTCGGTTAGCCCTTTGAGCATCTTGATGATCTCTGGATCTGTGATGTTGAATTCTGCCATTTTAATTCTCCTTAAGAATCTTTTTGATAACTTTTGGTGTAACTTTTAGAATACCATTTTCTGTAAACTCACCGAATAGCTCATCATATGAACCTGATATTTGTTCACGAATTTCATTTTCGTCCCAGCCATCAGGCAACGGGCGATTAATCTTTTTTGGCTTATATTGCATTATTCCTCCACATTTTCTGGGTTGATAAAAGCTTCACATCTCGCGCAAAACGTGGCGAGGCAAAAAAGATTATATTGAAAAAAGAATACTCCGAGATTTTGAAATATGTTTCCGATTTTTGTTTTCATTTTAACACCTTTATGCAATTAACCTGATATTTTCCGAGGTTATAGAATCCTTCATTTGAAAGAAGGATATATTCTATATTATCTTTTTCTTTGTTGCGAATTTCTGTTAGTAAACAAGTTTTGCCATCGTATTGAACTAGATCACCTATTTTAAGATTGTTCATTTTCTACTTTTTCCACATAGCTTTCTGGTTCACTTGATATTCCGCCATGATCCCAGAGAATCACGAGCTGATTACTGCGTATGATTGGATCTCCGGGTTCCATTCCCTGTGGGTGTGAGTAAAAATCTTTTTTGATTTCAGTGATAAGCCCATAGATTTCACCGGGTGATGCCCAATCCATATGAATCTGTTTTACTTTGATGAGATCACCGATTTTCATTATAGTTCGCTCACAATTTCAGGGTTTAGATTATCAACAAGGCACTCATTATAGATCACCCATTGTAAAGAAGTGCCATCGGAGCATGCCACCAATCAAGGCGATCAATATCTGCAAGGCACATCACTACAACCTTCGGCTCATTGGTCCATGCTTCCTTAGTATCAATTTCTATCAATGTTCCTGCCCTGATTCCGTAGTTATTCTGTATCTGAAATCACCTCATAATAATCGCCAGAATTTGGGATGCATTCAATTTTGCCGGTTTTGGTGTTTAGGATTTTTGCTGCCTCTAAATCATCACAAATTTCAATTACGTGATAGAGATCATTTGGATTATAATCCTTATCAAAATTCATCATTCTGGCTTTTTGATAGTGGCCAAAATATTTTCTTTTAACCAGATCACCTACTTTCATTCTTCCCGCCTCTTTGCACGAATATCATCCCAGTTCTCATAGCACGTATCGCACAGAGTTCTGATCCAAGATGTGTCTCGTCCTTTTCCAGGTTCTCCGCAATTCTCACAAGTTTTGTAAGAAAGTGCTGCAGCTTCATCGATGAGATCAAAGATTTCGTCAGTCCCACATGTCATATAGAAGCGAAGACCTCCGAATTTCTCTTTTATTTGAGATGCTCTCGGGTGCGGCGATCTGTATTCGTCACAGAAACAAGCAAAGTAGTTATTAGGAGGCTCTTCCTCTGACTCGGGATCGACGTGTATCGCTAGACACTTACCGGGCTTCCAGCTTTTCCATCCATAGTGACGTTCCTTTTTGCAGCTACATCCACCACAAGGGGCAAGGGGGTTATCGTCAATGAACTTTTGGATGAGAGGTTCAAGTTTGGATGATAGATCCCAGATAATATCAAACCAGCCGTCACCACAGGAGAATCCCCAACACATAGCGGTTGATTGCATGGGGGCACTTCTATCTCCATAGAGGAGTGGAAATGCTTTTACTAGTTTTTTATCAAATTCTTCTTTCATCGCAAAGCCCTCTTAGTCTAGATTATACTCCACCGTAGTGAATTTTACACGAAAAAACAAAAAAAAACAAAAAACCGACCCCATAATTTGAGATCGGTTTAAAATGGTGGGCTGGATTTAATAAAGTTTTGCAACATGACCTGTACCATCCCACCAGGATATCTCTTCTTTAATAAAATAAATCTGATCTTGAATTGAGAATTTGGAATTATCGACCCTGATTAGTAGAATGTTGTTTTTTAAACAGTGATCATTTTGCTCTTTGTCACGCAACTTGGATTTCTCAAAATTATGACTCTTATGAACTTTCTGAAAGTGATAGGGACCATCTGACTCAATCCAGATATTTTTATTGTCGCGTACAATATCAACATCTATGCGACGACCAGCGTGTAGGGTGACCTGTTTGTGTCTCCTAAAGTCAGCGCCCAGTTCTTGTGCCAACATTCGCTCTGGCTTCGAAGAAAATCTCTGGTTGTTGGAATTATTAATACCTGTCTTAAAAAGCGGATTAGATTTTGAAGCTTTTCTTCTAGCTTTCTTAATCCTCTCTCTATCTGGGTGGTTTTTCCAATCTCGAGAATTGGCACAACTTCTACTGCAAAACTTTTTAGCTTTTTCAATTTTGCGATATTTTCTTTCAAACAGCTTATTGCATTTTGGGCAATCGATAGTTTCTACAATTTGCTTACCGTATTTTTTAGAATTAGCAATTCTTACTTTCTCTCGCAGATTTTGCATTCCTTCTTTTGTGAATGCATCTTTCTTGTGTTTCCATCTAACATGATTGGCTTTTGATTGAACGTTCTTAAATTCTAGCTGGCACTCTTCACACTTATATATCATAGTCATAATTATACATATGGACCTGGTTGAAATCGAACAAAAAAGTCCTCGCCGCTATTGACAACGAGGACTTAAAATGGTGGACCCGGCGGGAGTCGACAATATGTTATCGTTAAAGCTTTTTATCTCTAACTTCTATCAATTGATTTCTTGATAGTTCGGCATACATTTTCACCTACGTCTTTCTCGTTTAGGTGCCGGAGACTCGTGGAAGAATTTTTGCTTATCATAGCGCTCACCTTCTATGCTCTACAACCACTATTGATTTATAGCAGTCTCGGTATTAGCATCTCAGCCTTCACCGATTTTCCCCAGTTCTTAAAAATTATGTTTCCATTATCTTCGGGCCCTCCTTCGACCCGCGTCCGCAATAGCTTCAAAGTCAAGTCATTCACAGGTTTGTCTAATTTACTATCACAAATTAGAAAAGATAGCTGATCATCCCTGCGCTTATCAACCTGTTGCGCCCCACCTGTTTCCAGGGAACCATTCTGATTTTTTTATTTCGCAGGATCTCTACCTGTTATTCGATATTGGGTAACAAGGTCATCGAAAACCCCGCGAATTAGGCCGCTAGGCGAGCTGATTCGTAGTGATAATTGTTATTGGCAATTAAAATTTGAAACCGCGTTTTAGGTCCGCTATCTCGTGTGACCACCTGCACTCTTCTTCTCTCCTACCCCGTCGAAACCATGGCGGGCCCAATAATCATCTATTCTTGTCAACTTCAAGTGAAGTTTTGACTAGATTTCCGGCTCTTTGCTTAAGTAGACGTAATCCCTTTCTAGCTCTAACACCAGCAGATTTATTTCCATTAGCATTTTTATGAACGTCTAGTTCTAGGCTCTCAACTAAAACTTTAAGCTCATTCCATTCTTCTAAAAGACTCATGACTTCCTCCTAATCGCATTCAATAATTTTACCTGCGTTGCTATTATAATTATCTGATTCTTTCTCATTAAGCACATTATCTGATGCTTTTGAGACTATTTCCAGTAAATTTCTATTTTCAAGTTCGAGTGCCAAAAGATAGATAATTTTTATTTTTTGCATCTCATCCACCCCAAAATCTAAGATCTCTCTAACAATTTCTCGGCACTCAGAGACTTTTTCGAACCAGGCGTCATGCTCAGTTTTTCCATACTTTTTCATCTTAATAAATACTCTCCTGTAATTTCATCTTTTCGTAGATGGCTTTCAATTTTAAAGGAATCAAGAGCATCTATGAGAAGAACCTTAATATGAGTCGATTCTCCTAGTGTTTCTCTTGATAGTGTTAAATTTTCTCCCCACTGCTCATGGTCGAGAATAAATTTTAAATTCTCCCAAGTAGAAAGGTCACACTTATTATCCTCTAGAATTCTTACAAAACTCTCAGGGATTTGTAATTTTAATTCATCTATTGATGTAATAGAGTTTGTTTCATCTCTTCCTATTAATAGCTCTGACTTACACACATCAAAAACTTTATGCAATATATCACAGTTATTACATTGAGCTATTTTAGGCTCAATATTATCAAATTCATCTAGGATAGAAAAAACTACAAATTTATGAAAGAGAGGCTCCGCTCTTTTTCGAAACTGAGGGAGAATACAATGACACTGAATGAGATGTTTGATTCCCTTTTTCATTTTTTAGGAAGATTCTTTTATCGTATCATCAATATCAGTAATCATAGCTTCAATTTCACTCCAGCCCTGAAGGGCGGATTGTAAAATGGTGTCACTTATAAGCTGAGAAAGAACATTTAATTCATCTTCAGTTAAGCTAAAGTGTCCATCTCGTGAAGCAGTAACTACGCTTTGGGACGTTTTTTCACTTATAAAATCTACCAGTGTTCGCACACTGTCTCTTACTTTGGGATATACAGACATATAATTTCTCCAATAGTCTATTAAAAATTAAAACTAAATTTAAAAAAAGTAAAACTATTCTTCAATTAGACAAAATCCCACAGAAGAAATATTATCAAGGAAAGAGAATGAATTTTTAATAATGTGGATGGCACCCAGAAGAGGTAGTTTCTTTCTTTTTTTCATTATCTTAAAAATTTTTTTATCAAAATCATCTAGATTTTTTTCATCATTGACATTTGTGATTCCTGACACCATGTATGCTCTAAGGGATCTAAAAAAGAAATCAAACTTTTCAATCACATCAGGAAATTCTGCGCAAAGGTCCGTTCCTGTTTCTATAGTCACCTTATTTGAAGATAGCGATCTTATTCTATTTTCAATTAAATCAGAGACACCGCCTGCCTCTGTTTTTGATTTTTTATCTTTAAGATACTTTAAATGATGGGCTAGTTTTTTATTTGAATTTCTACAAGAGATAGAGATTTTTTTATTTTTTTCAATTTCTACCCTGTCTATCGTTCCTAATTTTTTTATGCAAGTAGAGATAAGATCTCCTTGTAAGTGGGAGACAATATCACATCCAACAACTATTGCTATATCATTTAATATGTTGAGCGTGTTTTCATCAAAGCCTACACTAACAGGAATTAAATCTATGGTCTCTCTAGCAAGATTAAATGATATGGTAGAGGCTACTGTATCGCTCATTCCTCTACAAAAAACAAGAAAAGGCTCTTTGGTCTCTGCAGCTAGCTGTAGAAGGTGATGAATTTCTGATTCAGACTCTATCATTCCGTCAATAACAGCACAATTAACATCTTTTCTCTTCCAGGTTCCTCGAATTAGATTTTTTAGCCTGTCGTCAATTGAAAGATTAAAGACAAATCCCATATCTTTTTTAACTATAGTATCTTTTTTATTAGATCTTTTAACAAAAATAGGAGAATCAGCACCAGAAAGCCGGATAGTTTCAAAAATAATATCTCTTAGGTCACTATCTGGAAAAGCATCTCTCGTTATTTTTCTAAAAGAAGACCTATCTAAATGAGAAGAATTTTTAATAAAATAGTCTATCCAGAAAGATTCTTTTTCTCGTAAATAATCTTTCATTTGATGAGGTGATAAAGCCTGTGCCTTGGAAATTACTGACGGTGTTGTCTCTATAATTATCTCAAATGTATCATCACCAACACCGCCCGAAGCAGTCTCAGATTTAAAACATGCATCTAGAGCCATATCTTTAAAGATGCTAGAAATATTTTCTATGGCAGATTCGTAGATATATCTTTGAATATAAGATTTTGAAATACGCTTCCCGCTGTACGCGAAAATTGATGCTGATGAGTCAAAAATATCTTTTCTTATTCTTTTTGTCTCTCTTAGCACACTGGCGTGAAAATTATTTCTATCGACCGGTTTTACAAACATTATGCCCTAAGAGTCTCTCCACAGATTGTTAGCAGCATACGTTAAAATTTCTTCTGCTGAATTTTCATTATATCCGTATTCTTCAATAAGTGTTTCTACCATCTCATTGTATTTTTTCTTTTGATCGTCATCTCGTGATTTGCTTTTTGTAACAATTCTAGCAATATCTTTGACAGAAAAGGTAAGATAACCCTCGATGGCCTCTTTGAGCGGACCGTAAGATGTGTAATCTACCTTTTCTCCACGTCTTATCTTAGCAAACATATATGCGGTAATATCAGATCTAAATCCATCTCTAGCTGAGCCGACTATTCCAATACATTCTTCAATCGCTCTCATGAAATTTTCATCTGGCTCTAGCTCTTCTTTAGTAACTGGATCTTTAAAATTATTTCTTGTGACAAAAGCCTCTGCATGATCTAGATAGCTATCAAATAATGTTTGTGCTTGCTCTTCGTAAGCGGCAATAAATGCTTTGGCAATTTCACTCTCTAAGATGCTAAGATATTCTTCTCTCACAATTTTTTGAATAATCTCCAAGTATCTATCTTTTGTATCTTGCTCTATTATTTGCTCCTTAATCTGAGATGTCAGCGAATCAATAATAGAGATAGGGGTAATCATGTCTTTAGTAGAATCTGAAAGAGAATTATCCAATGCTTTCATAATAAATCTAGTAGAGATACCACTCATTCCTTCACTATCAGCTTCTTCACGCAGGTCTTTAATATCGATTTTTTTAACTCTTCCCTTTTCAATGACATCATCCCCGTTATAAATTTTCATCTTAGTTAGGACATCACACTTCTCTGTGGAATAAAGTCGTGACATTACAGAAAACATAGAGGCAATTTTTAGCGTATGCGGGGCAATATGAGACTTAAAGTCAGAGCGAGATAAAAACCTTTCATATATTTTAATCTCTTGGTTAAGTTCAAGAACATATGGCACGTTTATTTTAACAATTCTATCAAGAATAGCTTCGTTGGTATGCTGTGATTTAAATTTATTCCACTCAGCTTCGTTACAATGTGAAATGATAACGCCATCAAAGTGAATCATATCATTTTTTCCTGGTGAGGGGACACGTTTCTCTTGGGTTGCAGTAAGAATGGTATGCAGAAACTCTATTTCATTTTTAAAAATTTCTACAAACTCTACCACACCCCTATTTCCCACATTAAATGCACCATTCAAAGAAAGAACCCTAGGGTCATCTTCAGAATAAAGATCTAATTTAGAAATGTCCTCCGATCCAATCATTACCGAGACATCCTGGCTGTTGGCATCCATCGGCGGAACAGAAGCGATCCCTCGCCGGGCTCTTTGAGAAAATGTTGTCTCTCTCACGGGATAGTTTTCATATTCTCCATTAAAATCATTTAAAAGAGTAAATCTAGCAATGGGACTTAGATCTCCTTCAATCTTAACAGTTAAAATTTTTTCAAATTTTTCTCTAAGGCTTCTAGGAATAAGCTGAAGAGGTTCACCGCGCTGTGGATCTCCCTTTAAGTGATAATAAATTTGACCTTCTAGTGATTTTTTAATTTTTTCAGCTAAGGCAGATTTACCAGCCCCTACGGGTCCCATAAGCAAAAGAACTTGTCTACTTTCTTCTCCGCGCAAGGCAGCAGACTTAAGAAATCTCATCACTTTTGCCAAAACATTTTCCATTCCAAAAAAATCTTTTTCAAAATATTTGTAGGTTTTAATTAGCTCACCGTCAAAGAGTGTCCTGCATCGAGGATCACTTTTTTTCATATTTTTAATACCGTACTCAACAATCGTATCATAGAGTCGCTTGTGAGCATGCTTGGCCACGTCTGGATTTTTCTTAATAATTTCAAGATAATCTAAAAACGTTCCTTCAAACTTTTCTCTCTTTTTCTTATTTCTTTGATCTCGTATAATCTTAAGAAATGATTTATTGTTTTCTTTAGTTGTCATTTTTACTCGATCTCCAAGATTAAATATCTCTTAAATTTCCCACAATTCATCTTCTACCACAGTAAAGAATTTTACATTATTGGTCCACAAATGTGAAACATGATCAATAACAGCCTCTGCATCATCCAGGCTTAGATCTCTTCCATCATGATCATGCTGAAGCATGAGTGTTCCTTCGTTTGTAATATCACTTACAAAAATAGACGGAATAGAATTAATTCCTATATTTCTAAGAAAATCATTTCGCACCGCTTTCCATCCCTTCAGATCTGAAACCTCATCTATTGTAACTTCCTTTTTCTTAGGTGAATAAGAAAAAAGATTTAATTTACGAAAATCTTCAATATCAAAATAGCATCGAATTGCCGATTCATCGTCGTGAATCTCTCTAATTAAGAAACACTCCTCAAGGCCTTTCTCTTCTTCGATTTTCTTAAAAAGATAGAAACCTAAGTGATAAGGATTGAGAGCTCCCACGTGAGGGCAAATTACCTGATTGTGAGATTTCAAAAAAGGAATGTGATGTTCTTGTGGGAGATCAATCTCATTCATCAATTTATAATGCCAAAAAGATGCCCAGCCCTCATTTAAAATTTTAGTTTTCATCTGTGGAATAAAATACAAGGATTCTTCCCGAACTATGTTAACAATGTCTTTCTGCCAGTCTTCAAGATGATCTCCGTATTCAATTAAAAATCCTAAAAAATCATAATCTGGCTGTAGCAATCTCTTTTTGAGATTTACTGTTTTTCCTTCAATTGTGCCGGAGTTTATCATGCTAATAAGATTCTTTTTAATCTCTTCTTTGGCTTGTCTCCTTTTTCCGCTACGTTCAGTTTGAAACCTAACAGCATGTAATGCGTCTAGAAATTTTTCAACCTTTAATAGGCCGATGTTGGGATTTTCAATGTAAGACTGAATTCTTTTTCTAGAATTGCGCATTTGAGAAACAACCGTCTCAGCTTTAGTATCTTTAAAAATTCTATTATTTTTAAAAAAATCACTATGTCCCACACAATGACACATAATGAGTATTTGTAAATAAGCGGGATTCTGGCGCATAAGATACGCAATCGACGGATTTGAATTAATGATTAACTCATAAGGCAATCCTTCAGCCCCCAAATTATACATCTGGTGTGTACGCTCAAAGGATTTTCCATAAGCCCAGTGTTGATAATGGGAAGGCATGCCATGATAGGACATGTGCCCTATCATTTCATAATAATCACATACTTCGTAATTAATAGGATACCAACTTAGACCATAGCTCTCTGCAACTTTGCAAATCTTCTCATCCCATTTTTTTAATTCATCAAATGTCCAATCTGACATTAAAAGTCTCCTTTGAAGATTCTTTTAAATTCAGGCCAGATATCTTCTTTAGATTCAAGTTGAATAATTTTAAAATTTTCTTTGGCATAGGGTTCATAATGTCGTGACATACCGCCATTTTCCCATGTCTGAAAACTATCTTTCATAATTTGAATATAACAATACATTTGACAAATGTCTCTCAGATTATTAGAAAGATCTATAGATTTATTAATATCTGATGGCCAATTATCTCCGTCTGAACAGTGAAAAGAGTAAATGTTCCAACTATGTGGGTGAAATCTCTTATTAATAATTTCTAAACACTTTTCAATTCCTGAGGATATTATGGTGCCACCTGAACTTCCGCGGGTGAAAAAATCATCTTCGCTGACCTCTTTTGCATCTGTTGTGTGAGAAATAAAGACAATTTCCACAGAGTCATATTTGTAATGGAGAAAATGATAAAGAAGAAAGAAAAAACTTCGAGCCATGAATTTCTTTTCTTGAGTCATGGAGCCCGATACATCCATTATAAAAAAGATCACAGCATTTGCATTTTCTTTAGGGGAGGCCTTAATGTGATTATAGGTGAGATCATTTTCGTGAAAGGGAAATCTTTCCCTTTTTAGATGTTCTTTATCATTTTCTTCTATAGATGATGATAAAACTCTTTCTAAGATTTTTTTTCTTCTTATTTTATTTTGAATAGTTTTCTTTTTGGAGAGTCGCGGACGTATTCCTTTTTTTCTATATCCGGATCTTTTAAATTTATTCTCAAGGATATTTTTAAATGTTTTTTTGTCTAAATCAGGCAATTTTAAACTATCAAAAAGGTAAGAAGCAAGCTCATCAAGGGTAATCTCTACTTCATAAAATTCTTCACCTGGTTTGTTTCCTGCTCTGTCACCGTTTCCTTTGTTTTTACTTTTAATGGATCCCACTTTCTGACCCTTTTTAACATTGTGCCCAGGAGCAGAAGCCACTTTTCGATTTGATTCATTAGACCCATAAACAAATCTATATTCTTTGATCCCACGGACAGGTATTTTAATTCTTTTCTTTCCGTCCTGACCAATTATAGATTCATCAGAAACTATATCATGAATACCTTCACGAATAGCCCTTTCTATTTTAGCCTTATGCCTCGATCTATCAGTTGCTGAGCGATCTGCAATAGTCTTATGGTTTTTAAAAATAGACATCTTGGAAATAAATATGCGTTGTATTAAGCTTGCATTAAATTCTAAGCAAAATTCTTTGAATGATTAATAATCATTTTCGCTTGGTTGAGATTTTTTTTATGGCCCATCTAATTCCGGGCTTTAAAAATTCATCAACAAGCAGCTCTGCAGTTTCAGGAGACACAAACTTTAAAGAAACATGCTA
>Ga0256380_1000045_pt1 | contig 13809 bp, 26 predicted proteins | sample LS1230viralmetaG_FD_189071 | JGI IMG/M metagenome (GOLD analysis project Ga0256380, IMG submission 189071) | Seawater viral communities from deep brine pools at the bottom of the Mediterranean Sea - LS1 2300m | ecosystem: Environmental > Aquatic > Marine > Bathypelagic | place: Mediterranean Sea... | reverse complement strand
TTTACTGTGAGCTTAAAGAGTTTCACCCCACCGATAAACTAGGCCCGTCAGTCACAGTCATTGACCAGGGTGCCGGATGTTTCAAGACAGTGCTTGTTTCATCTCTTTCTGACACCCAGCCTAAAAAGAAGCGAAAGCCTTTTTTGCGAAAGCTCCGGCGCAAATAAGAAGAGCATAGATTTCGTGTAATCTGTAACGGGCTTTGGTATAATAGTAATGTAAGATGAATGCTATAGCCAACCCACGTGTCGGTGATCTTGTATGCTATGTTACACAGTACACAGACCCAGTTCATTATCCTCTGGGTCTTGTCTTAATATGCTCAGCAAAATATAAGATGTCAGACGTGTGGTGGATAGATGGAATTACAACTTGCGACTGGGAAGATCTGGAGATAATAAATGAAAGTCATTCTATTTGACGCCATGAACCTGATACACAGGTCACGAAATAGTTTTCACAAAGGAGATCATCCTTTGACATATCAGTTCTTTAGATCGTTTAAGCCGCTACTTGAAAAGTTTCAACCGGATCTCGCTTATTTTGTACTTGAAGGAAGGCCTAAGCATCGTTCTCAAACGTATGAGGGCTATAAGTCCAACAGACCTTCACAGCCTAGTTCGTTTTGGAGACAGCAGAGAGAGATTCTAGAGATCATGCAGAGTCTGCCTATCGTACAGATTCGTCATCCTCACTACGAGTGTGATGATGTTATTGCCAACCTTGCCAAGTATCATGCCGAAGTTGGAAATGATGTTGTGATCGTTTCCGGTGATTCGGATTTCATTCAGGTGTTTGACTGCATGGATGCTGACAAGGTGAGTTTATATCATCCCATCAAGAAACAGTTCATTGAAAAACCAGAGTATGTCTATCTTGACTGGAAGGCATTGCGAGGTGATGTGAGTGATAACATTCCAGGCATTAAAGGTGTAGGCGACAAGACAGCAACTAAGATTATCAATGATCCTAAACTGATGAAGGAGACGCTATCTGATCCCCTCAAGCGGAAGATCTTTGAGAGGAACAAATCACTTATCGCCTTTCACTGGTTTAATGATCTTACTGACGACCTCCAGAATGAAGGAGTTGAAGTCTTATATCCTAATCCTTCTCTTAAAAACGTGATGCAGACATTCGAGAAGATGGGATTCAAGACGATGTTGACAGAGAGATACTGGCCCAAGTTTGAAGGGGCATTTAATACTCTGCTAGGATGATTATTTAAATGATGAAAACACTGCTCACATGTCTTGTTCTTTTGTCAGGCTGTGCAATTAATCGCTATGCAGGTAAAGATCTAGCTGCTTCAGGAAGTCCTTGTATTGATGGGGTTCTGGTAAACATGGATTATGCAGGATGTGAGATGTTTTATTTTGGCACCATACCTCACAAATTTATTTTGAAGATGAGATGTACTTACTCACCAGAAGAAAATATGTGGACACAGTCCACGTTCTATGCTGTGCCTCTCACTCATCCTCCTGTTAGCTCATCATGGAAGCTGTTTTGCACCGATAGATTAGTTGACATGTATGTTTTTAAACGGGTACTTAAAAAGAAGACGGAGAGTAAAAAATGATTATGCATAAAGAAAAGTATGAGGATCTTCTGCTACGCTTTGCAAAGGAGATGCATGACGTAGGTGTGACTGAGGAGATAAAAAAGATTGTGATGGCACAGTATGAAAGAACGCCCAACATCATTTCCTGCTCATCAGACGAAGATGTGAAAAAGTTTTATTATCGACACGGCGGGTATACGATCGAAGCAGTTCAGAATGTCAAGCTTACGGTGAAGAAATGCAAGTAAGAAATATTGGAAACGTGGTTCGATGGTATGAATACTATGGAGAGGGAGACATAGTTAAAGATGCTGGTTTGGGAATAGTGGTTAAGAAAAAATCCCTTGAATCGATTGGTAGCTTTGAGCTTTATGATGTTCTTAAATCATCGGGCAACATATGTACTTTTTCATCTTACAATCTCGATATTGTAGAGGGGGATAAATGAAAAGTGATGATTTTGAAAAATTGATAAGAGGTGCTTTAATAGTCTCTATTGCTTACTTGCTTGCAGCGAGTTGCATGGCTGCATACTAGCTATATTTTTGGGAGTCACGATGAAATTAGTGAGAGATCATATTCCCAAAATTATTAGAGAAACCGGCAAGCGGTGTCTGTGTCGAACAGTGAGTGATAAAAAGGAGCATCTCACGTGGCTGCTTAAGAAGATGGTTGAGGAAACCAATGAGTTTATTGAAAACCCTTGCTACGAAGAGGCAGCTGACATCTTTGAAGTATTAAGGACGCTGACTGATCTCTACTCTCTTGACATGGACAAGGTGCACGCCGCTGCTGATGATAAGAGAAAAGAGCGGGGTGGATTTATCCAGGGAGTTATTCTTGAGGTGGTGGGAGAACACGCGAATGATGATAAAATCTAAAGCGTCCCACACCCTAGAGAGTGTTTACCACCGAGGACAGGAAAAGATCTGGGACGGCCGACACGTGTTGGCTGAGCTTATTGAGAAACATGACGGCATTGGAAAGATGGAACCTCGGCAGGCACGTGCACTTCAAACTATATTTGGGGTGATTCTAGAGGGAGAGAACGCGGCATGGAGGATATCCTTGCAGCTTGCTGATAAGCTGAATAATATTGAAGCCAGACTTGCAGCCACAAGCCAGGCACATGATGAGTCACGACATTTCTATGTAATGCGTGATTACCTGAAATTAAGTGGATGCAAACCGAATCCTGTTCCAGAACCAGTACGACGCGCCTTAGATATGATTATGAATACAGATAGCTTGCCTAAGAAGCTGCTGGGCATGCAATTGATGGTGGAGCCTGTCGCCTTGACAATCTTTCAGGAAGTTCGTCGGGTGTCACCCGAGCCAGTCCTGACGGATCTCCTTGAGTATTTTGAGCGGGACGAGGCCCGCCATGTCGCACTTGGTGTTTGTCACCTTCCAGAAGTTGTTAAAGACATGGGGCCTGTGCAGATCCTCTCTCTTATCTCATGGCAATTCCGTATTTTCATGCTCGAGCTTCAGGGGCTGAGGGAGCTTCGATGGGACTTCGAGGCTTTGGGATTGAATATTGAAGACATCTTTGATCTTGCTGAAAAGAAACAGCTGGACGCCTTGCAAGATTTTGTTGAGGAACTAGGCCTCAGCAGACAAGTGTGGGAGCCAATTCGCTATTTCATGAGATATCAAAAAGGAAAGATGCTGAGATGAAGATCGGTAGCTTAGTTCGGGTAAGAGCACATGAAAAATATCTTTCTGGAAAAATGGGTATAATACTAGACACTGTTGAGCTTCGAAATGGTTTTTCAATGTATGAGATTCTCATTGAGGGCGAGGCGGAATGGTTTGATGATATTGATCTGGAGGCAATTCTGGATCAAGCCCAATCGTTTTGAGAGCGTAATAGATGAAAAGAAATAGATCTAAAAGATGGTTTCTCTATGTGGCGGAGTGTAGTGATAAATCCCTTTACACTGGCATCACCACTGACATTGATCGTAGAATAAATGAGCATAATCATAGTAAAAAAGGTGCCAAGTACACAGCTTCCCGTCGACCCGTTCAGATTGTATTTGCTAAGATATTTGAAAGTCAATCTAGTGCTACAAAAGCTGAAAGTCAATTTAAAAAACTTCGAAGGGAAGAGAAGCTTAAGATTATAAACGGAGAGAAAGAATTCCCTGTTGTAATTGAATAGTTATTATGGAGCAATAGTCATAGGAGTACATACATGAAGATTTCACACACAGACCTTAGAAAAATCATCCAAGAAGAGATGAATAGGGCACTAAGTGAAGCAGAGGTAATTGATTTTCCAGGTGAGCCTAGCTTGCCGTGGGAGTTTGGACCCCAGGGATATCTTGCAAGACCAGAGTTGAGACAGAAAATGTCTGATCTTGAGTACGGATCAGACAGCCCACCCGAGCTTATCCTCTCAATAGCGCTAAGCAATCGCGCTGAGGAGATGATAGGTTATAAAAAGACTGTTGACCCAGCGCCATTCAAGGATCTTGCGATGAGGTTATACAAGGACTACATCGTCGGCATGGCAGGAAATGTTGAGCAGAACCTTCACGACATTACAAGCAGAATTGATGCGGGTGACTACTTCGATGAGGATATCATAGACGTAATAGGATATGATCATGACTTTATAGAAAACGTCGCAAATAGGTATCTTCCTGATCCAATGTACGATGATCCTGAAGACAAGGTGCAAATGGCAAAGACACAAGATTTAGCATCTCAACAGGATCCCGATGAGGTTGAGGAGATGGGCATGGACTTTGAGAGATTCCTTCAAGGCATTGAATCAGGCGATGTAGTTGAGCTGGAACAGGAAGAAGATTAAAATGAAAATCACTCGGATACAATTAAGGCAGATCATCAAGGAAGAGATGGGAGAGCTTACTGTTATGCCCCGGATGAGAGGCCACAGTGATAGAAAAGCGTATGCATCTGGTATATACGAAGATGATGTCAGTGAAGACAAGTCTGGCAAGGGTAAGTGTCCGAAAAGCGGATGCATCACACAGCGAGATGACAAGTGGCGTATCATCTCTAACAAGACGGGAAAGCTTTGGCCTCAGACATATGATTCAAAAGGTGATGCGGAAGATGCATTGCAAGCTTATCATGTAGGAAGATAAAATGAAGATCACATCTAAGAATCTAAAAAGACTCATTCGGGAGGAGATCCAGCGTGTTCGAGAGTCTTATGCCGATTATGACTCTGATGCTGACGGAGTGGTTGATTGGGATGAGGTCCCTCGATTTGTGAAGGACATGACCAAGTCTCAACCTCTCGTAAAATCTGGTGGTCGTCATCAAAGAATTCCGGGATATCACTGGGATGATATCGGTGTGCACGTACGAGATGACTATAACCCAAGAACCGATTATGGCGATGAGCTTGGAAAAGCTGTGCGCCAATTACAGACACAAGAGCTAGGGCGGATGTGAAGATGAAGATAACACGCAGACAGCTTAGACAGATTATCAATGAAGAGATAATCATCTTAGAGAGTGACACTACAGGCAAACAACTGCCAAAAGAGATGACTAAAAAAGACTCGAAAGTTGTGATATCTGCAGTTACAAAAGGTGATGCTGCACACGAAGCTATTAAAAGCTCGATGAGACAAAGATATGGTCCTGTACTTATCGAGTCAGTTGCTATTGAAATTGCAAAAGACCTTGATGCGTTTATTACAGCTAATCCTGGGATTGATAATGCTTCTGACATATCTCCTGAAAAGCTTACTGAGATAAAGCGCGCAGCATCAAAACGAGCGCTGGTTGCGTTTAGTGAGAAGTTCTCAGACGATGCTGTTATAAACGCATATATTGATGATGTTGCAAAAAGAATGGGTTATAGCGCTACACCGCCCACTGTTAAAGCATTATTTAAGCGCTATCTATATGATTTCACATATCAGTTCGTCTTTGGTTTCATTGACAACTACGTTCTTGTTGTTGCAGGCGCTGTTTTAGATAAAATGCTTCAAGCTAAATTTGGAGAAACAGGCTACTCAGGTTTGATTGGTGGAGGAATTGGCAACCTCATCTCAGATGTGATGGGAGATGTCGGAGGTGTAGCAATTGAAGACGCTATCTCAGCATCAGATTGGGTTCAAGGCATGGCAACTGATGAGCAAATTAAGCTTGCACCGCCTTATGCCAAGCTATTGATGAAGTCTGCTACGACAACTGGAGTTGCTGCAGGATGTATTGTTGGCCTGGGTGCCGGATTACTTACTGTGTGGGCAGTTGGAACGGCAGCAGTTGCAACAGGCATTCCTGGCGGCGCACTTGTAGCAGGGGCAGCAGAGGGAACAGTGGGCGGTTTTCAGGCAGTCGCAGCTGCAACAATAACAGCAACAACTATCACTGTCGGTGCTATTGCACTATTAGTTACAGCAGGAATCTTAGGTACCAGATGGAAGCTAACTCAGAATGTACTTGATGAGCTCACAGCTAGTATGATGTCAAATGCGAATAGAAGATTTAAGATTCGTGTTTCGAAATTATTTAATAAATATCAGCAGGAACAAACTGCCGGCGAAATTCTTCTTGCGCGCTGGACAGAAGATGTAGATAAAAAACTTCAGGAAGAATATCTTTTATGGATGGTCAATAATAAAAAAGACGAAGTTCAAACTTTATGGAATGGAGAAATGTCGCTAAAAAGTTTCAAAGGTGTGCCTGACTTAAATAAAAACTTTATCTTTGAATACATTTCAGGGATGTCGAAAGCACTAGGCCTTGCCAATCCTAATGCTGGTATGACAATTGACGAGGCACGGCTACAAAAACTAGCAGGAATGTAACAATGAAAATCACACGCAAACAATTAAGAAGAATCATTAATGAAGAGAAAATGCTTTTTGAGAACGAAGAGCGCGAGTCCGAAATGAGAGAATTCTCACGAAGCAGGAGCGGGAAAAAGGTTATGCAAGCAGGAACCAAGATAAGATCAGCTGCTGGCACAATATCAGAGGTCGCAGAAGATCAGACAGGCTCGATGAGAAAGACGCTATACGGAATATCAGAGTTTGTTGAAAAGCTGGGGTCATCACTTTCTGAGATAGGAATGATTGAAGAGGGGCTGTCTGCAACGGGAGGTCTTCCCACAGTTCAGGAGCTTAGACAACTTCATAAAGATATTCAAAAACTTGAGAAATAAAATGAAGATATCACGCAGACAACTAAGACAGATCATCAAGGAAGAGCTCAGTAGAGTTATCCAGGAAACTCATTCTTTAGAAAGAGTAGATTATGAGCGCTGGGCCAGCGAAGCCGGCCATATAACTCCGGCAGCCTCTTCAGTTATGGCTACATATTTTCTCGATCAAGGGCTAGAAGACGATCTAGATCTTCAGAAGAAGCTAGCTGCCGAGTTTTATATGGATCATCAGGATGTCATGCGTGACATGGAACGGCAGCGAAGAGATGTGATGAGCGGTGAGGAACTAGCAGCGGTCGGAGCTGACTATGATGAGGCAGGAGATCTGATTGATCTCGACGACGACGGCGCCCTCGACGCAGATGAGTTAAGAGCTATCGCTGACGATCTAGAAGGGGAGTCGGAAAAACCTTTAAGGCTCAGAGCACCAACAAGAAGCCCATGGCAACTGAAAGCAGAACTTGGCTTAGGTCAGGGTACTGGCCCATATGATAAACACGGGAAGAGAAAGCGGGGATGGCGTCATCCCTTACTAGGGGATACAAAAAAATGAAAATCACACGTAAGCTTAGTGAGTGGCTAGATGCTATAGCCGAGTGGCTTAGGCTCGCACCCAAACCCATTCCTGTGCGCATTTCTCCCAGAAAGGAGAAGAAGAGATGAAGATCACCCTCCAGCAGTTAAAAATATTAATTCGAGAAACCTATGGCAGCGGAGCCCGAGAGGCCACTGCTGAGGAGATTGAGCAGCTAGATAGGCTGAGGCACATCTATCAAGCGCGTCAGCCCGGGCAAAGCATGGAAGTGCGGCTTGGCAAACTAGAAGCAAAGGTGGATGCCATCCTTGACATGTTAGGAGAAATGTAAGATGAAAATCACACGCAGCCAGCTAAGACAGATTATAAAGGAAGAGTTGAGTAGATTAAATGAAGTGGAGGTTTCACCTAAAGATCTTCTTCTTAAGCTAATTAAATCAGTTCAGAAAAACATTAATGTTACCTTATCTACTGATGTTATGGCACCCGCGATAGACCCACAAGATAGTTTGAACTATACATTACGTGTGGATCTGTCTGATAAAGCCTACCCTATTACTACAGAGGTGGAACAATCCGATGATAAAACTGAAAATACGGAACTTACCACTGTCGTGATCAATGCATTTACAGGTGATCCAGCGTATAAACCTACACTGGATGCCTTAGAAAAGAAGTATTCTTCTTTCCCAATTCCAATTACAGTTATCCCGCCTGCCTACAAAAAAGTAGAGAGGATGGATTTTGATTTTGATTTTCCTGAAGACGAGACACCATAAGCTAATGAAAATCACACGCAGACAGCTAAGACAGATTATCAAGGAAGAGCTAGGCCGACTCAATGAGAGCATGAGTGTGGACACCATGGAGGATCTGGAGCGTGCCGTAAAGAGCGGCGACAGGGAAGAGCTTAAGCGTGTCTTAAAGGTTGCGTACGAGGAGGGTATAACCTCTTATTCTCCAGATCAAAGAGTTATAGGAATTCCTGGTAAGACAGAAGATCGACCTGTGGACCCTGATCCTCACACAGAGGTTACCAACACGCTTACATCTCTTGTGAAAAGCATGCTAAAGTCTAATTCAGACAGCGATCGTGGCGAGAAGTTAGATCCTAATCTTCTGAAAGGTGCGTATGTATCTTCAAAAGAAGATCGAGAAGCTATGAAGGGTTACATCGCTAAATTGAAAATGAAGAAAAAAAAGATAGACTCTGATGGCGACGGTGCTCTCGACGCTGATGAACTTAGAAACATTGCCGACGATCTAGAAGGCGAAGAAGAATATCCTAAAAATGTGGGTTACACACACCCAGAAACAGGTGAGCAAGTTATGAAAAAAGTGTGGTCAAGTGAAGAGTTTGAAGATGAAATGGGCACGCTTCTCAGACAATATCCAGACCTTCCATACAGTGTTGATTAAGGAACAAAATGAAGATCACACGTCGACATCTGAGAAGGATTATAAGTGAAATCATTCTTACGGAGTCACGATATTTTGGGATGTCAATTCACGATGTCCTCTCTTATCTTGAGAAATTTTCTGAACACACGTGGATATTTCTAGACTTAGAGACGACTGGGCTTAATAATCCCGCTGAGCTCAGAGAAGGACAGATACTTGAAATCGCTGCGATAGCTGTTAATCCTAACGACTGGGGTGGCGAATCTCAGATTGCTGGAGTGTTTAATAGAAAGATCGAGCTACATGAAAAGACAAAATGGCGACAGAATAGGGATGAAGAGAAAGAGAAACTAGTTACCAATCAGATCAAAAATCTTGAGGATGAGATCACATCTCTTGAGGAACTTTGTTCCTCTGTTGGTGATGAGGATCTAGAGATTGATGAAGCTGAGTGTGAGGAGCTAGATGGTCTGAAGCAACAGCTTCGTGATATTCTGGAGAAAAAGAAGAAGAATGAGAAGTGGTGGACAATTCCAGATGCTCTTGAGTACACTAACTATTATGGGATTCCAGATAGGTGGGATTCATCGGCGGATGGTTCACTGGAAATTGACGAGCAGTGGAATGGAGATTACATCGATGAGCAGGTTGCCATCAATGAGTTTTTCACATTCGTTGCTCAGTATGACAATCCAGTTCTCGTGATACAAAATGCTGCATTTGACTCAGAGTGGATAGGTGTGAGGTTTAAGCAGAAAGCTAAGAGATATCCGGTGATTGACACATTGAAAATTAGTCAATTGTTTCTCACACCAATGTTAAAGACACTTGCAGCTAGCGGGGATAAGGATGCAATCAACTTCCTTAGCACATCTGGAGGAAGAAGTGGTCTAGCAAATATCTCAAAGGGCTTTGGGTTGTCAGTCGAGGGACATCACACGGCTATTGTAGACGTTAAGATGACCTTAATGATGCTTTCTCACGTCATTGGAAAGCTTAGAGAGAATCCGGATCTTAACATTGAAGCTGAACACACAGAGGCAATAACTGGAAAACGAGGTGCTCTAAGCTCTGCTGAAAGTGCTAAAAAGCGCAGAAAGTGGTGGGCGAAAAAACATCACTCGCGGGCTCAGAGGCAGCGAAGAAGAAGAAAAAGAGAAGCCGAGGAAATAAAATGAAAATCACGCGCAGACAATTAAGACAGATCATCAAGGAAGAAGCAAACCCTGGTAGTAGATTCTCCAGTAGCCTCCAAAAAGGAGATGATGAAATCAAAGATCAATGGCAAGAACTTGCGGCAGAAAAGTTACGTGAAACATATGATTGGTTCTTAGCTGAAGTTTTTCCTGCAATTGAAATTGATCCCAGAAATTTAAATATAACAACTGATAAAGATTATCCCTTTGACGTGTTTTCAAATAACATGTCAGCTGATCTTAAAGCGAAAAAATTACATAACAGTGATTATATACTAAAGGGAACAAAAATCAATAGTGCATACGAGCAGATAAAAGTCGTACGCTTCGTCGATGGTACACGGACCCTTGTTCTTGATGATATATACAAAAAGCTAGCGTTTGCAAATGAAAATCGTGTCGACGGAAAAGTGTATATGACATCCGTTCAACCTCCAGATGCGCTAACAAATCCAAGCAAAGAAAAAGATATAAGTGAGATTAAAATGAAAATCACACGCAGACAATTAAGAAGAATAATTCAAGAAGCCCAGTGGGGTCGTTTTACCGGAGGTGCTGCTCCTTTAGATGAGCCACCGATGGATTCTGGTCCGATGACTCCCGAAGACCAGCAAAGAGTTTTTGATATGTTAGTTGATTCAGGGTCTGATCCCAAAGAGCTTAAAGCCACGGGTGATTATCCGGATGTCGATTCGATGAGTTCAGAGGTGGCAAGACGTTATCTTAAGAGAAAGTACGACTGGCTTGAAGATGCGCCCCAGGAGGAAATACATCCTCTCGATGTCAACCGTGACGGGAAGCTTACAATATCTGAAATGAAGATCACACGTAGACAACTAAGACAGATTATTAAGGAAGAGCTAAGTCTGCTAGAGTCTAATTCAGACAGTGATCGTGGCGAGAAGTTAGACCCTGATCTTCTGAAAGGTGCGTATGTATCTTCAAAAGAAGATCGGGAGGCTATGAAAGATTACATTGCTAAGCTAAAGGCGAAGAAAAAGTCTATGGATTCCGACGGTGATGGTGCTCTCGACGCAGATGAACTGAGAGCTATCGCTGACGATCTAGAAGATGAAGAGGGAGCAATCGATCCGCGCGAGATGGAAGAGCCTCTTGGCGGTTGGGCAGGTGATGCACTGACCAAAGATCCGGAGTTTGATCCTTTCAGAGACTATAAAGATGAAGCCGTAAAGGCAGCTGCACATGCAGTGGAAAAAATACCTTATCCACAAGGTGGAATGATTGAAAGCGAGATACACGACTATCTGCAAAGTGAACTTGGCCTAAGCCCGACAAGTGATGAAATTTTTGCGCTTGGAGATGAAGCGTTATCAGTAGCTGGTATTATGCTGGGCACTGGACCTGATGCACTATAGGATACTAAAATGAAGATTACACGCAGACAATTAAGACAGATCATTAAGGAAGAGCTGAGCATAGTATCTGAAGGATACGGTCTGAGATTACTTATCAAACTTGTTAAGCCTGAACGTGCTGACGGGCTAATGGATCTGACCTTAGCTTATGGTGTAATTGAAAAACCTGCTGAGCCAGTAGAATTTACAGTCAAGAAAGGTAAGGTAAAGGGACCAAGTGGTGATACAAAAAGTGAAGTGCAAAGGGTCACAGATCTAGTTTTAAGTGTTGATGGCGCGCCACGAGACAGACGCGGATATAGAAAAACAGGTGATGCGCAAAGAGAAATCGTCAAGAACGGAACATTTACAGTAGGCTGGTCAAAATGAAAATCACACACAGACAATTAAGACAGATCATACAAGAAGAGCTAAGCAAATCTGCACCGTTTGGAAGTGGAATGAAGCAGGCCAAGCTAGATAAGGATCAGAAGGATCTCGTAGGTCACACCTGACTGACGCATGTTAAGCGGAAGGGCTCTGCTTTAAAAGAGGTTGGCGAGGTTCTGTGGCACTCACTTAATGAGTCAGGTGACATAAGGTTCTATGATGTCTACTGGATGAGGAGCAATATGATAGAGAGGGATATTCCTTCAAGACTTCTTGAGACAGTTAAGTCAGAAGATCACCACCATGAAACTCATAGCGAGGACACGCCGCGCGCTAAGCGAAAGAAACGATAATTCGCAGTCTACCACAAGACTCCCAGCTTGGATTATCATCAGACCAGTGGACTTTAACCACACCCTTGGTGGGATGTTTGTATATAACGATCCCCATGGGTGTGGAGGTCCCAGTAAGTGTGACTAGATCTCCTACAATCATAAGCTATCTCCCTTGGGATTAAATATATCAGATACTCGAACTGTTTAAAGTGACATTGATACATTTCTAATTTAGTCTTGATGGGCTCCATATTTATGGATATAAAAGGAGCCTACATGATTAAGCAACTAACGATCTTGCTTCTGTCAATAGTGACTCTGTCATCTAGCGCTCTGTCTAGTGCCCAATCTAGTGCCCAATCTAGTGCTCACGATAGACTAAAAGTTTCTACAGAGATTGTTAATACAGCGCGCACACGATTAAACTCTGTTGAAGAGATGACGCGTAATGCAGCGGTAAAAGTGATACAACCTAAGACACAATCATTTGGTAGTGGAACTTATTTTAAACTTTCAGATTCATATGTGGTTATTACAGCATCACATGTTGTCGAAAATCTTAAAGAATTACATGTTGTTGGATTAGCTGGAGAGACAGTCGTGGGTAAAGTTTTTTATAATGATTTTAAAGCAGACATCGCGATGTTGCGAGTTGATAAACTTAAATCACGAAGCCCGGCAAAATTCAAATATCCAAAAGGCTACCCTAATCTTATTGGAAGCTCAATAACATATTCAGGATATCCCAATGATCGAGATCTTCTTACATTACGAGGATCTATTGCTGGTTTTGAAACGTTTGAGGATTCACTTCTTGCACAATCTTATGCATGGATGGGTGCATCTGGATCTGGCGTGTTCGATAGAAAGACAGGAGATTTTATCGGAGTCCTATCTGCTGTTGATGTGGGCATGGGATTTTATCCTCAGATCATTGATTCCATAGTGTGGATCTCCCCTGCGTGGAAGATCAACAAGGAGATGGTAAGAAAAAATCTAGAAAAACTGGAGTAGGAGATTAAGAAAGATAAAGCGAAGGTTAAGGATAAAAAATGAAAAAGATAAGAGATTTAATTAGAGCTAAGCTTTCTAATCAGGAGGGAGAAAGTGTTAAATCTTCTATTGAACTATTAGAGATAAAGTTACAAACCATAGAAAGACGACTCAACGGACTAGATAGAGATGTTATCGATCTAAAATATCTTTTAGATAGACAGCATGAAAATAACTTTATGAATGAAAAAATGATTCCTGACTCGAGGTGGAAGATATTTTTAGAGAATCTTCTAAGCCATGATATCTTTCTCGTTGTATTGGCATCTACTGCCGTGGGTATTGTGGCCTCAAGTCTTGTATGGCTTTACTTTAATATGCTGTGATGATTACAATACGTGTATATTTGAGTGCCTTGGTTTATAATAATATTAAGGTTTAAGTGGCACGGATTTCTAAAAAGCTAAAACGTCAGGCACGATCTCAGTACAGAGAGAAAAATCGGACCAAGGTAACCTGGGCGATTAAGGCCGGGGATCTTGTAAAAGATAAGAGCGGAGAGGTTGGGCTCGCTGTGAGCATTAACCATAATCAGTGTTATCTCTTTTCTTCATCTGGGTACCGTTGGGTAAAGATGGCAACCCTTCTTAAGATTAGCACTGACGTGTAGCTTTAGGCAAACTAAGGTATAATAAAACCACCTAGCAATCAAGGAGCTAAAATTGGATATCAAGACTTTTACAAACATCGTTTCAACGTTGCCGCCGGACATCTCTGTCCTGGTAAGGGGACCAACTGGGATCGGAAAGTCACAGATCTTTCACCAGATCGCTGAATGTATTGAACTTTCAGACGGGAAGAAAGGTATTCCGGTTATTGATCGGC
>Ga0256380_1000044_pt1 | contig 14114 bp, 7 predicted proteins | sample LS1230viralmetaG_FD_189071 | JGI IMG/M metagenome (GOLD analysis project Ga0256380, IMG submission 189071) | Seawater viral communities from deep brine pools at the bottom of the Mediterranean Sea - LS1 2300m | ecosystem: Environmental > Aquatic > Marine > Bathypelagic | place: Mediterranean Sea... | reverse complement strand
AGAAGGAGCAGATAGATGCCCAAGAAGCTGAAAAGGTGCGTGCAGAAGCTGAAAAGGAAGAAGAGCGTGGGGAACCCGTGGGCGGTGTGCGTGAAGGCGACAGGACAGAAGCCGCACAGAAAAAAAGGCCGGTAAAAAAAGTTACCGAACGCAGGATGCTATCTCGCGAGTTGGAGATGATTCGGCGTCTTTTCCCGGACGCCACCATAGACGAGGAGACCGGTGTCGCCTCCTTCACTATTCGCAAGGCGGACGGCGGACGCGAGCGCGTCCACATCGTCGCCGTGACCAAGATCAAAGCGGATCTGACGCCAGGAGTACGCAAGGCTTACGAGGCCAGCGGTAGCCAGGAAGAAATCATGGGACTCCATGTTCCCATGTTGAGTCTTGAGTTGGAGTCGGGTCAGGTGATCGAGGGAGATTATGTGATCCTGCTGTCTAATGTGTCTGATCTTACCACACTTCCTCACGAACTGGTTCATCTCGCGGCCCGTACCGTTTTGACTGAGAAAGAATTAGACACTCTTATCCAGCACTTCGCTCCCGGCAGAACCAGCGAGGCCAATCCCGAGGAAGCTATTGGCAGAATCCTGGAGACACGGGCTCAAGAATTCGCGGACCACCCGTTGTGGCAGAAGGTCGTCGAATTCTTCTCAAAGATCGCGGACACTTTCGTGCCCACTAACGCCGCACAGGCACGTCAACTTATTCGCGATATAGAGACTGGCCAGATGTTCCGGTCTCGTGCAATCCCTACCGATATGGCGACCGGCGAGGCTGCCCTCCAGACCGTGAACGAGTACATGTTCGCTGTCGTGGATGTCATGGGGAATACGAGTTTCAGGAATGCTTTCGGGCGCACCATGGCTCAGGCCAGTCAAACTATTTACGACCAGGATCTAAATACCTCCAGAGAGGTAGCCAGAGCCCAATTCGTTAAATTGGTCAGAGGCCACCACACGCCAGTGAGCCAAAATCAAGGCAGGGCCAATCAAGCTGAAGCTGATGAAAGTTCAGGAGCGCACCTTCAAGTCCCCAATCCCAACGAACGTGTTCGTGACCTCTCGAAGATATATATGGATCGTTTCGGACTGGTCTATTCTCCTGAGTCCGCAGGCGAATATGCCAGGATTGACGAGGATAATGCGAAACGAATAGCAGATGTTTTCGAGGATGCCAAGCACGATCCTGAGAACGCTGCCACGTCTAGGGCTTATGAGGCATTCAAGAAGGAATCTCGCGATCAATATGATTTTCTCATTGCGAACGGGGTCAAGATCGAGCCTCGGGCAGGTGAGGGCGAAGCGTATACCGACAGTGAAGAGATGCTTAAAGACGTTCGCGACAACAATCATCTCTATTACTTCAAGACGTTGAATCCGGAAGAGGAGTCTTCATTCGGCCAATCTGCTGAAGCGAGGGAGGCCGCTATCTGGGACAACCCGCTTATGGAGATCGCCAACCGTCCTGCGCGAGACACTGACGGGGGCGTGTATGAACAAACCTACAACGACCTGTTCCGTGCGGTACACGACTACTTCGGACACGCCAAAGAGGGATTCCAATTCGGACCTCGCGGCGAGGAGAATGCGTGGCGGCAGCACGCTCGCATGTTCTCCGATCTGGCCCGGCAAGCGATGACCACGGAGACACGCGGCCAGAACTCCTGGGTCAACTACGGCAAACACATGAGGAGAGAAGATGGTTCTATTCCCAAACGGGGCGAACCTGATTTCATCCCCCTGAACGATCAAAAACGTCGCCCATTTGCCGAACAGAAGATCATGTTATTGCCTCCGGAAATCGCTCAGGTTCCGGACGAGGGTCCAGTGGTCTCGTTGCAGACACGAGCAGGGAAAGCAGCAGCAGCGGCAGCAAAAAAAGCAGCAGCGGCAGAAAAAAGAGCAATAACGCGGGCACGGCAAGAGGCACTCATTCCATTGAAAATACCAGCATGGGGGGGTGTTCTAGGAAAATATGTTGCGTTGCCGCCACGAGTCTCTGCTGCGTTGTCTATTCCATATGGTCGCATCGAGAACTTCTTGCATGATCTATTTCTTACGACCGACTCTCCCACGACACCCGAGTTGCGGTTGATAAAGGGGCATCCCGAACCCAGACACAAAGTGGTAACCTTCAAGATAATCCCTGAAAAACTGGAAGATACGCTGGGATCTATGCGGGATTCCGATATGACGGAGGCCAAGTCTCTTAAAGATTTCGAGAATCGACAGGCGGAATGGTATTACGATGCTTCTGGTAAAGGAAAGATCCTGATGTGGGGGGAAGCGTTGGATCGGAATGTTGAGATCCAATCATACAAGAAACTCAAGGGTTTAACGGGAAGGGCTCTCCGCTCAAACTATCTCACTTGGTATCACGATCTTGCAGAACATATCATAGATGTTGTCGGACGCCCGAATCTCGCTGAGTTCTCTGTCGTCGTCGGCTTTACCTCTGCCCGTAAGGGTTATGAATTAAATGTCGCAGAAACGCTCAGCATCATGGGCACGGTTCGCAAGCACAGGAAATCCGGTGGGGCCTGGACCAACGATGCCTTGAGGAAAGCAATACGCAAGTCGCGACGGCCCGGCGGGCAACAGATCGCTGCGACCGAAGCGGTTTTAGATGGCATCGTGAACTACTACACCACAGGCGAGACGATGGGAGCCATAAAGACAACGGCGTTCAAGCGGTTGATTATCGCCAGCGGATATGGTTCGCATGATCCGTGGACTGTTCAAGACGTACACATGGCCAGAATCCACGGGTTGATTCCGAGAAATATCGACAATAATACCGGCAAGCTGGTGACCGATCCTAAATTCGGTGACTTGGAATGGCGATATGCGAACTATCTGACTATTCGCATTGCTGCTGATTTTGGGGTTCTTCCGGTGCAGGTCCAGGCAGCCTTATGGGCACACGGGAAGATGGTCCTATCGCCCGCCAGCGAAAAGAAGATGGCGCATTTAGAAGGAACGGACGTAGAGCCGGGATCGTGGGAGTCGGTTGAAATATTTGCAAAGCCTGAACTTTCAGAGATCTCCAGTTCCATCGACAAGACCACTGCATTCATCCCCACCTCCACCATATCATATGTAGAGGAGGCATTGGAGGGGTTTAGAAATACGGAGATGGTAACGGAACAGCTTAGGAGGGAAGGGGCAAAACTTCTCAGTAGCCCGGTCATATCCAATGTGCCTTCGACAAGTAAGGGCCTTAGTGTCCCACCGGAATTTTCCTCTCTGGATCATTTCAAGGTGCTGGATTCTTTCTTTAAGATAATAACTGATTCCGAAAAAAGGCTTCTCCCTATTTGGGAAGCGTTAAAGATTGACAACCGGGTGACGAAAAGTGTCGGATCATATGAAGGTATTGAGTCGATTATACGGGTTCAGCTTCCCACGGTCAGATACGGCGATTACAACATGGCCAGGTTCGTCTCCTCCTATCTTGGCACATGGATGGCCCAGGATGTTGTTGTTATCGAATTGCCAGTCTTGGATGATACTGCCACTGATTTGCAGCTCTCTCTCCGTGCGTCCCTGGGCCGCAAAATGACATTGTCGGATGCAGAAGCCTTGTTCCAAGCAGTAAACCCGGCGAAAGACAAGGATGGATACAACTTTACAATGCTGCCTTCGGAAGACGGGGTGCTGTTCACTGACTTCACTGCGGCCGATCCAAACTGGCTCAGTAATTTGCAGAAGGCTATTGCCTCATCAGCGCTTACTGGATATAAACTTACTACTGTATCATCAAGAGGAGACCGCATTGGATCTCAAGACTATTACAAGCATCTCAGGAAAAGCGGGTATTCCTATGGCCCCAAGCGACGATCCGATCTATTCGACCGGGGCGTTAATCAGATTCTCGTCCCTCTCGTCAGACAATATGTCAACGAAGGTGCCAGTTTTAATACCCAAACTTTCACCAGAGACCTCGCATCGCCCCCTGGATACAGAGGCCCGTCAGAAGCCGGTACCCGCAAAGCCGTAGCTAATGGCTTGAGAAGAGTGGGCCTGGGTGCCCACCCTCTCGTCAGCCTCCAGACCCGAAAACCCCTCCGCCGTCGCGCCGAAGTCCACAAGGTCGAGCCCCCCGTAGAGCGGGGGGTTGTCCGTGGCCTGATAGAGAAAGCCATCCAAAAGGCCAGAATCAAGGGGGCCTCCAGATCCATCCGTTCGTTTATCGAGGCGGAGACGGGGATCATAGTACCCGACGACATCGAGGAGATGTCGGAGTATTACGCCCGTCAGGCCCAGATGGCCCAGGAGAAGTACGGCAAGGAGGCCGCATTCAGAGCAGGCCAGAGGGAGGCACCCAAGCAGGCCAAGGACTTCGTGGCCCTGACCGAGACCCGAGAGGCGCTGGTGGACGCTGTCCAGAAGCTGGACCCCAGGCTCCACAGCGTCCTTCTGACGAGGCTACAGAAGGCCAAGACCAAGGCTAATCTGGCCCGAATTGCCGAGACCATGAACAGGCATTGGCTCCAGGGGAGGCGTGCTGTCCCCGTAGTGGCCCGCACAGGCCCCCAGGTCCTCAGGGAGGCTCTTATTGGTCAGGACAGGGGGGCAGTGGATGCGTGGCGACAGGGACGCCCTGAGGGCCGGGGAGTAGATGCCAAGGTGAGGGCTAGTCTCCAAGGGCTGATTGATCAGCTACGGCCATTCCACCCGAAGATCAATGCTGACCTGCAAGCGCAGATAAATCAGGCCAAGACTGCTTCAGGCCTGCAAGCCCTGTCCTCAACCATGAGCGGCCGCTTTATCCGAGGGCTGCTTACGGGGCAGACGGTTGGTGAGGAGGTCTTCACGGCCAAGCAGGTTCTGGCTATAGCCAAGAGCCGGGAGGAATTCGGCTCCTTAAAGGGCTACCGGGCCGGTCAGGTGGACCTCCCAGCCACCCAGATGGAGTTACTTGAATTCGCCAATGAGCACCTTCCAGTTCACCTCCGGGCCAGGGTGATGAGGGGGATCTTGACGCACGCCCGCACGGCGGGCCAGCGTAGGGCTTTCGTGAAGTCCATCAACCGCCTCGTGGTCCGCGCTGAGAAGCAGGAGGCGATCCAGTTCTTGAAAGACCAGTTGAAGGCGTTCAAGACTAAGGGGAGGAAACGTCGGCTTGATTCGGACATCGCGGCCAAGGTGGATGGCCTGATGGCCGGGCTCGGCATGGTCAAGAAGACCGAGGAGACTCTCAGGAAACTCTCCCGGTTGATGGAGGCCGTCCATCAGCAAGTCGTGGACGACCCTTTCGATGGGATCGTGTCCAGCAATGCCCTGAATATCCCAGACCACCAGTACCGGCAAGCGCAGGTGATACTGGCGAAGGACAGGACCATAAGTCAACTCAGCGTCAAGGAGATCAAGGCCATCGGGGCTACCATCAACACGCTCCTACAGCAGAATTCCATGCGGACGGTGATACGGACGGCACGGGACGTGAGGAAGAAGAACGAGACCGGTCGCGCCGCCATGCGCAACGCGGAAAAGGCGAACCCCACAAGGCTGACATCCAAGGCATCCAGTGAAGACCAGCCGAAACTGGGGTTTCTCAAGAATTTCGCTTGGTTCAAGAGGACCAACTGGATGAACAAGGTGAAGTTGCTGGTGGGGGACAACAACGAAACTCATCAAATACTTGTAGATGATCTGCTGGAGGCGGAGGACCAGAGGAGGGCGCTCGTCCATCAGGCAACGGACTACATCCGTGGAGCGATGAAGAGAATCGGCATCAGCCAGTCCGACCTGGAGAAGATGAGCGGGGCCTACGCGAAGAGTCGCTTCCTTCGGGGTAAGAGGGCATTCGAGGAGAAGAACAAGATCAAGCTCAACCTCCCCACAGCCACGTGGGGACCGAAAGGGACGAAAGTGGGCGAGTTGTCGATTACGCCCATGGAGTATGCGGCCCTGCTGCTGCACATATCCGATCCCAGCACGCGATACGAACTGCTCCGCAACAATCAGCAGGGCATCCGCATAAGATCCCAGGCTTATACGGCAACCACTCCCGTGAAGCTGAGAGAGGAGGATATGCGATTCATCTTGTTGAACGCCCCGCCTGACGTGACTGCCATTGCTGACGCAATACAGTTCGACATCAACGGCAGGCTACGCGATCAGATTAACGAAGTTTGGGAGCGTCTCTTCGGGTATCCGCTAATCACCGGGGAGTCCATCTACAATCCTCGCCGCAGATTTCGCGGTGGTAAAGACGACGCTGATTATTCGGCTCCACCAGAGAGTCTCCTGGGAGGGTATATATCCGAACGTCTCGACCAGCAAGGCATATTCCTGGAGCGTGCCGCGAGCAATGCCCCCTTTGTGATAGACGATGCGATGGGGGAATACTTCATGTATGTTCAGCGAACAGCCGCCATGGCCGCAAAGGCGGAAGCCATTGCCAACGCCATGAGGGTTCTGAACTACAAGGCACCGGGCAAGGCAGGCGCAGGGTTCCGCCAAACCGTGCGGGATAGGCTCCACCGGGCTGAAACCTATCTCGATGACATGGATGAGCACCTTCGGCAGTTCGGAGGCGTAGATACCCGCGAGAACTCCTCCCTATCCGCTTTCGCGTCCAAGCTAATCCGGCCGCTACACGTGGCGGCACTCGGGTGGAGACCGTACATCTGGGCGTACCAGCTTATCTCGATGAATACGGCTGGTCAGTACATGTCCCGCAAGTACCTGTACCATCCTAAGAACGAAGGACGCCTGCACCCTAAAGACACTTATAAGGAGATGGTCGCTTGGTCCACCTTGATTCGCGACCGTGCCGAAGGCGGAGGGCACCAAGTCGTAACCGCTTTTGCCCGTCACGATGCCCTTCGCCAATTCCTGGGCGGCGAGACAGACAACTGGTTCACTCGCAGCGGCATGGCGGGAATACTAGAAGCGGATCTGGTCGTCATACGGAGTGTTTGGGGGGCGGCGAAACTAGAAGGCCAAGACAAAGGGCTCAAGGGCAGGGAACTCATGGAGTATACGAGAAAGAAAGCCGAGTTCGTGATCAATTATTCGCAACCCACGTGGGACCCGTTGACCTCCAGTGCGCAGATCAACAACGCTAGGCGGAATCAGGCAGTGGCTCTCGTATTGGGTCTGTTCTACACATCGCAGCGCGACAAGAACTTCAACATGAACTTCGACGCTGCTCTCACCGCTCGCCAGGAAGTTCGCGAGGGCGTGGACCCCGTGAAGGCGTACTCTAAGTTTGCATACAACGTATCCCATACCGCTCTCTTATCAGGATTCGGCGTGGCCTTGATCCGCCGCACGCACTGGTGGCTCTTCGGGCTCGCCTTGGGATACCTCGGGTTCGGTGACGACGATGACGAGTTCTGGTCGGATGTGTTCCATGACTCTATGTCCAGGATTCTTGGCGGCTCCTGGGTCGGTGTTGGTGACTGGGCATCCGCGTCCTACGCGATGATCAAGACTTACGTGGAAACCGGGAACGTAGCCAAGACGGTTGAAAGTGGCGCTAGGAGGAATATTCTGGCAGCACAGGCGATTCGTACTGGAACTGGTTTCTGGATGGCAGTAGATGCGATCATCACCGCGTTCACCGATCCGGAGAATATCAGCGAGGCTCAAAAGAATAAGTTGCGGGACAAGAAGACGAAGAAGTTCTGGAAAGCAATTGACTCGGTTCTCACCGGCATTCCAGGTACACCTCTGCCCGGCATAATGGCACATGTTAGAAAGGCTATGCCGCACACGGCACCGACGCGAGTCTCCCTGTACGGGTCGGCAGCGAAAGCTGTCCAGGGTAACGATACGGAAAAGTTTAAGGTGATGATAGGAAAGCTGAAGGACTTGGGCGCAAACAGAAGCAACATCTCCGCCTCGATAAAGGCGAAGAAGAAGAGCGGAGTTCTGACACCAGAAGAAGCAAAAAGGTATCACCAATGGCTATATCTTTACTATTAAAAATAAAGCGAATCTTCATGAAGCCAACCATGAAAATGCTGGCCGCGCTTTTAGCATTGCTAGTGGTCCTGATGTTATTGATGACCATGTTCGGATGTAAGAGCAACAAGTGGATCGGGTCTGATGGGTCTACCAGTTTGGGTCGCTACCGTGTGATCGGCGGACCTGCTACCTTGACCATCGGCGGCACCATGTACACGCCGGGTCTTGCCATTACGATAGAGGAGAACGGGGTAGCCTTGTTCGGCCCAAGCATGCCGGATTCTGAGATAATCGGGTGGGTCACCGACCAAGGCTCGGACCCTGGTGACGGCGGCGAGGGCGAAGGCCCCGACGACGACGCGCCTTCTCCTCCGGAAGAATCCGTCGTGCCGTGACAACACTGCCCTTTTCCTTTCCCTCTCGACGGCACCCCTGGGTCTCCACCCCCAGGGGTGCTTTTATAAACATCACCTGCCTACTGTCGTAGAAGTATTGCGGAGCTTGGGGCAGGAGAGACGAGATAATCATGGGAATACCACTTGCCTGATGGTGACCTGCCACAGATTTCGCTTGCCCGACTGCTTCGTTCCCCATCCCCACACCTCCAGCCGGTTGCCGCACTGCATCCACTTCTCCGCTGCGTCAGTGTCCAATATCTTCTTCATCCGGCTGGTTTGATTGTTGGTGGTGGTGGCCTGAATGCCCAGGACTCCTGAGGTGTCGGGGTCCAGTGCGACGATGTCGATGCAGCCGAAGAGGTCTATGCGTCTCTTGCTGTACTGGCACCACCGTTCCACCACCTGAGCGAGTATGTCTTTGTCACGAAGATGCTTCAGCGTGCGAGCGGTGGGGGTCACTCCGTCCACTCCGGGTCTACGTGTTGGAGACTCTCGAAACGGGTGCGTGCCCCGTTCCACCGCAACAGCGCCTTGCCCCGTGGACCGTTGCGTTGCTTCCGTATCAGGATGGAGGCTGTCCCCACTTTCTCGGGATGCTCCTCGGCCCATGTGTCGTCGTCCATGTGATATGTTTCCTCGCGGTGGATCATGAATACGAGGTCTGCGTCCTTCGCCAGCGACGAGGAGGAGTGCAGGTCATCCATGGTGGGGGGCAGGACGTTCTGCCCAGCCATCCGTTTCCGCAACTGCGACAGAACCACTACCGCGATTCCCAGGTTGCTTGCCAACTGCTTCAAGGCACGGGACAGAATGCGTATGGAGTTGACCTCGGACCTGTCGTCCGGGTACTCCATGATTTGAAGGTAATCGACGAATATCGCTTTAACATCAGCTTTGCTGGCCAACCTCCTGGTGAACGAGGAGAGCGTGTATATGTCGAGTGGCGAGATATGTGATATGTACAGGGGCCATCCCTCGCACACGGCGGAGACCTTCTCCAGTTCCGCCCAATCCAAGTCGGACATGTTCCTGGGATGGTTGATCTTCTCTCTCGGCAGGTTGGATCTGGATGCGATGAATCGGTCCATCAACTTTTCCTTCGTCATCTCGATGGAGTAATAGGCTACAGCCGTACCGTTCATCGCGATATGCTCGGCTATCTGCATGGCGAAAGATGTCTTCCCGGCCGAGGTGTCGGCACCGACGACGACGAGGGACCCAGGCTCGAAATCCCAGACCATGTGGTCGAGTTCCGGGAGTCCCGTCTTGAACTTCTCGTGTAACTCTGGGTTGTCGGCTCGGTCGTGGAGCCGGGAAATAGCGTCCGTAATCAAGGGTCCTACGGTCTGTGCGGTGCTCACCTTGTCAGAGTCCAGCAGCGAGTACACGTTCTGCTCGAAACGCTCGACTGCCTCTGGAACCTGGATTGTCGGGTCGCTGATCGCCTGAAGGAGTTCTTTTTGGAATGATTCTATGGAACCCCAGGCCTCTCGCCACCTGTATCTGGAGGCCACGCACTGGGCGTAGTAGCGTACACTCTCGCCATGGGGGACACTGTCGATGAGCGACAGAACGTAAGTCTTCCCGCCGCACTTGTCCCATCGGTTGTTGGCTTCCATCCAGCCAGGGAATCTCTGGGGGTCTATCCAGTCGGCTGAGTTCTCGAAATCATAGACCGCTGACCAGATGTTCTTGTGGCGCGAGTCCAGAAAGTAGTCCTCAACTTTCACGTGTTCCATGCACTCGGAAAAGCCCTCCATGTTTCTGAGGACAGATCCCAGGAGAAGTCGCTCCTCGTCCAGTGTCCGGTCCACGATGTCTTGGATCTGGTCGCTCATCGGTATATCTTATTCTCGTATTTGAACTCGGGGGGTTTCTGGTCACCCAAAAGGTGCCAGTTCTTGGCCAGGGCATGGATGGTCACCGGAATCCCGGAGGTCCATTTGCTCCTGGCCAGATCAGCCCGAACCTTGATCTCATATGCGGTGGCCCCCAGATCCTTGAGAGCCTTGACATCCCGGTTCAGCTTGCCCCGATTCACAGCGGTGACCACATCGTCGCAGTGTTTCAGGGCAGCGTCCCATATGAGATCTGCGGCTTTGGGCTTTGCCGCCTTATTCTCCTTCGCAAGAGGTTCTTTATGACGGTTCCTATGGGGGTTCTCTTGTCGCCGGTAGTGACTACCGGTGATCACCGGTACTGAGTACCGGTGATCACCGGTACTGAGTACCGGTGAGGAGTCTAAGCTGAGTGTGTAGGTGTATGACTTCCAGTTCTTGGCGCGAACCAGGATGCCCTTGTCTACGAACTCGTTGAGCGTCTCCCTTGTCCACTTGTCGCACACTCGGGTCTTTTTTGAGAGAGTCTCTACCTTCGGCCAGCAGACTCCCTCGTCGTTGGCGAAGTCTGCCAAAGCCAGGAGGATCAGTCTCTTGGCGGGGTCCTCGGGGTACGCCATATCCCACGCCTGACTCATGAGTTTGATAGACATGAGGCATCCTTGCCTTTCCCCGGATGTGATAGCCCAGGGACTCTGACCGACCGGTTGCAGCACGTCAGGTAGAGACGTACCGGTGCGGCCAGAGCCTGGGAACTATCAATGTGTGTATATTTCTGAGTGCTGCATGCCCTATACGATACCACGCACCTCTATCCTGTCAACCGGCTACAAAAACCCCCCAGAGAGCCGAGGCCCTCCAGGGGGGGAGCAATGGGGCATGAATCAGCCGATCTTCAGATCGCCGGTTTTCACGTGACTGCGGAGCGAGGCCAGATCCACGGAGGTGAGTTCGCCCACGGTCTTACGCATGAGAGTGGTCACGAATACCTCCATCCTTTCCCTTGCTTTGGGGACGGAAGCGTTGTCTCGTTCGGCCAGGGAGATCACGATCTGATCGAACTCGGATGGAGCGTCAGGGGAACTGGGCCGGTCTGGTTCAACAGTTACAGTCACCATACCGTAGCTCTCGTTAGTTGAAGCAGGGCTGCCCGAAGTTGGAGTTGAAGTTGGAGTTGAAGTTGGGGGGCCGGAGGTCTCTTTATCTTCAACTTTCTTCTCGGTCTTCTTCCTGGGCGCACGCTTCTTCACCGCTTCTACCACCGTCTGTGCCGTGGCGCTAGGGGTAGCCGGTGCTGCGGTCCCGTTGCCGCCCTCAAACACTTCGGCCACCGTGGCCTCGCCATCGTTGATGGAGTTCCAGACACCCAGGAGACGCTTGCGATCCTCCTGATTGAAGGACTCGACCTTCTTTTCCATGAGACGCTCCAGCATTTCCTGGGTCACCGCCTTGCCAGAGAACTGGGTGATGATCCGCTTGACCGTGTGCTCGTCCAAGGCGTTGGCCAGGGCGATGTCCACTGACTCCTCCAACTCTGACCTGAGACCGGGCGGCACGGATCTGAGGATCACCTCGCGGATGACCTTGGACTTCTCGGCCTTGACCACGACGTTGTTGAACCGGTCGTCGCTGTGCCTCTTCGTCCCTCCACCAGCAGCCCGGTAGTTCTTGGAGACGAGGACGCTGTCGGACCAGACTCGTCCGCTCACGTAGTCGGTGAAGGATGCCTCGATCTTCACCGTAGAGTCGTCCACTACGAGCACATCAGCCCTCACCCGGTTGAACCCATACGCACTGGCGATAGCCTCGGCGGCTCGGATGGACAGACCAGTGGCGAACCTCATCTGTCCTCCCCCGTCCCTGCCCACCGGCTTGTCGTACATGGCGGTTTTCGCGAACGAGGGGAACGCCGCCAACTGGTCCATGATGTCCTGCTTGATGGCTACGTAGTTCCGTTTACCAGCGGACCTCGCTGCCATCATGATCGACTCGTTCTCCATCTTGATCAGGGCCAGATCCCTCGGCATCGCCGACTCCGGGGCCGGGATAACTTCGCCTCCCCTGGGCTCGGTATCAGGTCCGTGATGCGTGCTGTCCTCGCGTCCCGTCCAGTCCTCTGTTGATGCCATGACTTTTCCTTTCTAAGAGTCTTCCGACTTGCGAACCCTGAGCACCGGACGTTCCGGTGGCATGTAGGTAACCATGAGATTATCTGAGCGTGCGGCCTCGGCGTCCCCCATCGCCTGGATCAGAGCGGACTTAGCCTCGCTCTCCACCTTTTCAGCAGCCAGCCGTTCCTCTCTCGCTGTGATCCAGTCTTGAATTGTGATTTCTTTAACTTCAACTACCGAGCCGGGCTCTCGCTTGATCTGCTTAAGCAACTCCAGGCTTGCGACCCCCTCGGGACACACATCCGCCTTCACGTTCTCGGTCCAGAATCTGCGAGACTCTCTGAGAATACCCTCGCACACCTCCTGGTTGCGTTCCACGTGGAACCATCCAAAGCCTCGCGAGCCATCTGCTGTCAGGACCCAGCATGCCGGGGCCTCGGGCAGGGCCATCAGGTGTACGTGGCATTGCACGTACACACTCGGCGGCACCTCACCCGTTCCGGTTGACCCCCATTCATCATGGACCGGGCCTCTCAGGCCCACCGTCTTGACCTCGACCGGCTCGCCGGTGCCCACGACCGTGCCGTCCCGGTGATCCAGGATGGGAGACCTCGGGATTCTCCTCTCGTTGTACGCCTGCGTGATTTGCATCGGGGGCAGGCCGTCTATCATCCCGTCCTCGGCGGCTTGAATCACGCCGGGTTCAAAGTAGGTGCCGAACAGCATGGCCCCGTTGGCTGGAGTCGGGGGGACCCTCTTGGTCTTGGCGAGCCACACATCCACCGGAGACCTCCAGTGGTTCAGGCCCAGGATAGCAGCCATGTCGGACGATCCAAGGTGCATCCAATGACGGGACCTTTGTCGGTCGGTGATCATTCAGCAACTCCCGCAACAGGCTCGGTCAATCCTGGGTAGTAATCTCGGTCATTAAGAACGAAATCTCGTAACGTCGTGTGCCACCATGGCTTACCGTTGCGGGGCCAGCGTCCGTCAGACTCCAGGGTCCGGCCGATCCGGGAGTAGGTCAGCCCTTGGGCGCGGAGGTCGCGGACGATCTTGATGGTCTCCATTTCCGCATCGTTCACGGCGATGGTCACGCCGTTTCGATCCAAGTCGAACCCGTATGGGACCTTGCCGCACCGCTCGCCCCGGTCCCGCTTCCACTGGACCACCTGCTTGCACCGCTCGGAGGTCTGCTGCCTCTGGTACTGGCCGATGGCCATCAACACGTGGAACATCAGGTTGCCCCCGCTAGTGGTCGTGTCGATCAGGTTGCCTTCGGCCATTGATACCCACTCGGCATCCAATTCGGTCAGCCTCTTCAGGATCGTGCAGGCATCGGACACAGACCGGGTGAGCCTGAACAGGTCGTAGACCACCAGGACGCCACCGGCAGCGTGGTCTACGGCTCGCCATAATCCAGGCCGGTTGTCGGCCCGGCCTCCGCTGCGTCCCTCGTCTGCGTGGATCTCAGCCAGCGTCCACCCCTTCGCCACACAGAAAGCGGTGATGCGGGTACGCTGGTCGTCCAGGGAGATGCCGTCGCCAGCCTGCTGCTCGGTCGATACTCGCACGTATCCGATGGCCGTAGTCATTATGCCACCGCCTCCACTGCTACTTTCTCTGTTGCCTTCTTCTGGCGATCACGTTCCAAGGCGAGAGCCTTCTCCTCCTTGGCACGCGCCTTCTCCTCCTTGGCGAGAGCCATCTGCCGATCAGACTCTTCCTTGACACGCGCCCTCTCCTCCCTGCGGCGCAGTATAGCTTTGGCCTCTTCTGCCCTCTGCTGATCACGCTCTTTCTTGGCACGCGCCCTCTCCTCCCTGCGGCGCAGTATAGCTTTGG
>Ga0256380_1000043_pt1 | contig 14243 bp, 20 predicted proteins | sample LS1230viralmetaG_FD_189071 | JGI IMG/M metagenome (GOLD analysis project Ga0256380, IMG submission 189071) | Seawater viral communities from deep brine pools at the bottom of the Mediterranean Sea - LS1 2300m | ecosystem: Environmental > Aquatic > Marine > Bathypelagic | place: Mediterranean Sea... | reverse complement strand
GGGTGAATATACCCGCGCGGGGCAGTTGCTCGAGATTGAGCGGCGCGACCGGGAGGATGCGCGGTTACAGGGGGCGCTGGAACTCGGTGCCAGGACGGCACAGGAACGCGAACTGCTCAGGACGAACCGGTTGACCTCGGCGCTGGAGCAGGCGACCGGAATGTCGGAGGAACAGTCGCGCAACCTGTTGGATACCGTGCGGACGGTCAACGAACGCCAGCAAATGCTGAACGATATCGCGATCCAGTCATTGGATCGCAACATGGAGTGGAACAAGTTCCTCGCGGAACACGGATTAAAGCGGCATGAGGTGCTTGAAGCGATTGAACAGAACCGCTTTGATGCCATCTTACCGATTTTGCAGGAATATCTGCGAACGGTGAGCGTATCGGCCGTTGGCACGGTCCCACCCGAGTAACTAGGAGATCCTATGGCCTATACACCCTATTCACCGGCGCAACCAGCGGCCCCGCCGCCGACCGGTATGCCGCCCCCCACGCCGACAGGGGGACCGGATGTCCGTCGTCGGCGTACGGCGAAGGCCCGGGCCACTGGACGCCCCGGGTTGCCTCCGTGGTTCAATCAACCAAACCAACAGGACGGTCCACCTGGTGGGGGTGCGCGACCAGCGTCGACCGGAGCGCCTCAGATGCCAACGGCGCCTCAGATGACGCGGTCACCCGAAGCGGCCCCGCTACCACGGACTCCGTTGGAGCCTGAAGTCCAAGATATTGGCGCCCCCATGGCGTCGGCCCGGATTCCGGGGATCGGTCATCCAGGTGCGGTCGAAGGGATGACGAATGTGCGACGCCGTCGGAGACTGGTGTAATGGCACATCGTCGTAACTCAAAAACGCAGACACTTGGGTCGATACTGTCTGGGGCTGGTGGCGATCTTCAGGCGTTTTCCCAGGCGCAAAGTCAGGGCTCGACGACGGCTCAAGCGGAGTGTCTCGGGAGCGGCGGCACCTGGGATGAACGCACCAAGACCTGCAAGGGGGGATCGCCCACACTTCAGTCTGATTCGGAGACCGTACACGTCGGGAACTTCCCAGGTAATGACGTGCGCCGTCGGCGCTAATTCTGATGGCACTTAAAGACAACGGGTTTTCGTGGCCGCAGTTCTTTGCTGAGTTCGGCCAGACTCTGCCGTGGGCCATCCAGCAGGGACGGCAAATTACGGACACCCAGCGCCAGCAGGGGATCCAGTTCGTTAAAGACATGGGCGCCATGGCGATGAAGACCGGCAATGTCGGGCCGGGGCGCGATGAGGCCCAGATTGACATGGCCGCGAATTTATATCCGGCGCTCGGTCGTGAGTACATCGAACAGCTCTATCGGGCGCAGTTACCCCGTGTCCAAACATCTGATGCGGACAAGTGGGGGTATGGGCCTCCGATTACTAAAATTGCGCCCGAATACCACCAAAAGGGACACCCCACCTTTCAGTGGGAAATCAACGAGGACCGCGGACAGGTGGGTGGCAGTTGGATCAATCCCATCACAGGACAGCGGGAGTGGATCGAAGGCTCAGAAACATGGACGGGCCAACCGGCACTGACTGAACTTCAGTGGGACATTCTTGGAGATGCCCAAATGAATTTAGCCAGTGATGCGTCTGGACGTGAGGAGGTCATGGGTAGGTTGTGCCAAGCCAAGAAGTTAACTCCGGAGCAGTGCCAGCAATTTCGTGAAGCGACACGGCTTGAATATGCAAAGGTGGAAGAAACAACCGACGCCCCTCGGCCAGAGGGTAGCCCGGGTCCGGCCCAATGGGCGGAGGATGTTCTTACCTCAGAGCCTCTGCCCACAATGCTGGGGGCCTTACCAAGGCTCCCTCCGCCGCCTGCACTGTTTGACCGCGATCCGTCCCGGGAGATTCGTCCGGCGCCGTCGCTGACGCCCGAGATCCAGGAACAGATTATCGAGCGTCTCGGGGATACATCTGAGCAAAGGATGGCGCAAGAAGGGCCGTCTGGGCTCATTCCATCCAGAATCACGCGAGAACAACTGGCTCAGCCGACTGCCGGGCGCCCCTTTGTGTCAACACCAGAAACACCACGGCCATTGATTACGGCCGAACCCACAGACCTTCCACCGTCGGTGGTGGACGCACAACGGGAGGTTCGTGAGGCGATGGGCCAACCGCTCCCACCAGCGGTCCCACCACGTGTACCTCCCCCCGGTCGAGGAATGCAACCTGACACGCCGGGTCAACAAGTTCTTAACCTGATCGAAGACGTTTCCCCCAGATGGTTGGGAGGGACCGGACGCGGCCTAGACGCTGCGGCAGAGTTAACGTCAGACCTGTGGTCGGATCCGGGGGGGACTGGAGAGCAAATTCTGCGGGCAGTTCCAGAGGGTTTGGGGGCCCTTACTCGCGGGGGTATTGATCGGTCGGATATCGATAAGTTCTTGGGGACTATCGAAGAACGGCTGGAGGCTGGCCGCGATCGTCCGTGGACTGATCCGGGTGCGCTCTTGGATAAGATGGGATTGGGGCGTACGCCAGATGTGGTGAAGTATCTCCGAGAATTGATGGGTGAAGCGGACCTCACGGCAGAACCGGAGGTCGAACCACAGACAGCGGTCGGGCGCCCAGAGAATCGCATGGCGTCCGCGACCAACAGTGCGCTGGCACAACACGGGATGGATCCCGCGGTTGACGGGCAACTGGTTGCAGCCCTAATGAATGTGGAAAGCGGGGGTCGGCACGTTGGCCGTCGTGGCAAGGTTATTACCGGTGGCAAAGGAGAGCTGGGAGCATTTCAACTGCTTCCCGCGGCGGTTACCGATGCGGAACGCGCGTTGGGACGCCAGTTCGACCCGTCGATTCTCGAAGACAACATTACGGTCGGCACCTGGTATCTCAATCAGATGCTCCGCAATCCGCAAATACAGCGTGGAGGAGGCTGGCGACGGGCGCTCGCGGCATACAATGCCGGCCCTAGCGGGGGAGTGCCTCAGTCGACGCAAGAGTATGTAAGCAAGATTGAAGCGTTACTGTCCCCTGAAGTGATCGCGAAACTCGACCGGAAGTACCCCACCGCCTGAGTCTCCCGATGCCCCCGCCGCGCTTATCGGATGTTGATCTTTACGCGTTCGATGAGCTACGGCGTCGCAAAGCGGCGATTCGCACCCCCCAAGACCGCCAACGCTACGACCTTGATGTCTGGCGCATGGCGAATGAGCCGGGCTACCTCCAGCGGATGGGGGAGATCGGCGAGAGTGGTCGGTTTATGTCCGGCCCCTTCCAAAAATTGGATTTCGCCGGTCTTGGCCTTTTAGGCGCTGGAGCCGTGGGCGCAACCTTGGGACTGCCGGTGCTGCCGCTGGCGGCACCCGCGGGGGCGGCGGGCTTGGCGGCTCTCGGAGTGCCCCGGATACTCGAGGGCATCCAGCGTCTGCGTCAGGATGCACCGAGTGGGAAAGCTGAAATCGGCTGGGGGGCGCTGGATGTCATGGCGCCCGCTCTCGGGCGTTTGTTACGCGGAGCGCGTGGGGCCCAGAAGGCCGTTACGGGCGCCGCGCAGGCGGTGCCGCCGCAGACCTACAGAGCGTCGCCCGCAGCGGCAGAAGCCGGAGATGTTGCGGGTGCGAGACGCGCGGTGGATGATCTAATTCGCGAGAGGGGAGGCGTTCCTCCGGGTGCCGCGACCACGGCCCCCATCACGCCTCCTCCAGGGGCTGCACGCCACCAACCACCGCCGGTAGGTGGTGGTCCGCTAGGTGGTCCCACCCCTACAGGCGCTACAGACGCCGCCGCCGTCGGCGCCGTGGCGGCTGCGAGAAAGATTGGCGATCCGCGGAACTGGACGATCAATGACCTCCGCGCCTCGATTCAGGACAGCAACCATATTCTGGGAAAGTATGTCAACCACGAACGTCTGGGGTTGATCAACGAAGAGCTTATTACCCGGTATGAAACCGATCCGACCGCGTTGCGTATCCTCGCAGGTTACGGGAAAGAGGCTAAAGGCTATTTAAAGTCGATCGGCTTGAGTGACGAGATCAAAGCAACCGGTATCGGCCCGATATCAGAAGTCGACTGGGTGATCCGGGGACGCGAGTCGCTGCAAAAAGGTGGCCCGCGCACGTATCTGGACGGCACCACACATGAGATGCCGGCGCTGGGGCAGTATTTCAAAGATGGAATCGTGCCCTACGAGGTGCAGGCCCATTTTGACCGCATCGGTCTCTCCTATTTTCGCACCAATATGATTTTGAAAGATTGGGGGATCCCCAAAAGTGCGATGGGGGCGAGCGGTGAGTACGTCGACCAACTCTACAAGAAATTGGGACAGCGACTCGGGGAGCATCACAAACGCATCGCGAAGAGGCTTCAAACCGGAAAGATTTCAGAAACCCAATATATCGATGAGTTGAACAAATCGGTCGAACTCGCGTGCAGTAACTGTGTCCGCGAACTGGACAGGGGGGCTGAAGCCCTCGAGAAAGTGCAAGTCTCGCTGCGTGCCGCGAATATCATCGGCGGCTTAGTCGGTGGGACGCTCGGGTATAACGCGTCGGATGACCCGGAAACAGCGACCGCTAATGCGCTCGCGGGCGCGGTGATTGGCGGGGTCATCCCGTCGATGGGCACGTCCCTGTGGCGGTCCAAGGGTGTCTCGCAGAAATATCAGACCTGGGTCTTCTGGAGCTTACTGGGCCGGGCGTCTCCCGCGGCGCGAGCCAACCTGGGCGCCTTCGGGGGCACCGGGGTCGCGTCCATCGAGCGGGTACTCGAAGGTGCTCTGTCGGGGAACTGGGAGAAGGTCGCCCAAGGGGTGCGGATGGCCAGCGCATTACCGGCGTCATACCCCGCGAAGTTCGTCAAAAACCTGTCCCTCACGCCGCAGCAGTTACAGCGGAAACGGTCGGAGTTACTCGGACACATTGCGGAGCTGGAGAAAACCGGGCGCCTGACCCCGCAAGCGATTGCGGCGACTGGACGCTTGAGCAACCTCTACTCGGCTGGCGATATCACGGCCGTCGAGATTATGACGCGTCATGGTCTCTCCGCGCAGGAGGCCCTCCGGTACACGTTGACCGGAGTCCCGAGCACCCGCCCCGGCCGCGCGGCATTGGACTTCCTCTCGGTGAAACCGGGCGAGGAGGGGATTGTCCCGATGCTCAAGACCACGCTGTCCCCGTTTCCGCGGGTGAGCGTGATCGGGCTCGAAGAGGCCCTGAAGCGGGTACCGGGACTCGGGATCGCCCAGCGCCTCGGCGGGTTCGGCGGGGGACTGCGTCCCGCATCGATGGCGCAGGCCCTGACCCGGTCGGCGACCGGGTATGGCACCTACAAAGGCGCGGAAGCGTTGGCGGGTCAGTTGCCCTCCGAGGGGGGACCGGATCCACGGGTGCTCGAGGTCGCGAAAGGGGTGGTGGGTCCGGGCCAGTCGATTGCCGAAGTAGGGCGAGAGATGGTCCGCGCTCGACAGGCAGGGGCCACGCTGCCAGAGGCGATCCTTCGTGCGGGCAAAGAAGCGGTCGTCGGCGCCTCTCCGTTCGGGTTCAGTCCGGCGTCCTTGATCACGAATCCCGTTGCTGAAGTGCAGCGCCGGTTGGTTCCTGGCGTGATTGGGGACATTGCGCGTGGCGTGGATCCTGCGTATGGTCGCGAAACGAGCCCACGGTTGGTGCAACAAGCCGCGCTCCGCGGCGAAGTTCCTCCGGTGATGAGCCCATTGGGGCCGGCCGGCACCGTCCCGTCCCAGTTGGCGCCGTTCTTCGCCCAAATCCCATGGTTAAGCCAGGAAATGCTGCCGAAACGGTTTGCGCCGGTGGGGTTGACGGGCCAACCGCGGTTCACGACACCGGAAGCAAGCATTTTGGGGCTCGCGTCGGCCGATCGGGGGGAACCGGTGAGCGCGATGCGCCGGTTACTGAGCCGGACGCTGTTTCCGGTCACGCAGACGGCGACCCCGCCCGCTGCGGATCTCCGCGACCCGCGATTAGCGATTCTCGCCCGGTTGGGGTTACTCCCAGAGGTGCCGAGCGCGCGGGTGACGGAGCGCCGCTATGGTTTACCGCTGCAACAGACTCCCGAGAGTGCCGCCGCGGTGCAGTCGCTGCGTGGGCGTCGCAACGAACGCGTGATCGAGCGCATGTTGGCGCGGTTGCCCCCGCTGGAGGTCGTCCAAGCCATGTCCCAGACCCCTCGGGGGATCGCGGACTTGCGACGGCGCCTCGCACGGACGCGGGGGGCATATCCCCTCTCTGGAGCGCGTCTCCGCAGCGTGGCCCGTCGGGCGGGCGCGCAACAGCCGGTGGCAGTCGGAGCCCCCAGGTTGTGAGCGACAACGGCTGGGCCGAGTATCAGAAGCTCGTGCTCGCGGAACTTGAGCGCCTCGACAAGGGGATGCAGCAACTCCAGTCGGATGTGACCGAGATTCGATTAGGACTGACCGTCTTACGCACGAACGCGGTCACCTGGGGGGCGCTCGGGGGCCTACTGATGGCCGGCCTGAGCTTACTGCTCTCGACGTGGATGGACTAAGGGGTCGTGCGCCAGCGATGCTGGCACTGGGGACACACCGTGTAGGGGCCGTCGTCCACCGGGATGGCCCGCGGTTGAACCGTTAAGCCCATCCGTCCTTTCATCTCTTCCCGACTCAGGGACTCGGCCGCGGCGGTGGTCAGGAGGTGCGTGCGCTCGAGTGGGTCTTTCAGGTGCAGGGCATCGCGATGATGGGACCACGAGAGTCCTGGCACCCGTTCGGCGACAGGATATGCCGTGGCGAGGCGCATGGCATTCGTGAGCACCCACGCACTGCGCCCGCTCAGGTCGAGGGCCTGGGTATAGGCGTCTCCCCAGGCGGGTTGGCGTTCACCGTAGAGGAGCAGGTCACCGATGGCCCACAAACTCGCGGTCGTCAAGGTATTGGCGTTTTTCACCGCGGCGAGGAACTGATCCAGGGTGAGCGTCGCGCTAATGGTGGCGCCGGTCGGGGTGAGCGTGACCCCCTCCGCGAGGGGGAGACCGAAATCTACGACAATGAGGTCATGGTCTGGCATTGGTCCCCCGGGGTTGTCCCCAGTGTTTCGCGATACCGTTGATATTCTTAATCAGCTGGTCGGCCTCCTCTAGGGATCGGAGGATAACGACCGGCGCGCCCGTCCAGGCAACGTGCCACATATTTTGGGTGGAGTTGAGTTTCCCTTTGGGCGTTTTGATCTCAATGAGGACATTGATCCCGCGATAACCGAGACAGCAGTCTGGGATTCCCTTCCCGAGGGGAGCAGTCGAGAAAACACTCACGCCTGGGTGGGCCCTGAGACGCTCGACAATGCTCTTGTGATTCTGGTCTACTCGCTTTGGCGTAGGATGACCTCTCTCGCGGCGTTGAAGAGCGGGGAGCCGCACCCACTTCCAAACATGGGCCATCGGGCCTTGCGCTCACAAAACTGGATCACCCGATACAGTTCACAAGGTCTCGTCCCGTCGCCGCGGGGCTCCGCGAGATACAGACAGGCGTTGCTGCCTGGGCGAGCGACGCCATACTGACACGGGGCCTGCGTGCAACAGAAGCCCGACTTCACACACGCCGAGGTTCTCATTTCGTCAGCGTCCGTTGTAGATGGGAGTTACGTCCACGCGTTTTAATAGCAAAACGGAGGCGCCCATAATGGCCGCGTTCGTCGGGGTGCCCCAGCGGTGTCAGCTCGATCCGGTGTGCGTGGATATCCGTATGGCACTCATTACAAACAAGGATGCAGTTGTCCGTATTGAAAATGTCTTCTGGGGGGCGTCCCCGCAGGCGTGCCCTCGACTTGACCTCATGCATCTGGGCCGCTCCGAGCCCCTCAGAGAACGCGTCCCCACACACCCGGCACCGAGTGTCACGCTGCACGAGTTCGTTGCGTACAGCGGCGATGACGGTCCTCCGGTGGGCCTTCTGGCGCCGCTGCTCGGCCTTTCGGGAGCGTGGTTTAGGAAAAGTCACGGTACCCGTCTCCCAACGAGTATGAATCTGGTATGAACTTAGGGAGGGTTCTCAGAAACTTGATGACTTTCTTCTTGTCGTGTGACTCCGCACCCTCACACGCCTGATCTGGTCTGAGGAAGCCTGTTTTCACTAAATGGATGATCAATTCTCTTGACACATGAATGCGGAACAGAACCCCGTCTTCGTAATCGGCAGCCTTGGTGTTCGCTGGAATGTTTGGATCGGGGATGTGTTTATGATCGGCTGGTTTCTTCGTCATATCGAGGTCTTTTCGCGCTTGCGACCCCTGGGACTGCCCGACATTGTTCCGAAGGGATTCGTAGTCCTTGTAGAGTTGCGCGAGCGCCACTTTGTAGTCCTTGTAGAGTTGCGCGAGCGCCACATCGCGGTCTTGGATCGCTTTGTTGAGCGGGTTAATCCCCTCATTGACCATGCGTTCCATCAGTTGGGCCGCCGTTGCGCCATCCAGATAGGGCATTTTGAGTCCGAAAGGAGGAGGTGAGAGGACTAGAGGGAGAGGCCCATGGCAGAGCCCCTGCCGGTCTTAGCGGCACAGTCCCCGTCACCCCCAATTACTTGGCCCCCGCGCGCTGCTGGCGTCGCTGCCGCCCCTGCGTGAAGACCGGATTGTGGTGTAAACACGCGCACCGGCGCATCCGGTGTTCGCTCTCGTCCATCACCCACGCGGTGTCCTCGCAGAGCGCACACCCATAGGTGGGCAACTGCGGCGTCGGCGTGCGGAACGGATGGTCGGCGGCGAGGCGACGCCCCGTCATCTGCTCGAAGTGCTGCACGAAAATGGCCCGGGCTTTTCTGACCGCGTCGAGTTCAGCCTCCTCGGCGCCGCGCCCGGCGGTGAGTTGCCGGGCTTCCTGCGTGGCCTCCGTCTGCACCGACTCCCACGCCAGGGTGTCGGCGCGGGCGTAGATGGTGCCGGCATCCGCGACAAAGCGGTCGGGCTCCCGTCGGAGGGCGCTGAAGGTCGCCTCGACATCGCTGATGGGAAGGTCACCCAGTTCATCGAAGTAGACTTCCATCTTTGCCACATCGGTCGGCATCCCCTTGGAGGCGACCAAGCGATTCCAGCCGCGGGCAAACCGGTCGGGTGCGTCTCTAGTCAGCATGGGGACTCTCCGTAGACGGCGAGGATCCGGCGTCCGATCCACTCGGCGCACTGGGGCACGAGATCGAACCCGCCGATGCCGCTGAAGAGGCTCCCGACTGTCATTCATCCTCGATGTTTTCTCAGGAATTGAGCGGTCGCGTCCACGATCGACTGCGTCTGACTGGTCACCACAGGGGGCGGTGGCGCCAACTCATCGCACCAGCGTTGACCCCTGAGCCAGGTCGATGGATGGCACACCGGACAAAAGGCACCGCGGGCACGCTGCGTCTCCACAAACCCCGCGTAGCGTGCGGCGCCGGCCATTACTTCTCGGCGCAGCGCATCGTCGGTGTCGAGCTTCGCCTGTTGCCACGCCCGGGCGGCATCTTTTCGGCCCCGCCGCAGCGGATACACCTCGTAGAAGGCCACGAAGAGATCCGAGACCTTCACGGATCGGGATTGTCGTTTCTTCTGGATCTGTACCTGATCTACCTGCCTCTTATCTAAGACCGCTAATACAGTGGCGGCGCGGGTGAGGGAACCCTCCCCAGTTTCATTGTCGTTGTGCGTCTGTGGGGGCCGCAGTGATGCGGCTAGGGTGGCCGCAGACGTGCGGTTGAGGGTGTAGAGGTTCTCCATCCGCTGGGCGCTGTTCCCTTTTGTCTGCACGGTGACGGTGATGGCGCCGACGGCCTCGAGCGCCCGCACCCACCGGTCGAGAGAATCGATCGAGCACTGCAGATCGGTGGCAAGTTCTTTGCGCGTGGGATGGGCCTGTCCTTCCTGGTCGGCCCACGCCGCGTCGAGGATCCCGTAGAGGCGAATCGCACCAGCCGGCACCGGCGCCTTGAGGAGCCAGAGTGGGACGGCGGCGAGCGCGCCGGTATCGGTGAGGCAGGGCATCACCGCACCTCGAAGCGGATGTCGAGACGCGACCCGATCCACCCGGCCATGTAGGCGCCGGCGAGTGCGGCGGTGGGCCAGAGCGGCAGCAGCACAAACGCGGCGAGGCCAAGCAGCGCCGAGACCCCGAGGCGTTGACACACTGTGAGTCGCTTCATGTCACCACCGTTTTCTTAACCACAAGGGTGACGCCTGGAATGGCGAGGCGCTCCCGCTGTTCCCGCGCCCGACTGGAGAGCCACGTCTCGTCCGGCTTGAGTGCCATCAGGGGGACGCGCCCCGCGGCGACGGCGGCGACCAGCACTTGGAAATCCTCTGGCGTGGCGACCGTGGCCGCATACGTTGTGCGCGTCTGCGAGGGTGTCACGGGCACCGCGATCTCCAGTGGGGTCTCGGGTAGCGTGCCGGTCGTGGTGGCCGTGGCGAGCAACTGAGCAGCCGCAGCGGCCTGCCTCGTCGCGGCCTGCTCCTGATACGCGACGATCAACCTAGTGAGACGGTCCTCAATCGGCGCGAGTTTCCCGAGCCAGTCCTTTTCGTTCCGCAAATTGACTGCCCGCGCCTCATTGATCGGGCGCCGCAGGTCTGAGAAGAACGCCTTCACGCGGCGCCGCATCTGCTGCACCTCGGCCAGGGCCGCGGTTGCCGCGTCCACCTCGGGCGCGTCGGCGAGCACTTCCTCGCGCGTCGCCCATCCGGTGAGCGTGTCGATGGTCGCGCGCAGCCGTTCCGGGGGTTGCGCGATGCTGACATTAGCCATGAGTTTCTCCCTCGGCACTGCGTCGTGCGGTTTCGAGCACCCGCAACCAGGTCACGAAGTCGTATTGATTTGTGTACGGGCGCAGCCGATAGCTGCCGTCTTTCCGAATGTACAGGCCATAGCGGTCGACGCTGTCGTACTCGCCTGGCACGAGCAGTGAGACGTAGGCCGCACACTGGATCGCATCGGCTGGGCGCTTCGCCCCCGTCTTGATGTCGAGCACAAAGCGGCGGCCGTCGTCGAAGCACCCGATGCGATCGATGATGCCGTGGCAGTCGAGATCGACCGACTCCACCGGCTCCTCGACGCCGGTGAACTGGGGCGTGAGGTCGGTGAGGAAGCGGCGGTAGGCGCTGACCCAGCCTTCGATGTCGGGCGTGTCCGGGGGCGGCTCCGCGTCGAGCGCACTATCGATCCGGGCCGTGAGTGCGTGAACGCACGACCCGCGTACCAGGGCCTCCGGTGCGATGTAGGCTGGCATCGGCCAGTGGGTCTGCAGTGCGCGCGTCACGGACCATGCGGTGGCCCACTCCCTAGAGGACATCAGCGATGTCTCGAAGATCCTCATCGCTGATCGGGTCGAAGGACGCCCCCTCCACCGGGTCGATCGCGAGCAGATCCTGCGCCCAGGTCGGGTGCTTGGGGTTGGGCTCACTGAGCGTGACGACCACGCGGGACTTGAGACTGAGCGCCTCGCGGGCCTCGGCGGCGAGCGTTCGCTGGATCGTGGTCGGTTTCCTCCCGTCGCTCAGCACGATCGTGTAGTGCTGGTACGCCGACCCCGCCTTCGATGTGCGCGTTTCCTCGTCGACCCGCGTGACATAGAGTGGGTCATCTGGGAGGCTGCCGTCGCCGCCCCCATAGCGACCTTCCCGGTTGGTGGCAGCCGCTTTCTTCGCGCGGCGCTTCGGGGCGCGGGCTACCGGAGCCGTATGATCCGTCGCCGCTTCCGCGTCGTCGTCTTCCGGCGTGCCGTCGGCTTGGATGTGACTGACAACCCCGCACATCGCCGCCAGGCTGTAGCGTTTCGCGTAGGTAATGGTGCTCCCGATCGCCTGTGCCCCGGGTTTGTCTGGCGCCATCGCCAGCGTGCCTTGTAGGTACTGGCCGGACTCCCCGTGGATGAGCAGGGTGGTGAGTTCGACATACCCGGTCGTCGCGTTGGTCGTCGGGCACTGCACGACGGCGAGCCCGCACTCAAGAAGCGGCGTGCGGATGCTCTTCCAGACCGCCTCGAGATCCGCATAGGTGGAGTTAAAGAAACTGTTTTCGCGCGCCGCCACCGCCGGCTCCATCAGGCCCTGCGCTTTGGCGAGGGCTTGCGCCAACTTGTCGATCTTTGGCGACCGCTCAAGGCTCGGGACGCACGAGGCAGGGGTGGTGTCTTCAGCCATGGTTGTTTTCCCTCCTTAAAATGATCACGCCGCAGGAGTCTACAGGGTGACCCTTAGACTATAGCATACGTTACGATTCGCAATACCCTGAGCACTCTTCCCCGAAGAGATCGAGTTGATCTTCTTGCAGGTACACGGTTGCCAGCACCCGCTGACACCACGGATCGCGCTCGACCTGCCAGCGCACGGTCATCCCGGCCCGTTCCAACCCCAGATCCAGGCCGCCGATGCCAGAGAATAAGCTCCCGACCGTCACTCCATCCTCCGCTCCACCTACTGAAGACCCCACTCTTTGTGGGCTTGGATGGTAAGCTGCCAACCGGGATCACGGGTGACGAGCGACACCGCCCGCGCCAGATCATCAGGTGATCCAGCGAGCGGCGACAAGTAGCGCCACGCGAAACTGGACGCCCACTGCCTGACTTGCTCGCAGTCGTGCCATGTGAGCGATCCAAGACCCGGCGTGAGTTTTAGTTCATGGCCGTGTAACTGTTGGCCGCTGATGGAGTCTATGCGTTTGTGTGGACTAACGGACATCCACCTCACACCGGGCCATTGACACCCGCCGACGCCGGACGTGGCAAGGGCCACGCGCCATGGTTGCAGGGCATCAATTAACGGTTGGATGTCGTGATCGGTCGGCTCGCCGCCCGTGATCCACACCCACGGTTGCGAATCGTGAAATCGCTCCGGCACAGTCGAATGAATGCGGTCCACTAACGCAGTTAACGCCATCCGATCATCGACACGGTAATCCGTATCGCACGCCGCGCACCCGACGGAACACCCCGCGAGACGCACGAAGCACATCGGAGTGCCGAGCAACGCGCCCTCTCCCTGGATCGTCCAAAAGACCGGCGATGGTGCGAGTGGATACCTCAGAGGCCCAAGGTCGGTTGTGTTGCTATTTCTTGTAGCCATCGATCAGCCTTTCTGAAACCAAAGTCAGGCCAGCGACTAAAATGCGTCCCATCGACGCTATGACACCCTATGGTGGTCGCATATCGTAACCGACGCTTGGTATTGACTCGCCCCATGTGGACGAGTTTGCCGAGAGCGTGCGCGACACCCGCGATGGACGCTGCGCGGCGGCCGAGCTTGAACTCCGTTGTGCCCCCGATGAACACCGCTTCGCAGGATCGCCACGGCACGGCGCTTTCCGTCACACCATCTTGCAACACGAACGCAACCGGAAGATCCAGCGCATGGATCATCGGCTCCCACGTGCGGAACAGCACGACCGTTGCTTCGTGATCGCCCACGACATCTGGAGCCGCGACGAACAGGCCACGCGGATATGACCGGACTCGGCTCAGCAGTTTGACAAACGCGTTCGCATCGAACCCAGCAAACGCCCCGTTATCCGCAGCCCACGGTTTGTCGAGTGATAATTCGCGAGACATTTCTAACCTGCTCGGAACAAATAGCAAACCGAACCTGTCATCAGTCGCATATCGTCGCATCGTCGCCGTCGCGCCAGAGACAAGAATAATCACTCCATCCTCCGCTCCACCTCAACACTCGGTTCTGTTGTGGCATCCATGCACGCCTGACAGCCCAGGCCCGTGCCCAGCCGCGTAGGCCGTCATTTCGGCGAGGTGTGCCATGGTATGCGAGGGCTCGGCTCTGGTGTCGGCGAAGATGGCGACATCGGGCCGCTCGAGCAGCCCCTCACAGGCGGCGACCAAGAGCGCCGTCGACTGGACACCGGCGCCAAACGACAAACAGCGGTACGGATCCTTACTGATCGTCGTGGGCTCCGATCGGTTTATTGGTGAGGAACCGCAGGATCACGTTGGCGACGGCCAGTACCTGCGTCACGACGACCGGGTTGGGTTGATCAATCGCGGAGGCGACGCCGAGCGTGGCGAGGTTGAGCCAAAACGTCTTACTTTTCCACCAAACTTTCATCAGTTGCTCCTTTCGCATAGGGCCGCACGCGCGCGTGCTGGCCCAGGTAGCGATCTTCGAGTATCTGCCGCGCCCGTGCGCCGGTCGAGGCCCAGACCTCATGCACGGAGCCTAGGGCTTTGGGTAACTCCACCCAAAACAAATAGGCTCGCATGTCGGCCGGCCGGGTCTTCTGCTTACGCATCGAAGAGACGCCCCTGTGCTGGCGCCACGTAGCCT
>Ga0256380_1000041_pt1 | contig 15173 bp, 35 predicted proteins | sample LS1230viralmetaG_FD_189071 | JGI IMG/M metagenome (GOLD analysis project Ga0256380, IMG submission 189071) | Seawater viral communities from deep brine pools at the bottom of the Mediterranean Sea - LS1 2300m | ecosystem: Environmental > Aquatic > Marine > Bathypelagic | place: Mediterranean Sea... | reverse complement strand
GAGATATCATTGGCCTTCCGGAGCTGGTTGACGGAGTTACCCGCTTTTGTCCCGTAGACTGGTTGCTGCGTGCATGCAAGGAACCGGTGGTACTTTTTCTGGATGAGGTGAATCGCGCCACCCCTGAGGTGATGCAGTGTGCATTCCAGCTTGTCCTTGATAGAGAGCTCAATGGCAATAAGCTTCATCCTGAAACTCGCGTTTTTTGTGCAGTTAATGCCGGCTCAGATTATCAGGTCAACGAAATGGATCCAGCATTGCTACGACGCTTCTGGGTAGCCGATCTGGAACCGACAGTTGCCGACTGGAAGAACTGGGCTGCTGATCATGGGGTTGATGAGATTATCATTGACTTCATTCATCACAACGAGGCACATCTTCGTCACAGCGGACAGATGGAACCGGGTAAGACCTATCCTAACCCAGCTTCTTGGGAAAGGCTCGATCAATCTTTGAAGTACGCCGGTGTCTTACTCACAGATTGTGCCGGCCGCTCAACTCCTCCTGGACTCTATGCTCTAAGCACCGGGTTCGTGGGGATGGAGGCTTCTATCTCTTTTCAGGATTTCATCAAGGGATATGCGTTGCAGATCTCTGCAGAGGATATTTTGAATGATTATAAGAAGAACTCAGCAACCATTGAAAAGCTTTCTCCTGCTAAGCATAATGCATTGATTGAGAAGCTTGTTAACCACTGTCGCGATAACGAGTGGAAGGTGTCTCAGGCGAAGAACGTTTGCACATTCATTAAGTCGCTACCGGGAGAGATGATTGTTTCCTTCTTCAATAACGTGATGGAGACCAATAACGTTCCCAACATTCGCACTGTTCACAAGTTCATTGGAATGAAGGTTGTAGAAATCGTTACAGCATCGGAAAAAATCTAATACATGTAACTACATAGCCCATGGGTTATAATAATAGCAAGGAGGCATAATGCCAGACACAACCACTGCAAATGACTTTCCCGCTCTCACTGCTACAGAGGAGGAGATTAACAGGTTCGATCTAGATTCACACCTTGTTAATCTCCTGCTTCATGAGCCTTTCTTTAGTGCTCTCTTGCGCAATGTTGCCAAGGTTAAGACTGAAGCCATTCCCACAGCAGGTGTAACAGTTATTGATGGCAGCTTTTCTCTATTCTGGAATCCAGGATTTGTTGCAGCTCTGGAAAACAGAGAAGTGCGTGGTCTTCTGAAGCATGAATCTTATCACTTGGTTTTTGATCATTGTGTTAGTAGAAAAAGGAATCCCCATCTTTTGTGGAACTGGGCAACAGATCTCGCTATTAACTCACTTATTCCGATTGATGAGTTGCCTCCAGGCGCTCTCATTCCAGGAAAGGAGCTCGATCTTACCAAGGTGAAAGATCCCACACAGCTTGAGAAGTGGAAGAAGGTCTCTGATCTCATTGAATCATTGCCACTTAAGCAGGCTTCAGAGTGGTATATGACGAAGCTGCAGCAAGATAAGGAGATTTCGAAGATCATTGAGGAAGGTGGAAAAGGCGAGGTAGGATCTCTCGATGACCACGACGCCTGGGGAGATCTGTCTGAGGAAGATCGCCAGGTGTTGAAGGGGAAGATGAAGAAAGCACTTGCAGATGCTGTTAAGCAATCAGATCGTACAGGTCAGTGGGGATCCGTGGACAGTGATACCCGAGAAAAGCTTCGGAAGATGGCAAGCAGTGCTGTGGACTGGAAGAAGGTTCTTCACAATTTTTGTGGAAGAAGTCAGCGTAGCACCAAGCGTCGGACACACAAGCGTGTCAATAGGAAATATCCTTACATTCATCCCGGCATTACTCGAGGTCACACTTCCAAGGTTGCTATCTACTTTGATCAGTCAGGATCTGTGAGCAAGGAGGAGTGCGAACTGTTTTTCGGCGCGCTAAGCCAGCTCTCAAAAATCACAACTTTTAAGGTATTCCCCTTTGATTACACAGTCGATGATGATGCTGCCTTTGTTTGGAAGAGAGGGCAGAAGGTCAATCCCAAGAGAGATCGTGGGGGAGGAACCTCTTTTCAAGCAGTTCAAAAACACTTTGATACGAAATGTATCGGAGAGTTTGACGGTCTTATTATTCTAACAGATGGCGAATGCTCAGATCCAGGTCGGTCTCTAAAGAGACGGTGCTGGGTTCTTCTTCCAGGAAGACGTCTTTACTTTGATCCCTCGCCAGGTGACATCGTTGTACAGATGGACAACCCTCCGGCGTGTAGCTAGAAAAAAAATGATGTATAATAAACTTGCCAAAACCAACTAACAAGGAGGCAAACTATGCGTATCAATACGCAGGTAGAAGACTTTAGGGTCGGGACAAATATTCTCGATATCAACGTGCCGGAGGCACTTCGACGTAGGGTTCGAAGTGGATTGGGGTACTTTGATGATGCGATGGGAGGAAGAGGTTTTACACCCTCTATGGTAACTCTCTTTACGGGTACACCCGGCGCAGGGAAGACAACCATGATGCTTGAGCTTGCTAACTCTCTCACAGGACACGGCGCCAACGTGCTCTTTAACACTGCGGAAGAATCACTCTATCAGCTTAAGATGACTGTAGAGAGACTAAAGCTGCGACATGGATTTGCAGCAGGCCAAGAGACGATGGTCCCAACGCTACTGGAAAACTGTGATAAGCTTCGAACCAGAAGCCCGAACAGTCCATTCTTTCTGATTGTTGACTCTCTGCAGTGTCTCAATGATGGGAAGTATGGTAACCATCAAACTAACTCTCGAACTGCACAGCGAGCTATGCTTCAGATCACTAACTACTGCAAGGAGAACTTCTGCAATGCTGTCATCATCGGTCAGGTAACCAAGTCAGGACAGATGGCAGGTGCCAATGTTTTGAAGCATATGGTTGATGCTCTGATCACCCTTGATGTTGAACGTCGGGACGAGGATCTGATGGGATGTCGGGTCCTTCAGGTTGAGAAGAATCGCTTCGGAGGTGCAGGCCATATCTTCTTCCTGGCATTGCAGCAACAGGGTTTTACGGAGGTTAGTCGAGTCAGCATTCAGTAGCATAAACAACGTCTTTACGTATAGTTATAATGAGCCTAGTCAATGCTAGGCTCATTTTTTATCTACGCCGGAGGCGAGAAAATTATGCTAACTTATCTAAGGAAGATTCGAAACTACGCGATTGGTAGACCAAAGACAATCGTGGTTAAGGAGAATCCAGATGACATTACGGATGAGCTTGAAAGATCACTCTGGGGACTAAAAGATTCTTTTGATTTTGATACAGAAGAGATTCAGATTGTTATTGATGACTATAAAGTGAGAAATAAAAAGTATACCCATGATAAGTAATCGATGTTTCAATCGACCTGCGCGTGCTTGGGCCAAGCACCCGGCCGATCTCACATCTCTCACACAGGGAAAAGTGAGAAAAACAGTCATATTCATGCATAGTTATAAGTGTAGTGTCTGGACACAGGAGAGAGTCACGTGAAGATTACCCGACGGCAGATCACGCAGATCATCAATGAGGAGCTACAGCTCGTCGCTGAGGCCGAGAAAAAGAAGAAGAAAAACAAGCAGAAGGTCACTGTCAACGGTGATGAGAGCCGCGAGGACGCCTGGGCGGGAGGAGATAACCTGACCGATCCCAATGACTGGGAGAAAACCCTTGATATGATCAAGGAGCAGAACAGCGATGTCCTTTCACCCGAGGAACTTCACCAGGTGATTTTCGAGGAGCTTGGCGCAGTGCTTTCCGAGGTCACACATCCCTTCCCGATGTACGAGAAGGAGGGTGGCTCCAAGTTTACCGATGAGAGCGGTGAGGTGTGGGATGTTGACTGCAAGAGCAGATACGCGATGTCCTGCGGTGACTCATGCAGTGCACGAAAGTTCGCTGATTTCTCCGCCGGTGACCAGAAGAAGCTCGGTGAGATGTGTAGCCTCAACGAGAGCAAGGGGCAGCATCGATGTATCAGTCGTCGCCAGCTACGCCATCTCATCAAGGAGGAGACACTTAACAACCAGGTGCAAAGACAAATTAGTCTGTACTTGGGCGGGGACACTCCCACCAAGCATCTTGTAACAGGCTTCTTCAAGCACATGGGTTCCCATGGTGCGAAGTGGGAAGGGGGTGACCTAGAGGTTGCCCTGATGAATGTGAGAAAAAAACCAGGCGGTGGGAAAAATGTGAGAACCCTTTTGCAGTGGATCGCATGGATCATGAAAGATGAAGATCACACAGCCTGGAAAAATCTTGAAGCTTCCCTTGAATCTGCTGAGGGTTTTAACGAATTGAATAGCGTGGTGGCCGACGCATCAGAGGTGGCGAATGCCTGGTGGCCAGATTCTCCAGGCGGCCAGGAGGAAGAGCGGTCATGACGAGCCAGTCACCAAGATCACACGCGGGGAAGAAGAAGATATCTCTGATGAAGAGATGATGAAACGCTGGGGAAAACCAGAAGAAGAAGAGGAATAAAATGAAGATCACCCATAATCAACTTAAGAACCTTATTCTCGAGGCGTGCGGATGTCCCGGCATGGACCGCCCAGAACAGATGATGCCGGCGGAACAGGTGGAAGACATGACCGTTCTCCCCGTGGGTGCAGAAGAGGAGCAGGTGGATGTCTCCTTTGAGGATCCCGATATCGGACAGGTTATGGGTAACATCGATGAGATGTCCCCGCAGGATGCCTTCGCGGTGGGATTTGTGCTAGGCCAGTCAGGTGACTTCGATGAGATGATGGGTGGTCAAGAGGACGTCATGGTCGGTGAGGATGATCTCGACCAGCCGATGGAGTGGCTGGATGTTACGGAGGAAGAGGAGGAGGAAGAGGTGGACACACCTGGTCTCCCGCCTGGATTCGCAGACATCATGCCGGAGCGGAAGCTTCACCTCGGCGCAGCTTTCGTGGATATCGAGCCCATGCGCGTTGGCAGACCCTCCGAGAACCAGCAGGCTATTCGTGATGCGCTTGCCGAGGGGAATACAGAAGAGGTCTGGGCACGGCTGGCTGGCATCAAGTAACTCCCACTTGCGTGTAAACATTCCGTCCCGATGATATAATAATAGCTAGGGATATAACTGTCACTTGCAAATGAAGGATATGACACACCAACCACGACAGCATCCGCGTGATAACTGTCCACTTAGGCTGGGTGATCTTGTCAAACGAAAAAGCAGACAACAATTTGGGATCGTATTTGAAATTGCGAGAAGCTATGAGGTTGATCCAAGGGTGTGCAGATTTCGAATCTTGTGGCATAACCGGGCTAACTGGGAATGTCTTGATGACCTGGAGGTGATCAGTGAAAGTGGGTGATGTTGTCCGGCAACGTGGGGGATTTGTGAAAGGAAATCTAAAGACCGACACCAGGTCACTGGGTGTTGTGATCAAGATCACAGATACGTTTCCGGAGGAGTGGCCCAAGACAGACCGACGCCAAAGCTGGGCCAAGATGCTAGGTCGCGGGATCACTGTGCTCTGGTCTAACGGGAAGATCCACGAAAACTTTGCAGAAAATGCGCTGGTTGTGGTCAGTGACATCTCTCTGGAAAATGATGAGCTAGAATGGTTGAACACTGCTGCCACCCAGGATAGAATAGAAGAGGAACTTAAGCCAATTGATGCATCTATCATGAGTCAAGAGGATGAGTATGATGAGGAAATGGAACTGTACAAGACCTATGGAGGGGATTGACAGTGGTAACTAAAGACACAAGAAAGGCTGAAGGTGATCTTCTCTCGCAACGATAAGGTGTTACACTATATAGGCATTCCAAAGACTGGATCGACTAGCATAACGAACCTCCTCATATCTGCAGGCTGGGAGTTAATCGATAAGAGATATGGCATCGAATCAAGACACGAACCCTGGGCTGTCTGGCACGAGAGGCTCAAGGGAGTGAACATAGATCATGAGCTTGCGGTCGTGAGAGATCCAGTATCACGATTCCGCTCAAAGATATACAGTAATCTCTCCAATGAACTTGGCCTCTGCGATAATCTGATACAGGATGAAAATTTCATGACGCGCAACGCCCATAAAACATTGACTTACGTGCTTCCTGAATTTGGGCCAGATTATTACAACTATCACTATCTACCTCAGCATTGCTTTATGAAGGAGCAAACAAAGGTGTACAAAATCGAGAAAGCGGATATGTTATTGTCTGATCTTAGAGATGCAGAAATAATCTCAGAGAATGCTCATCTTGAGCATGCAAACCGATCAAACAATTCGAGAAATCTAAAAATTGATTTTGAGTATAAAAATTTGAAGGAAGCATTTTTGGGATGGTATGAAAAAGATTATCATATTTTTGACTACCACCTGGATCCAGATAATCTATAAAATAAACTTCGAAAGAACGTATGGAGAAAACTAGAAGTGACAGTTAAGGAATTGATTCAACAACTACAGAATATGCCTCCGGAGCAGCTGGTGGTGATCAGAGGCCTCGAGGGTGGCGTCGATGAGGTTTCGGACCTGGAGAATGTACGGGTTGCTCTGGACGTCAATGAGGATTGGTACTATGGAGCGCATGAGATTTTGGATCCCAGAGATCATGGTGATCCACAAGATGAGATTGTGAAAGCGATTCACCTGCGCAACGGTGTGGGAGACAATGGCTAAAACCCATCATGAGCTATGTGGTGCATGTTCGAGCATCTCCACAGAGCACACTCCCAGGGGATTTCTCCTGCCGGGTGACATTGCCGAGGAGATCTGCAGAGATAATCCTGACTGGGTGACTACACATCGTAGGATCGCGCTGGCAATCGCCGAACGCGACAGGCTGTGGAAAGAGAGAACGACGTCCACTAAGTCATCATCTTCCAAGAAAAAGAAAAAGAATGAAAGTGGGTGATCTTGTCAAAATGAAACCTATCCCTCAGCGCCCGCATATGTCAGAAGGAGGCTGGGTGGGACAGCATGACTATTGGAAAGGAACTGTTGGTATTATCACTCAGCAGTATCCGGAGCCGGATGATGCCTTGTTTATCATGATGACACACGATCCTGCAAAGAAGTCGCTAGAGACAATTGTGGTCAGAGAAGAGGATGTGGAGGTGATTCGTGAAGGTGGGTGACCTTGTCACATCATTCGTTGAAAAGATTGACGAAGAAGAGTTCTTGTGGAGATCTAAGCCTATCACCGGACTTTTAGTTAAAAAGCAACCTGAGGGCGGAGAAGGAATACTGTGCAGCGTTCTAGCAGAGGATGAGATTAAGCTCTTCCTAGATAGCGAGCTTGTTGATACACCTTTGACTCTTCAGCAGTTAGATTGTGTGCGAGGTGGGATGTCACCTGTTGTCTTTGATCACTGGCGTACGGAGCTTATCAATGAAAATCGGTGAGCTGGTGAGAATCAATGATCTAACTGAGCCAGATCCTACACGTCTAATTGGGACTATAGTAAGAGATGACATCTATAACGGCTTAGATCCTTCTTCAATTCAAGGTGAGCTTATTTCAGAAGTCCTCTGGAATGATGGTCACCTTAGCTGGATTCTTACCAATCGATTGAGCACTCTGGAGGCGGACGATGTTGAGATGGATAGCTAAACGTCTAGGCTGGATCTTCTGTGAGTTTGCCTTTTGGTGGTTCGACGTGATGGATCACCCAATAGAGGATGTGAAGTGGCGCTGGTGGCACTATCTCACTTTCTTTGCGGGCTCTATTCCCATGGTGATTGGCTGTTTCTTTTATGGACTGGCTGGCGAAGAAGAAGATGAAAGCTAATCGCCCACTCCGCCGACGACTGCTAGAGCTTGGCATGCTTGTTGGACAGGATGTCAAGATTACACAGCATGCCAGCGGCTATATTCTTCAGATGCGAAATTGCACATATGTCATCGGTGAAGATGTGGTGGGAGTAGTTCTGGAGATTCTCAATGAGATTGAGTAGGCGAGTGATTGGAAAGGTTTGGCGGTTCATAAAGGCAGAGACGAAAAGCTGGAGGTCACTTGAAGACAATCGATGCAGTGTGTTCAGCCGAGAAGATAAGAGGTGTATCAAGAAAGGTGAGCATCTCCTCTGGCATGAGGATGCGTGGAAGGTGCGATGGTGGTAGACGTGTTTACACAAAATAAAACCTCGAGATATAATGATCTAACTCTATGAAACGTCTTGCTCTAATATCTCTTTTTCTTATCTCCTGCGGTGGGTTAGATACCCACATCCTGAAGACTGGTGAAAATCACGACTCTGGGACACCTCAATTTTCAGGAGACGTTGATGCTGACACAGACACAGATAGCGACTCTGACTCTGATACAGATGTCGACACCGACACAGACACCGATGTTGATGCTGACACAGACGTGTCGCTTGAAGGCGTCGTGGGATACGTTAACTTTACACTGAGACAGCTTGCTTGTCCTGCCTGTATGGGAGAGACAGTAGGGGTTTCTGTTAGCTTTGACTCTAAGTTCCACGAACCCATCACCGACTCTCACGTGGATTGGGTGCCCGAATCTGGGGAATGTGTGGAAAATCTAAATGAGACTTCACCTAGCATCAATCCAGTTGATCTTGGATCAGTGCTGGAGGTACACGGCCCTGTCCACTCCTTTAACGTCCCACGTAGCACCACAGGTATATATCAAACCTCATCCTTGTATGACACCCAGTACGACCGGGATGCAGTCTATGTGGTGTCTCCTCCTTCCTCTGATGACCCCTTTGAGTTCGTGAGCTTACATGGGTTTGACTACATTGAACCTGTTGAAATGCTATACGTTGATCCGAGCTATGCCTACGCCGCGCCTGTTCGTAGAACCGGAGCCACATTCACCTGGGGCCCGAGCGGAGGTGACTCAGAGTTCATGATTATCGTCGCTGTGTACACACGTGATGGCTCTTCTCTTCTCGGTTATGTCACCTGTGTGGGTGCGGACAGCGGAGCGATGTTTATTCCGAGCACCTATCTTTCCTCCTATCCGCGTTACTCACTGGTGGCAATTCACATGAGCAGGGAAAAAATAGATGAGTCACCCTTTGAGTTGTTGGGCGGATATGTGGAAACCCACATGTCATGGGAAGTTGTGGGCACTGGCTACATTGAGTAGATAGTCTACAAATCTTTCCAGGGTATTAACCACTCTCCGAGCACCCCCTCTTCAATGTGCCCCATGTGGATAATGTCATACACACGTCCTGGTCCAATATCCTCTTCTTCGAGCCATCGTTTATTTTCAGGTTCATTGTGTAGAAAGATCTTAGGTGTTGCTTCATAAGCGTCAATCACCATCGCAGGCGGCTTGTAGCGAACGTTTGCACTGATGGAGGAGATGATGGACACAAGATCGCCAACTTTGAAACTCATAGCACTAATATCTATAGGCGACACTGAGTATAAAAGTTATCAGATGAGATATAGTTATAGGGTATAGAGTGGAGATAAAATGAAGATTACACGCAATCATTTACGTCATTTCATCCAGGAGGAGCTGATCAACCTTTCACCTCGCGCACTGAGTGAAGACTGGGCTGGGGAAGGACGACAAATTCAAGATGAAATGTGGTATAATGAGCAGCTGACGGAGCTAAAGCGACTTCTCAAGATCAATCTCAATGCAGACGAAACTGAGCAGCTTGAAGAGCTGTACGGGAAGATAGGACTGGAATGGGGCATGGGCTATGATGCAGAACCACTTACTATAGAGAGGATCGGAATGGAGATCTTGGCCGCAGAGGCCGCAGCTGCCAAGCTCGAAAAAGAGACCCCGGTTGATTGTGATGAAGCTGATTGGGGTGATCCCCGCTGTCCTCGGATGCCTGAACTACCGCAAGACCCACCTGAGCCTGAACCCGAAGGCTTCCCGCCGCTACCTGAGGGGTCGAAGATCACACGTAGACAATTAAGACAGATTATTAATGAAGAGCTAAGCAGGCTGAATGAGGAAGCTACTAATGTTAGAAGCTATCTAGTCAAACGAGGCGATACACTCAGCGGTGTTACACAGCGTTTCTCTCCCCCTGAGGTGACTATCGAGATGAATGCTGCACTCAATAATCTTTCTCACCCTTATACCATCGTGGCAGGTAAGAATATTCTTCTCTACACTACACCTGAATACGAGGGCGAGGCTAATCCTCCGCTTGTAGATCACCCTTCCACCTGGTAAATCCTTCCCGTGTAATCTGCCCCGCTGGGTGGTATAATGTAAGCATGGAAAACAAGGCTTCTGTCAGAAGAGGTGACGTCGTGATGGATGGGGACTATTCTGGCTTAGCTCTGGAAACAGATATTAACATGTGGGGAGAAGAAGTTGTGCCGACTGGAGTGAGAGTGTTGTGGGCAGACGGAGACATTTCCGTGGTATACGAGGATGAGATCGAGGTGGTTAAATGAGACACGTGTGGATTGAAAAAGAGTGGAAGAATATTCGGCTTGATGAGGTAAAAAATGCTCTCTTGACTAGAGCAGAATCCTCTCCCAGGCTTGGAGATCTAAGTGTCCGAGAGCTTTGCTGTCTAGCAAGGTCGCCGTGGTCTCCTGTTGGGATCTATGTCTTTACACAAGATGACCGTGTTCTGTATACTGGAAAAACTCATGGTCGCTCCTTTCATGAGAGGATGCTTAGTCATCTGGACCATCGAGAGCCTATTGTGGGCTCTCCACACCTCGCTCAGCTTGCTCAATCTCTTTTGAAAAAGGGTGGAGCTGAATCTTCTGACGAGGCGGTAGAAAAAATACTGGAGATGAAAATCACATGGCTTCCGATTGTGCCTGGCGATCTTGAAAAACGAGAGCATCAACTGCTTATTGCTCATACAGAAAGGCGGCTTCTTTGGTCACAATGCCTAGACCCTTTTTACAATTCCCCTCGGGTAAAGCGCAATGATTCTTTTACGCTTAGAGGGATCCGATATTATCTAATGCCTGAATCCTTGTTAGGCGCGCCGCTGCCTTGCATGTAAACTTAATACAGCTGTGATACAATATAACCATGCCAGAGTGGTGGAATCGGTATACACATCAGACTTAAAATCTGACGCCCTGAGGCTTACGGGTTCGAGTCCCGTCTCTGGTACCATTAACAATCAAGGAGAAAACAATGAGCACACACTGCGCACTTGGTGTCAAACACCCAGACGGAAAGATCACAGGATGCTACGTTCACTACGATGGCGGTACAATGGAGCCTCGTATCAAAGACTTCATTAGTAAGAAGACTACGACAGGTCTCCTTACATTGATCGCTCAGGCGCAGGGGGTAGGAGGTATTCGTGGATTCCATTGTCCCAGATATCCCTCAGAAGATCCGGCGGATGCTGAGACAGACCTTCTCGATGACTACACAGTACCTTATGTGATTGATGAGACAAACTTCTTCGATGACCACATGGGAACATTCGCCTGGTATCTTGTTGACTACAATACGGGAGAGATTGAGCGGACGGATAAGTGGTGAGATGAAGGTCTCTGAGCTTAATAAAGGGATGCTACTTGAGTCAACTCCAGGCGCGTACTTTCATTTGAACACCACATTTCTTAGTCACGGTGGAGAAAGGATTCTTACTGTGAGATGGGGAAAAAGAGGCTTCGGGAGAGGCAGAGAACCCATTCTGACGATCATGTATCTCGGAACGAGAGAAGATCTGAAGGAGAAGCAGAACTACTGGGGTAAACAATACGCATTGGTTGAAGGGGATATTACACTAATAGACAGAGCTAGTTGGCTCTATATTCAGCCAGCGTGTAAATAAGAGGCTCCTGTGGTACAATATAAGGGCAAGGAGGCAGGATGAACAAGCTTCGTAAGTTTTACTGTAGGTTCTGTGGGACAGAATCACACACATCAACATGGGCACAGGGAAGGTGCCCTCGCTGTGGGACACAGCATTCTCCAAAGGAGTGGTAAGATGGAGACACTGTATAACATCGAAGGTTCAAAGCTTACAGCTCTAGAGCTATGTCTTCTCGCCCATGTTGTGGGAGACGAAGGCGGGGTTTGGGAGCCGGCCGCAGATGAAGCGGATGGTGTTCGTGAACAGCTTGATCACCTTGTCCTTGAAGGCTTCCTTGAGAGGGACTGTGATCATGCAGGCTGGTTGAATGTCTGGCGCATTCCTGAGAAAGGCTGGGACATTCTTGGGCCGCATGTGGAAAGCATTAACTTTATCATTGATGGCATTGGAGAGGCATGATGAAAAAAGGTGATCTAGTACGACTCAACCCGGATGATGAGACAATCAGTCGTCATCTTCAAACAACACGAGGATGGTATCGAGCGAGTCGCCCGATCACGTCGCAAGAGAGAGAAGAGTGGTACGAGCAGAAGCGTAAGAATATCGCGGAGGCTCGTGCTGCTGGTGAAGATACGTTCTCACTTGCCTTTGATGACGCTGGTGAGTCACGTCTTCCTCCTACTAGTGTAGGTGTCGAACTTCCGCTAGATGGCATCTTCATTGTGGAAAGGGCTCGGTGCAGGGTCCAGCTGACGTGGGGTAATCCAACGCCTGGTATGACAAAGGTTCTTGACACATCGACGGGTAAGCATGCTTACGTCAAGCGTGACATGCTTGAGGTTGTGAAGTGAAGGTGGGAGACCTTGTGAAGCTTTGGTCGGGTGAGTATGGTACAATCGTACGCGATCCCTATCCGTTTCGTTTTACCAATACACAGGCTGATCGTGATTTGATTGAAAGTGGCATGGGTCATTTAGCTGGATCATATGGATCAGCGATTGACATCATGCATCATAAGACTGGCAGTAGGCAACGACATAGTCTAGCCAGCAATAGCTTTGAGGCGATAAATGATTAGACCTATTACAGAGAAACCATCTGGGCCCACCCCGATTGAGATTGATCTCAATGGCCCACAAGGAAATGCTTATTGTCTGTTAGCTCTTGCAGGTGATTTATGTCGGCAGCTCAGGTATGACGAGCTTAGGACCGAACGCATTCTTAGAGAAATGAGACTTACAGATTACGAAGGGCTTCTCTACACATTTGATAGAGAGTTTGGTTTGCTCGTCACTTTGTGGAGGTGATCAGTGAAGCCAGTTGAAGTGACATGGAATCCAGCACTCACGACCGGTCAAGACGGTAAGCGGTACGCCATAAGTGGCAGCGTGTGGGTCGAGGTTCCCCCTGGAACCACCCGGGAAGAGCTGCCTATGTATATGGTTGTTAGGCAGCCCAAGAACATCCAGCAGCAAGCAGATGAGTCATGGCAGGTGTCCGGCTCAACAGGTTCAAAGTATACCGTTCGTCTACGAAGTGGACAGTGGTCATGTAGCTGCGCTGGCTTTGGTTGGCGCCGCAAGTGTAAGCACGTCGAGGAGAAACAAGCAGCGTGAAAGTCGGTGATCTGGTAAAGCATGTGTTCTCTCACAGGCGTGAGAATATGATCGGCATCATTCTTGGTAAGTGGAAGGATCCCATGGCTATGAATAATGATGTGTTCAATGTCCTATGGCATGACGGATCGATTGGAAACAACGTTTGGGACTACGACCTGGTGGCTATCAATGCAAGTCGGTGATCTAGTGAGGCTACAGTTTCAAGGAAATGGTCAGCCCGGCATCGGTGTGATCTACGAGATCGACACATCCTCAGGGTATGCAGGACATGACGGAGAAAGCGTATTCAAATGTTTGTGGGATGTACCGATGTGGAATTGCATTGGATGGCGCGAACGTGAGCTGGTGGTAGTCAATGAAAGATAGCGGTGCTCCAGAAGTGGGCGATCTTGTGGTTGCGCTCTACGATGAAGAACGTGATATCACATGCACAGGTTTGGTGGTGGCGTGTCGAGGCAGAGAGTGTAGAATCTTGTGGGGCTCTGAATCTCACCCACTTGGGTGGTGGATACGAAGTGCACTAAGGGTTATTCATGAAACCCGGTGACCTGGTTCGTTTTGTCATGCCGGCTGGATATCGCGGGTCAGCTCGAAGAGGTATTCTCGTTAAGCGGACATACCTCACGTATGATCAGAAGTACTGTCGATGGGATGTCCTTTACAAAGGAAGGGTGGAGAATGTGAGGCAATCAGGTCTTCGGCACGTGTAATCGGCCCTAGTGTGTGGTACAATAGCATCATAAGGAGGCAACATGCTACAGTTTCAACCAGGTGATAATGTGCAGTGGACATATCCATCTGACGAGGGGATAGACGAAGCCACAGGTATCATCTTGAATGAACCGAAAACGGTGAGAGGAACGATCATTAGTATTGACCCATGGACTCACGTTCCAAACCGCACGGAGAAGACAATCAGGATCCGACACGGGGGTCGAGATCTGTACATCTGTGACCAGGATGCTGACTGGTTCAACCTACAGGTGATTCATGACTGACGGCCAGCTAAACGAGCTTATCTCGCATCTTCTTGACACGACGAAGGAAGAGCGTTTGTCGAGCCATGGCGGCTGGGCCAGATCTTTCGATAGCGCGATGGCGCAATGGGAGGATAGACACCCGGGAACTCGACCACCTGCTTTTGTAAAAGCTCCTCCCGCCCCGTCCTGCTTTCGTGGATCGGTGCCACCAATCTATGAAGGAGACCTGGAGTGAAAGTCGGTGATCTGTATGAGGTCAGGCACAAGTGGCTTTTACCTCACGATAACCGTGAGTTCTGGTCTAGCTGTGGGCCCATTCTTTATCTAGGTGAAGACGTGATTGATCGAAGTGACGGTAAGTCTATCGTCAATCACGCTGTACTTGCGGGTGGAGAACATCGCCTTCTTGACGCAACATTCTTAAGATTGCTAGAACCTGTTGATGAAGGTGATCCGTGAAACCAGGTGACTTGGTAAGAAACAAGAACTCTGAATCTGGAATGCTCGGGCTTTTCTTAGAGTGGCGGACATTTGATGAGAAGTCAAATCCATACACATGCCCCATAGTCTGGTGGCAGGATGGAAGGAGAAGCTCGATCCAATATAGCTTATTGGAGGTGATCAATGAAGCTAGGTGACTTAGTGAAAATAAGGTATAGCAGAGGCCAGGGAAAAATGGGCCTCATCGTGACAGAACCCCGCTGGGGTGTAAACGCATCGAAGCCCAATGGGAGGACAAACAAAAAGTTGTGTGAAGTTCTATTCAGCATGAGCGGACAAGTCGCAACACGTGGGTGCGATGATCTCGAGGTGATTGATGAGAGTGGGTGATCTAGTGAAGTTCAAGCGTGGACACTGGGGACCAGGTGACGACACCCTCTTTCTCGTCATGAAGCA
>Ga0256380_1000039_pt1 | contig 15391 bp, 19 predicted proteins | sample LS1230viralmetaG_FD_189071 | JGI IMG/M metagenome (GOLD analysis project Ga0256380, IMG submission 189071) | Seawater viral communities from deep brine pools at the bottom of the Mediterranean Sea - LS1 2300m | ecosystem: Environmental > Aquatic > Marine > Bathypelagic | place: Mediterranean Sea... | reverse complement strand
CTGGTTTAAAAGCATAATGATCTTCTATACCTACATAAGGATCCGTTCCTTGAGGAGTACTCATAATTCCACCTTGAGAAGGATGAAAATTATAATTGTTTGCTGACAACTGATTAGTAAGTGCTTGTTTGTTAGCTAGTGACTGTAAATGACTTCTTGAAAACTGTGTTGTTTCAGGATTAATTTGTAAATCTCTATTAATTGCATCTTGAAAAGGATCTGAATAACCTTGTCCTAATAAATCTGCATAAGCTTTTTTACCATAACCTAATCCTTTAGATTTTCTATCTGATAAATAATCCATTCGTTTTGTATTTCTTCTATTGGTTCTAGCCTGTTCATATTCGTCTTGAGTATTGTATCTTCCATATTGTTCATTCCATCCTCTTAATTTTCCTGGATTGATATGAGATAACATAGACATTGCCTTACCAGGTATTCCTCCAAACATACTCATCGCTCCTCTAAATAAATTTCCTATACCGAAAGGACTTCCTCTTGTAGCTCTGTAAGCTTTAGGGGCAAATTGTTTAGCTGCTCGTAAATTCTGTTTACTTATTCCAGGTCTATGTCTAGGTCCAAACCAACCTGGGTTAACTGTTTGACCAGCTCCTGAAGCAATAGCTCCGGATCTAATGTCTTGCACTTCTTGTGGAGACATTCCAGACGCTCTATAATCAGCTCTAGCTCTTTCGTTTTTTGCTCCACTTTCCGCAGCACTCATTGCTGCACCAGTTCTATAATTTCCAGCAGCATCAAAGTCATCATAGTTAGGAATTCCTATTGGCCCTTCATGAGGTGTGTCTGGTTTTAAAGATTGTAAGATACCAGCTTCATCATCTGTTATATAAGCTAAATTAACCGGTGTTGAATGAGATCTTGCTTGAAAAGATGTAGGAACATTTACACTGTTGCCTTTTTTATAATTTTCAAAATCATGTATTAAGTTTCCATCGGAAGCCATGTCCATAATACCACCGCCTCGTGCGCCATAACGATTGGTCCAATCACGAGCAATCTCTGGCTCGTTGGCCCATAGGTATCGTCTTTGTTTCTCTGATTGAAATGGCATTATCTTCTTCCGTCTGGTTGTACGTCCACTCTAAAGGTACCTAGTTTCCAGTCCTGAGAGGTGCTGGTATTAGCAATCTTTAAAGAAACGGCACGTGCTCTGGCACGAGTATCTACTTTAGTCGTACTTGAGGTAATTGTAAAGGGTCCTAGTGAAGATCCCGCCTGGGCGCTATTAGGATAGTCTCTTAAATTTAATGTAATTTGGGTATCTCCGGTTTGAGAAATAAAGTCAGGAATGAATCTTCTAATTTTCATTAGGAATTCTCCATCTCCTTGAAAGGTTGCTCCACCTTCTTTAGTGACCGTTATATCATAATCACCTGATTCTATATTAGAAGCAATAGCAGTAGTCGTACTTCCAACCACTTGATCGGTTCCGGTTTCGTGTTGAAAATATGTAGTAACACCATCGGTATTTCCTACAACATCATAAGAAGTATTAGTATCCGGATCATATGAAGTACCATAAGGTTTGTTAAAGACAGAAGAATCCATCCAACTGGTTCTGGAAAATAAAGCACTCTCATTAGTGGTCCATATTACTCTTTCTGAACTGGAATCTAAATAATTATAAATAACGGCTCGATCCACATTGTTAGAATTGGAAGTACAATAGAACCATATTATTTCTCCAAACAAATTATTAATACCCGCCGAAATTAATTGATTGGAAGTTTCATTAAGATTATCAAATACATAATCTTCAACTAAACATTTCATTGATTCTAGTTTACCAGAATATTTAAAGAATCCATTATTAGACATCCAGTAGGCAGCACCATCTACTTCAACGGCTGCATTAATTCCTATTAATCCACAGTTAGTTCCTACTTGTTCAAAGGCAAATACAAAAGGAACACCCACAAAACGCATGGTAAATAATGAGGTATCCGTCCATACATAGACAGCATTTCTTCCAAGTTTAGCTCCCATGATCCGTGATCCGTCGGCCAGTCTTTGCGTACCTGCTGTATTGGTTGCTGTCGGAGCATAAGTGTTAATATCTTCCCGATTGGACCATCTGACATACATATCATCTTGTGTCGTGCTGTCTCCGATTGTGGTTTCAGTTCCAAAAAATACTAAGTGTCTGTCCGGTGTAGATACCAGCATATGCCTTGATGCTGTGGGTGCCCCCGTTATAATAGTTGCTCGTGTTGCTGTTGCATTGGTTAAATTTGAATTCCATTCGAAACAGGGACCATTAACAATAAGAGCAATTACATTTTGACCAAAACTGTCAATGACCCATAAACCAGGATCAGCAACTTTATCCGTGTTGGATGCTGCACTGCCCCAAGTGGTATAGTCTGAAGTATTTGTAACGGTTGCTCCACTCGAATGAGCCGCTCGTGTAGTGCCTTGTACAGCTCTAGTAATTCCTGTTAAATCGCTTCCTGAAACTCCTGTGTAAGATATTTCTTCTGTGCCTACTTGAATATAATTAGTCCCTGAAGTTGGAAAGCCAATTACAGAAGTTAAAGTAATGCTAGTTCCTGAACCACCTGTTCCATAAATATTATCTCCTAAAGCTCCATTTAAAGTTGTAGTTTGAGCTCCAGAAATAGTTCCACCAAATTGAGATATACCCCAACCATACGCTCCCAGCTGTTCAGCAGGACCAACGGGATAATACCATTTAACAGAGAGATCTCCATCCGTAGCGGTTGCACTAGCGTTGGAGCCCATAGTAATAGTAACTGAGGTAGAGTTTACTACTTCAGTTATCATAAATGTTTTGTCATCAAAATCAGAAGCTGAATAACCTGAACCTGTTGGAGGAGTTACATTTTCAAGTAATAAAATATCTCCTGCTGTCATTCCTATGGTAGAAGATAAAGTAATAGTAAGAATAGCAGAGCCATTATCAGAAGCTAAGGCATTTGTTAATGCTCCAAAGTCAGTTTTAATTGGGTGGATGTCATAAAAAGCTCCTCCTGTATATGCATATAAAATTCTATTTGTTCCCACAATAGAGAAATTAATTGAATTTTGACTAATTACATGGTGTTGAGCTCTAGCCACTCCTGTTAGTGTATTGTCTCCTAATTGAGACCATCCTCCTATTTTTTCAGGAGTACCATATCTAAAACGAACATTTTCTCCCCCGGTCCATTGTCCTTCAGCACCTGTGGGAGTAACCTGTTTATTGAATCCTGGTAAAAACTCTATTTTTTGTAACATATTAATCCCTAGTTTATTAGGGTTTATACTAGATTGAAAGACTTTTCAACAGGGTATCAGTACTCTACCCATCCAGTAAGTATGTATTTTTCATCAGATAATGGTGGGTTACCTCTATGTGTGTATTCAAAGCTAGCTGGAAATATAGCTAGTCTACCTCTCTTCGCTTTGATTCTTTTGCTTAAATATAAAAATTCTGTCTCTCCCCCTTCTTTAACATCGTTTAAATAAAGGGTAAATGCAAATAATCTTTTAAACCATAACTTACTGCCATCTTCAGAATGCCAGCTATGATAACCCTGACCTGGCAATGTTTTCTGTATTTTTAAATATTTAATTGTGTGATAGTCATAATTTTTTAGTACACTAAAATCTTTTACATAATCTTTATGCGGACCTTTAAAATAAGAATGTATAAAATTATTTGATAACTGAGTTCCTCTAGGAATTTCATGAGATCCATGTTCATAAATCGCTTCATGCAAAGCCACTTGTTCGTCCTCTACGACGCTTTCTTTATCCTGAGTACTATAGTTTTTTCTTTGAGCTGTATAACCTCCCTTTAGTAGGTTTTTATACACTTGAATAAACATCTCACAATCTTTTTCAGACATCCAGTTATCATAAATTTTAATTGTTTTATCTAAAGGTTTCATTATGATCTACACCCTAAATTAAAACTCATTGAAATCCTATCTTTTTTTGATTTGTTAGAATCTACATTTAAAAAAGTAGAAAAAACAGGTACAGAAAATATATTGTTTATTGTCATTTTTTCTTTATTTTTAATTTAGCTACGTTCCCACCATCATATATGTACGTTCGTAAAAAATCGAAATACTTAGGCCAATCTTTTATAATTTTTTCTTTTGTTTTAATCATATTAAAAATTTGTTTCTTACCAAGTTTTATTCCATCGTTTCTAAATGTGTTGTCTTTACAAGCAAGAGCATGTTTAAGACTCATTTCATCTGTAGGAAACCAATGCATACCATGAGCTATGCAATCTAATCCAGCATAAGCAGGATCATACCAATATCTTTCAAATCTTTTCCAGACAGCTTCCCTAAAACCACTTACTCCGCTTGGTTTTAAATCTATTAAATCTGTACAATACTCTCTATCTTTTACATCTCTCCAGTATTTAGTGTCATCTCTTTGAGTCATTGCATAATGCATAGCTACAAACTCTGCAAAATTTCTAAACATTAATTTACATTTCCAGTTAAATGCATCTTTATCAAATTTAGATGGAGAAGGTCTTTGAAGTATTCTAACCAATTGCATTAAAAACTCATGCACAGTAAATAAACCATTACTTTCTAAAGGTTCAATAAAACCAGCAGCCAGACCAATTGCACAAACATTTTTAGAATATATTCTTTTGTGCACTCCAATTCTCATTTTAATAGTTCTTAGTTCTACGTCATCTATTGGATGATTACCTTTTTTAAGATACTCTTTAAAATCTACTTTAGCTTGTTCATCGGATATATATTTATCTGAATAAACATAACCCATACCCATTCGTGTCCATAATGGAATTTCCCAAATCCAACCATTATCGTACGCTACACAGTTAGTGTAAGGCACCATTTGTTTCTTTTGATTTATAAAGGGTACTCTCGCTGCAACTGCAGAATTGTTTGGTAGTATATCTTTGTAACTTTCAAAAGGTTCTTTTAAAGCTTTGTCTAATAATATAGATTTAAACCCAGTACAATCTATAAATAAATCTGCTGAAATAGTTTGATGTTTATTTATCATTATTTCTTTAATACCATTTTTATCTGTCATAGTATCAGTAACATCACCTACAATATATTTGACTCCTTTATTAAGGACCCAGTTAGATTTTAAATATTGTCCAAATTTTATTGCATCAAAATGATATGCAACATCTTGTTTAAAATTAAATATAGGTAATTTTTCTTGTGGGTTTTCACATAACTTACCGCTATTTACTAACAACATGTTTGTGTAAAACCATTCAGCATATGTATGAACAGGTTCTGTATTACCTTCCATTATTCTATAATCAATCCAGTTATTAGTATCATTTTGAGCTCCTCTTAGATCTGCTTCTCCAAAAGGATAATGAAAATGACCGTCGCCTTTTCTGTAAAAATCTTGAAAACGTATACTAAGTTTATAAGTAGCATCACATGCTCTCATAAATTCTTTATCCTCAATACCCATGTAACCTAACCAATTATTTATTTGACCCAGTGTACTTTCACCTACACCAACACTAGGAACATTCGGACTTTCAATTAATGTAATATCTTTATCAGGACATGCTTTAGCTAATGTAGCTGCTGTCATCCATCCTGCAGAACCTCCTCCAACAATAACTATTTTAAAACATCCAGCCGACATATGAATACCTCTCTCCTTTTTTTATAGTTTTAACTTCATGCGGATACATAAAATTAGATGGAAATAATATAATATCTCCTTTCTTTAATTGTATGTTTACACCATTAATATAGAATTCGCCACCTGTAAAGTTGTTATTTAGTAACCCTACAATACTTAAAATAGGTATGCCTTTATTCTCCCCATCAAATATAGAATGTATGTGATCAAAGTGTGTTCTCATGTTTTTGCCTTTACTATATCTATTTAATCTTAGTTCCGACATTTTAGAAAAAATTCTTGTTTTAGCAATTTTACTTGTATAATCTTTTAAAGCTTTTTGAATAGCAGGTAATAATATATCATTAAAATTTATATCTGTTTCAGCTACGTTGCAGTCTGTGCTCTCTCCTTTAGCGGTATTTAATTCTACATTATACCATGAATGAGGAGCCCATTGTTTTGTGTCATAAAGTTTTATACATTTATCACATTCTTCAGGTGTTAAATAACTACCCATTAATATGTAATCTTTAATTTTTGTTTTTTGGCTCATCTAAAATTAATTCTGTTAATCTAATATCTTCACCTACTGTGCCACTAAACCAAGTGTTGAAAGATATAGATATTCTACAATTTTCAGATTGATTAGGTGACACTCTATGCATAGTAGAAGAAGGAAATATTAATAATACCCCATTCTTAGTTTCTATTGCAATGTCTGGACTATTTAATTGATTAAGTTTTTTGTATCGTAAATTTAACCATGGTAAAATTAAATGTTCTTTTTCTTTTTCAAAAATTATTGGTGAAGTATTTTCAACATACATTACCCCAGACAAACAAGAATTTGTGTGACGGTGTGAGTGATGTGAAGTAGTTTTTTCATTAAAATTAACCCATGATTGTGTAATATGTATAGGTGAATCATTAGAAACCTCCATCATACCATGCCAATAAGCATCTAAATTATCTTGTACAAATTTTTTTATTCCCTGGAGTTCTTTATGTTTAAATATATACCTATCAAGAGAAGTATGATTTTTACCTTTGTTTTCAGCTATTTTTTTATAAAATGATTTTAAACAACGTATTTCTTTTTTAGAAAATTTGTATGGTTCCGTTTGCCATACAGGAATTCCAAATATTGAATTAACAGCTACGTTTTTATGTTTCATAATTAAAATTTATATTCCATCTATATGCGGTATTTGTTTGACTTACAGACCTGTGTTCTTGATTACCGTCAAATATACACGCGGTATTTTCTTTAGACTTAAAAGTAGGTATTTTTTTATCCTTAAATTCTGTGCAACCATTGTTATCGTTAAGTGAAAGAAGTAATGTTTTATAGTTTGAATTTGAAAATAGATCAGTGTGATAACTGCTTTTAATAACTTTAGATTGATTGGGTAAACAATTTATTTTTATTCTTAATATTCTAAAAAAATCTGGTTCTATAGATTTTACTTTATTAATAATGGGTCTTCCAATTGTTTCAAACAAAGCACTATTTACTTGTTGCTTGTCATTAATTAAAACATGGGTAAACAGAACTTGACCATCGCCTTCTTTCGCTGCACCCGATTGTGTGTACCAAGGCATATCGCTAGATGTAATGGTTTGTTTTATATTATCAAATGTTTCTTTATCTAAAAAATTATTTATTAACATGTGGACACTCCTTTAAATTTTTAAACCTATTAGTAAATTTTTGTTCAATAAGTAAACGTGTTGTGTATTCATGGTCTTTTAATTCTTTTGTCTCTTCAACAATTTCACCAACATAGTCATCTGGAATAGGTATGTATTGTGCAAGAGGTGTTCCTTTTACTATTACGTTCTTTTTTTCTTTATTGTTAAAAAAACTTTTTCTAAGAATTATTTGATGATTTGTTTGTGGCCACAGAGAAGCAGGTAGCACTCCACTCAACACTTGCCAATCAGGATTAAATTCATAGCTCATTGGTAACTGAAGTAAAGACCAACCTTTAGATATTTTAACTAACCATGGGGACACTGGTTTGAGTACACAGACAATTGAAGATTGTTCGTGTTTAGGAACTAAATCTTTATATTGATAGTCATCATGAAAATTAAATTGAAAATTTACACTAGGGGTACGCCAACTTACCATACCATCATCATTTAGCCAAAGCTCCACATCACACCATAAAGGCATTACCCAACCTGCAGAAAAATATTTTAAAAAAGAGGGACATAGTTTTACATTTGAGTGAGATTTGCTGGTATCTTTTTTAACCTGTTTAAACCATTGTGGAATATATTTATAAGCTTTCACTGGAGGACTAATTTTTTCTAAATGTTTTATATTAGACCACCACGTAACTTTAGGTTTTTTATTTTTAAAAAAATCAAACATGTGGTTTTTCAAATACAGGGTTAAAGTTTCCTCCAAAAGTCATGTTAATTGAATATCTAAAAGTAGGAGCATGCATAGTTGATGGACGTATTAAATGGGGAATTGTAGCATCAAATATAACAACTCGATTAGGGAGAGATTGAACATGTTGTCTAACACTTTTTCTATCATCATTTAAAAATAATGTATCAGCACCCCATTCTAAATCCCATTTCATATTTGCATAATATAAAAAACTCCATACATCTTTATTTCCTGAATCATCGTGAGGATGGTAAAGACCATAAGCAGTAATAGCATTTACTAAAGTTCTAGTTACTGTTTGGTAACTGAGGTCAAATTTATTTTTAATTTTTTTAGGCAACGCATCTAGTAAACCTAGTTTTTTTAAATCTTCTCTTGAAAAAACAGAACCAAAATTTTTTCTTTGTTCATAGTCTTTGCAAGAACTATCGTTTGTTCCTATCCTAAAATAAGAATTGTTTACAAACTCATAAAATTTTTGAGTGTAGTGTGAATTAAATACATCGTCATATACGTATATTTTATTTTTTTCTGCCGTCATACTTTTATCCTTAAGTTACCTGATACTGTTATTCTATAATTGTCAGAAGTATAAAATGGATATACTTGATGTTTTAATTGGGCAGGAAATATAACTATTTTTCCTTCGAAACTTTTATCTACTTCTAATGTTTTAAGACTAATATTTCCTAACATATCAGTTATTAAAAATTCTGTTCTAGATGTGCTAAAACATTTATTAATTACTTTAGGAAAATAATCATCTTCTTTTTTTAAATCGTAAGGAATTTGTACAAATATAATAAAAGAAAATATTCCCGCATGATCATGCACAGGGTTAAATTCATATTTTTTTTGATAATTAACCCACAGCGTATCTAATACAAGAGGTCTGTTTTCTGTTAGTACTTTTAAACTTTTAAGATATTTTTTTAAAGGTGAGTTTTCTATTAAAGAAAAAAGAGATTGATCAAAGTTTTTATCACGTTCCAGTATATAATATTCTTTTTTTAAATGACCAGCTAATTTATGATTAGTTTCTTCTTTATCGTTATATGCTTTTTTACAAGCTTTTTTTAACCATTTAAAATCATTGGGTTTTAATGTACTATAAGCTAAGTCAATACTTGACATTACCGGTATACTACGTTCCCATCCACTAATATTATTTTTTGCTTTCATAAAAGTATGAAAGCAGTTTACCATATATGAAATAGATTGTCTAGAAGAAATTAAGCTGTTACGTCGTCTGTGCTGTTAAGTGAATAACCACGATTTAGAAATCCTTCTAATGCGCCTAATTGAATTTTTTCAGTCCCACCATCTGGTTTGTTAACAGTGATTTCTTGATCAAAATCATCGAAGTGGTGACCTGTTGCTTTTAAATCTAAATATTCTTTTAACATCATGGTTAAAATACTATTCCTATTACTCCGGATCCACCATTATTTCCAGATCCTCCGCCAGATCCACTGTTTACTGCTGCAGCGTTACCTCTGTTTGTATTTCCGTTTGATACTCCGTTTCCAGCTCCGGATCCTCCACCAGATCCGCCCGATCCGCCTGTGTGTGTTCCACCGCCGCCACCACCGCAGAATGTTCCACTGTTAGTTGCAGATCCATAAGTTGCAGAAACACTTCTTCCAGCGCCACCGCCACCGGCTGAGTTTCCACCTAATCCAGCTTGACCAGCTCCTCCGGCTCCTCCGCCACCACCCGATGGGTGAGACGGTCCTGAATAAGGTGCTGAACCTCCGCCGTTTCCATAACCATATGTTTTAGAATCCGCGCATATTAGTGGTGAATTAGTTTGTAAGCCCGCACCGCCTGGTCCGCTACTGTGATCTCTTCCTCCTCCAGATCCTCCGTCTGATCCTGGTACTGTTGATCCGATACCACCGCCAATCGCTCCAAGAACGGTTGCTGTAGTTACAAGATCTCCACTGTTAGTTCCCCAGTTAGAATTTTGTCCGCCTTTTGTAGTTGTATTACCTGATGCAGCTACAACTCCTAAAGGATTGTTAACTGGTGAAGTATAATCTCCTCCTGCTCCAATATAATAATTATAAGTTTGTGGTGTTACTGCGTAAGCTGGGTGATCAACCATTCCGCCGGCTCCGCCGCCGCCTGAGTGGCCGCTCCCACTACCCGATCCGCCACCACCGACAACAAGTAATTTAATGTTACCTGAGTGTGAGATTGCGTATGTACCAGATCCTGCTACTGTTTTATATTCTTGAACTGGTGCTAAAACTTGTATTGAAAAATCTCTATCAGAAGTTTGTGCTCCTGCTGTTGCTCTTACTCTAAATGTAGTTGTTGTATCTCCTCCAACTGCTGCTGCAGTTCCAGTAATAGCTGCGTTTGTAGTATCAAAAGATAAACCTGGTGACACTGCTGGTCCTGGTGCAACTAATGAATAAGTTACTGTAACCCCTTCTGGGTCTGTTGCTGTAGCTGGAGCTAAAGTATAATTAGGTGCTGCTCTACCTGAGTCTACAATAGTTCCAAGTGTTCCTGCGGCTGTTGCAAAAATTGGATTATCGTCCACTGAAAATAAGTTATCACCTTGTCCTGTTACAGGATTTTCTACTTTAACATCCCACGGGTCTTCGTTTACTCCACCAAGACCTGTTGGTATTGTAACTGTTAATTGAGTTGAGCTATCAAAAGTAACTGTTGGAACAGTTACCTGAGTTCCACTAGCACCAATTAAAGTTACTGTAGACTGCGCTGTGAATCCAGTACCTGCAATTACAACCGATGCTAAAGGTAAGTTACCTTCTGTTGTAGAACTAGGTGTAATAGAGGATATAGTAGGTGAACCTACTATGTCTTGTATTTGAGATCCACTAAAATTATATTTTATATTTTTATATGCTGTCATATTATTTCTCCGTTAATAACCATCCTTTAGTAGAGTCAACGTAAACCAAACCAAAAGCGGCCCCTTCTGTTGCTACCACTAAATCTGAAGCGGCTCCTTGTATATTATGTCCATTTCGTCCGACAGTCAAGTTTGCAGTATCAAACGTGTCAGTGTAGTCTATGAATCTTACTTCATCTCCTATTGTTGCAGAGGTTGGTAAAGTCACTGCAAATGCTCCACCTGATGTATTACAAAAGTAACCCTGACCTGCTACCGCATTAGCTGGGTCAGCAGTAATAACTGCTTGCCATGAAGTTCCACCTGATCCTAATTCAACGTTAGTAACGTCTTGACCATTGATGTAAATTAGTTTTGTATCTTTTGCTGTTGCAGCAAAAGTTGTTCCTGAACCTGAGTCAGAAGCACCTTTTACTTGTACAGTGAATGCACCTGATGTTGTATTTTTGATTAGATAAAATTTTTCTGTTCCGTTTGGAATAGTTACAATTCTGTTTCCAGTAATAGTTCCTGTTAATTCTATAATCGCATTTCTAGCTGCGTTTGTTAAACTATCTGTAGTAGAAGTTGAATCACCGTCTGTGATTAAAAGAGCTGATGTTCCAGCACCGCCTGCGATAGATTGTGAATGATATCCAGAAGCTGCTTGTTGAATAATGTTTAAATTTGTGTTGGTTTTTGTTCCCCATGTACCGGCGTTTTCACCAGTGGCCATAAGTTCAATACCTAAATAATTATACGTAGATGCCATATTTTTCTCCTAAGCTACATCACTGTAGCTTGTATTTGATCCAGTTGCAATATTACTATAAGATATATTAGATCCTGTGTCAATATTTGCATATGCAATTATTCCGCCCCCACTGGCCGTTGTCATATCAGCTACACTAGCGGTTGCTGACACCCCTGTCAAGCCCATAGTCATTTCTATAGGACTAATTGATCCTACACTTCCAGTTGTTGAAACTCCTGTTAAACCAACAGCCATTTCTGTAGGACTAATTGATCCTACACTTGCTGTAGTAGATACTCCAGTAATATTAATTAATTCAACACTACTAGTGGTAAGAGATCCTACACTTCCAGTTGTTGAAACTCCTGATATCTCATACGTCATTGTATGATCTAACGATCCTACTGACGCAGTAATAGCTAAACTACCTAATCCTTGACTATGATCAGCTCCATTATTAACATTTAAAGTTCCTAGACCAGAACCAATGGCGTCTAGACCACTAATTCCAAATATCATATCAAAAGTTAAAGTAGGAGAGCCTACTGAAGAAGTAGTAGAGACACCAGTAGGAACAATTATACTTTCAGGTTTAAAAGTAAATTCTCCGCCCCATTGTCCATTACCAAATGAATTTACTCCCCATCCATCTGGACCAAGATGTGAAGTTATAGATAAACCACTTAACGTGACATCGATTGCATCTTCGCCCCATTGGTTTGATCCCCACGTATCTCTGCCCCAACCTTCTTCAGATTGTGCATACGCTAAATCTCCTAAAGAAGCTGTTATAGCGGTTGGTGCTGTTAATAATTGAGTGACTGTATTAGATTGCCAAGAGTTATAACCCCAGGCTACTGAAGGATTATCACCACCCCAAATTGATGCCATAAGGACTTCCTCCTTATGCTAGTCTCAATATTGCTGAACTAGAATCGTTAGTTGGAAACTGAATAGTAAACGTTCCAGAAGAAACAGTTTTATCTCCACCAAATGCAATTATACAAACAGCATCTGTAGTGGATGATCCACCATCTGTTGTTGTATTATAAATCATACATCCATTCGCTGTAAAAGAAGCTGAACTCCATGATACATCTGAAAAATCTGTAAATGCAGTTGTTGAAGTTAATCCTACTCCTGTGTTTGTTAGAGCGATTCCACCAGCAGAATAAGCGCTTCCTGATGTATTTGTAATTTCATTAGATGTAGAATAATCTGTGGTTGCTGCACCTAGAGATGCTGAACTTGTAAACATTGCAAGTTTAAAACTACCTCCACCTGAAGATTCAAAACTATGTTTTCCTTGTAATAGTTCTTGTTTAAAACTTGAACAAACTGCTGATGTTATTGCCATAATTATCTCCTAATTTAAGGATTCGGAGACTCAATTGGAATACGAATTGTACCATCCGTATAATCATCTCGTCTTCTTCTCCCAATTTGCTCTGCAGCAAATTTCTGAACTACATTATTATACTTTTGTTCATACATTGTCAACATGTCCATTGGACCTTTTAAAAATCCATAAGCTTCTATTAGACAGGCATATAATAAACCATTTGGAAAATTCTTACTTATATAGGTTCCGCTGGTATTTGTTACCAAACTAGTGGGCATAGCATTAAAATGAACCTGAAATTTATAAGTACTATCAGGAACAGGGGCAAACATATATTTTCCTGAAGTAGTATCAGTTGTCCCTGTTGCTCCTCCAAATTGAGCATAGTATTTAGGATTTCCAGTAGCAGTATTCGCAGCTACATATTCATTTAAAAATGTCTGGTCCTTTTTTTGTAACCAAGTATTAGCTCCAGTAATAACTGAAGTTGAGGTATAGACCTGTATTCCACGGGTAAATAAACATCCTGCCGGACAATTTATATATTGTTGTCCAGTAACTAAATTTCCTTCTTGTTGTTTTCTATCTGCATCAATTGGAAGATCTCTCAAAAGTCTATATTCAGCTTGTTCAATTATTTCATTCAAGATAGCAGCTGTTAAAACATTGCTATCTACTTCTGTCCAATTTCTAAGTGCTGTAATTAAGTTTGCGTAATTATATCCTGCCATTATGGTTCTATGGTTACCGGTCCAACGGACACTGGATAACCACCTCCTTCTATTCCACCTGTTGTAGCTGTATCAGTATTGACAACAAAATAAAACCAGTCTGTTGTAAAATCTGTATCTCTTGCACCTGCAACATATTTTCCTGTAGTGATAGCATAACCTGCCGCTAAAGCAATTTTAGCTCCTGTGATTCCATCAAAAGTAGGTGGATCTGTATAATCTCCTCCTGTAGTTGGCATTCCTCTAAATCTATAAGTACTTCCATTTGTTAAACCATGATTTGGTACATTAACATTTATATAAGATGAACCAGATGCATAAGTTGTAAAAGGATTAGGAGGCATTAACTGTGTAACAGCTGGTGCTGTACGTGCTGGTCTTACTCGTTGTAATCCTTGAGGATCAGCGATCACGGGTCTTGGACTTATTTGAGGTTGTTTAGGTTCAAACTCTGAATAATGAACCCAGGCTCCTGTCCATTCCTTAACCATTTCTAAATAAGGGAATTGCATTCCAGATCTATCTGAAATTGCTATTGCGTATTTACCTGATGCAAATCTAGCCATTATACACTCGGAAAGTAAGTTTTAGGGGTTATATAGCTGCTCGCAGCAGATCCATCTTCTGCTAAAGCTCTTGCTAATTCATCTTCATAATAAAGTTTCATTTGTTGAGAAAGTTGTGGATTATATTTTTGACTTAAATAAAAAGCTAATCCTGCAGACATACATGGAACAAAACGATAAGGAAGATCTGTTGCATCGGTATAAGTAGAATCAGCATCTTGAATTCTTTTAACAAAATATATATGAGCATAATTACCTGCTGCCGTAGAATCTGGTGTGGGATAAAAAGTTAATGTAGTTTTATCAATTAATCTTTGAACCCAAAATTGATTAGGAGTTCCTTTTGATAATTTATTAGCTAAAGCTGAATAAGTAGATCTACTAACTTTTGTCATTGATGAATCAGATTCAGTAGTCGTAGCGTAATTAGTTCTATAAGTACATTCTAATATATCAGCTAAACCATAAGTAGAAGTTGTGCTAGTTCCGCCAGCAGTAGTAGCACTTGTGCCATCACTTGCTGCTCTAAAAAAATTATAAGTGGCCTGACCTTCAACAAGATCTATATTAGTATCACCTACTTCCCAAAAATGAATTCCTCTATTTCCCCATTCTTGAAAAAGAATATTTAAAGATCTTCTCGCTGTTTTTAATTGATATCCTGATGTTCCTTGTAAACCTATTCGTTCATAAGCTTCTTCGATAACATCATCGACAGCAAAATTTTTATCAAAAACAACTGTTCCCGAAGTAGTATTTGCCATTGGCTACCTCCTATGCGCCAGTTATAGTAAGTGTAACACTTCCATCTGTTCCACTACTTTGAGTTAAAGTAGCGCAAACACCAGTTGCAAACAAAATACCAGAACCAGGAACAAAAACGTCTAAACCTTCTGTTTCCCATTTATAAGTAGCTTTTAAGTTGCCTGCTGCGACATCTGCAGCATCATCAACGTCATGCAAAAGTAAAACAGAACCTGCTTCTCCTCTACCTTGAATAGATGTAACTCTAGTTCTAGCTCCTCTTAATACTGTTGCACTAACTGTAGCCGTTTGTAAGGTTGTTTGATCACTTGTAAATGTTGTCATAATTTATTCTCCTAATTTGT
>Ga0256380_1000038_pt1 | contig 15694 bp, 22 predicted proteins | sample LS1230viralmetaG_FD_189071 | JGI IMG/M metagenome (GOLD analysis project Ga0256380, IMG submission 189071) | Seawater viral communities from deep brine pools at the bottom of the Mediterranean Sea - LS1 2300m | ecosystem: Environmental > Aquatic > Marine > Bathypelagic | place: Mediterranean Sea... | reverse complement strand
GGTCCCCCAGTTGTTCGCGACGAATAGCAACGCCACCAAAAGCAGGAGGTCCTTGGTCTTCACTTCGCGCTGTCCGGTTCGGGTGCTTTCTTGGTCGGGAACGATCCCGACACCGAGACTTGCCCGAGCGGGTCGAGTCCAACGGTGAAGGTGGTTCCGCACGAGCAAAGCGCCGCGGCGGTAATAACTAGTAGTAGTGTTTTCATAATTTGAGATGGATTCCGCGATTCGTGAGCCAGCGCAGGGCGATGTTAACCGCCCCGACTAGCACAACCGTGGCCTGCGGATTCTCGGCAACGAATGCTTTCCCGCCCGGGATAAGACCAACGATCAGTATAACGAGGGCATTGACCCAGACAGTTTTGGAAGTAATGGCGTGCTTGGTGTGCATTTATTTTTTGGGATTGAGGTCGAAGTGATATGGGATATGGTGTTGGTTGATCTTGGGGCCGACCAGCTCGGTGTAGGCCGGTTGCCACTTGTCGTTGTCGTCGAGCTTCTTGGACAGGTAGCCACCCTCCCATGAATCGCGGGCCTGCCCAGCGAATTCGCCCCAGCTCCGCGGGGTCTCAAACTCGTAGTAAATCCGCTTGCTCCATTCGGGATCGACCTGGGCGGCGTGGATCACGATGGTTCCTGAGATATAGCCCTGGTTGCCTCGCTTCACCAGGGTCCGGAGGTTCGCCTCGGAGTAGCACAGACTAAACACCCACGAGCCGTTGTTCATTTCGTATCCGATCCCGCCCTGTTCGGCCTTGCACGCCTCGACCGCCCCGTGAGTGAAGCTGTCGAACCGGAAGGAAGTGATGGTGTTACGCTCTTCAACTGGGCGCTGCCCGCCCCGATCCCCCGCACACCAGACCTGAACGTCACGCAAGGCAACCGAGTTGCTGCCCTTGCGAACCCAGATCCCGTATCCATTTTTCACTGGGCTCTTGACCCGCACCGTCTTAATTTCGCTCGAATGCGCCCCACCCCACATCAGCCCGGAACATTCCTCGTTACAGTGGAGGGCGAAGTCCCGGAAGTTCTGGCTAAAGTTCGAGTTCCAGTGCCCTCTCTTGTTCGCAGCAAGAACCTTGATAAGTGGCTGGTCGGTTTGCTCCCCGACGTAGCTAAGCCGCGTCCCCGAGTCGAAAATGGAGCTGCCACCCCCGATCAGGTTGGTGCGACCCGGCCAGGTGATCGGGCGCGATATTTCATAGATTCCATTTTGGAGTCTGACCGTTCCATTGCGAAATCTATTGTTCCCGGATTTGGAAGGGAACATCCAAGCTGCCTTGTGCAAAACTTCAGCGGAATCGGCCCCTAATTCCTCCAGAACTTCAGGAGAGGAGACTACTATAGTCCACTTGTCCGTCATTCGAGCTGCAACCTTCTCGGGTATTTCGGTCTGGACAAGCCTGCCAGCTACGACATGAAGAACCGTCTCACCTAGGAGAGAGGCCGCAGAGATCGCGAGAATAAATGTAACCAGTTTCATTATGGGTGACGGCTCATCATGTAAGCCTCGATTAATGCTATCGCCGCAGTAAAATCCGAAGGGTTTTTAATAAAACCCCACTCCGAAATCTCTTGGTCCTTGCTGTTTGCCTCACTGGGATTGCCCCCAATCTCCAATGGATCAGAATTGGAACAATCGCCAACATTGGCATGAGTCCCGGTGGTAGCCCCAGACTGGGCAACACCGTCTTTACGAACCGTGTAGGTCCCCGCTCCATCATGAGCCACAACCCAAAGAGCAGGAGTCCCACTAAGTATGCCAGAGGAGGAATCCCAGTAGAACGCATCGGTTCCGTCTTTAATGAGAACACGGAGCTTCGCAAATCCTGAACCAGAACGATTGGCGATAAACCATCCCGCAGATCCATCCCACTTCAATCCAAACCACTGACGAGCCGAGGGAGTGCCCGCCAGGTCCAGACGGAAAAAATGGATAAAGGCGTCAGTTCCCACAATATCCAGCAAGGAGTCATCAGCAGTATATAAAACATCCTGAGTTGTGGCATTGTCGAAGTTTGGCTGATCTCTTCCTTGGGCATCCTGCGTGACTGGGGGCTGCGATCCTACATCGCCTATCAAGTGGTTCTCTCTACCGGAACGGTCTCGCCAGCCCTCGACCGGATCTCCGGTGATCCCCTCCCCAGACCGAGCCCAAAAAGTCAGTCCTTGTAGGGCTTCAACTGCCCGCTGGAGTCCGCTCGCATCGCAGTCTGCGGAATAGCTGGCGGGCCGGTCCGCTTGGATTTCAGCCGGTTGCATTTCTAGTCAATCTCGAATACCTCCGCCCAAAGGTCAATCCCAGAGCCCCCGGTAGTAACGAGTTGCAGATTCTTCTGTTCTCCAACCGTGAAGATATGGGCGAAGTCCGCAGTATGGGTTGCATTCTGCGGATAGTCTTCCCACTCGCTGTTACCATTCTGGGTTTTAACCGCGAGAGAAGTTCCGCCCCAAGTTCCGGTTACTTTGACAAAGAGCTTCTTTCCCGGCCCTCCGACCCCTTCAATGGTGGTAGTGGTGGCGGTTGTAATGTTTGTTGCCATTTTTCTAGGATTGTTGAAATTGTTAGGCTTTTCCGAGAACCGTTACCGTGTAGGTGTCCCCGATCGCCGCGGCGTCATTCTCGTGGGTAAAGGTCATGTTTGGTGGGGTCACGATCGACTCCCCGGAGCGGAAAGTCTGGGAAATAACCTGGCCGGGCGAGGCTTGCGGAACGTCCACGTATTCCGGATCAACCCCTGCGATCGCGAGGTATTTGCTATTTGCGGCGGCGATGTCGATCACGAAGCCATACATGGTGGTAATCGTAGCGAGGTTGATTCCCTCGAAGTCCTCGCCGGTTGTGTCCCCGGTCTGGGTTCCCCAGCGCGTTACGTCCGGGGTGCCGGTCGTCTTGGTCAAGTCGCCGGTCCCCATGTTCCAGGTGACGACATCCGCGGCAGCGGTGCAGGTCACTTTGAAGGCAAACAGGATGTCCGCGGTGTCGAATTGTTGAAGGACAAGCCCGGTGCCGAGGGCGCCGGTAACGCCCGTGCTGTTAACGCCCGTGCTGGTTACGTTGCCGGTGAGCTCCCAGCGAGCTTGTGCGCCTGTTAAGGTCTGAGCCATAGTCTTTGTTAGGTAAGTTGATTAAGAAAGTCAAGTTGAGCTGTCAATGTAGCTCGGTTGAGTCGGGCCGAAGTTGTTTTTAAGATCCTGCCGGATCGTTACCGTCCCGGTCGCGATCGTAACGCGCCCGATGTAGGTGTAAGCGGTGGCATTCTTGGCGACGATTAGTGCGGTAAAATTAGCATCAATCGGGGTCAGATAAGTCGCGTTTTTGATGACGCGATGCGCGGCAAAGTTGTCAATTTCGAGATCCTCTCCCGCGCCGTGAATCGCGTCATAGATCGTGCCCGGAGTGGCCAGGTCGCCCTCAAGCCAAATCCCGTTATCCGAAGTGGCGGCCAGCCCGGTAAACTCGGTTTCTGTCACGGTAGACGGCCAGGTCCCCGAAACGGCGTTCCCGCTCAGGTCGGGATAGAGGGCGGCATCATATACGTTGCCCTCCTTCACCGTAATTTTGAAAGTGCCGCCGGCCTCCTCGGTCACCCGGATTTTCCAGGGGTGATCCTCATTTGCTACAATCGGCCTTTGCCGCGGCTCAACTTTCCCCTCATAGAGTCGGTCAATATTGTGGACCACGTTGTTCCACTGGCGCGCCGACTCGGTCTGATCGACCCGCCGCTTCATCCGGCTCCTTCCGTTGATTCGGGTAAGTGGCATTATTACGCCTCTTCTAGTATTGTCCGGTCATAACTGTATGGCCCATCGAACGGCTCGAGGTCCTCCGAGCCGTTTTGGCGGAACTTTGGAAGCCCGGCCGCGGTAGACAGTTCCCAGGTAATCGAATAGCTGGTCCCGCCGGTCGAAATCACGTTATTGGCGGCAACCATCAACCATTCATGGTTTCCCTTGAACGGCTGCGGCGGGGCGAGTTTCGGAGGCGGGCCGGGCGGGAAGTCTTGCATTCCTAGCAATTCGAGGTCCGCGTCCACAAGTCCGCCCACATTCGCGGCCTCAAGAGTCCATTGCAAAGTAGGCGCTTTCCAGGTGTGGTGGCCGTCATCGACGATCAGTCGCCACCACTTTAAAGCATTGCCACCGGAAATCAGGACAGGCATCCGCCGATCCTTCGGAAGATAAACCCCGTCAACCTGCGTGGTGACATTGGCGGTAATATCCGGGTCGCGAATATAGATTCCTTGCATCCCGCCTTGGATGTAAGTCCGGTTCATGGTGCCGGGAACCTCTTTGAGAAACAAGGGGTGTTCGGTAATCGGGCGCTCCACTAGAACCCCGTTGAGAATCCAGGTGATTTCGCGGTCATCCTCGTCATCCGGGTCCAAGCCGCTAAAGGTGCAAAACACTTCCACCTGGCCGCCGGGAGCCCGTTCAATCTCAAACTCTTTGAGCTTGAGGAAACGCCACATAAGCTCCAGATCGGTAAAGAGGTTAGTAACTGGAGTGTCCCGCCGAAAGGTGCCTTTGACCCCTTGCTCCCAGGTGCTACGCAACATCCGATAAGACTGCGTGGCGGTATAAAGGCCGTTTTTGTCCCGGCTGGCGCGGAAGTTAGGTTGCGGTTCAAACTCGCCAGCACTTAGCCCGTAAGTGGTAACGCTCATGCGAAAACGGCGCCCTCCTTGCGCTCGATGCGTTCAAGAATTTTGGCCTGCTTTTCTAGGATCGGCTTAACGTCCGAGCCTAGCCCCCCAGTTAGAAAACGTAGAATTATTTCGGTAAGCGGGCTGTAAAGTTTCATCATAGTTTCCACCGAGATCCCGACCGCCCCGCTTTTCTTGACTCCTGATTTGAAATCGGTTGTCATGCCCGCCTTGATTCCCTGCCAGAGCTGCCCGCCGATAGCTTTTGAAATTCTGAGGAATCCTAACGCAAGTTGCTCGCCAAGGGTTGCAATAAGTCCTCCTATCCTCTTTTTCAGGCTTCCTTCCGCAGTCAGGAACTTGGTCAACTCGGCGGCAGCTTCCTTTATTAGGCCGACGATTTCGTCAATCGGCAACTCGGTAATTAGCGCCAACCCCAACCCTTTTAACTGGGTCGTGGCCTTGATCATTTCCTTGTTTGTATCAACCAGGTTTTCGAGCAACCCGCCCTCGAGGGAGGTCGCGAGCTGATCGGTGCTTGCCCGCGCCTCCTCCATGAAGTTCTTGTAATCCTTGGCGAGGGCCATCAACGCGAACCCCATCCCACCAAAAGCCTTATCGATGACGTGATTTAATTTCTGGATGTCCAGATCCGAGTCATTTATCGCCTGCAGGAACTTCTCAAGCTGCTCAATCGGCGTCATGTTGTCCAAATCGGATAACCTTAACCCGAGCGGGTGGATTCCCTCCTTGAAGGTCCCCGCATCCATTTTGGCGTCTTCCAGCTTCTCCTGGAAGTCGCTGAGCAAGTCGGCGTCGTCGCTGATTTCCACCCCCGCAAGCCTCATCGCTTCGCGAAATGCCAAAACATCTCGAATAGAAACCCCCGTCTGAACCGAGGTCTTTTTTAGCTCCGCCCCGTATTCTGCGAGTTTTTTAGCACCGAGGGCTACCCCGGCGCCCAGCCCGATTAAGGGCACCAAGCTTTTGCGCATCACCCCCCCCAGCCCGCGCAGAGTCGCACCGAGACGGGTAAACATGCCCCGAATCGACGCCAGCCCGCGGCGAACCGCGGAGGTGTCCATCTTGACCTTGAGTGTTGCGCCTAGTGCCATGATTCAGGATCGGTTATGCCTTCGAATTGCTGGTTTTCTCGCAGTTTCTTGAGCCGCTCCCGGATGTTCTCCACCTCGGCCTCGTCGGATGTTGCCCACTGGAAAAGGAGCCCTTTGTCCCCGGCGCTACGGAGCTCGGCGTGGGCGTGGGCGTGAACGCACTGGAGGAGGAGCGCAAACGGGATTTGCTGTTCGATTTCATGGTAGCTAAACCCTATTCGGAGCCCGGTGGCGATGAGGACGGACTCTGCGAAGGGCTGGGCTCCTCCCCCTCCCCCGTCTCCGGCTTTCCCGGCGTAGTCACCTCGCTCGCCTGGATCGCCGCCATGTCCCTCCCCAGGGCCTGGGCGCACTCGAATACCTGCGGGACCTCGAGGGCGTTCGCGAACCGCTCGCACTCTTTGAGGAAGTTCTCGCGGGTCAGGGTCCGCAACTTCTGGAACGGCATGAGGTAAAGCGCCGCGGCCACGTCGGGCATTTCCTCGTCGTCGACCTCCTCGACCCCCGCCCGGCGCGCGATCTTGAGCCGCCCCCAGGATAGCGGCGCCAGACCGCCCTCCCCGTTGACGTAATTCTCGGCTTGCTGTTCTCGCTCGCTCATATCCCGGCATGTTTTAGCAAGACCTCCTCGGCCCGCTTGCTGATGTTCGGTCCCAACACGAGGCGGGAACTGGGCGTGGGCGCAATCGCGGCGGCTCCGCGGCGTGTCCGCTCGGTCTGCTCGACGTGGTGGCGCCACTCGATCGCCTGCATGGCGAGGGCAAAAAGTTGCTCGTCAGTCAGGGAGTCCAGCGCCGCCTTGTATTGCGGTGACCAGTCCCCCTCGGCCCGGTTCGTTTCCTGCTGGTGCGCCTTGATGAGCTTCTCGACCGAAACGCCCCGGTCCGTCGCGGGCCGGAAATGCCACTTGCGGCTTTCCACGTCCCCGACCAAAAAGCATGTCGGTTCCTTGTCCACGAGTTCGGCCCCGGAGAACAGCAACGCTGCCACCAGGTCCCGCCCCTGAACAGTCACCGACCGTTCATAGAGTTTCACCAGCGTTACGGGTTCGGGTTAGTGATTCCGGGCCGTCCGACTGCGGTCCATCCGCCCTGCTGGAAATCACGGTTCGCACCGTTAATCCGCAAGTTGTTAAAGAACCAGTCGGCAACTGCCGAGTCCGTTGTCCCGATCGCGATGTTTGCCATTACCGGCACCTCCGCTGCGAGACTCTCGCTTGTGGTGCTGGTCGTCACTAACGCGCCGTCTGCGGTCAGGGTAGATTGCTCGTTGTAAAACGAAACCCCGACGTCCTCACCTTCATGGTTGGACATAAACACCTCATCGGTTGAGATGTCGTTGCTGAAACTCGCTATAAAGAAGCCATTAGACTCCTCATTGTCGAGCCCATAAACGCCGCTGCCATATTTTGTGGCTGCCATAGGGCAACCTTATTAACCGAATTAGGATTGTCAAGAAAGCGCCGCCTTGATTTCAAGGGAAAACGTAGTAACCCGAAATCCGTCCTCATTCTCGGTTCCCCCGGTCCCGCCCCACGAGTCGTTGCATTCCAGGGTCTTGCCCAGGTGGGCAACGGTGCCGTCTGTGTCGCCAATCAGGGCGTTAATCTCGTCCGTCATGGTCCGGTGAGTCGAGGCGGCCTCGTCCCCCTCCGGTTTGGTCTTGAGCATCACCTCGAGGTCAACCGTCCAGTGCCCGCGGCGAATCTCGTGCTCCTCGGGCGGGCCGGACTCCGCCACGATCACGGCCGGATATTCGAAGTCTGCCCCCTCGTCCCGCTCGTAAAAGGTTGCAGTTGCTAGAGTTGTGGGCGCGAAGGTCTCAAGATAATCGGCCACCGCCGCAACTACTTTGTCCGTAATCATCGTTCCTTATCGATTCTGCGGGCGGCCCGGCGATACCAGGCCAGCCCATTTTTCCAGGCCCGGCGGATCGCCTCGCGCCCCGCCATTTGAGAAAATATCGCCTTGCGGCGGGTGGCGGGCGCTTTCGAAATTAGGCGGACCTCGCTGCGGCCGAGCATTGCGCGCCGAAAGCGGGCGGTCCCCTTGTCGCTGTGCTTCTGCGCCCATGAAAGAAAGTTCTTGCCGATCTTGGCGCGTTGCGGGCCACGGCTCAACCGGCTGGCTTTCTTCGCCGCTCCGATCCACGATCCCTTTGCCACCCCCGCGAGCTTCTTACGCCGCACGAGGGTTTTTGTCATGTCGGGTTTCCGGCAGACCGCCTTGTCCCGCGCGTTCAGTTTCGGAACCCGCCCGCGGCCGTCCCGCTGCTTCTCGATAAACTCGTTCACAGCATCGGCATCGCGCAGGAGTTGATTCGGGCGCAGCCTGACCCATTGCCGGTTAAACTGGAACCCGGGGCGGCGCTTGCTCGCCAGTTTGTTGAAATCACGCCCAGGGATCGCCACGATGTTGATCCGCGCCCCGGTCACAATCGAATCAATCTGCTTCTTTTTCGACTTGCCGCGCACTTCGGTCAAAATCGCAGCTTCCCGCGCGGCGCCTACCGCCACTCGCAAAAGCGCCTGGTTGCTGGTGTCACCAAACTTCTTGCGGAACTTGGCGAATTTCTTCGGGTCGATTTTGGCGGTTAGTTCCAATTTCACGGCGCCTCGTGCTCCCCCCGCAGCGTGATGACGGTTGTGACCGCGCCCACGTCCAAATCCCCGACCGTGTAGGTGCGGGTGTTCTTGGTTGCGTCCTTGCCCACATACGTCTGCGGGTCATTCGGGTAGCGAGCACGGAACACCTCGGATGAAACTGTCCCGACATAAACGATTTCAACCTGCTGGCCGCCCAGTTCGTAATCCCGCGAGGTGCGCTCCTCGGACCACACGCAGCCCAGCAACGGCCCCGAGTCGATCGAAATTTCCTCGGTGCCGATCACGACCGCGGCCTTGGCCTGGCCGGTCCTGGCAAATCTGCTGAGGTTGGACATAAACCCTTTCGCCGGCCACCCCGTCAAGGGAGTGGCCAGAGGTAAGGTTCAATCAGGACCCCGAAATCATCCCGAGATTTTGCAGGCTCGAGGTATACTCGATCCAGAGCCCCAGGACGGTAACGTCGATCGTGTCCAGGAGTCCGTCGGTCGGTTGAGCCGTCAGCCCGACCCCCCCTGCTGGACAACCGGAGTTGCTCCGAAGAATGCGACTTTATCGCCGCTTGCGCCGATCGTATAACCGGCGGCCGTGTCGTCAATTTGAGTGCTCATGGGTCAGTCGCTGTATTGGGTCTTGCCCGTTTTCTTCTTGGCCGCCTTCTTGGCCGCCGGTTTGGTCCGGGCTTTCGCCCGCTTGTCGCTGCCGCGCTTGAGGTCCACCATCACCAGTTCATCGGCCCCACCTGGAGGCCCGCTAATGCGAGCCTCCATGATGAGTGATCGCTGACCTTGGTAGTCAGCATTCGGACCGGCTACGGATGTCCACTCGCCGTCACGGACGGAAAAGGTCGCGTAGATTTTGGCCATCGTGGTTCCCTGTTACGCGCTGGTGATGCGCTGGATGCCGGTCGCGTTGCCGGTGAGTTTCCCGAAGACGCACTCGATGACACGCTTGCGCGTGCCGCTGTCGTTGTCATACCAGTCCCGCAGGCCAAGCGTAAGACCCGAGTCCTGCTCGGTAATCGGTTCGGCCCGCGAGTAGGTATTACCCTCCTGCGGTTGCAGGTAGCGCATCGCAACCGCGATCGCGTCGCTGGTCGCCGCAAAGCCAACCAGGTTCTCGGAATTGCCCGGGATGATGTTGCTGGTAAACACATCGAAGCCGGCCACCCGCCCGATTGACCCCTCCCGCAACGCGCCGTCACCCGCGTTCTGGTTGGTCTGGAGGGTGTTGTCCTTGAGGAGATTGGTCGCGTAGGCATTCGAAAGGACGAGACTGCGCCCGCTTTCGGGAACGTCGTCGTCGTCCATCGCGTCCTTGAGGTCAAAAACGTCGTCCACGTCGAAAGTAGTCGCCGCTCCCACAAAGCCGGCGGCTCCGAAATTGGCGTTTGTCACAACGTCCAGGATGTCCTGGACGACCGCGGTAGCGATATGGTTGCCCTTGCCGGACCCGTAACGGTCCATGCTGACCGCCGAGGAATTAGCAACCTCGGTGTCGTCCAGCGCCCAGGAAACATACTTGGGCTGCGCGAGGACGACCTCCACCGAATCGCTGTCGCAATCCTGAATAGTGTAGTCGGCCTGCGTGGTCTTGTCGGCCGCCGCAACGTCCGGGTAAGTTTCCCGGAAGATGCTCACCCGGTCACCCGGGCGGGCCACGTCGCTCGAGAAGTCCCGCGAAAAGGCGGAGAGCGGCGTCATTTTCTTGACGAATGCCTGAAATGCTCCTGACGAAATGATGTCGTCATTCACACCGGTGATACTGTTAGCCATGATATTTTATGGTTGAAGTTTGGTTGGCAGGGTTAGCGTTGCGCTTTCGCCTGCTCGTGGATCGCGGCCATATTGTCCGCGAGGTAAGCACGCTTTTCCTCGCCGGGTTTCATCGCCTCGTAAATTTCGAGTTCGGTTTCCGGCACGGGGCCGTCGTCCTCGTCTTCGAGGGGAACCTCAACGGGCGGGTGGCCCATCTCGGCGAGCTTTTCGACGGCCTTGTCCTCCGCCTTGGCATCGAGGTTTGAAACCTCGTCCCGCATGGCGGAAACCTCCGCCGAAAGCCCCAAGACGGCATCCTCGAGGGACTCCGCAGGCTTGTCAGCTTTGCTCGCTTTCTCGGCCGTGGCTTTCGCCTCGGCGTTTGATTCGGTCAAAGCCGTGATCTGCTCCCGGGCCGCTTCGAGCTCGGTCGCCTGGTCGTTCAGCTGGCCCTCGAGGTCCGCAATGCGAGCCTCAAAAGCAGCGAATTCTTTTGTTTTCGTAAACATAGTTCTTTGCTTGGTAAATCGGTATTCCATCCCGCGGGCATCCGCGAAACGCTCCACAAACCCGCGGAGGCGTTCCGGGCTGAATTCCAGCCAGTCCGCATCGGGTTCCAAATCGGTTAGGCCGAGGGCGTATTCCAGCACGGCCTCGAATTCCTCGACCATCTGGCCCTCGTCGCTCAGTGCCGCGAACATCCCGTCCGGGTTGGCGGCGGGTTCGTCCACTACATCAACCGCCTTGAGCGCGGCGAGCCTGGCGTGGGGTAGGTTCTGCTCGTTGTCGGCATCAGGGCTTTTGAAGGTATTGAAGTCCGGGCGCTCGATCCCGTCCCGATCCTTCCGTGTCTCGGAATGCTCGGCCATGAATTGCCGCGCCGCGGCGTGATCCATGCGGAACACGATCGAGGTCCCGAAGAGGTCCGGGCTTTCCTCCGCGAATTGCATCACGTAGCCGGCCAGGTCCCCCTCCGGTGTATCGTGCGCGCTTTCCAAAATATGCAGGTCGGTGACAACCTTGTCTCCATCAACCTCCGCGCCGACCATCGTGCCGAGGGTAGTCCCCAACCCGTCCGAGGATAGCCCCGGGTGGCGGAACCGCGCCTTGCGGTCGCCCGAATTGAGTTGCGTCTCGACCTGGCCGAGAAATTCCGCGTCAAGCCAGAACCCGTGCCCGAGCGCCTCGCCCCGCGTAACGGCCGAAACGCCCTTGATGATCCCCGCCCCGTATTTTCCCCCCTCCGGGTCAACCGTTCCGGGCGCGGCCCGCAGGACCCCGCTAGCCTCCCGTTTGGGAGATTCGCGCAAGGCTTGCTTTCGTCGTTCCAAGGTCGCTGTCATTAGTTTGCTTCTGGATTGGTGGGCGGTTGCGGTTCAATTTTGCTGCTGTTGCCCATTGCCTCGGGCCCAATTTCCACCCCGTATTCGGTTTCAACCTCCTGCCGGATAATCTGCTTGCGCGCCTCCTCGACGGCGCGCTCCCGATAGTGATCCTCAACCGCCTTGCCTTTGTGCCCCTGGATTTCAGTCTCGTTAATATGGCCCGCCGCGTGGCTTTCGGTCATGGCTTTGGCCTCCCGCCCGTCGTCGACCGTCAACCGCGGCGGCTCGGTAAAATCAAAGGCGCGCATGTTCCCGGGTTGCGGGATACGGCCGGCCGCTACAGCCACCCCGACCGCGTAGGTTGAGGCGCGCCGCGCGATATACTTGAGACTTTTGATGCGGGCCGCCACAAACCGGCGGGCTTTCAGAACCTCGCTCCGCTCCGCGGTCCCCTGCCCCTGCGCCTTCCAGACAAGCGAATATGACCAGAGCGGCGCAAGGGCAGACCGAATCATCCTATCATGAAAACTCTCCCAAACGTCCCCCGGGCTATTGTGCGTGATTGCCTCGAGTCCGTTGTCCGAATTCGACTTGAAGTAATGGACCGCCGGCCCGTATGTCTCTTGCGCAATCCCGGTGCCGTCGCTCGCGTTAGTGGAAATGGCCACGGCGGGATCGGTATAGTCGGGCCCGCCCAGTTCGTTCTTTTCGACCAGCAAAATCGAACTAATAACCTGCTGCTTGATCCGCTCGTATTCGGTCGACTGCAACATCATTTTCATGTCGTCCAGCGCGTGCGTAAACGCCGGCAACCCGCGGCCCTGCTCTTGATACGTGGGGTCGAAATCATGGATCAGATCGCGCGCCGAGATGTCCTTGAAATTGGTTTGGTCCGAGTAAACTCGATACGCAACCGCCGCGTTCTGCGCGTTGTAAATCACGCCGTCATGGATTCGCAGCCCCTTGTAAGGCCCCATTTTAACCGGCCCGTTGAACGCGCTACGCACCAGGTAGGACGGGACTTGCTGCAACCGGGGGAACTCCCCGCTTCGGTCGGTAGTCAGCATCACGAAAACCTCCCCCTCGCGGTCTAACCCCGTGCTTGTTAGTTTGAGAAGACGATGCCAGTCGTGGCCACCGCCGCGCACGTCGCACATCGGGAACCAGACATTCTTGAGCCACGAGCAAACCTCGTCCCCGACCTCCTTGTCCTTTCCTCCGTAAATCGGTATCCACGCCGACCCGACCGAATAGTCCGCCTTTTGTGCAATCGCGGCGCGCATCGGGGCGCCCATATTGGTAAACAGCCTTTTAGAAAGCCCCACCAGCGCGTTACGGTCGTGACGCGGAATCAGTTCCTCAATCGAGGCGTTGCGGTCATAAAACTGCGGGCCGCGGCTCCGGTTCTGATCCGCCGCATGGGCGAAGGTGCGCGCGATCGTGACCGGCCGGCCAAACTGGTCAACTACAGCCATCTTCTACCTCGGCCCCCGATAGTAACCACGCCCGCCGAGTGCAACGTCGTTGTCATACATGATGATTATGAGGCGCAAGAACCGCAGACGTTCCCCTTTCGTCATCGTGCGCGTCGCCGAATAACTCTGCCCGTTTACAGTAGCGGAGGTAATCTCGATGCTCCCATCGACCTCCTCCCCCGAACTGCCCTTATTTAGAAAAAGCTCCTTGGCGAGACGTTTCGCCTCGGTCCGAACGTCGGCCTCGACGACGGTATCGGTCGAAAACGTGTCGTAAAACGCCCTCGCGTCCGCTAGCATTTGCTAACCTTAGAGCAACGCTAAGGTTAGTAAAGTATCAAAATACGAGGATTTTTTGGGCTATTCGGCGAATACTCGCCAAATCAGCGCCGCCGCCACCTGGTAAACTTCAACGTCCCAGGAGTGGTTGTGCTTCTTTTTTTTCACGTAGCGCGTGCTCGCCTGGTTCGTGGTCGGGTTAAGAAATTCTTCCTTTTCCTCGGAGTCGAGCTGGGCCGACCAGTCCTCCCCGATGTCGGTTACCGCCTGCCACTTCACACCCTCGCCGGATCGCAGCCGCGCCAAAATATCCTTGAGCGGGTTGACCGCGAAATGCACCAGGTGCACCCCCGTCCCGCACGGCGCCTGCACCCGTGTCGGGCGGCTGATTAGTTTCTCGACCGTGCCCCGCTTGGTCTTGATCCGATAGCTACTCACCCCGTCCCCTTTGATCGCAACCCACCCGAAGCGGGCGCAGATGTCGTAAACCCGCCCGGCATCGTAACCGGAATCAATATAGGTGTGATTCGGCTTCACCTGCAGCTTTTCCCGTAACCGTTCAACAGTGTCCTCGGTGCTAACCTTGCTGTAATGGATCGCCACCGAGCTCGCGTCCGCCCGCCAAATACGCACCCCGACCCAGTAGTGGTCGCGCCCAACGTCAACCGTCATAAACCGAAACGCCTCCCCCTCGATTTGCTCACCGCCCGCAAAATCCTTCCGCTCCCCCTCGAGATCGAGGTCCGGCCGCTCAATGGTCTGCGAATCGTCCCACGGCTCGGCAAGCTGCTTCTGGCTGAACTGCTGCAACGGCAGGCTCCGGCCCTGCGCGAATGCCGCCTGCGATTGGAGATGTCCGAGCGCCGTGTCCGCCCACGGGCTACGCCAGAGCGCCAGGGCATTCATATGAAAGGAGATATGACCGGGGAGGATCGCGTCCCGAGTCTTGACGAACCGGCTCGAATTAACAAACGCCCGCCGACTCTCGGCCGAATCAGCAAACGGGGTTGCGCATTCCCGGCATTCGTAAACCGCGGCGAGGGCCCGCTCCGCAACGGCCCCCTCCTCCGGCATGGACAGTTGCTCAATTAAATACGGTTGCAATTCGCCACACTGCGGACAGGCAAAGCTCCATTCGCGTTGCTCGCCCTGGTCGTGGGCCAGAGTGAAGTCGTCCCCCACTATTTCGTCGTCCTCGCCGAACTGCACGAACCCGGCTTGGCCAACGAGGAGGATTCGCCCGTTCCAACGGCGGTGGAGGCGGCTGCGCATTTCCTCGATCATTCCCGGTTTCCACAGCCACGCCTCATCGCCCAAGCACCACCGCTCGGACTTCGACTGCAGCCCGCTCATATTCGCCCCGGTCAAATGGATCGGACTGCGCGGCATGATGAGCTCCCGCTTCCGCCACGTCCCGCGGGCGGTCGGGAGTTTGGACTTTAGCGGGTCACACGCTTTGAGAGTCGGCCAAAGTCCGGTTTCGGCCCAGTCCTGAATATCGTCATCGGTCTGGCCGGTAATCAACATCGGGCCCGGGTCCTCGGCAATGATATTAGCGGTGAGAGCTTCCATCATCGTCGATTTCCCGAGCCCGACGGGACCAGTAAAACATATTTCCCGGTTGCGGTTGTCGCGCATTTCCCGCATCGGCTCCGATAGCCAGGGCGTATACTCCGGGCGGTAGAACTGAGAATCCGTTGAACGGTAAAGCCTTACGTGCCGCCGCGCCCATTCGGCCGGCTCGAGGTCGCTGCGGAACTGGACCGCGGAAGAGTAGACCTCGGCGAGGGTCATTCCCCCTCCTCCCCCCGCTTCTGCGCCGCGACAACTTTCCGCATGTCCCCCCGGAACTGGGCCTGAACTGCCTCACGCGCCAGCTTCCAAACCTCGCCCCGCTGGTCCGCCCGTTTCTCGTCCCACTCGTCCAAGAACCGCCGCACAATCGGTTCAATCTCCGCCGGCTTGAGGCCCGCCAACAGGCTCGGAAACTCAGACAAAACCGCCGAGGCAAAGGACCCCTCAAACGCCGCCAACTGCCGAAATCCCTTTTCGACCTCCTCCTTTGGGTAGAATTCCCCCCGCGCGATCGACAAGTATTGCTGCTCCTTCGAAGTCGCAACCTCAATCCGGCGAATCTCGGCCTGCTTCTTGCGGTTGGCCAAGTCCGCCCCACCAAGCCGCTTGTCGCGCTGCCACTGTTTCCAGGTCTCGAGGCTCACTCCCGCCTCGGTCGCTAGCTGCAGCTGAGTCTTGCCGGACGGGTCCTTGGTCTGCGGTTTCTTCGGTTCGGTCGCTGGCATATACCTGCACTTTTTAGCTGTTAGACGGTTGTTAGAGAATCACCGCCAAGCCTACGGGTAACTTAACCAGGGCGGATTGTCTTGACAGCTTTTTCATCGGTTTCCTACTAGTAACTACGGGTTGCTTGCGCAAGTGCTAGACGCCTAGCAATTGAGGCATGACGGCTTTTGACAAAAAGATCCCGGATCCCTCCA
>Ga0256380_1000037_pt1 | contig 15917 bp, 31 predicted proteins | sample LS1230viralmetaG_FD_189071 | JGI IMG/M metagenome (GOLD analysis project Ga0256380, IMG submission 189071) | Seawater viral communities from deep brine pools at the bottom of the Mediterranean Sea - LS1 2300m | ecosystem: Environmental > Aquatic > Marine > Bathypelagic | place: Mediterranean Sea... | reverse complement strand
AGAAATTATCAAAACAACTAAAGACATGAATGATTATTTAAAATTTGCTGAATACCTTGAAAGTTTAGATTGCCCAGTAAATGAATTCACATTTGAGGAAGCTATATTACTAAAGGCAGACATCGATAAAATCATAATAGATAGGTTTAATTCAACAAGATAGAAGAGACGATTAACTGAAGAGTCCAGAAGGACGAAACAAGGTTTAAAAGCCTTGTCTTAATCTAAAACAAACATTTAAAACATAAATATTATGAAGACATTAAGCAGAGTATTAGAAAACACAAACAAAGTAGAGTTATTAATTAAGGTTTTATTTCTTGGAGTTATTGCGGTAACTATTGGAAGTTTAGTAATAGGATTAATTAACGGAGATTTAAACACAGATTATTTAAAATAATAGAGTTATGAAAATAGAAGTGAACAAAACAGCAGTAGAAAGAAGAATGCAAGAAGTTATTAAAGACATTCTAGATACAGCCAAAGAAACAGCAAACAAGGGATTAACAAACTTTGTATATGAGTTTAACGAAGCAGAAAGAAGAAGTTTTCCTAAATCAATTAATATGTGTATTGAGAGAGAAAGCAAAGGAACTGTAAAATGCGGCTATAGATCAGACTATTTCACAAGCGTAAGATATTACATAACAACAATTTAACCCCTCACCAATGGCACAGACAAAAACAGGCTTGACAATTATACATTCAGGAGCAAGAGTAAACGTTTATACAGCTAAAGAGCTGAAAGAATTAAACGAGAAGAACAAAATTAATACCGTTATAAGGTATTTATTAGGTAACAAATAAAAGATAAGGTTATGAAGACAACACCGGAAGGAATAGAAAAAAGTGTTATGGTATTAAATAACAGGCCTTTAAAATCATTTGAAAAGGAATATATAAAAGATGTTTTAAGCTACCCTAAAGACATTATTAATATCTACGAGGTAGAAGATAGTAACTGGAATTTAATGCAGGTCAAAAGCGGTCATTTTATATCAATACCAAAAACTAAAGATCACTGCAGCCCTTCAACATTTGGAAAACTTGAACACGTTTTAAAATACTATACAATTAAATAAGCTCACCAGAACAAAAACAAATTAATAAACATTTTAAAAGATACGATTATGACAACAGCAACAACAAGTACAGCAACAAAGGGAAGAATATTTTTAACTGATTATGCAAGCTATAACAATGGGACACAATTCGAGTTTGGGCACTGGGTAGAGTTAGACCAATTTAGCGATGCAGAAGAATTGAACGAGTATATTTTAAACCACTTCCAAGAGTGCGACGAAAAAAGTCCGTTAGACAGTCCAAGAGAAGAAATAATGATAACAGATTTTGAGGATTTTCCAAAGGCTTTTTATTCTGAAAGTATGGATTTTGAAAAATTATTTGAATACTTTGATAGGTTAGATAGTTGTGGTTTTGATGCTGATATTGTAGAAGCATTCGCAGAACTAGGAAGTTATGACATTAATGATATAGACACATTTTTTGATGCACTAGAGGAGAGCTATTCGGGTAAATACAACAGCGATGCAGAATTTGCGGAAGATATGGCAGAACAATTATGTATTGAAATACCGAATACATGGCCTCACAATTGTATTGACTGGGAAAGCGCGGCAAGCGACTTAATGTATGACTATTTAGAGAGTTACGGCCATTACTTTAGAAGTATATAAACAAAACCCACTCCTTAGATGCAAAGAGCATTTTATTGGTTCGCTACCAACTAAGGAACTAATTTTTAATATTAATAATCATGAAAGAAGAACCTAAAAAAACTATGGCAGAGCTTTTAAATATTAAAGAGCTTGAAAGGTGTGTAATTTTCCACCTAAATTTATTTGGAATAATAATCTTAAATTAAACAACATGAAAAAAAGAAACATTTTAGGCACAATTACAGGAATTTTACTACTTATATCGTCTTGTAGCTTCGCTCAATCGAAAAAACCTACATATATAGTCAACGGTGACAAGCTCGTTAAGGTAGAAACAGCCAAAACAGCAACCGAAGCAGTAAAAACTAAGTTTACTATCGATATTAAAGGAACTAGTTTTCCTGTTTTTAAAAGTTCGCGCGGTAGTTTATACATTTTACGGACCAGTAAGAAAACAGGCAAAGAGTACAAGCAGTATATTAATGTTGAAGAACCAAAAAAATAAAGATATGATACAAAAAATAAATAAGTACAACAAAAAACATGTAAAAAACAAAGGGCAATACGTTGTAAAATTTGACAGACCCGAAACGCTAAAAGATCCAATGACAGAATTTTACAAAGATCTATACAATTTAAAAGATAAAATTGGACTAGATAAAATGGTTGAAAATATGGAGGTATTTTGTAAAGGTTGGGCACTTAAAAACGAATATTTTCTTGAAATTGACGAGGAAAAAAAGTATTTAATTTTTACACACGTATCAATTTTAAATTAAAAGTATGAAGGACATAAAAATTAAAGATAGCACGGTGATTTTAACCGTGCTAATTCTTTGGGCAATAGGAATATCAATTAACATTTACGGTTTACTACTATGAAAAAGCCGACATTTAAAGACGTCTATTATTGGACTATTATTTTAATTTTATCAATATCAATCTTATTATTGTTATAACATGGAAACGACACAAAAAAAATTAGTTCCTGCATGGTGGGAACAAAATAAGTGCCTAATAACAGGCGGAACTATTAGCGGAACTTTGCCGCCTAAAAGAGATCAAAAGAAACAGCTTAAAAAAGAAACAACCTAAATAAAATACTATGTTTGGAATATTAGAAGCAATCAGAGAAATAAAGGAAGAAATACCAAGACCGAATACAAACTACCAAGTTTTAAACGGACGATGGCACATGAATAATAGAACTTTTGAAGAGCTTTCAATAAATGAAAGGGGCGCACTTGTAGAACGAATTAAAACTTTTTAACTTATGGCTCAGACTTATATCGATCACACGGAAACAGAACAAGAAATTATCATGCAGTTTGCTGACTATGTAAGCGAAAGAATGCAGAATTTAGGAATTACACAGGGCTTTATTTCTCGCGAAACGGGTATAAGTCAGGGCGATATTTCAAAGATAATCAGAGGGCTAAAACGGCCCTCTATAGTTACAGCATCAAGAATATTAAAAGCAATAAACTCAGAAATTAATTTTAACGCAAAAAGATAGGTTATGGAAAATCCAAAAATAAAAGTAAAGTTACAACATAGTCAAAAAAATTCGGCATGGAACATAATAGGCACAACACCTGGACAAAAATATAAAGTGGCTAGGATTCCGTATTATATTAATGAACAAAGCGAGATCTTAAGCACAAAAGAAAAATACGAAGCCTTAAAACATGCCGAGTTTATAGTATTTTGTTTTAATAACTCCGATAAGTTAGAGAAATTTTTTAAATAGAACCATAAAATTAAAAACCCTTACTATATTACTAGTAAGGGTTTTTTTTGTGTCCTGTTTTTAAAGTTACGATGCCACAATTTTAAAATCGTTTAATTATTGTACTAAATATCTTCGCCAGGATTGCATCCATTATTATTTTTCCTCAAGTAGATCTGCATTGAAATATTTTGCCAAATTATTAACTTCCTCTTTAAATTTTTTTTCTTCCCTAAGTGTTTTACACATTATTATTTCACTACTATTTTTAGTGCACCTAACTAGTGTGTATGTAAAAAACTCATTATCTATTGAAGAAGTACACATTATATGTTTATTAAAAACCGATTCTTCGGTACTTCCTTTTTTAACTTCAAGTTTTCCGTCCTGGAATACGAAGGCACTGCCACTAATTAAATCCTTCATAAACTCTTCAGCAGCTTTTTTATTGGCCTTTGAAATCCTTGCACCATTCTTAATTTGTTCCATACTATTTATATTTTTCATCCCAAATGTTTTTTAAAATTTCTGCACTTTCTTTTTTTGTTCGTTTAACATAGTGAAGCATCATTTTTTCACTGGACCAACCACCAAGATCCGAAAGTATGTGATTAGGCACGAAGCCGTGGAGGTTACTAGCAAAGCTTCTACGTCCCGAATGCGAACTAATTAATTTATACTTTGGATAGATACCCGTAAGTTTACGCTTCGTTTCTTTATCGAATAACTTCCCTTTAATATCTTCGTCAATTTCGGCAAGCATGCATATTGTTTTGATGTGCTTATTAAAAAGCTTGTCACTAAATTTAGCCGGCAAATTACCAAAACGCTTACTAAGCACGAACTTAACCTGGTTATGCAGTGGAATTGTTACCCAACTACCAGTCTTATTTGTTTTTATACTAATATAATCTCCTTCTATGTTATCGGCCTTCAGATTATTATTAAAATCCGAAATTCTAAGGCCCGACCACAAACTAATTATAAAACTATCTCGAATGTTATCTAAAATATGATCGTGCTCCAGGTTTAAATTGAAAATTCTACTAATTTCCTCTTCGTTAAGATACGGAACCAAAATATCTCCTTCCTCTTTAGATACATAAACTCGTTCTTTAAAGCTTGGATCTGTTTTTATTCCGGTCTTCTCTGCTCTGTTTAAAAAGAATTTAACGCGACCTACTAAACGTTTCGATGTCGTAGGAGCAAACTTAGCTTCGTCACACAGATAAGTCGAGAAATCGTTTAAAACAACACTATTTACATCTTTTATACGGTATCTACTTCCTGTAGAACTGTTTTGAAAATTTTTAAAGGCCAATACGAAGGTGTCGTACTGTTGAATTGCTCTTTTTGACATGAATTTATTCTTTTCTGTCTTCCAGGTAGGTGCAATTTCCTTCAACCAATACTCACAAAAATCTAAGTAGTACACAAAATGCTCACGAACTTTGTTTCCTTTATCTTTTTCTGGACGATCAAACAGGTCCTTAACAACTTCTTCTAGCCATTGAGGATCGGTAACTTCGCCATTCATATAAGCAGTGTTATACTCGTTTAAAATATCAGATTTTAAGCGTTCAAATTTAGCCGCTTTAATCATTCTATCTTCTATTTCGTTAGATTTTTTGTAGTTCGATTTTTTATTATCCCAATGGTTTGGATTAACAAAGACTTTTGTAGGCAAGTAGAAGTTGTTCTCCCTTCCTGCAGAAAATCGAATGTTTAAATTGCAAGGGTTTTTCTTGCTTCTTGTTACTAGTCTTATTGTTGCCATTTCCCGAAGTTTTTTTTATTAAAAAGGTAAGCTATTTTCTATAATTCCGTCTGAATGAAATTTGATTCCATCAATTAAAATATGAGGCCTAAAGTTTTTAACTCCATTAAAAGATAGTTTGTTTTCTTTAGCGTAATTGGATGTAGTTTGTAATTTCAACTCTTGTGCAATTAATTGAAGTAAATTTTGCAATTCTAAAGATGTAAATTTACCATCTATTATATTTAAAGTCACTTGTTTTGCAGTAGTTTCCATAGATTCAGTTTTTTGAATTAGTTATATAACATTGTTAGGCACAATAAAAATTATGTGTCCATCTTTTTTGCAAATTCCACTAAATCCATTATTAAGGCTATTACTGCCGCAATGGCTATTGCATTACTACTATCTTCAAACATTTTTAAAAACATTTCGTTATTAATGCATTTAGATATTGCTATTATGCCAACTATCGTTATAAATCTCATAATTTTAAAAGTGCCTAACAATATGTATAAGCAATAGCTGTTAGGCGTTTTTACTATTGCAGTTGTTTAATATTTAATTTTATTTCTACTTGGTTGGTTTGTGTAGGCTACTGCTCATACACTCGTACGTTAGCGAGAATACAATTTATCTTTCGCCACCATAAAGTATTCGTTTCCTAAATGGTCTTTCATCGTTTGTGCTTCTTTAATACTTCCGTCTTTATCCAAGTAATTACCTTTTACTAAGTGTACAAATTCTTCAGGATAAGTACTCTCGCTAACAACGTGTATAGATAATTGCTCTTCAAGCCATTTAATATAGTCAGTTGTTACACTTGGTATTGTTTGGTAAGCTAATCGTATAGGGTCTTTATTCGTTTCTTTTCTAAATTGGTCTCTTAAATCTCTACTCATTTTTATAATTTTTTAGTTAATATTCACGCAACTTGCCATACATTTTAACGTTAGCAACAATAAAAAAGGGCGCTCACTGTTGTGGTTGTACGTGTTACAGTTTCGATAACCATTGTTCATGTATTTTAGTAGATATTTGCGCAGTCATTATAGGTGGTACGCTCATTCCTATTAAGTATTCAGGTCTGTTTGTTAAAAAATTATAATCCTGTGGGTAACTACCAACGCATTTAGTTTCGTAATCGCTCAAATATCTTGGCTCTTCAAATAACACGTAACAATCCTTTTTTGTTGTTAGTGTTCCACAAGGCTTATTATCATATATAAAATTCGTTCCAAATCCTGTATTTGGTTTGTTTCTAACACGTCCGTTAATACAAGAAAAATCTGCATCACCATATTGTCTTTGTCGCCATAATTCGTTATAAAATTCACTTACAGGATATTCATTATTACCCACTTCTTTAAAACTTCCAAACTTAATTATTGGTTCAAAAAACACTAAATCCAATAAAGGATATTCACTAAACATTACACTAATATTTTGTGGTAGTTTAGGTGCTAAATCCTTTCTAATTGCTATAAAGAAAACTCGTTCCCTTTTTTGTGGTATTCCCATTCTACTTGCATCTAAACAAAATTCCTGTACAACATATCCGGCTTTGTCAAAATCTGACAATATTTTTCTAACATAATCTTTCGCATCACCCATTAAAATACCTTTCACATTTTCAGCAATTACTATTTTTGGCTGTAGCTTTTCAGCAAGTTCTATAAAATCAAAGAACAAAGTATCTAACACCTGGTCGGCTTGTCCTTCTCTAAACTTCTTTTCTTTTCCCCAATCTTTTTCACGATTTCCAGCCATACTAAAACTACTGCAAGGAGGAGAGCCATCCAAAATATCTAAATCATAAAGTTCTTTGGGTAGGTCTGTTCTATCTTTAAAAGTTCGTATATCTTCAACATAAGAGTATTTAGGATTATGGTTTTCAATGTAGCAATCAGCCATTTTAGGGTCGATTTCATTCATCCCAATAACGTCAAAACCTGCAAGTTTATAACCCATTGTAGAACCACCACCGCAAGCAAAACAACTAAATACAGTTCCTTTGTCTTTTGTAAACTTTGCATCTTTCAAAGTCCATTTGTAATTAAATTTGTGTTTACTCATTCGTATTTGGTTTTTATCAAAACCACGCCCTTTTTTACAGTTGCTAACACCGTATAAAGTTAAAAGCGGGTTCTGTGTTTATATTTAATTTATTGTTTCTTAATTGTCTTTATTTATAACTTGAAAGTTTGTGCATTTTTAACCGCTTCAAACCTTATACAAGTACGTTACCTGCAATAAAAATTACTGCTTTAGTGCTATAAGTATATTTCCGTCTTTTACAACTTCATTTAGGTTATCTTCTGTAAGTGTAAAATCTCTGTACAACCTCTCTTTTATTAAATTAAGTACTTGTTTTTTACAATATAGTTTGTCATTATTAGTATGGTCTTCGACATTAACTGTATGCTTGTTAAATAAAAGTTCTATCGCATTATTAACTATTCTTGTAGTGTTTCCACGTCTTCGCGCTTTTATTATTTTTACATTACATAAGCTTGATACATAAACATCTGTTTTCATAATTCCGTAATTTATTTGTTTTAATTCAATTAGTTTGTGTTGTGTAGTTATCTATTGTATTTTTTAGAAAGGTTTTCTAACTGCTCTAATTCAATTCTTTTAATTCGGTCTTGTTGTTCTTTTTCTCGTTTCTCTTCTAGTTTCTTGTATCTCAATTCTTCATCCTTACAAGCTTTTTCATATTCCTGTTTTGTTATTAATCCTAATTCGAGCAGAGTATGTTCTGTTTCGTCTTTACCATATTGATACAAATTAACTTCTTCTTTTGTGTGGCCAAAACCTTCTGTAATATTATTCACAATAAAAACAGCAAAAGTATCGTCAGAGAATTTAATCCAAAGTTCACCACAAGACATTTTAGTATCAACTATCGTTTTACCTTTTAAATCTTTTAATTCTGTTATTTCTTTTTTCATTTTCTATTTATTAAATTTTGTTATTGTTCAATCTCTATTATCCAATCACTGAATTATCATTAGGATTTAACTTTTAATTTTTTTAATTCATTTACAGCCTCATCGGTTGTATTACATATTTTATAATCTTTATTTTTAGACCCAAAAACAACAGCATATTGCGCACCACCACATCTTAATATAGCTTCTCTATTGACAACCAAAAAAACATTTTCTTTTTTACAAACTGATGCGCCTTTTTGTTTACTTAAACCTACTTTAGTATAGTAAGTCATTATTTCGTTGTTTTTTAATCCTTTTAAATCCTTAAGTAAAGTACTCATAATTTTAGCTTTTAATTTCTGTACATATTTGTAAAGATATGTAAATATATATCCAAAAAACATACTGTGCAAGTATTTCTTTTAAAAAACGTATTCTAACTCCGGGCACGGAGCCAAAGAAGTCAATGCAGTACTGGCGGTACTTGAAGTCATTGGACCAATGAAATTTGAACAACCATTGAACAACAATTATTTTTTCATAATAAAATACACAAGTTTACAAATATTTACATATATTTGAACTCAATAATAATTTAAACTAAAAAACGTATTATGGAAAGCGCAAGAGAAAAAGCAAAAGATTTAATTCAAAAATTTGAGCAATACGAATGGGATAATGATAATGGTTACATGCCAAGCGATAATGAAACAAGAAAATCGGTGAATAAAGTTATAGATGAAATTGAATTACAAGCCGAGAATTGGGGTGTTGTTTCTGTTCGTAAATATTGGGTTGATGTTAGAAATGAAGTAAATTCAAAATTAAGATGAAAAACATAGATAAAATGCAGAGAGACTGCGACAACTTTATAAGGGAAGTAATTATATTTTGGGCAGCTATATTTGTATTCCCATTTAAAACTATTAGAATTTTAGTCTGGAAGTGGGAGATATGGATTCAAAACTATGAAACCATTATAAAAGAAAGGCATAAAATTATAAACGATTCAGTATACGGTAAAGTAAAAAACTCAAAAAAAATAATATTATGAAAACAGAAAACATCAAAAAAGCGCTTGAAAGTGTGTCTGGAACAGATCTATATAGACCTTTATTTCATAAACCATTCGCTATAGGTCTTTATATTTATTCAACAAATGCATGTGCAATGCTTAGAGTTCCCAAGTATATGGTCGATGGGTATAAAATTCAGGAAGACGATTCTCTTATCCGTAAGTGTCCATCTTTTTTTAAAGAAAAATTCATTAGTTCTTTTAATATAAAGTACAGTGTTTTATCAGACATAGAAAAGATGATACCTACTGTAGATGAATATATAGAGACAAATACAGATGGAGAATGCAAAGAATGTGAAGGCAGCGGAGAAGTTGAATGGGAATTTAAAGGACACTGTAGAGATTTTGATTGCCCTGTTTGCGAAGGAGAAGGGAATATTCCTAAATCTAAAAGAACAAAATCAGGACGCAAAATTTTTGACGAAAATTCTTATATAGACATCAAATCAACTAGGTTAAGTTTCTCCAGAATATTAGAACTGAAAGCTATATGCGATTCTTTAAACATTGACTTAATTGAAGTTTCAGAAATATTAGAACCATCTAGCCCTGTATTATTTAAGATTGGCCCCTCAGAATTAATTTTAATGCCAGTAATACAAGCAAAAGAACAAAACATAATTTACACAATAAAGAACTAATTAAATAAAACGACATGAAAGACGAATTAATAAGTTTTGAAACAGCTAAACTAGCTAAAGAGAAGGGATTTAATTGGGAAACCTTACTTACATATAATAATAAAAAACTAGAAGAATATGCTTCTAATTATAACCTAGATGTAGAAAATGTAGATGAGGTTAGGCTTATACACCTATATTATAATTTTAATGGAATGGGTGGTAATTATATTTCAGCACCTACTCAAAGTTTATTACAAAGATGGTTAAGAGAAGAGTATAATTTTCACATATACATAGAACCGCACAATAACAAGTCTGGAATGGATTATACTCCATACTTAATTATAGCTAAGTATGATATTCAAGGAAGTAAATCTTTCGATTTAGAAAAAACTATTACATCTTACGAAGAAGCACTAGAAATTGCGTTACAAGAAGCTTTAAAACTAATACCGATAAACTAAATTAAAGTTTCATAATACCAATAATTTTACATATTTTTACACTTCTTTACAAATAATAACAAAACTATGAAATCAGATGAAAAACCAATAGCAGTAACGACAAAAAAAGCCTGTGAAATGCTTAATTGCAGCCGGACAACTTTCTATAAGAACTTTAAATCTAAATTAGAAGTTCATAAATTGGACCTTAAAACAAACTTATTCACACTCGAAAGCGTCCAGAAGCTAATTGACGAAACCAGAAAATTCAAAATAGTAGATTAAACAATAATTAAACATCGGGAAAAATGAAACACATTGAATTAAAGCGATTAGAACTCCGTTACTTTAAAGGAGCAAAAGAAGTTAATATCGACTTCAACCACATCACAAGTATTTTTGGTGACAACGGTACCGGAAAGTCCACCATTGGAGACGCATTCTCTTGGTTGTTTTTTGGCAAAAATATGATTGGAGAATCGGACTCTAAATCTACAATCAAAACATTAGATGAAAATAATGTAGCTATTCCAAAATTAGATCACAGCGTTAAGGCTATTTTAGATGTAGATGGAGAAGAGATTACACTTACCAGAATTTTATCCGAGAAATGGACCAAAAAGAAGGGTGCATTAGAAACTGTTTTTGAGGGAAATATTACAAAGTATTTCTATAACAACGTTCCGAAGTCAAAAAAGGAGTATGAAGAAAAAATAAGCAACATACTTGATGAACTAATTTTCAAGATGATTTCAGATCCTTTAGCTTTTAACGCACTTCACTGGGAGAAGCAGAGAGAACTTTTAATTTCAATTGCAGGTAATGTATCTAATTTAGAAATTGCTGCAGGAAACAAAGAATTTGAGGCCTTACTATCCAAATTAGTAGGTAAAGACCTGGACGAATATAAAAAGGAACTTGCCGCAACACGTTTACTTCACAAAAAATCTATAGAATCTATTCCAACTAGGATTGACGAGCAGATTAAAAGTAAGCCAGAGGGAATTGATTTCAAAGAAGCAGAAGGTAAAAAAGTTGAGTTAGAAGCAAAAATTGCAGAAATAGACTCTAAAATAGAGGACAAAAATAAAACTGTAGAGATTGCCAACGCAAAAAGAAACGAAGTATCTAACGAAGTATTCGCTTTAAAGACTAAGAATCAGAACATTGAGTTCGAGGTTAAGAAAAAGGTTAATTCATTAGCAGGGCAACTAGAGGATCCTATCTCTTTATTAAATGCAAAAATTTCAGCAAAGGAGAATACTTTAGAAAAATATGCAAAAGGAGTTTCTGATTATATTTACGAAAAACAAAAAGACCTAAACTCTATAATTGAAATAGAAAACACTCTTTCTAAATTAAGAAAAGATTTTGATATAGAAAACGCTAAGTCTCTTAAATTCGACGAAGAAAACATTAACTGCCCTAGCTGTAAAAGGCCTTTAGACTCAATTGATGCTGAGTCTAAAAAAGAAAAGATGCTTCTTGATTTTAAGGAAGAAAAAAACCATACATTATTAAGCATAAACACAAACGGACAAGCTAATAAGTTAAGAAAAGAAACTTTAGAATCTAGGGTTTCCGAAACTTCAAAGAGAATTTTAGATGGAGAAAAACTTATTTCAGAGACCAAAAAAGAATTAGAATCTCTTAAGGAGGAATTAAAAAAAGAGAGTGGAAAAGAAAGTGTTGATCCTGTAAATCCAGAAGCGGATGCAGCAAAAATTCTTTCTACTCACAAAGAGTACCAAGCAAACATTGAGACTATTACTACTCTTGAATCTACACTAGAAGAAGCTAAAACTGTAGATATTTCTGATTTGAAAGTTCAAAAAACAGCTATTCAAAATGATTTACAAGTAGTAAACGATTTACTTTCAAAGAAAAATCAAATTGCAGAAATTGAAAAAAGAGTAGAGGAACTATCTAAAGAGGAATCGAAATTAGCGCAACTTATAGCAGATATTGAGAAACAAGAGTTTGTTGCTCAGAGTTTTACAATCGCTAAAGTATCTCAAATAGAAGACAAAGTAAACGCATTGTTTGAGGTAACTAAATTCAAATTATTTGAAACTCAGGTAAACGGTTCTGAAGTACCAACTTGTAAGGCCACATATCTAGGAGTTGATTTTAACATCCTTAATTCCGCAGGAAAAATACATTGCGGTACCGAAATAATCAATGCACTATGTAAGTTCTACAAAGTACAAGGACCTATTTTCTTAGACAACGCAGAGAGCGTTACCGAGACACCAAAAACTGATAGTCAATTAATCAGGTTAGTAGTAAGTAAACCAGACAAAACATTAAGAATAGTATAACAATTAAACAATAAGCATGAGTACAGAAACTAAAAAGACTACTGCGGTAGCTACGAAAGAAAAAGACATTACAGCAATCGTCTTAAACAAGATAAACACTTTTAAGCAGTCCGGAGAACTTAGACTTCCGAAAGACTATTCTGCCGAAAATGCATTGAAATCCGCATACTTGGTTTTAAATGAATCCCTTACAAGAGATAAGAAGCCTGTTTTAACAGCTTGCTCCCAAGGAAGTATTGCAAATGCACTACTTAAGATGGTTGTATGGGGCGTTTCTCCATTGAAAGGACAAATATACTTTGTGCCTTACGGAGATAAGCTAGAAGCGTCCGTATCTTACCTAGGAAACGTAATGATGGCTAAGAGATACGGTAAGCTTAAAACTATAAAGGCTAACTGTATTATGAAAGGCGATGAATTTGAGTTTGAAATCGTTCCAGAAACAGGATTAAGAAGAATTGTAAAGCATAAACAAACGCTTCAAAGTATTGGTTCCGATGAAATTATTGGAGCATATGCAGCATTTGAACTTGTTGACGGAACTATGGATGTTGAAATAATGAACATGGACCAGATTAAAAAATCTTGGAACCAAGGGGCAACAAACGGAGGTTCTCCGGCACACAAAAACTTTCCGGATCAAATGGCACAACGTACTGTATTAAACAGAGCTTGTAAAATGCTTATTCGTTCAAGTGATGATAAAGTTCTTTACGATGATGTTGACAACGAAATTGATGTTGCTAAGGAAGATGTTAAACATGCTATTTCTGAAAATGCCAACACAGATGTTATCGATATTGAGCACGAAGAAGAAACGAATGACGATGTAGACACTACTACCGGTGAAATCATAGACAAGAAGTTTTAATGAAATTAGATGTAATTGGCTCAGGAAGCAAGGGTAACTGTTATCTACTTACAGATAATGATGGTGTAATGCTTATTGTTGAAGCAGGAGTCCATCCAGTAGATATAAAAAAATCCATTAACTATAATCTTGAAAACGTGGCCGCGTGTATAGTTACACACGGCCACCAATGACAGGACCATTGCAAAGCCATAAACCACTTGGCAGCTTCCGGAATCGGCATCTACGCATCTAAAGGAACATTGGAAGAAACTAATATGATTGGCCACCATAGGTCAGTCATATTAGAACCAATGAAAAAAGTAAAAATTGGACCATATACCGTATTAGGTTATCCTACAATTCATGACACCAAAGAACCGATGGGATTTATTATAAATCATCCTGAAAGTGGAAGTATTTGTTTTCTAACTGATACGGTATATTCTCCTTTTAAATTTGCTAACATTAGCCATTGGATCGTAGAAGCTAATTATTGCGAAGATATAATTGAAGAAAAAAGAAAATTTGGACTAGAGAACCAATTCTTAAGAGATAGAGTACTTTCTAGCCACATGAGTTTCCAAAACTTACAAGATATGCTTCGCGCGAATGACTTATCAAAAACAAGAACAATAACGTTAATTCACTTATCGGATAGAAACTCCAACGAAATTGAATTTAAGAGAAAAATCGAAGAGGAATTTATAAAAGAAACATATATTGCAGATTCGGGATTAAGTATTAACCTAAATAAATACGCATTTTAACATGAGAATATTCAAATTTATACACGAAGACGGAGAAATGGATATTGTTGCCGCAGAAACAGAATTAACAGCAACAATACTTCTTTGCGAAGAACAAAACATAGATATTTCAGAACTAAGAGATAGCAATGTTAAAGAGATCAAAAAATGTAAATGGGATGAAATATACCTGGCAGACGAAGAAGGATCTAAGTTCCCTACCATAAACAACATGGACGGAAAAACACTTAAAGATTTAATCGCAGAAATTGACTATGGTCAATACATAGCAGGAACCGGAAACTAATAACACAAATGATTCATTTAACTTGTATAATAATTTATATTGCATTAATATTGGTTGCTAAATTTTGGTATAATTACAACAATAGAGAATGAAAACGAATCACGGAGAATGGATTACAACGCTAGATTTTGAAAAGCTATATACTGACATTAGAGTAAAATTAAACTCTGTAAATAAGTCGTTAGAGTATTTACAAAAAAAAATTGAAATAGATCGTAAAACCATATACAATATACGTCACTGCAAGTTTATAAGAATGGAGACTTTTTTCAAAATTATTAACTGGCTTGATGTTGGAGCAGAAAATTACATCATAAAAAAATACATTAGAAATAAACCAAAAGAAAAAACAATAACAGAATTATGGAATTAGAAGGTGCAATAAAAATGGTTGGCGAAACTCAAACATTCGGAAGTAACGGATTTAGAAAAAGAGAATTAGTCGTAACCACAGAAGAGCAATATCCTCAGCATATTTTAGTTGAGTTTGTTCAAGATAAGTGTGATGTGCTAAACAGCTACATGGTAGGACAAAAAGTTAAAGTTGGCATAAATTTACGAGGCAGGGAATGGGTTAATCCACAAGGAGAAACGAAATACTTTAACGGTATTCAAGGATGGAGAATTGAACTACTTGGCCAACCAGAGACAAAACCAGAATCCGCAGTAGATAAATACGAAAATAAAGAAACTCCGGCTGCAGAAACAGAACAATCAGAAGAGGAAGAGGATGAGCTCCCATTTTAATAACTAACTGATTATCAGTAACTTACATTAATAAAAAGCATCAAAATTAAAAAACTTGATGCTTTTTTTATGCTCAATGTAAAACATAACTATATATTAACTATATTTGTTCAGCAGTTATTGTAAACCCCGTTTTTTTATATGGACTTTATACATTTCTTAGCTTTTATAAATTAATTTAAAAAATTAAAATCTATGATAGATTTAAGATTAGGCGATTGCCTTGAAGTAATGAAAACTATTAAAGATAATAGTATTGATCTATGGGTTACAAGCCCACCTTATGCAAAGCAAAGGGATTACAACGGATCTGATAGTAAATCCTATATTGAATTTATAAGTCCAATAATATTAGAAGCAAAGAGGACACTAAGCAAAAACGGTAGTATTTTCTTCAATATCAAAGAACATTGTGAAAATGGGCAAAGGGATTTATATGTATATAAAATGGTAATACATTTTGTTGAAGTACTTGAACTTAGACTTGTTGATGAGTTTATATGGAATAAAACAAACCCTTTCCCTACTGGCGCAAAAACAAGATTAAAAGATGGATTTGAAAGAATTTACCATTTTACAAAATCAAAGAAGCATAATTTTTACCCTGAGAATGTTCTTGTTAAAAGTACATCTAAATGGCTTGAAAGCGAAAAACGAAGAAAGAACAAAGGCGAACATAATGTTACGAATGGTAGCGGT
>Ga0256380_1000036_pt1 | contig 16021 bp, 23 predicted proteins | sample LS1230viralmetaG_FD_189071 | JGI IMG/M metagenome (GOLD analysis project Ga0256380, IMG submission 189071) | Seawater viral communities from deep brine pools at the bottom of the Mediterranean Sea - LS1 2300m | ecosystem: Environmental > Aquatic > Marine > Bathypelagic | place: Mediterranean Sea... | reverse complement strand
TGGGTGGAGGGTTGCTGGTTTCGACCCGTACCTCCTGGTTCCGTGCCTCCATCCAATACTGCCCCATCCTCGGTGCTGACGACCGAGGCGTTGCAACTTCCGTGGACTGGGACTACATCTTCGTGAGTGCTCCCAGGACGTAAATGCGGCTACTGAAGACAAATAAACCGATTCCGTCCTGGTACTTGAAGCTGGGCTTGGACCAGGGTGCCTACGACGCCGAGAAGCTAATCTTCTTGCCAGGAAACAGCAGGCCAATGCGAGTCCCCGACTTGAAGGCGGCTGGTAAATTCAGAAGAGGAGAGCACCAGGATGGAACTATTGCTCCTCCCGTGTCTCGCAAGCCTAAGCCTGTGCCGAATGCACCGGGGCTATATGTCCCGCCGGGGTATCTAGCCAGAGAGAAGGCGAAGAATGCCAGAACGTGAGTTAGGACCGGCGGCTGCTGAGGATGACCAACAAACCCTTCCTATAATCAAGGAAGACCAGAATTATGTGCCGATTGCTCAGACGATATCGGGGCGTAATGATGCCATACTGATTCCCACTTTCTACTCAGGGCGGACGGCGGGGATATACAAGCAGCAAGTTGACTATAACCGCCCCCACCACAGTCCGGCGTCGGTGGCAATCACGGCAACGGGGACCATGTGGCGTCCTGGGTGCTGGGCAGCCGTGGCGGATATGTTCGCCTACACCCAATCGCAGGACATCAACTGCTGGTTTAACGAAATCAGGGATGCCCGGACTACGATTCCGTATACATCGCTGGGGGCCATGATTGACCATGCTTGTATGCAGGCCCATGACCGGGGGTTCGAGTACGTCTTCGTGGTGCAGACCGACATTCTGCCCCGGAAAGACCTGTTGCTGCATCTTCTGAAATACGAACTGCCAATCATGGTGCCGATAATTATTGACCCTGATAGCCATAGGGCGGTAGGTGGCCCGCCCCACGAACCCAACAGCGGCCTGAAGCCGATGCGGTGGGTTCCCTTCCCGGCCATGCTGATAAAGACCACCGTGTTCAACTGTTGCGACGATTTCTTCGGGGCGCAACCTACAGAGGACATGACTTGGGAGCGGTTCTGGCACTATGGCCATCGGCCATGGATGGACACCGACCAGGTTCTGGAGATGGCGTCTCACGCCACTAGGTACGGTAACCTGACCTACGATGAGCAACACGAGTGGTTGCGTTCGGTAGACGAACGCAGGCGGCAGACCCCTGACCGGAGTGGGCCTTTGGACGGCTCGGGCAAAGAGTACATGTACCCGGTTGTGGACGGCGAGGTTTATATGCCCTGGCGGTCCCCGACCAACGCTAATGGGACAGTGACGGCTGAGGAACTAGAGAAAGAGGCTGTGACCATTGAGGTATAGCGTCGAGGATTTTGTGCATCCGGACACGGGGTTCAATCCTTTGCCTGCGATATACGAGATTGAGGGAGACGAAAAGGTTTGGACCCTTGCGGAACTTACCCTGGCCCCGGCCATGGGCGGGTTACTGCACAGGTACCAGATTATTATCGTGAGACGCGGAGAGGGGACGTGCCAGTACATCGAGGACATGGGTCTGGCTGAACTGTTCCTGAGTGGCCCCAAGAGCATCCCGTGTCTCTGGAAGCACTCCGTGGATGAAGCCAAGTACATGGCCGAGCAGCTTCGTGAGATTGACATGGAAAAGATTATCGGCCCGGAGCACGAGGATTTGGTTGGCGGCTTTCACGACCGGGTGGACAAATTTTTCCTGCAAAAGAACCACGTTTCGGTATCTGGCCCTAGCCTACACGTAGAGAGGAACTGATGACTACCAACGACGCGCAGTTAATTGAAATGGAGCGCCTGATGCGTTCAGCCCCTGAGCCTGGAGGCATGGAGAACCTTACGTCATTGGGTGACGGAGTTGCGGTCACCAAGGTGACCGTTGAATCGGCAGGCCACGTGACCATGTGGAATACGGACACTCTTGAACCTTCCGTCTTCAACATGAACAGCATCCGGACCAAGATGCGGGAGGTGTTCTCTTCTGACTATGAGACCATCTCCATGCGGGGGAAGCCCTGCTGGACCGCTACGCAGCCCTCCGAGAAGCCGTGGCGAGGTACAGCCACCTGCCCGCTGCACGAGAGCCGCCCAGAGCGAGAGGAGTTCACCCGTCTGGGATATCCGAAGTGCAACAGGATTGAGTTACCCAATGAAGCTGAAGCACGGGAGCACCTACGGAAAAAGCATCCTCAAACGCTACGGCAGATGCAGGAAGCCCGCGCCGAACTGGACCGGGTGGGCACGATTGAGGATAGGGAAATCAATCGTCAAATACTGGCAAAACTAGCCGGGGTGGACCTGGATGAACCGGCCCCAGCACCAATGCCGTTATTGTCGGACCAGCGGATACGTGCAGAAGTTGGCTTGATGCCCCAAAAACACGTCCACCGTTACGGAAAGGCCATGGGGTCCAAGTGCAAGGTGACGGGATGCACCGAGGTGCGGGCTACAGCATTTAAGACCCGGAGGAAGAAGAATGGCGGGTAGCAGCCGCTCTCCCTACACAGTAGGCCGGAGCGAGATTATAACGGCCAGAAGTTCGGCCACGGCCAGCGGCACTGTGGCTACCCTGGCGACTCCGACCAGTGGCACACGGGCACGTATCGTTTACCTCAGTGCCATGTTTGACAGCGGGACGGCAGCTTCGTTTGAAGTTTACTTTGGGACTGGCACGAATATCACGACCAACGCCGGGAAAGAGATTGCCAACTTCTTCATGGACTTAACCGATAACCCGAGTGATGGAATAGTATTCCCTCAAGATAGCGGGCCTATTGGGGCTGCTGACGACGTTATCTCGATACGCTCCAGCGGGTCGGCGGGCACCTTTAGCATCATCGTTGGGTACACGGAGATGACGTAAGTGCCCACTCTCCAGGCAAGCACGCGGGAGGAGCTACGGGTGAACATCGGGGATATCCTCGGTGCTATCAAGCTCATTGAGTCTGATACGTCGGGGACCACGACCACGTTCCTAACCGACGAGCTTGCCATTGCGAGTGAGAACAATCTTAACGGGAAGTGGCTCGTCTTTACGTCGGACACGGACGATGGCGAAGTACGGCAGGTCACTGATTCAACAGCCATCTCGAATCGGGTTACCTTGACGTACTTCCCCGCGACCACCGGCACCAACTCGTCGTCAGCGACGGCGGAACTGTGGGAGCAGCAGTACGACCCCGTGACTGTTCACCGCATGATTAACCAGGCGATTGACGACGCCACGGGCCACATATTCGACCCGGTGGAGGACATCAGCCTCCATACAGGGGCTACTTTCCGGTACGACATCCCGGCCACCTTTGAAGTTCTTTACGATATTTACATGCGGACCGGGACCAATTCTCGGTTGGTCAAAGAGAACGGGGTGGTTTGGGACGAGAGCATCGACACTAACATCACCGTGGCCCTGGACACCGAAGACCTCCTATATGGCAGGCAGTCCACTCGGTTCACCATCACGTCCTCGGATGGTGAACCGATCAGTGACGGCGACTTGGCTTCGGACGATATTAGCTCCTCGGATTTCTCAGGGTTCACTCACATCGAGTTCCCCATCAAGGTCCGGGACGCGGTTGCTGCCGACGACCTGGTGCTACGGCTGTCGGCCACGGCCAACGGCGCGGATACCGATAAACTCATTAGTATCCCGGCTATTACCGCCGAAACGGATACTTGGGTACGTGTCTCCATGGCGGGGCAGTCCACCAATCCGTTCAGTCCTTCCTTGACCACGGCCATTATCTCCGTGGCTCTGGAAATGAACGCCAACTCTGGTGACAACATAATTAAGCTGGGAGAGATTCGGGCTACCCGTGCCGATGGCGACCAGTGGACACTGTTTCCCCGGCACCTGTGGGAGATTGACAAAGAAGCGCGGGACATCATCCTGCTTCATAGTAATGGCCGCACCAGCTTCCATGGGTCCACCGGGGACCACAGCCACTATCGGTCCCACGACGGCCTTGGGTATGACTACCGGCTCCTGAAGCTGAAGGGTGGCGACAACCCCGCCCGGCTCACTTCGGATGCCACGGCAACGGAGGTTCCTGAGAGCTACATCGTCTATAAAGCCGCTGGGCTACTCATGGCGCGGCCCGTGCGGGGCGAGAGTCCAGACAATGCGAGGATGCGGCTGTCTCAATCAGACCGGTTCCTGGGCTTGGCAGAACGTGCCAAGAGCACGTTCCCCATGCTGAAGAATGCAAGGTTCTGTACGTGACCACCACTACCATAACAGCGGAGCACGAAATCCTGCTGAATGCCTTGATATATCCCATCAAGGGGACGGTACGTTCTGGGTTGATTTCTAATGACGCCCTCAAGATTGTCACGGCGGACCATACCCGTGATTCTCACCCGCGCCTGTCGGTGCAGTCCTGGGAAAGCTGGCACGACGGTATCGGTATCGACAAGTTCGACGGTGAGGATATTCAGAATCGGCGGCGTGCCTGGGATTCTGAGCTTCAGTTACGGTTCAAAGGGCACCTGGTTCTGCCAGGGCTGGCAACTCAGACCGCAGCGGGTGCAGCATCGGACGTTGGGGTTATCTCCGAGTACGCCAATATAATCTACGCCGCGTTTGGTACAGACCTACGTTCTTACAGTGATACCACCAACGTATGGACTAATGTAGACACATTGCCCGCTGCCGCTACCGACGAGATAAACAACGCTCGATTGGATGGCACCGTCTACATGATTATTGCCCACACGGGCGGATACACCTACACGAGCGATGGGAGCACCTTTACCGACGACACCAAAGATACTAAGTATCTGGCATTTTGGGACCAGCGGCTGTGGGGTATCTCTGCTAACGGGCAACTCTGGTGGGCCTTTGCTCCGGGCACTGAAGTTGACGATGCCCAGTTACACCTGGAAGATGCCTCGGTGACCAGCATGTTCGTGGGTTACGACTCACGGGGCAACGATATTCTCTACGTCGGCACCACCCGTGGTCTCTTTGCCCACGATATCGGCAACCGCAAGTTCGTAGAGACTCGGTTGCGGTTACCGTTCCACCCGGATAATGGCAAGGGCACGGCTGGGTGGCGAGAGTCCATGTTCATTTCGGCTGGGCTGGCTATCAACAAGTACGACATTGACTCCAACCGCGCCACCGTGCTTCAGATGGGGCCAGACAGGGACGATGGGTTGCCAGCCAATCGGCGTGGCAACATCCGTCAACTGGTGCCTAGCCACAACGAGTTGCTGGCCGTGGTTGACGCCACGTCCATCGCTTCGGCTGGTGACCTATTCCTGGGGTCACACATGAGTTCGTCCAACTCAGCGGCCCTGGACCCTGACCAGGGGTTCTCCCATATCATGGGATGGGACGGCTTGGGATGGGAACGCAAGTGGTTGTCAAGCAACGACACCACGGCCATCACCTGGCTCCATGTATCGGACGCTTTCAATGAATACCGGATGTGGTGGGCGCAGAATCAGCGGGTCTTCCACATGCAGATACCCCAGAACATAATCAACCCGGTGTACGTCACCACGTTGCCCTACGCAGCGTCAGGAGCCCACGAGACGCCTGACTTCACCGGAGGGCAGTCTGAGGTAGACAAACTGGTCAGGCGTCTCCGTGTGGAGGTCTCGGGGGCCTCTAGTACCGAGACCGTTATCATGGCCTTCGCCCTGAATGGGTCCAGTTCCTTCACCACGTTGACCAGTACCTATTCGTCCGACGTGAACGCCAGCGGGGAGATTACCAGCGACGGGATAGCAACTTTTCATTTCCCCGCCGTGGCCACACCGGAGGGAAGCGCCTTTCGGTCCATACGGTTCCGAGCAACCATGGCCCGAGGCAGCACCACCACGTCCACTCCTGACATTCTCAGGATTGACTTGGAATGGCGCAAGAAACTGCCCGCTCTCTGGGGCCACCAGGTAACCGTGGACTTGAGCAATGGGTACAACGGGCAGACCCGCGAGGAGATGTTCGAGAACCTACGCATCGCTGCCGAGAACAACGTGATGTCCCGGTTCACGTTCCGGGACCGGGATGCCGACGATGCGGGCAACAGCAACCCCTGGGTCTACTTCGTGGATGTGGTTGCCTTTGACGCCATTGAGAACACGGGGAACGTGTGGGCCGGGGAATACAATCTGGTACTGGCGGAAGTTTAATGAGTGGATTCACGAGTTCCAGTGGCAATACTAGATTACTCCAGGCCATTTTGAACCAACTCAAGCGTGACGCGGATAGAGCGAACGACACCCAGGAGCGCGTCCAACAACAATTAGCTACGGTTAACGAAGGCGAGAATCTTGCAGTAGGGGAAAGGCGTTATGGCGATTCTTGAGGGTAAAGCGCCCAATGGCAAAGGCGGCGTCAACCAGCAGGCCATAGACTCCGAAGGTCTGGCGTATAGTCGGGCGATTATAGAGGACGACTTTCAATACGCCGTGGACGAGGGGTCCGGGTATATCTTTTACAGCACCTATTCCCTCACTGGTGGGGAGGAAGCCCTTTTCCTACAGAACGACGGGGTAGACATCCACTTGGATAAATGTGTTGTCAGTACGAGCGCCAGTGGCATCGTGTCTGTGATGCGGCAAACATCAGGCACCGCCGCAGGCACGACCATAACGGGCAAGAACGGTATCTTTGGCAGGCCCGTCATGGGTACCGTAACTGCTTTCGGTAACGCCTCAGTTACGGGTTCGGTGGACGGAGACACGATAGACGCCCACGATATAGGCACCTCCACTCCCCATACGTTCGAGCTAGATGGGTTAATTGTGCCGATTACCGAGGCTGTCTTTGTCCGCTTCGCAACGAATGGCGTCGTGCATGTTACCCTGTATGTTCACCGACTGCCCGCCGAGGTTTAATTGAAGTTCAGGCTCTTTGGAACGTGCGTTACCGCAGGCAAGAAAGAGGTTAATGAACTTGCCATCTCTTCCTCCGGGGAGCTATTTACCCGCACGGAGAGAAAGACGCAGTTAACCCCTGTCTTCAAGCCGTTCTTAGAAGAGACGGTGGGTAACGCGATGAATCAGGACGTTAGCTTCGGTGGGACACCGGAGATTATCCATAACGGAGGATCATCGACAGAGTGGACGGGTTCGGCCATACAGGGGACATGGAACTTTGCCGACTCAGGCAAGATAAGCCTGGCTTCTGGTGTAGACCAGGACTCAGCAACCTTTGCGGAGGAATCACCAACGACGATAGATATATCCGGGTTTACGGCCATCACGGGCAAAATCAACCTGACGACCTACAATGCCAACAACAATGACCTGGACGTGGAATTCGATTTAGCCGGAACCCTGGTGGGCAACAGCGTGAACCTGAACGACTACATAGAGACGACGCTCTTGGCGTCTGAGCAGAGCTTTGCCATTCCGAAGGGGGATATGGGCCTGGCATCGCAGTCGGTGGACGGATTCACCATTACCCTCTCGCGGGCGGGTGGGCCACAAGTGGCTTTCACGATGGACGACATTCAGATAGAGCAGACGGGTACGCCGCTGATATTCAAAGTCGAGTCTCTGCCTAACGAGCCGTTTCATATCACTGAATTAAGACTTGCCTTTGCCGATACTCTAGCTGCCACGGTAGCCAATGGAACGGCCTTTGGATTAGCCCATGACCAGATTCTGGGGGTTTCGGCGTTGAGCACGGGGATTGTGTTCCGCCGCATTGAGGACTCTGAGACCGTGTTCGCCGTGACGATTAAAGACTTGGGGGATTTCCTGTCAACCGGGTCCAACCTAATCAACGCAATCAGTGATGGGACGGACACTTTCTTCACTCTATTGATTGAGTTCCCGGAACCCATCATCTTACGCGGGCAACCGAAAGCGAACTTCCTGGCCTTTACTATCAACGACAACCTTTCTGGGCTAACCAAGTTCACTGCTGCTGCTCGTGGGGCAATCGTGACTTCGGAAGTATGAGGTATATCTCTGGAACATCCGGTGGGGGCAAGATAGGCCCGTCACGCTCGAATACAAAGGTGCTCTCCATCGAGTTTCATGCTAAAGCCACCAATGGCGCAGAGGCAACAGTGGGAGATTCGACCGTTTCGTTATCCGACGGAATGGGACTGGAGCCGGATGACCGCCACTCTCCCGACTTTCTGGGGTCGGACGGGGTGCAGCGGTCCGTGAATCTGCACGACCTTTTTACAGCAGTCTCGGGTAATGATAAAGTAGACTGGGCAGCCCAAGTGGAGCCGTAACATGGTACGTTTAACCGGGAACATGGCGACTAACGCTGGTGTCGCTATCTGTGGCGGCACAGCCATCTATTTCCCTACGAGTGTCAGCGCCACCGAGTCCACGGCTGCTGGCTGCGGCACCGCCGACACGACCAATTCCTCGGGTGTCTTTTCTTGCACGTCCCTGGCCGCCAACAAGTACGATATCCGGGTCAACTGCGGCAGCGCCTTCCGTTGGTTCCGCTACGCCGACGAGATTCAGCATGCCACGTACCAGACCGGCGACGGCTGCGCCTGCGGCACCGAAGGTAACTTCTACTTTGGCATCGGCAACGACTTCGGGATACGGTGGTCCACGGCTGATGCCAGCAACCACGCAGCGGTCATGGGCATCGGGGACACGTCCCAGCAGATGCACATTACCGACGCCGCAGCCATGAACACCGACTGGGCTAGATGCGCGGGGACACACCCGGAACTGGCTATTCACTCCAACACCACCCCGGCCTCCGACTACCTAGCTATCGGGAACCACGACGGCACCACGGCCACGGTAGACGTGGTTGGTGGCACCACTCTGAACTTGGACATCTCTGGGACCACCGAAGGGCATATAGACGCCGATGGTGTGTGCGTCATCACGGGGAACTTCTATTCCATCAACAACACCTCAGTCCTGAATGCCACCACATTGGGTTCGGGAGTGGTCAACTCTTCCCTGACCTCGGTCGGGACGTTGACTGGGGCTACCTTGAGTGGTGACTTGGTTCTTCAGGACGACGTAGACTTGGCCCTTGGCACTGGCTCGGATATTCTTGTTCGCCTTAGCACCGCCAATGGCCACGCTTGTTCTGCGTGCGAGGATGCGGTCATTGCCCTGTCCGATTGTGACCAGTCTCTACACATCACCGACGCCGCAGCCGTGGCAACCAACTGGAACATACCGGGTACCACCCACCCGAATGTATACATTCATTCCAACACCACCCCGGCCACGGATTATCTACGACTGGGTGGTCACACGGGCACCACGGCCTCAATAGACGTAGTTGGTGGGACCACGCTGGCACTGGAGATTGCGGGCAATACCGAACTGACCGTGACGGCGAGCGGCCTGAACGTACCGGCCAACTCGGACATCCTGTTCACCGGAACCACCGGTACCAACGACATCAATCTGGTAGACTGCCTGGCCGATGCCTTGAGCATCGTGCGTGGGAGTACCGACGTAATCGTTTTCGACACCTGCACGCCACGGGTCACCATCACGCCCGTGACCACGATTACGGGCCTCATTACAGCCACGGGCGGCATGACCCTTCCCGCCAATGCAGACATTGCAATGACCGGCACGACTGGGACGAACGACATTGTGTTGACCAACGGGTTGGCCGATGCCCTGAGCGTCACGGATGGGTCGGCGGACATTCTCGTTATCGACACCAATACGACGGGGAATCTGTGGACGCTCTCTTCCGCGCTCCATGTTGAAGGAGCGTTCGTCTTTAACGAGGGTAGCGCGGACTTAGACGCCCGCTTCGAAGGTGCGAACAACGCGAACCTGGTTACCCTAGACGGTGGTACTGATTCCCTTGGTTTCGGTAGCGCCGTGGTAGCAGGTGCGTTCATGGATATTGAGCCTGGGGCGCAGGACAGAGACATGGTTACCGCCGTGGGCATGGCTATCAACTTGGAGGCCGACTCGACGCAAATCAACGCCTGCGGTAATTGTGCGACCATCGCGGTTGGTGCTGCAATTCACCTGGGAACACAGACCTACACCTCAACGGCGACAGGGCTGACCGTTACCGACTTGTCTGTTTTACACATTGTGGGTGAGCCAGTAGATAGTACCAACGTGACGGGCACCCGGAAATACAGCGCCCTGATTGAAACAGGAAGCCTCGGGTTGGGTATCCCCGGTGGGTCCGGGGCTACTTTGAAGTTTGGTGGAAGCACCTCTGGGATAGTAACCGTTCAAGTGCCCGCCGCTCCATGCACTTATACTTGGACGCTTCCGCCTAACAATGGCGGGGCCTCTCAGTTCTTGCAGACAGACGGCTGCGGGGTCACCATTTGGGCAGCGCAGACGGGTCTCGTCGCTGCCTCCGTTGCTGAAATGGAAGCGGGGTGTTCCGTCGCGGTAGCTACCACACCAGGCCGCCAGCAGCGCCACGTGTCTGCGGCCAAGGCTTGGGTCAACATAACTGCCGCGGGGGCGGAGTCATGCCCCAGCTACAACATAACGTCGGTCGGTGATTGCTGCACAGGTGTCCATCTAATCACTTTCGCCACTGACTTTTCGAATGCCCTTTATGTGGGTGCTTCTGCAGCGTTAGGTAGAGGGGCCGAGACCGTCCCCAACTTCGACAGCATCCTGGCCGGTTCTATACGACTTGTAGTCATGGATATGACGGATGGGGTTGGACAAGTTGACGAAGTGGCTGGACAAGTATTCTTCGGAGACCAGTAATGTTTTGTGTACTGGACCTACTGTTCAATGACCGGGTACGGATTAGGCATTTTTCCAGGGCTTGCCTGGCCATTATGACTGGCGAGGGTACCGGCTGGCACCCCGACGAGATAGCCTATAATATCCAGAAGTCGGTCAACCTGTCGGGGAAGCCTTTTGATGTGGCCGCTGCTTTCGTGATGGGTATGGGTGTTGGGGGATTGAGCGAACTACAAGCGATGGAACGCATCATGGAAAGAGACCGGCAACCAGATGTACTTGATTGCTGGTTAATGGACGAAGCGGAGTTACCCTATCATGTCACTGGCAACGAACCCCACGACCCAGCATCACCCGATAGAGTCGACGGTGCTTCATGTTTTAACCCTGCGTGCCACGACCGTTATTTCCGCAAAGCCGTGCGCTACCGAGGCGGAGCGTTCACCATTGACATGCCCCAGGCTCGTACCACGCACATGGACCGGATTCGGGTACGACGGAACAGGAAACTCGCCACACTCGACGCGCCATACATGCGTGCTCTGGAAACAGGCGACACTAGAACTCAGACCCGCATCGCCACCGAGAAACAGGCCCTCCGTGACATCCCCCAGACGCTTGACCTGACGGTGTATAGTACACCAGAGGAACTGAAGGCAGCTTGGCCTGCCGAGTTACCCAAACCAGGAGCGTAATATGTCCAACCAAGCAGCAGTCGAGATACTAGCAGACACCACCCTAAAGTTCTTGAACGAGATTGACCGGCTTCAAGCCGCCAATGCCCAGAACCTCCAGTTCCTAAACAATATTGTGCGCGGCTGGAAGGACGGCACCCTGACCGCAGACCGTATCCAGATACTGGATAACGGTGACATGCGGCTGCTCCAAGCGGAGCCGCCTGATGAACCTACCTGCGACAAAGATGCTTCCAAGAAGTTTGGTGCCAACGGCAAGGGGGCAGCAAAGGACACGAACCCTTTAGCCGAGCCGGTCGCCGCAGGGCTGCCCGAGGCGAGTGATGGTAACTAGCCAACGAGACGTAGAGGCAGAGGCTCAGTACCAGAATCCTGCTCCCATTGGCCCCCAGAGCCAGATTCCTGGGGGTGTCCACGACATGGTAGTGTCTTGGGACCGGCACGAGGGCTACATGTCGGTACGGGCCGCTGGGGACCGCTGGTGGTTCAAGGAGATGCTGGGTCAGGCCCTACTAACGGGAACGAATAACGAAGTGGGGCGGCTCCACATCACGGCGAAGGGACAGATAAACGAGGAGCAGCTACAATTGTGGCGTCCGTCTGGCGCTGCTCCGCATCCAATGGTCCGGGGTGACCGGCGCGAGATTAGTTACAACCGCCTTTGTTACTTCCGGGCCGAGCGTAAGTGGCGGCTCCGGGACCAGCACATGGACTGGAACCACCCGGACGCGCTGCGGGTCATCAAAGGTTACGTCGGGGACTGGCATATCGAGTGGCCCATGGCCGACCTGATAGCCCACCTGTTCCATAACGGCTTCGTGGTTATCTGCCACGCCGGGTGCTTCATGCACCAAGATGGTGGCTACGGACACTTCTATGGACCTGAACGATGGGAGGAATACGATGCCGCATCCTAGGGGCAAGCCCCAGCCCATGCGCCGACTGGCCACCCCACCGAAGCCTAAAAAGACGAGTAAGCCAAAGAAGCGATAATGGCACGCCACGACGACCTAGCCCATACCGAGATTGCTAAGGCGTATCAGGCGTTCAGCGACGGGCAGCCTGGTGGCTCCGACCGCATCATTATCGTGCTGGACCTGATGATTCACCGCATGGCCGAGATGACTGGCAACGGCGGCAAGTGGAGCCGCGTCAAGAAGCAAGGGCCTACGGCGCTCGGTGGCGCGGGGCTGGCTACTCTGTTGCTGAAGGGGCTGGAGATTCTGGTTTAGTTAGTGCATAAATGTTAACAGGCGGTCATGTGTTCGCTTTAAGTGACCGAAAAACCCGCCCCATGTGATGAAGCTTGATTGGCAATGTCCAAATGGACAATCAACACGAACTCCAATGTGGTACTTCATGCTCCCCGTCTCCTCTGCTTCCTGCTACCGCGCCGCCGCTTCGGGTGCCGGTGGCGGCTGGGGGTTCTCCTGTTCCATCACCCAGCGTTCAGGTGGCGTTAGCTTCTTGGCAAACCATATTCTGGCTCGGTCCAACCGGCTAGCAACTCGTCGCTGGCGGAACCAACGATTGGTGGCGCTCATTGAGGTAGACGTTGTGGTGATTATCGTGTCCATCCCGATGCGGTATTCTGGCCCGGCGGGAAAGTAAACGGTCATGATTCGTACAACGCTCCTTATGTAAACTAAAAGTCCTTTTGATTATATGGCCTCAGGGTAACTATGATCCTATTGGCGTCACTCCTTCCGACCTCTGCACATACATAGCCGTGTGCGAAGGCTACCTCTTCTATCTCACTCACTATTTGCCCTACCCGTAGCAGTGAACCAAAAGACTGAGTATTTGGCATTTCTTTCGGAATCTTCCCGCTCCCTTCAATAATGTCACCCGCCGCCATCCGTTCATACCAGTTCTTGCCAACAGAATCGCCGTCTGATTCGAAACACTCACCAGAGCCGCCACAAGTCGTACAGCCAAGGAAGACACGCGAAATGATTTTACCGCCGCCATCTCTTAAGACTTTGACGGTATGCCCCTGTCCAGGGATGGTATCAGGAGGCCAATTGGAAGCCTTTACTGGAGAGCCGTCCTCATGTTCTAAAATAGCTCCATAACTATCTATAACGATGTACTGCTCACTAATATAGCCCTGTTCGCTCCAGCAATCTGGACAGGGGAGCCAGTTCATTTGGATGTAATGGGCAGGTATAATTGGCATTTGGTTCGCACAACTCCTGTTCTGTTAACTCAAAATACCCGCACCCACGCCTAGGGCACATCCAAACATCCTCACACCGCTCAAGCCTGACTATGTAATGGTTCACTAGCATCAGACCTTTCCCACAGTGGCAACACACTGGGCCAGTAGTTAAGTTGGATGGGTGCTGCCGCGATGCGCTCTGTGTACTGGATTGCCTCTGCAATGTCGTTACCATCACGCCCCTCACGCCGTGCGGAAAAAGACCAGGCCATAGAGTCGCACGAGAACAGAGCATCATTAACCCGGTGGGACCGCAAGGCAGTTATCTTCAAACCAAACCCGTGGAGACGCAAGTCTGGGCGTTCTCGCGTGATTGCGTCCAACACCCACTCTATCTCATGTACCGACGTATTCCGCTTACAGACCGAGCCGACACCAGTCCATTCATCGGCCTGAATTAGCTCGCCATATTGTCGGATATGGTCCACGTACTCTGCAGGCTTATAACCTTGTAAAACGGGCATCAGATGAATTCCAGGGTCCAACTGGTTACGAATGTCCCTGTACCGAGCAATGGTCCTCGCCTGATGCTCCGCAACGCTCTGACCTGTCTTACGCAGAATGAAGGGTTCGCACATATAGTCCTGGCTTACAGCTGTGAGCAGGGTCCCGCATGTCGCCCACCGTTCAATATGACGGGCGTAAACCTCTGCAGGGATATGCCCTCTACCCGTTGATATTCGCGTGAAAGCTCCGGAGTCCAGAATCCAGTCGTGGACCTCAAAATCACTGACCCTTCGTTCCAGCCGGTTGATGGAGATCATACAGCGTTCCACTCTCCCAGCATCACTGGGTTGATGGACTCCAGGGAAGAAGATAGGTCGTCGCAGCATCCCGCTACCCTGGCCCCTGCGCCCGCTGCTGGTAGGCGGCGTGGGTGGCCTGTATCTTGGCTTCAAACTCGGGCGCTATACCCTTGGCCTGCAAGTAAGCCCACATTATTTCATAGACCTCCACCAGCCCCGCAGCGGCCTCGGCTGCCTCGGCGGTGGCCATGTCCCAGGCTTTGTCGCCAGCTATATTTGCTACCCATAAGTGTTGCTGAAGCCTGGGGGCACCCGGACGGGGCGCATCAAGTTCGCCTTCGTTGCTGACCACCATCTACCATGAGAGCCTACTTCAATCTCCCACCCTTGACTCTTTCCTGCCTCCAGCAGCCCCGCCACGTCGTAGGCGGCGATACGACCTGAGCCGTCGTTGCAGGCACATCGGGAGAACGGGAAATTAGGATGGGGACCGTGGTGAACAATGATTTGGTCATAGTTAGTTGATTCCCAACCTTGGCACTCCGCTCCCAGCATCCAGAAGCGATAGCCCGTGCCGTTGCAATCCGGGCAATCGGAACCGTCCGGCGTGGCGAGTGGATCAAAACTGAAATATGGATTCCCGCCTGGATTAAGGGTGTCACCACAGGCGCGACATGGTAGCCGATGCAGGGGCACGGTTTCCGTTTCAGCTTCCATCGGGGGCCTCCCAGGGAGCGATGCCTAGTTCGTCTAATGCTTCGGCGAATAGCACAGCACCGGCGGTGACGGTACTTTGGTCATTCGATTTCTCACCCCAGTCTCGGAACCACTGTTCCGCAGCCCACAGTGCCTTCCGTAGTTGCGCGGTGGCTACAGCGCGGTGTCCCCAATCTGGTTCATCCACCAGCACGGTTTGAGCCGCCTTGTACAGTTCATCGGCAGTCAGTTCTGGTTCCATCATTCATAGCTCCCGTCTACGACGTGGTGATTCCCCGACTTCCCAGCCTTCAATCATGGCTGGTAATCCCTGCCGGTTCACGGCTTTAAACCATTCCTCGTCAATGACTACAATTTTGATTTTAGGATAGTATTTTGCCATGCGTTTCAGCGCCGTCTCACCTTTTGGGTAACGCCACCCTTTCACTTCATGGTACTCAACCGTGCCATTAGCCATCTGGATTTTGAAGTCCGGTGTATAAAAGCGAACACCCTTCTTAATCTTGGTGAATTCAAAAATCTCGGCCTCAAACTCCCAACTGACAACTTCGCCAGTGGTGTCGCGTAACCAATTCAGGAACCGAGCGTAGTTAGCTTCCCACCGGCTGCGGAAGTATTGCCCTCCGAGGTCGGCGCGCTTCCCGCCCTTGCTGTAACCCATGTTCCCCTGGAAAGGTAAGTGCATATGTCCACACCGTGGTCCACAGAATCGCTGCGTAGACTTGGCTGTCACATCAAAGAAGCGATTGCAGCGGGGACAGATACGGAGGATGTGACCACCCTTGAAAGCTCCCCTCGGATGTACGTGAGTCTGATGCCAAAGCCGAGTACGTAACCCTATGGTACTTTCATCATGCTTGCATCCTTTGGAACGCCGGGCTACGGGCAGCGTTCCGCATCTGGGCGGTCCAGGGGCAAGGTTCTCCAACAATCTTAAAGTGCCACTCAGCCATCCGATAGCC
>Ga0256380_1000033_pt1 | contig 16297 bp, 17 predicted proteins | sample LS1230viralmetaG_FD_189071 | JGI IMG/M metagenome (GOLD analysis project Ga0256380, IMG submission 189071) | Seawater viral communities from deep brine pools at the bottom of the Mediterranean Sea - LS1 2300m | ecosystem: Environmental > Aquatic > Marine > Bathypelagic | place: Mediterranean Sea... | reverse complement strand
CCTGCACATAAGGCTTTATAATCTGCAGGAACATCATATTTAAATAATCCTAATCCATTATCTGGTGCTGCAGTACCTGCAGTAATTGATCCTGCAAAACTTGGGTCTTGTCCATAATTTACTATAAATTCAGAACCCCAACCAGAAACAATTAAATGCCAAGAATCTCCTGAAGTTGAAGCTGATAAACTAAAACCACCTGTACCAGTAGCACCAGAAGTAGGATCACCAGAATCTTCCCATGTACCATTTTTAGAAAAATATACATAACCATTATCAATATCTATAGCACAACCCACTATATCATCAGTTGTATAAGTATTTAAAGTAGATCCAGTTGTACTTGCATTTATATATACAGAACCATTAGCACTATACCATCCTGCTGAATTATTTGTTTGCCCTGCATAATAACTATCTTGATATGTAGCTAAATCTATAGATTGTGCTACTCCTATATATCCTCTATCACGACTTCCTTCTGTAAATTCTGCTTCAAAATAATATTTACCAGAAGGTACAGCCATAGTAGACCACATTGCTTGCCAACCACTATTATCATCTGCTTCTTTTAAATTACCTTCACTAAATGTTACTCCAGCTAGAGATGCTAAAGGATTAAGAGTAGCAAAATTACCACCATTACCATCATCTGATGAAAAAGTGGGAGAGCCTTTCATCTGATCATGAGCTGCTAAACCAGATGGAGTAAAATCATTATTATTTCCTGATGAATCATTACCTAAATCACCAGATGATTCAAATTTTAGATAGAAACCTCCATTGCCAAAAGTAACAGCACTACTAGCATCTTTGGGAATCCAGACACCATTTTTACTAGTACCAAATGTACTAGGTGTATATGCTATTCCATCAATTCCATATGCTTCTGCTAAATATCCTTTTACATTACCTGAACCATTCCAAGTCTGGTATCCAACTGCTACTTTTCTCCCATCAGCAAACATATAACTTTCTTGATCTTGAGATGGATAAGTAGAGTCAGATAAATTAGTTACTTGTGTACCATTAACATACATTTTTAATCTATTAGAAGCAGTAGCTTGTGAAGTATCCCATAATGCAAGAAAATGATACCAAGCACTAGTATCACGAAATAAATCTGTACTAATAATACTTCCTACTTGTGAAGAACCATCATAAATATTTAATCTCATAGTATTATCGTCTAATATTCTAAAATTTAGTTCTGAATCTCCACTACCATTTCCAGATGTAAACATAGAATCTTGATTACCATTTGCACTTTTTTTAAACCATACAGATAAAGTTCCAGTTGTTGTGCTAGTAGGACTTCCACTATAAGTTCTTTCTAAATATTCTGCTCCATTTAATCTACAACTCTGTGCTATCTGATAATCATAAAAACCAGCAGCAGCGGCAGCTGACGGTATATTTCCACCTAATCCTAATAATGAACTCATGTTATTATCCTACGTTTAATGAACGACCAATTTCATACATATTTGTTCCATTTGAAAGGAACACGAATATGTCTATTGCTGATGCTGTTGTTGTTAGAGTTGGTGCTGTCGCACTAGACCATTTAAAAACAGTGTTCCATGTTGGTATTCTTGAACCTGTTCCATCTTGCACGACTCTTAAAGCATAACATGCACCGTCTACTTGATTAGTAGGTGCGCCAAAAGCTCTGTCTCCACCTAAAGTCACTTGCGTAACTTGGTTTATACTTGCATCCCAAGCAACTGTTGCTGCATCCGTTAATGTTGTAGCGTTAAAGTTTTGAGTTGTTGTAAACTCACTTGCTATATCGGTAGCAACATTGGTATTTCCTGATGCACTTAAAGTAAATAAATTCGTTATCGTGCTTCCGTTTGTAGCTATTATCTTAAAAATATTATCACCTGAATCGTAATAAAACATTCCCGCTACAAGTGAAGAAGGATCACCCGATCCTGAATTGTTTGATTGTATTGCTGATAGCACGTTATTTAAATCTGAACGAACTGTTGCACCATCAGCATTTGCTATATTGTAATCATGTTGTGCCATTTATACTATCTCCGATGCTGAACACGCTAATGTTGAAATTTGAATGTTATAAGCTTCATCCGAACTGGATAAAACCAACTTAAATTGAAACCCTCTTGCGTTTTCTTCTGTAGCCATAAAGGGTTTCCAATCTGACCACGTTGGTGACGAACTTGGATCATCATTTGTATTTCTATAGTAAGGAACTGCATTAGCGTTTGCAGTTGCAGTACCGTCAAATGATTCCCAAGTATCAATATTTGTTCCTCTTGAATCAATCTGGTCTAACTGATTAATTACATTTGCGACCACATTTGAGGTAAGCCGAACTCTTGTTTGAGATCCTTTATCAATTCCCGAAGCAAAAACATAAGTGCCTTCTTCATCAATTCCACCTATAAAATCAAAATCAGTAATTGCATCAAAATCTGTAACACTATCAAGTAATCCACTTCCATCGAGTTGTAGTTTATCATCGTCTGTCACCATGACATCTGTTTTAGTACCACTAAAACTTGGACTTTCCGTAATAGTTGAAGTGTTTCCAAATGCTAAAACAGTTGCACCCTCAGTAGTAACAATAGTAGCTGCATCTGAAGCAATTCCACTACTATCTACTGCTTTTGCTAAATACGAACCCGATAATAACGGGAGAGCCACTTGAGTTGCTGTTCCTGCTACTGCTTCACCTATATTAATAGAAGCGTTCCATGCAGCACCACTTGTTGCAGGAGAATGTCTAAAGCGAACCTTTCCACCTATTTTAACATCTAAATCGGTAACTTGATCCCAGTTTAAGATCGCTATACCACCTAAACTTTCTATGCTTAAATTTGCTATAGCACTTGGTGCTGTTCCTAAACCGAAGATTTCTTGTGTGCGAGTGGTAAAACTTGAACGAACCCCTAAAGTTGAAATGGCTCTAACTCTAAAATTATATACCCCACTTGCAATATCAAATATTTCAATAGTATTAGAAGTTGTTCTTGCTAGTGAAGTATAATTAGTATCTGTATTAAGCTTATATTCTGCTTCATATTCTTCAACAAACGCATCAGGACTCACGACCCACGTTAAAACTGCTTTTGCTTTTACCCCTGCACCATCCCTAGTAATATATAAACTCTCTGTAACAGTTGGAACACTTGGAGCTGTTACTAAAAGTGGATTAGGTAGATTTGTATTATCCTTAACAAATGCGGTTTCTTCTGCATCCCAATCATAAACACTTGAAGATATTTCTCTTACATCAAGAATAACTTCACTCGTTTCTGTTCCGATATTACAATTCCACCCTGCTACTTCAAATGTTTTAGCAGTCCAACCAAGTCTTGTATTTGTTATTTGAACCGTATCACCTATTGCAAGCTGAAAAGCATTAAGATTACAAGGTATCATTGCACTTATTTGTTGTCTTGAACGGTATAAAGCTATTTTAGCTAATCGTTGAGCAGCCGCATTGGAACTTGTAAATGGCAATGGCATATCAACAAATATTTCTTCATTATTATCTTCTTCTTTAAATGTTGTACTTTGAATCATTGGATAATCAGTAGGAATCCAATTTGTTTCTTCACCGGTAAACACACCCTTGACTGCATTAAATTGATCTCTACGAGAAGTTTTAGTGTTTACTTGTATCCCACCTGCTATATCTTCCTCGGTGAGAGTTACAGAAGGCGTACTGTAAACAGCAACTTTAAGATTAAATTTTCCACCTGAATAGGATAATGTTCCACCACAACTTGATATTAATTCCTCAATAATATTTTTTGGTGTTAGATCACTATCTATTATTCCCGAAGCTGTATATCTATCTTCTGTACCACCTGCTGCTAATGTTACATCTTCATCGCAAGAGTTAGCACAACTTTGAATTAGTGTGTCGTTTACTTCAAGATCACTACAACCCAATCCAAAAAAAGTATCTTTTAAATAATCATTTATTATTAAAGCTGAATTTGTAGAATACGCTGTAGTTGAAGTTCTTGGATCATAAATCTTTTTACCTTCAACAATACAAGATATATTAGGTATTCCATTAGGATACAGATCATTATTAAAATTTAAACGAACATATAAATAAGCTATTCCTCTCAACCGATGAGCTGAAGTCCATTTACCATCACTCTCTGCCACCAAGTCATCATCAGCAATTTGTGTTGTTGAACCTAAATGTTTCTTTATTCTTGCATATCCTGCAAATGTACCTGTAGCTTCGTTTGATCCATCAATAGGAACAACTTGATCATCAAAATATACATCACCAATAGCATTAACTTCATGGCCTGCAACTGTATAGATGATGTGCATATATTGGTTGTCATCAGTTGCTTCCATAAAAACAACGGAACCACCTGTTTTTACTTCACCATAGACTAATTGTCTTGACATAATTGGTTGACGTATATTTAAAATACGACCACTTGCTCGTTGCGTAAAACTTGGAGTATCAAGTTTTTTTGGTTTTGGAGCTAATGCTTTTGAAGCTGCTGACATCACAGCATTTATTGCAAAAGTTTTTATTACAAAAGCAGTCGTGATTGTTGTACCCGTGAAATAAAAACCTATTGTAGATGCTGCGGTAGCAATAACCACTGGAATTAATTGTGGCATCTTATAAAACCTTCCATGCCAATAGAGCTAAACTCATTGGTAAATAAGATAATCCGACAGAAGTAACACAACAAAACTGGCTTCCTAAACAAATCCCAACAGCGTCTCCATCTCCTCTAGTATCAAACATAACCACATCACCTTTTTTTGCTAATTTAGGATCTACACGTTCCAAATACCTATCTATCAGCAACTTGTAATCACCATTTACTTCTTCTAATAATGCTTTTCTTGCACCAAAAGCAGTTGAATATCTTTTCTCAGCTTCAGGACAAAGAACTTGCCCTTTTAATGTTTTATATATGCGGTTAACAAACTGCATACAATCATGATTACCCCATTGAAAATCTCTAGTGCGAGACTCATCTATAATACATTCAAACTCTGTCCAGTTCATTAGGCATCACTTGACGTACTTCGACCCCAAGCAATAGGCATATCCTGTAAATCCACAACAAAATCTAAACCTAAATCATTCGGGTATATTTGTTTTTGATCTTCGGATGTATAACGTCTGTTTCTTGCACGTTCTAAATCAATTAAACGACTTTCAACAGATAGACCTATACTTACAGTTTCCGATCCTTCATCAATCGTCATAACATCCATTGAACCAGTAAATATCGGATATGGATCTGCAACTACTACTCCACTGGATAAACATCCAAAATAAATAATACACCGTCTATTTTGATAATTTTGACTTAATGCAAGACTCACAACATCAGTTGGGATACCACTTAACATAATACTCGCACCTTTAGCTTCTACTGCTGCTGTTTCTTCCGCAGGAGAAATAGACATAAGTGTTCCCGAACCGGTATAAGTATCTCCATCAATCGTTATATCATTATATCCAGTCCATAAACGTAAATCACCAGTTTGAAACGCCATTCTAACCGCTAAAAAAGGTTGTAAAGATGAACTTGTTAACTGCGTATTTAAAGCTGCTGTTACACCCCTACTCATAATGCTTCCTCACAAGCAAAAGTTAAACCATAGACAGCAATGACATCTATACTCCATTGTGTTTCATTTGAATTTAAACGCCAAGTTCCTTTAGCTGAAGATACAGTTACCGCATCACCATCAGCAGGTGAAACTCTTAAATCAGGAAATATTTCAAGAGTTACTTCTCCTGAACTATTACTATTTGCATCATCTAAAACTTTATATAATCGAGTTGAAGTTCCACTACCTAAAGAAATATAGTCTCCCACTTTTAAATATCCAGTTGCAGAAGCAGGTAAACCATCAATCGCTAAACTTGACCCAGTTTGACTTGCACCATTTACTACTGGCGTTCCAGGAGTAGAACTTGCACTTCCTCTAGGTGTTTCTCCATTAGGATCACCCATTAGGAAAGTTCCGTATTTCCCTTTTAATTTAACTAAAAAACTAATCCATTCCTCAGCATTTGCACGCTTCATTGAAGGTAAAGTAACTTCTGCCTCCCACTTTTGACCTGTGTATTGATACACCTGTTGAGCATAAGTAAAAGGACTCGTTGATATACCAACGGTATTAACAGAACGAAAATTAATAGTTTTAATATCTTTTACAGCCGGAAGTGATAATGGATATGTTATCGCCATCAGAAAATCCGATACTTATCTTTATTCTTTAGAAGATCTTCACGAACACATAATGAGCTTAGTGGTCGATGTATTAATTCAGAATATTTAGAACGTAAAGCAACTTTCATTTCTTCCGTTGTAACAACACATTGTTCATAAGCGACTGGTTCTTTATAGATGAAAGCTTGCCTGTCTCCATCAGTTGAACATGATGCTAAACACACATAAATAATTGCATAAAATAAAACCATTAACTTATTGCTCCTCTTGCCCTAGCATCCGCAACTGCTTGAGTAGTCATGGCACTAATTTGTGGCATCAACGAAGCAACCTCAGCTCTTACTGTTTGACTTACACCTGTTGAAACATTGATAATGTTTTGAATGGTTACTCCACCTGCTCCATGAGGAACAATTTCACCTGATGTTTGTGGTACAAATAATTCAGCACCTCTTTCACCAACCATATACGGTTGATTTTTATTGACATGACCGCCACCTTGCATCCCTTCAAAATCATGACCACCACCTATACTAGGACTACCCCCGAATCCTCCAAATAAACTACTACCTAGATTTTTAAGAAAACCAAATCCTGCTTGAGCTATACCTGATGTAGCTTCTCTCATTGCTATTCTTTGTATATCTTGAAGAATAGAAATAGCCATATCTCGAAAAGCTTCTTTAGCTGTTTTAGTACCCCATGTAATAGCTATTATAGAATCCTCAACTTTTTTCATAGCTGAAACAGTTTGGTCTGCTAATACTTTATTTAAACTTTTAAATTCATCTCTGAAATTTCTGATAGATTTTACATCTTCAAACGGTACTAACATTTCATCAAATTGAACTTTATAATCTTTAATTTGTGTTGAACCTGTAGCAGTTACCTCACCAAGATCTACAATTTCTCCTTTTAATACTTTTATATTATAAACAACCTTTCTTAATTGTTCTTGCAACATTTCATGGTGAACTTTTAAATTTGTAACAGCCATGCTGTTTTCACTGTATGCCTTTGTCGCTTTTTGTATCTCCTCCCAATTTGCTGCTAACCGATCAGTAAGTGTGTCAGATACTTGGAGCAATTCTTCCATCGTTACTTTTGCAGGTTTAAATAAATCAATTAAAGCTTTTGCTACTTTGTCTATTAAAGGTGCTAATTCAATAAGCATAGATTGAAATCTTATTCCCATCACTTTTGTTAATATGTCAAACTTGTTGCCAGTTTCTTCTGCATTACGAATTAAGTGATCTTCCATTACTATTCCTAATTCGTTAGCTTGGTCTCTAAATAATTGAAGTCCTAAAGCACCACCTTTCAACATATTGACGAGTGCTGCACCCTCTGAGTCAAATGCTTTAAAAGCAATCCTTAATCGTTCTGTACTACTCTCTGCGTTCATAATAGTATTAGCTACATCACTTAATACTTCATCAACACTACGACTAGAACCATCAACATTTTTTACAGCTATGCCATATTCTAACAAAGTTCCTGTTAATTCACCTGTTCCTCTTTGAGCTTCACCAAGTCTACGAGAAAATCTTTGCATAGCCATATCTAGGGTTTCGACTTTAACCCCTGACTGAGAAGCACCAAATCTTAGTTCTTGTAATGATTTAGTTGTTAATCCTATTTTATCAGCAGTCTTACCTAATGCGTCAGCAGTCTTAAAAGCATTTTTAGTAAAGTTTACAAAAGCAACAGCACTAAAACCAACAGCAAGAGCAGGTAATAGTTTAGAAATACCACCCATAGCTTTACGCATCCTACCGAAACCTCTATTAACAGATTTAAAAGCAAGCTTAGTTTTATCTTGAGCTTTTAAGACTATTTTTGCTTCTTGTTTCATTGCCATGTTGTTTTTCCTTCAATCTAAAATAAGCCATCCACTCGTTAAATTCTTCGAGTGTGATTTCTTCTATTTCTTCTATGGTTTTTCCTAGCCGATCTGCTAAATGGATCAGATTTAGTCTTAACAGATCGGTAGTTAGTTTTTTTCCAGTTCCTCAATAGATGTTAAGCTTGAAAACATTTTGCTAATAACATCCATTAATACGTTTACTTTTTCTCTTAATAGAACTGGTTTATCACTAACGTCAAAGATAGGTTTATTATCTTCATCTACTGCTTTAATTATTATCAAATCAACCACTGCTTCCATACTTGGATTTCCCGTAGTCATTTCTGATAAAAAGTTCTTATGCTTTCTTTGAAGTTTATTTAATTCGTTGCACCTTAAAGAACCTGAATAAAATACAAGTGGCTTTCCTTTCGTACCCCATTCGTTAACTTCGATCTTGATGTGGTCATCTTTTCTCAGCTCACGAATACGATCACCTATTTCAGTCATAAATTATTAAACAGTTGATTCAGTTAATGCACCAGTGCCTTGAACTCCATAAGAAGCTTCTACCATTCCATCAAATGTTGAAGCTATACCTTTACTTGTAATTATTGCAGTTCCAGTAAAATAAGTATCAGCAGCTACAGCTCCTTCTGGATACCAGTTTATAGTTACTGACGAACCAACATCCAAAGCACCTTGCCCTGATGTATCTGTTTCATCCCAATAACAGTCAACTGTTCCAGTCCATGTTTTAAGACCTGCGAGATACGTTCTTACAGTATCTCCCATTGTTGTATCTTCTATAGTGTCTCCTGCTTCATCTACATTAAATGAACGGATTTCAGCAACAGCATTAGAACCTACTTTTACTGTGCCTTCACTTCCTGCATGATTTGCCATTTATTTATTCTCCTTCTGAATATATTTATTTGTTTTAGGTTTAGGTTTAGAATCATTGGAAGATTTCTCACTCCAACCATTCTTGATATATTTAGGAAGTGAATCTTCCCAAATTTCGATTTCATCTCCTGATGAATTATAAACTTTTACTCTTTTAGCCATTTGCTTCTCCTAGACTGCTGTTTCAACATCGTTCTCTAATGTTTCATAAAGAACAACGACATTAAACTTTGCTATTCCAAGTGGTTGATCGCCTTCGGTAGAGTAATCAATGTCCACTCCGGTTACTTGTGTGTCTTTAGCATTTCCACCTCTCGTTAGATCGGCATCCAAAGCTTCTTCTACCTGAACTGCTATCGTATCAATTGTGTTATCTATTGAACTGGTTGCCTGAACATAAGCTTCTACTGCAACATTCAGTGTTCTTAATTGTGTTCTTGGAATAGTCATCGTTGCATACTCTGTTTCTTCAGTTAATGTGTAGATACAAAGAGCAGGCAAATTTCCAGTTTCTAAAGGATAATGACGACTTTCAAACACATTGCTTCCAGTAGTCGTCAACCCAGTTAATACTGTTACAATATTTGACCTAATTGTTTCTCTTACGTGAGCCATCTATTGTTTTTCCAATACCATTACCGTTACACCTGTACCATTCGGTTCAACCAGTCTCGTTTTGTAAGTAACAGAATCAATAACTATAGTGTCTCCATTTGATGCACTCGATACATCACTTGTTTTACAAAAGAAACGTGGATCTGTTGAAGCAAGTTCAACTTCTCCACCTGCGTCTACTTCTATAAAATCCTTATCAAAAACACCTTTTATAGTAGCAGCACTCCCACCTTGAACGGTATAAGTTGCTTCTACTGCAAAATCATCTGTATCAAAGAAATTAGATAAATCAGTTGAACTTTCAAAATTAGCCACTACTTCTTACGCCAACCCTTTTTCTTTCTTTTCGTGGGTTCTTCTGAATCATTAATACCAATAGCTCTATTGCTTTCAACTATTTTTGCGTGACCTGATGATGCAAATTGCTTTGCTTCTAATGTTGACACTTCAATTAAAGAGCCTTCATTGTGTGGAACACCTCTAACGTGTGTTCTTTTAATAATTTCAATTTTCATAATAAATTCCTTCGAAGGATAGAGGACAAATTAATGCCCTCTATCTTTCATCTAGGTTAAAGTTTAAGCAATTGTTACATCTCTGATTTCAGCAAATGATTGAGCATGACGAACAGCAAAATCCGTATCAAAGAATCCTGCTAATCTTGTGCCACCACTTGTTGCTAAACTAGAGGAGTCAACTACTACGTCTAAACCACTCCAAAATCCTACGAGTGCTTGACTCATAGAACCAATTAGGACTGCATGACATGTACCTGATGTTGATCCTTTAGTTAGATTTGAAGGCATATTTGATGAGCTTACAACTCTATGACCAACAACTAACTCATCATTGTTAAGAATGAAATTGCCTTCCACACCAGATGCTTGTTTTGGTGTTTGTCTCATTTCACCTACAACTTGAGGAGTAGTAACACAAATCATGTCATCTGTGCCTGCGTTGTCTTGTGTGATTTCAGAATCAAGGTCAACTAATGCTGCATAAGTTATAGCACCGCCATTAGTTCCCATAGCAACATCACCAATACCTGATGTTTGTCCTATGCCAGTGGGTTCATTACTTCCGCCACCTTCTAGGAATACAGTATCAAGTTTTGAAGCGAAGGTAGAAATAAAGTCATTTCTTATCACTTGCTCTATACTTGGATCAGATTGCAACATTAATTTCCTTGTGAAATCAATGTAACCAGCACAAGTTTTAGGACTCAAACTGACTTGTGCAAAAACTTCTGCACCTTCAGTTGGTGCTGAACCTTCTGCTACAAATGCTACGTTTGATGCACTTGTTGAAAGTTTTGGAATAGCAATGTTACCAACAAGTCCTTGCATTTGAACAGCACCGTTAGCTAATACAACACTTCTGCCATATAAAGCTTCAATGAACATATCACCACGGTGAACAGTGCCAACAAGGTATCCACCTTGTGAGTCTGTTCCTGCTGTTTGGTCTCTAGTCCATGCAATATCGGATGGAGCATAAAAACCTCTAGCATCTTTGCCAGTTTTTCTTGCTATTTCGTCTGAGATTTCTCTTTCATATCCAGCTTCTCGCCAATCACCTGTTGCTGATGCACGAATAGCTTTCATAAATGAGTATACTCTTTTTTCTTCATTTATTCCAACTTCTGAAGGAAGTTTGAATACTTGTTCATTAGTCTTTTTTGAAACTTCTTCTAATACAATTCCTCGGAATTGATCTAATGGAGTTCCATCTTCAAGTGCTTTATCAGCAACTTCTTGAAGATTATGTTGAGAACCAAGAGCTTGAATTTCTCTTATTCTCTTTATTTCAGCTTCTCTAGCTTCTGTTTGGATTTCCCTTACATTAACTTGAGGAGCTTCTTTTTCTTTTTTGACTTCAGTTTTTATTTCTTCAGTCTTTACTTCTTCAGTCATAGTTTTCTCCTTCTGACTTTGAGTTAATGGAGTTTCTAAGCTTCGCCCAACGCCTACTGATTGATCAGCAGGAATAGAAACAATGCTTAGTTCTAAAGGAGTCCATTTTTCAGCAATATAAGTATCCAAACCGTTATCGCCTTCCAACTTTTCTCTCTTGTGCAATTCATTTATACGATAGCCAACGGAAACATTACTTCGTATTCCATCTTGAATATCGTCAAAGATTTCATTAGCTGAGTTTGATTTTCCAAAACGAACATTAGCTCTTGCAACCTTATCTGCACCGACCTGAACACCCTCGATTACTCCAATTTGTTTGCGAGGATCATGGTCGAGTAGAAGTGGAGCAGTTCCACTTCGTAACCAGTCTAATTCTATCGCATCATTATTATGTGATAAAACCTCATATCCAAATTCACGTTCTACAGGTTCTTCTGATGAAAATGCTAGTCGTATCCTACGACTTTCTTTTTCAATCTGTCTTACATCTATAGTGGCGTGTCTGAATTTCTTCTCAGTAACTTCTTTATCTTTAGAAGGTTCTTCTTTAACTTCTTGATTATACCTTCCTCCAACAACTGTTACCTCATCGACTCTCATATCTTCAGTCATGTTCTTATCCTTCCGAATCCGTATCTTGTGATTCTTCTATTAGTGTTGGATCTATTTTTGATGAACCAAATGCACTTTGACCTCCACCGAATGGTTGGAAGGCAATCTTAATATTTGCATCTTCCGCCATTTGTGATTCTCTATTGAGTTGGTCAAAATGATCTTGAACATCCCTTCCATAGTGATTCAAAGCATCCTGCATCGTTGCCATTCCATTATTTAATTGAACAGCTATTGCCATTGCTTCTTTTTGAGGATCTACCCAAGACCAACCCCTTGGAGTCCATCTTGGTCTATGAAACTGTCTAAATTTGCTTGCAGGTAAAGGTGCATTAGCTCCGAATGGCTGCAAAGCTCCTATTGTCAATGAATGTTGTAGCCACTTCTTAAAGATAACTCCATGAAAGTGGTCAATCATCCATGCTTGCAAACCTCTGTAATAATCTCTCTCCTCTAATGCACCTTGTCTGATAGAAGAATAACTCACACCTTGTAGATCATTTGCCAATGAGGTGTAAGACACTCCTAGTCCAGAAGCTACTCCTCTCAATGTACTTTTAATAAAGCTTTCAAATTGACTCGTTGGGTGACTCGGATCAAACATTGTTAGATCTTCATTCGGATCTAACTTTTGAAACGTACCTGCTTCTAAATTAATAGTTGGATTGTAAGTATCTTCTGTTCCATCTCCTGTGTAATCACCTGACTTCTTAATTATTCCCATTGAACTTGCTGCTACTCTACTTGCAACAAGTTCCGCTTCCATATATTTACCTAACATTTGCAAATCAACCATTGAAACACTTAATGGTGGAACGCCTCTCGTTGCTTGTGGTCGATCCATTCTATAGGCATGAATTAATCTTCCTGCTTCTATTCTTTGATATTTTCTTAATTGAGCATTTGGAAATTGAGTGTCTGAAGGATTTTGTGATGTAAGATAATACGCAACGGGTTTTCCAAACTTATCAATTTCAACACCCATTCGTATCACATTACCATTGGAGGAATTTACATCACTATACGTTTCATCTAAATAATCAGCTTCTAAAAATCGTATTGCAAAACCATATGGATTATCTTCCGTTGGTTTTTGTTCAAACAATTCAATAAGAACTTCACCGTCTCTCGCCCATGTTTCAATAAATAACTTTTGACAATCCAACCAACTTAATTTTCCATCTATCGTACAGACACCTGCATAACCCCAAGCTCTCCATCCTTCTTCAATAACAACATTTGCTAATGAATCGAAACGATTTCTATCTCTATCCGATCTTGCACGATTCTGTAAATTAACACCTGCCGATCCAACAACATTATCACGCATGAGTTGTATGTATCGACTAGCATAGTCATTGTTCCTCGCTAACTGTCTTGATCTATTTCTTAATATTTTTAAACTTGGTTTTAATTCACTATCGGCTGATGCTGACACACTCTTGAAATCTGTTAAGAGTCTACCTGTTCCTGCTCCATCGAAAGTCCTTGCTTGTCTTTTTGTTCTTTGTCTTTTTTTAAATAAATCTAGTATACCCATTAGAAACTCACTTTCACTGAAGTTCCAGTACCCTGACCTCTGTCTCTACGATACTTCCTTTCATCGTTATCAACTCTTGCTTTGTAGGTTTCTTCAAATTTAATTAAATCCTCTAAAGGTGTTCTCGCTAATGTTCTTCCGGCAACAGAAAAGCTTTCTTGATCTTTTGTTGCCCGACCTTCGATAACGGATTGAATAGCATCTAATATTATTTTTGCATTGGTTCTGGGATCTGCTGTTGAAGCATCTCTGTTTGCTATAATTTTCAGAGTTCCTCTATCAACTGTTATTCTTTCGGAATCGGAATCTCTTGTTATATATGCTTGCCATGTATAAGTACCTGCGGTGTAAGATGCAGTTGTTGATTTAGAAACACTAACTAAATAATCATCACCCGATGCACTTGCTGTAATCTCTATTTCAGTTGCAGTTGTCGCTTGTAATCTTAAAGCATATTTCAAAGTATAAAGTGAATTAGAATAATCTGTATTCAAATCAGTTCTTTTCCATTGCCACAAATCACCAACAATTAATTCTTCTGGTTCAATCGTTGGAGCATTAGCCGAGTCAAATAAGTTTGCCATTGTTTCCCTTTAGTAATTTCTCCAATCAGTAGCCCAATTTCCTTTATTAGTTCGATTTGTAGGTCGATGAATAACTGGGTTTAGAGTTTTAGATTTTGGTTTTGCTTCCAAATCCTTCCTTTTTTCAAATCTGTTTGCTACTTGATTGATGTTAATATTCAAAATTGCATAAGCTGATAAGGCATAAACCCTACAGTCTAAAGCCTCATTTCTTGCTCTTGTTTTAATCCATTCTCGTCTTTGAAAACCTTTACGGTAACGAGTAACTATTTTTTCAGCAGTGAGTTGTCTAAAATATTCATCAGTTCTATCTTCAGGAAAATGACAATATCCAGCACCTTCGTTTTCAATTTTTAATCGTGAATACACAATTTCTTTTGCAGTATCTACGCCAACTATAAATAACGGACATTTAGCTACATTATTTATAGACCGATTTCCTATTAAAGCTTTGCCTTCACCACCAATTCCTTTAATAGCAAATATTCTTCTATATCCTCTCGGTTTGCAAAAGGTGTAAACTGCATTTGTGTAATGTCCACCGGAGTCAACACAAGCTGAACGAATAGTAATCTTTCCACCTAATTCATGGTCGTATTCATTAGCTAAAAACTCATCTAAATCATTCCATAACTGAGGTGCAGATGGATCGCCATATATAACCTTATAATCTATTGACCACGTTTCTTCATCACGACCCCAACCTACGATTTCACATTCGATTCTGTCATTCTGTATATCGGCACCTGCTGTTAATACAATGACACCCTTTGGTACATTCGCCCAAATCTCCCTTCGTGATGAGATAGATATATCATCAACTCGTTCACCTTCATCTTCCCAACTTTCACCAAAGTAAGTATTGACGAAAGCACGCAAGGTTTCTGGTAATCGTTTTGCTGATAAAAACTCTCTCACTGCATCAGGTAGACTGATCCAAGACGAATATAATCCTGATAGATGAAATCCAGCTATTCCTTTAAAATCTTCTGCCGCTTTCCATTCACCTTTTTTAATAGCTTTTAATCTATCGTTGTCATTCCATGCTGAACCACAAAACTCACATACATAAACAGCAGTATCAGGATTTTCATCTTGCCAATGAACATTCTTCCAATGAAGGGTTTGTTCTTCTTTGCAGTCTTTACATTTCACAAAGTATTTTTGTTGGTTGGATTCTAAATAGGCACTTTCAATTCGACTTGCACCTTTATTGGTTGGAGTCGAAACCATTACTATCTTTCTATTCCAGAAAGTCGCTGACCTCTTTTTAGCTAACTGTATTGGATCGCCTTCTGTTCCAGCACTAGGAGGATAGCGATCAACTTCATCACACAACACAATACGAATTGGTCTACTGGCTAAACCAGAACTCGAATTAGCACCAACCATTGTTATATGACCACCTTGAAATATCTTATGTGTAGTCGTATTTCCTGAATCTCGACTTCTAGGATCTTTGACTTTGTTTTTTAATGGTGGTGAATCTCTTAGCATTGGTGCTAAACGATCTTTTGAAAAAGCTTGTGCCATTTCTAAAGTTGGTTGAACTACTAATATTGGTGCCGGATCATGGTCAATATGAAATCCAACTATATTTAAAAGTATTTCAGTTTTACCAACTTGAGCCGAACTCATAACAACGATCTCTTTTATTTTAGGATCGTTAATAGCGTCCATTATACCTTGTTGATATTTTGCTCTTTCTGTTCTCCATCGACCATGTTCAGAACTAGCCTCCGATGATAGTCGCCTTTCTTGGTCTGCCCACTTGCTGACCGTTAGTCTTGGTGGCGGACTTAGGCTCTGCATTGTTTGTATCATTAGATGATGTAGGTTGTTTTGGATCATAGTTTGATAATTCCTCTAAACATTCATTGATTTGATTACTCAATAATTGACGAATAGTACCAACCTCTGCTTCAACTGATAGTTGCGGTGCAATTATACTTGGGATTGCAATAAGTTTACTTTTCATTGCACCAACTATTTCAGTCCATCCTTTCAAGACTTGTGAAGTAGCAATAAAATCTTTCTTAGCTTTGCGAACTTCCATTTCTGCAAGCTGTGCA
>Ga0256380_1000032_pt1 | contig 16367 bp, 20 predicted proteins | sample LS1230viralmetaG_FD_189071 | JGI IMG/M metagenome (GOLD analysis project Ga0256380, IMG submission 189071) | Seawater viral communities from deep brine pools at the bottom of the Mediterranean Sea - LS1 2300m | ecosystem: Environmental > Aquatic > Marine > Bathypelagic | place: Mediterranean Sea... | reverse complement strand
TCAAGAATGGGGTAATAGAGGACTTCATTATTGGGAGGTTGAAAATCAAAATCTTCCTTTAGTTGATTCTCAAACTACTTATACTTTTTATCGTACCGCTGCAGATGGTACTTCTGATGGTATTAATACTACTTTAACAGCAGGGATTAATGCCTCCGTTGCAACTATTCCAGTAGCTTCTGTTACAGGACTACCTCCTTCAGGAACTATTATTATTAACTCTGAAGAAATTACTTACGCAGCAATATCTACTTTAGACCTAACTGGATGTATTAGAGGTGTTAATGGCACAACTGCCGCAACCCATAGTACAAGTGATGCTGTTTTACAGTTTGTAAGAGGAATGGATGATATATTAGAAGCAAATTATAGAGTAAAAGCCACTACTGTTGATACTCCAATGACTCAGATTAACAGATCTCAGTATCAAGCTTTTTCCAATAAAACTGCTAAAGGCCTTCCTACTCAATACTGGGTCCAAAGATTCATAGATAAAGTTACTATGACTTTCTATTTAACTCCAGGTGCATCTGAAGATGGTAATTACATTAATTTTTATTACACAAGAAGAATTCAAGATGTTGGGGATGCGTACACAAATGCGACAAATGTTCCATATAGGTTTGTACCTTGTATGGTTTCTGGTTTAGCATTTTTTTTATCACAAAAAAATCCGGTTGCTCCTCAAAAAGTACAAGAAATGAAACTGTTATATGAAGATGAATTAGCTAGAGCTTTATCAGAAGACGGAGCTTCGACTAGTACTTATATAGCGCCTAAAATTTATTACCCAGGAACATAATGACTTCATTTTCACAAGGTAAATATGCATTAATGATTTCAGATAGGTCTGGACTCGCATTTCCTTATAACGAAATGGTAAGGGAGTGGACTGGAGCGTGGGTTCATAGTTCTGAATTTGAACCTAAACAACCTCAACTTCAACCTAAACCTACAAGTGCTGATCCACAAGCTTTGCAACATGCAAGACCGTCAAGAACAGCTCTGCCAACACCATCACCATTGGATACTGTTCCTTTTTCGACTGCTGGAACAACTACTTTAACCGTTAATGAAAATAGACACCAAAGAAAAACTGGAGATGCAGTAAGATTTTATCAGGTTAAGGATCCTGTTGGGGGAGTTTCAATTGCTGCATTAGAATTAAACACTACTTTAAATGGAGACATTACTTCTACAGCTACAACAATTACTTTAACCGATGCATCAGAATTTCCTACAAGTGGGTACATTGTGATTGAGAAAGTAAACAGTGACGGAGTTATTGTGAATGAAACTATTAAATATACTGGAAAGTCCAGTAATGATTTAACTGGATGTACTAGAGGAACTGCGGCTCCTTCTTATGGAAAAACTCCAGTAAGCACAGAAGCTGGCTCTCATTCTTCGGGTGCAAAAGTTTATGGATCGTATATAATAACTATTGTAGAAACATCATTTACGAACGATGCTAATAGTGTTGAAACTTATAGTAACAGTTTTACCTGTACATTAGTTAACGCTGCAACAGGTACAGCAACAGGAGGAGGCTTTTTCGTTTTCGGTGGACCCGTAAACGATAGACCGTAATGATAAAATTTTTAAAATTTTTATGGAAGAAATGTTTTGGTAGTGTGGGAGATTCTAGGATGAAAGTAGTAAAAAATACTTCAACTGATCTACCTATAATCCTAGTTAAACCGAGACCCTTACATTGTGACAAACATAATAGATTTAAAAAAAGTTGTTCAAATTGTCTAACAGCGGTGGGAGTTAAATAATGGCCGGATATACACTCTCAGCATTAGAAGATGATATTAGAAGTTATACTGAAGTAAGTAGTACTGTTTTAAGTGGTGCTATTCTCGGTAGATTTATAGAAAATGCAGAATATAGAATTTTTTATGATGTTCCACTAGATGCATATAGATACGTAAAAGAAGGTCAATTTGCAGCTGATGACAATACTTTAAATGTTCCTGGTTCCGGAAGCCATGGACTTACTGGAACAGTATTTGTAAGAGGAATAGAAGTTTTTAATAGTACCGCTAATACAGAAGGTAAAGGAACATGGCTTATTAAAAAAGATCAAACTTATCTGTCAGAATATACTGATAGATTAACTGGGCCAGAAGGAAATTTAACAGCCCAAGATGTTACTGGATTACCTAAATATTATGCTATGTTTGGAGGTGCTACAGGTACCTTAGACACTACTTCAGGCGGGATATATATAGCTCCCACTCCTGATCTAGCTTATAGATTTAGAATATATGTTGATAAAGTACCTAAGAGCCTAGCAACACAGACAAGTGGAACCTATGTAAGTCAGTATTTTCCACAGGGCTTATTATATGCTACTCTCGTAGAAGCTTATGGATTTTTAAAAGGTCCAATGGATATGTTGACATTATACGAGAATAAATATAAACAAGAGGTAGCAAAATTTGCGGGTGTACAAATTGGTAGAAGACGAAGAGATGACTATACAGACGGTACTGTTCGGATCCCTATCAAATCACCAAGCCCGTAGTATAGGAGATTTTTATGGCAATAGCATCGGAAATTTGTAATAGTTTCAAACAAGAAATTTTAGTAGAAGTTCACAATTTTACTGGCAGTACAGACAACTTTAAATTAGCGCTGTATTCAAGTAATTCAGCAAGTTTAGGTAAAGCAACAACTGCATGGGCAGCAGCCTCTGATCCAACTGCAGATCCTACAGATACATACGAAGTTACAACAACAGGTTCAGGTTATTCAAGTGGTGGAAATACTTTAACAAGTACAACACCAGTAGTAAATGGTGACAGTGCATGTTGTTTATTTGCGACTACAAGTTGGGGATCAACTGCATCATTCACAGCCAGAGGTTGTTTAATTTATAATTCAAGCGCATCTAACAAATCTGTATGTTCAATAAATTTTGGTGCTGATAAAACTGTAACTAGCGGAACTTTTACAATTGAATTTCCAGCTCAAACAGCGGGCAACGCAATCATTGAGATAACATAAGGAGCTCTTCCTTATGGCTAATACTTGGAATCAAGCCTTAACAACCTGGGGTCAAAATGCTTGGGGACAACAAGCTGATGTATCTCTTACATTAACAGGAATTTCAGCTGCAACAACTCTTGGAACTTTAGACGCATACCTACAACCTGGGTGGGGAACACTTGCCTGGGGTCAAAATGGTTGGGGTTCTGTTGATAGTGCAACCGAAACTTTAGTAGGTTTATCTGCAGCTTCATCTGTTGGAAGTTTTACAATTCCAGATCAGATAATGACTCTCACAGGTCTTCCAGCTGATACCGGTACTCCTGGTACACTTACCGTAAGCTCAAGTCTTACACTTACTTTAACAGGTATTCCAGCTGCATCAAGCGTTGGAGCTTTAGCTCCTGCAGATGTCATGGGTCTTACAGGCCTTTCAGCTGATACCGGTAGTCCTGGAACCATTACTACTACCCAACTTACAAATGCTAGTTTAGTTGGATTAGGACGATCTGCTGAATCAGATGTTGGATCGGTAAATATTACATCAAATCCTTCAATGACCTTAACAGGTCTATCCGCTGCTTCAAGTTTAGGTACGCTCACAGTTTCACCTGTAACTTTACAAACTTTAACAGGTATATCTGCTGCCTCATCTCTTGGAACTGTTACTACAACCCAACTTACAAACGGTAGTTTAGTTGGACTGGGATTATCAGCGACAGCTTCAGTCGGTATTTTAGGTATTAGAGCATATAAAGATATTGATATTACCGGCAATACATCATATAGTGATGTTGACATAACAGGAAATACATCTTATACAGATGTAGATCACGTAGCATAGGAGATTTATGGCATCAAATTATAACTCGTTGGGTTTCAACTTAATGACTACTGGTGAAAACGCCGGTACATGGGGAACCAATACTAATCTAAATTTAAATTATCTTAGAGATACGTTGGGTTGGATCACTATCGCAATGACGGCTGATAGAACTTTAACTATACCTGATAACTCTACTGGAACTTATGATGGTAGAGCTTTTATTATACAACTTACTGGATCAACTGCTGGAAACAGAATTTTAGATATTGCTGACGAAGCAGGATCAGGTTCTTCTCCTGGTGGAACAGCTGATATTTTAAAACCATTTTTAGTTATAGATAGCACCACTAGAGGTGCTACAGACACAATCACTTTTAAAGTCACAGGGGCAACAGGGATACTTATTCCTAAATATGGTAATATTTTTTGTTATCATGATGGAACGGATATTCGTAGTTCCGGAATGGTAAGTACTAGAGGATCCGCTGGCACACGGGCTGCTCAACCAGCTTATACATTACCCGCAGCAGATGGATCAGCAGATCAAATATTATCAACAGATGGGTCAGGAGCAATGAGTTTTGTAACTCCGGCGGCAGCAGGAATATCAACCGGGAAAGCTATTGCAATGGCAATGATTTTCGGATAAAAAACAAAAGGAATTAAATTATGGCAAATCCAAATATAGTATCAGTTGCAAGTATCTATGGTGAATGTTGTGGATGGGCATTAGGAACAGGTTTAACTACAACTTTATTTACTGTTAGTGCAGATAAACTAATTAAAATTAATAGAATTGTATGTACTAATGTTGATGGAGCAAGTGCTGCAGATTTAGATTTACTTATAACAACTGACATTCAAACTTCTCTTGGAGGCACAGTTGCCGGCGGAGCAGCAAGTATTTATTTAGCAAAAACAATATCAGTTCCAGCTGACGCTTCTTTAGTTGTATCAGACACACCCATTTATTTAAGAGAAAACGATATTCTTAAAGGTGGAGCGAGTGCTGCATCTGATTTAGAACTATTCATTACATATGAAGTTATAGCGGTTTAGGAGGTTTAAATTATGGCTGGAAATGGCGGAATAATTGGACCTGTTAATACTGTCACTAATGGATGTGCAGCATGTGGATCTGCACCCGGTGTTTGGCAAATGAACACCGTATACAATTTCGTAAAAAATTCAAACTGGGTTTATAATTTCGCAACTCAAGATTACATGGTAGTCGCTGGTGGTGGTGGCGGTGGAGTTATAAGAGGTGGTGGAGGTGGTGCTGGAGGTTATAGTGCTTCTGGTTATGGACCTGCTCCTCTTCAAGGATGCGCACTAACTTCAAAATATGGAACTTTCGCTGTAACCGTTGGTGGTGGCGGAGCTGGAATGATATGGAATCCTGCTACTGCTGGCGTAAAGGGAACTGATTCAACTTATTCAACTATAACTTCTACGGGAGGTGGTTTTGGTGCTGGTAGACAACACAGTGCATCATATATAGCTGCTGGTCCAGGAGGATCAGGAGGAGGTGGTGGTGTATGTTCTCCTGTATGTGGAGCAGCTGGAACAGCTTGTCAAGGATCAGCTGGCGGTAATGCAGTATCTGCTCAAGATGGTGGTGGCGGCGGTGGAGTTCTTGCTGTTGGAGGAAACGCTAAAGGTAGAGGTGGTGGTAATGGCGGAGCCGGAGCACCAAATGCAATCAGTGGAACTGCAACTTTTTATGGTGGTGGAGGTGGTGGTGGAGATCAAAATACTCCTAATCAAGGTGCTGGTGGAAATGGTGGCGGTGGAGCTGGTGGTGTTGCTCCAGGTTCAGCAGGAACTTCCGGAACAGCAAACACAGGTGGTGGCGGTGGTGGTTCAGCTGATGATTGTAGTCCTACTTCTGCAGGAAATGGTGGAACAGGTGGTCCAGGAGTCGTAATTATAAGATCACCAACTTCTTTTACAACAGACAGTGCATGTGCACCTGTAGCTTATGACGGAACAGATTATATAGGAACATTTAAAGCTTCAACAAATATAAATATAGGCACAGCAAACCCATTTATAGGTTTAGATTATTTAGTAGTTGCTGGTGGTGGCGGTGGTAGTAACCAAAGAGGTGGTGGAGGTGGCGCTGGAGGTGTAAGAGGTAGCTTCCCTGGCGGAACAAAATTATTTTTAGCACCTGGACCTCACACAGTTCAAGTGGGAGCAGGAGGAACAAGTGGTGGTCCTCCAGGTGATTCAGATACTGCAGGAGGAGCGGGAGAACCTTCTTATATTGGATCTATTACAGCAACAGGTGGTGGGCAGGGAGCTGGTGGTCCAACTAATGCAGCGTCAGGAGGTTCTGGAGGTGGTGGTAAAGGAGCTGCTAGTAATCCTGCAATATGCGGTGGAAGTGGAAATACCCCAGCTTTAAGTTCACCTATTTCACCCGTTCAAGGTTTTGATGGTGGCGATGCTGGTCCTCACCCCGGTAGTCCATATTCAGCTGGTGGTGGAGGTGGAGCAAGTGCTGTTGGTGGAGCTGGAAACTCTCCTCTTTCTAATGGAAATCCAGGAGGTGGAAATGGTGGAGCAGGTTTAGCTAATTCAATTTCAGGTGCTTCTGTAACTTATGGTGGTGGAGGAGGTGGTGGTACTTATACACCTCAAGGTTCAGGAGGATTAGGTGGCACTGGAGGTGGTGGAGATGCTGGAGACGATTGTAAAGCTACAGAAGCGGGAGAGGTTAATACTGGAGGTGGTGGCGGTGGAGGAGCATTTACGAATGGTCAACCAGCTAATGATATAAGTGGTGCAGGAGGTTCAGGAATAGTTATATTAAGAATTGCAGATGCCTGTAAACCAGGCTCTTTTGCAGTGGCGCCAGGAACTAATACATCAGCACCAGCGCCAGGATCAACTACTATAGCCACATTTACAGTAGATGGGACATTGACACTATAAACAAATTATAATATAAATTAAATTTTAAGGAGTATAAATATGGCACATTTCGCAGAACTAGATAGCAATAATATAGTAAAAAGAGTGGTCGTTGTTGGCAACGATGTTACAACAGCAGCTGGACCTTTAGGGGAAAATGATATGCACGTTGATGGAGAAACATGGTGTGTTAATTTTTTCAAAGGTGGCAACTGGAAACAGACTTCTTACAATCATAATTTTAGAAAACAATATTGCGGCAAAGGTTATACTTTTGACGCTGCAAAAAACAAATTTATTTCACCTCAACCTTTTACATCTTGGGCATTAGATGAAAATGATGACTGGCAAGCACCAGTTACACGACCAACTGATACAGGAACAGAAGAAGATCCAAAATTTATAAGTTGGGATGAAGCAGGTCAAAAATGGACTGCGACTGATGATTCAGATCCAGTCAATAATTTCAATTGGGATGCATCAGCTTTAGCTTGGGTATCCGCATAGGAGACTCAAATGGCACAGCCAGCAGGTTCAATAAACGGCGGCATAATCGGAGTAAAGAATAACACTTCTTTCGGTAAAAATAAAATTACAAGTACAACCTGTACTGGATCAACAACTGTCACTACACAACCAGGCACTAGATTACTAGACTACTTAGTAGTCGCTGGTGGTGGAGGCGGTGGAACTGATGGTGGTGGAGGTGGTGGTGCCGGTGGATATCAAGAATTTTTAAGTCAATCTGCTTGTGGAAATACTCCTTATACTATTGTCGTAGGGGGTGGAGGCGCTGCTCAGACTGGTGGTTCTCTTTCAAGTTTTAATTGTGTTCCTTCTGTAGGAGGCGGCGCTGGTGGAAACTGCGGTACCGCTGCCACTGTCGGAGGATCTGGTGGTGGTGCAAGTATGAATGGACCTTATAGCTGTGGTGCAGCTGGAACGCCTGGCCAAGGATATGCTGGAGGAAATGCATGCGCATGCTCTGGTGGAGGCGGAGGCGGTGCTTCTGCTGTGGGCGCTGCAGGAGTAGGTACACCCGGTCCAACTTCAGGTGGCACTGGAGGTGCTGGATCAACTTCATGTGTTAGTGGATCTCCAACGGTATATGCAGGTGGTGGCGGAGGTTATGGTCTTGGTTGTGGTGGAGCTGGAGGCGGTGGAAAGGGTGGAACATATCCAGGTCCGTCAGGTGTAGCAACACCCGGTACAGTTAATCTTGGTGGTGGAGGAGGTGGTGGCGCAGGTAGTGCTCCTAAATGTGGAGGTGCTGGTGGTTCAGGAATCGTAATAGTAAAAGAATTAAATAAAGCAGGTGGTGTGTGGTCAATGGACTCTCAATATCAAAATCAAGTAGCAGGAACATGGCCAGATGGAACAAGCGTAGTTGCAGTTAACTTCGACTATCTAGTTGTAGCTGGTGGTGGTGCTGGTGGTAGAGATAAAGGTGGTGGAGGTGGAGCAGGTGGATATAGATCATCTTGGCCAGGTGGAACAAAAGTTACATTAGATGGTCCGGGTGATTTTACTATTCAAGTAGGAGCTGGTGGAACAGCAACGCCGGCCCCATCAGGAGGTCCCGTTGCTGATGCAGGTGGAGAACCTTCTATTGTAGGACCAATTACATCAACTGGTGGTGGAGGTGGAGGAACACCTAGTACACCAAATTCTCCTCCAGTAGGAGCAGGAGCAGGTGGTCCCGGTGGATCAGGTGGTGGTGTTTCTGACATGAGAACTAATACAGCTTATAAAGGAGCAGGTAATACTCCTCCTGTAAGTCCTCCACAAGGAAACCCAGGAGGAATGGGAGTTGACTTTCCACCATCAGGTGGAGGTGGCGGTGGTGGAGCATCGGCTCCAGGAGTAGATGCATCTACAACAGGAACCGGACCAAGTCCTCCTACTAACAAAGGGGGTGATGGCGGTGCCGGTACAACAAATAATATCTCAGGAGCTTGTGTAACTTACGCTGGTGGTGGCGGCGGTGGAATTAATCCCGCACCTCAAGGTGCAGGAGCCGGTGGATCAGGTGGTGGTGGAGCTGGTAATGCATGTGGTGGAGCAGGAACAGCAGGAACAGTTAACACTGGTGGTGGTGGAGGTGGTGCAGGATCCCCTAATGGTGGTGGTGGAAATGGTGGTAGAGGTATAGTTATTCTTAGAATTGCAGCGGCATGTGCACCGGGTGCTTTAGCCGTAGCTCCAGGATGTAATACATTAGCATGTGGCCCAGCTTCCTCAAAAATAGCCACATTTACGGTAGACGGTACTCTGACAATATAGTATTATAAAAAGAATTAATGAAAGAAATAGACAGTCTTTTTCCTGTTCCTATTTATAAAACTTCTTTAGATGTAGATTTAAAGTCTATCAAAAAGCACATCTCTAAAATAGCTAGACAATACCAATTAAATAGAAATGAAATTTTAAATGTGGACACCTCCCATAATGTTTATGATTTAATTAATGATGATTTTTTTAAACCTCTCTTGAATGATTTTTTAGTTCATTCAAAAGTGTTTCTTAAAGAATTGGGATATGATCAGACCTTTCTCAATCAATGTTTTGTAGAAAGCTCCTGGTTTAATATAAGCTTTAAAAATGATAATTTAGCCAAGCATATTCACCCTGGATCCATTGTCTCGGGAGGGTTTTATGTCGAAACGGCTCCTTCAGACAGTGTTTATTTTTACAGGGAAGACGATATGATTCTGCCTCCTTCTACCCCTAACCCTCTTTCTGCTAAATATACACAGTACCCTTGTAAAGAAGGTCAGTTATTGATATTTAAAAGTAATCTAAACCACAATACAAGTGTTAAAAAAGAAGGTAAAAAAATTGTAATATCTTTTAATATAGGTAAAAGAACAAATTGACCAAATCTATTTACTGTCCCTTTTATTTATTATATAAAAAAGATATAAAGACATATGAACTTAACAAACCATTATTGGTACTTTCAATCTGCTGTCCCTAGTAGAATCTGTGATGAAATTATTAAATATTCAAAATCTATTCAAGATCAATTAGCAACTACGGGTGGTTATGGAGACCCTAAAAAATTAAATCAAAAACAAATTAAAGATTTAAAAAAGAAAAGAGATTCAGATATTGTTTGGTTAAGTGAGCGTTGGATTTATAAAGAGGTTCAACCTTATGTTTATAAAGCCAATACTAGTGCCGGTTGGAATTTTCAATGGGACCATAGTGAAGCCTGTCAATTTACACAATATAAAAAAGGACAGTATTATGACTGGCATTGTGATGGCTGGGATAAACCTTATCAAAGACAACAAGGTGATCCTTCTAATGGAAAAATTAGAAAACTATCTGTAACATTAACTTTATCGGATGAAAAAGATTATACAGGAGGAGAATTAGAATTTGATTTTAGAAACTTAGATCCTGATAAAAAACCAAACATTAGAAAGTGTAAAGAGATATTACCTAAAGGATCCTTGGTTGTATTTCCTGGATTCGTATGGCATAGAGTGTGTCCAGTTAAAAAAGGAACCAGACATAGTTTAGTCATGTGGAGTTTAGGATGGCCATTTAAATGAAAAAGAAAAAAACTGAGACATTCCCTACACAATTAAATAGAGAAGATTATTTTCAATGCCCTATATGGTTTGCAGATGCTCCTCAATTTGTTGAGGATTTAAATAAAGCATCTGACTCTTATATTGAAATAGCCAAGAAGAATTTAAAAAAAGATATAGCTAAAAGAAATAAAAAGTTTGGAGATAGAGGAGACATGGGTCATGTGTTTCATTCAACTCCTTTAGTTGCAGACCCTAACTTTAATCAATTAACTAATTACATAGGTGCCACAGCGCATAATCTTTTAGTAGAGATGGGTTTTGATCTAACTAATTATCAATTGTTTACTACGGAAATGTGGGTACAAGAATTTGCTAAAAAAGGTGCAGGTCAGCATAGTTTACACACCCATTGGAACGGCCATATGTCCGGATTCTATTTTTTAAAAGCTAGTGAAAGAACATCAAGACCAATATTTGAAGACCCAAGATCAGGGAACATGATGAATCTTTTACCTCAAAAAGATACGACTAAAATAAGTTATGCTAGTCATCAAATTAATTATGAAGTAAAACCTGGAAGAATGATATTCTTTCCCTCATACATGCCTCATATGTATGCAGTGGATATGGGTTATGAACCCTTTAGGTTTATACATTGGAACTGTCAAGCAATACCTAAAGGAGTATTAAATGTCCAAAAAAAATAAAGTAATTAATATCATTAAACTAAAGGACATCGATCCCGTTCGAGCTGCATATATTCATGCAACGCTAGGACAACATCCTAAAAAACATAATTCAGATTTTGTTGAAACGTTGATAAATCATAAATTAGAGAAGAAGAAAAAGTATAGCGAGCACAATAGAGATACTAGATTTGACCCTTTCAAAGGAACTAGTATAGAAGGAAAAGATTAATGCCATTCAAAAAGGATAAATATAAAGTATTAAGAGGAGCGATATCAAAAGAACTAGCTTCATTTGTCTATTCTTATTTTTTAAAGAAAAGACAAGTAGCTCGATTTTTATTTGATCAAAAATATATCTCACCCTTTACAGAATATTGGGGAATATGGAATGATAACCAAGTTCCCAATACCTACTCTCATTATTCCGATACAGTAATGGAAACATTGTTAGAAGCTTTAAGAGAAAAGATGGAAAAAGAAACGGGATATAAATTAAATGAAACTTATTCTTATGCCAGGATTTATAAGACTGGAGATGTTCTTCATCGGCACAAAGATAGATACTCCTGTGAAGTCTCCACTACCTTACATTTAGGGGGAGATCCGTGGCCACTTTATCTAGATCCTACTGGTAAAAAAGGTCAAGCGGGTATCAAAGTAGATTTAGAACCAGGTGATATGTTACTTTATTCTGGATGTGATCTCGAACATTGGCGAGAAGCTTTTCCTGGTAAAGATTGCGGACAAGTTTTCTTGCATTATAACAATTCTAAAAAGAAAACCGCTAAAACAAATAAATTTGATGGGCGTCCTTTCTTAGGACTTCCGGCATGGTATAAAGGCTTTACAGTCCCTAAAAAATAGTTTATAAAATAGTCTGGCAGGAGGCAACTCCACCACAGACGTCTCCTGCTTTTAACATTTGAATTCCCCTTAGATCTGGTATAAATGATAATAAATAGGTTTTAATATGCTACAAAAATTAGGGTTCTTACCAGGATTCAACAAACAAGTCACAGAAACCGGAGCTGAAGGCCAATGGTCTGATGGTGATAATGTTCGATTCAGATATGGTACTCCTGAAAAAATAGGGGGTTGGCAACAGTTAGGGGCTGATAAATTAACTGGTGCAGGAAGGGCACTTCATCATTGGGATGATAATGCTGGTATTAAATATGCGGCCATAGGCACTAACAGAATTTTATATGTTTATTCAGGGGGTATATTCTATGACATACACCCTATTAGAGTAACGCTTACAGGCTGTACTTTTACAAGTACCGGTTCTTCAACAACTGTCACCGTAACATCCTCAGGAACTAATGGCTTAAATGATGGCGATATCGTTCTGTTTGATGCAGTGACCGGTCTCTCAGGATCCACTTTTACCAACGCTACTTTTGAAGACACAAAATTTATGGTAACGTCGGTGCCTACCTCTCTTACTTTTGAAATTACAATGGACGTAGTTGAATCAGGAACACCTCTGGCTGCCAGTGGTTCAGCTTCAGTCTTATGTTATTATTCAGTAGGACCTGCTAAACAATTAGGGGGTTATGGTTGGGGAACCGGTTCATGGTCTGGAACTTCTCCAGGTCCTGCAACTACTACTCTGGCAACAACACTTCCTGATGATGCTACTACCGATGTCGTTCTAACCAGCTCTGCGGCTTTTCCTACATCAGGAGAAATTAGAATTGGAACAGAAGATATAAGTTACACCGCTAATGATACAGGAACAAATACTTTAAGTGGAGGAGCGCGTGCAGTTAATGGAACAACAAGAGCTGCTCATACCTCTGGAGTAACTGTCACTAATATCACAGACTACGTTGCATGGGGCGAAGCTTCTTCTGCAGATTATACAATTGATCCAGGCCTATGGGTTCTGGATAACTACGGAACAAAATTAATAGCATTAATTTATAATGGCTCATGTTTCGAATGGGATGCGACCGGGTCTACTTCTACAAGAGCCACGCGGATAGCCAATACTCCAACTGCATCGCGTCATGTATTAGTTTCAACACCCGACAGGCACTTAGTATTTTTTGGAACCGAAACAACTATTGGATCCGGAGGAACACAAGATGATATGTACATCCGATGGTCTAACCAGGAAAGTATTGATGCTGCTGATTCTTATACTGTTACAGCCACTAATACAGCCGGCACACAAAGACTTGCAGCAGGCTCAGTAATTATGGGAGCTAAAAGAGGTCGGGATGCCATTTATGTATGGACTGATACGGCTTTGTTTTTAATGAGATTCGTAGGCCAACCATTTACCTTCTCGTTTGAACAGGCAGGAACTAACTGTGGTCTTTTAGGAAAGAATGCGTCTGTAGAAGTTGATGGTACCTCTTACTGGATGTCAGAGAATGGTTTCTTTGCTTACGATGGTCAGTTAAAATCAATGCCTTGTTTAGTAGAAGACTTTGTTTATGATGGACTTAATTCAACTCCTAAAGACCTAGTTAACTGTGGATTAAATAACTTGTTCGGAGAAATTCAATGGTTCTATTGTAGTACAGGTTCAGAGGTGGTGGATCGAGTAGTAACCTACAGCTATGTAGAATCCAAAATGCATAAACGACCTATCTGGACGACGGGTACCTTAGACAGGACTGCATGGGCCGATTCGGCAGTGTTTGATAAACCTCATGCGTGTAACTATGATGATAGCGATAATGCATCGTTTGATGTTACCGGCAACACAGACGGTACCACTATATACTATGAACAGGAAACAGGGACCGACCAGGTAGACTCTGGTGGAGTCATCACTGCTGTACTTGGAAGTATTACTTCAGGTGATTTTGATATTACCCAAAGAAGAAGCTCTCAGGGACAAGTAATAGGCATGCCAGACCTTAGAGGAGACGGTGAATACATTATGAAGATACGAAGATTTGTACCTGATTTTATTACTCAAACTGGTGATACACAGGTAAGCCTAATCACCAGAAATTTTCCAAACGATAGTGCTACTACAACGAGCTTTACAATCACATCGTCTAGTGATAAAGTGGATACTCGCGTCAGAGCCAGATCAATCGCGCTTAAGATAGCAAACACTTCATCTGCAGAGAATTGGAAACTAGGAACTTTTAGATTAGATATACAACCCGACGGGAGAAGAGGATAATGGCATACACAGGTCAAGATCTTATAGATTATCAAGCAGGAGATGAGTATCTTCCACAACGATATTACCAACAAAACTTTCAACGAAATATTACTGGCCCAGAGATCATGGGTTCAGGAATCACTTCAACAGCAGCAGCTCGACCTTATGTTTTGCCTCCTCTTTATGGACAACAAGAAAGAGGAGATAGAGGTGGTGGCTTTGGAAGATGGGGTAATCTAGATGAAAGTAATATGAAAATGTTTGATAAAAATGTTTTTAGTACGGATATGGTATCAGGTCCTCCGTCACAACATGCTCCCATGACAGGATCTTTTAAACCTGGACAAGTTCAAGGATTTTATAATCCTCAATTAGGTCAATATCAAACTTTTGAAGGTAAAAATATAAATCACTTAGGCATAAATGTTAAACCATTAATCGCAAGTGCGTTAGAACGGTTAGGTGGGAAGAAAAAACCACTCTTTAAACACGATATAGGTGATACTGAAGGTCTTTTTACTCTTGGCACAGAATCAGCCATGGGTAAAATTAAAAAAGGATGGGAGGAGGAAAAAGATAAATGGTCAGGAATTACAGGCATCAAGAAATATAAAGCATTTAGAAAAGCGAAAAAAGACCAAAGAATAGCTGATGAAATACAAGCGGATAATTTAGCAAAAGTACAAGCCGTTGCTGCAGAACAACAAGCTGCAAAAACAGGCCCCCCAAGAAGTCATACAGGAGAAGCAATTGCTTCTAAAGATGTAAAAGATATTGGGGGAGGATTTCATAAATATAAAGATGCGGCAACTGCTTCAAAGTATGAAGGAAGTTTTGCTCAAGGTGGAAGAATTGGTTATAACAGAGGACGAGTAGTTAATCCTGGTGGGTATGCAGGTGATACTGACTTTACTACGTGGCTACAAAAACAAGATATAGATATAAAAACCTTAAATCTTGATGACCTTACTAGCCTCCAATTAGAATGGGATAAGATACGACCAAAGCATTTAGATCAAGCTGACGGTGGAAGAGTACGTTTCTTTTATGGAGGAATAGCAACGGCATTATAATGGCAAAGATTGTACAATCATTAACTAGAGCTTCTCCTGAATACGAAGAATCAACTTTTCAATCACTCGTCCGGGACCTTGACGGTGTCATAACAAAATTAAATACTTCGTTTCAAGACGAAGTCAAACAGGAGATAGAAGCGAAGAGTTTCTTTTTAGAATAGTGGCTGTAATAAATGAATACAAATTTTATGGAGCAACGAGTACGAGTGCTGAAGGGCCTATTACTTTATTAAATCCAGGAGCTAATGAAACAGTTATAATAAAGTCTTTACATGTAACTAATAAGTCAGGATCTAATACACCTACTATAACAATTACTAACAATGCTTTTCAGGTTATTAATACTCAAACGTTAGTCGCAGCAACCAGTGTAGAAATTCTTACTAACCCTATGGTAGTACAAGGCGACACAGTTCTTTCTTATACAACAGCAGGAACAGTGACTGATGGGGTAGACATAACAATTAGTTATTTAAACATTAAGAAGGAGAAGGTAGACTAATGCGAGAACTAAAACCAACTAAAGTAATAACAACTATATCAAATCTTAAAACAAAAGAGGTGTATAAAACAGAAGAAGAGTGGAAAGCTAAAGGAATCCCTGAAAAAGACATCAGAAGAGATGTCCGAGTAATCATGCCACCTCTTGATTTATTTAGTAAAACAAAGTAAGCATAGGATTTAAGGCAAAATTATGACAATATCTAGAATGCAAAACCCGCAACAACTACAAGGTATAGGAAGTCTAAGACAACCTTACGGTCTAGGAAAATTAGTTAAGAAAGCTTTCAGAGGTGTCAAGAAGATAGCTAAAAGCCCACTAGGTAAGGCTGCTTTGATAGGTGGTCTAGGCATGTATGGTATGGGAATGGGTCCTTTTGCAGGTGGTAGTTCAATGTTTGGTGGTAAACTTGCAGGTATGAAAGGTGCAGGTTTTCTTAAAGGTTTAATGGGAAAACAATTAGGTACTAAAACACTGGGTGGCTGGGCGAACAGAATTTTTAACCCATGGCAAAGTGGAAGGTTTAGTGGCAAGCATGCATTCGGACTAGGAGCAGGTGCAATGATTGCAGCACCCTTTATTCAAAAGAAATTAGGCTGGGGTCCTTATCAAGATGAGGAAGAAGAAGGACCGGATTGGTCAGTAACTCCATCTAGTATTTTAAACATAAAAAACATGGCACGACC
>Ga0256380_1000031_pt1 | contig 16510 bp, 16 predicted proteins | sample LS1230viralmetaG_FD_189071 | JGI IMG/M metagenome (GOLD analysis project Ga0256380, IMG submission 189071) | Seawater viral communities from deep brine pools at the bottom of the Mediterranean Sea - LS1 2300m | ecosystem: Environmental > Aquatic > Marine > Bathypelagic | place: Mediterranean Sea... | reverse complement strand
TCTTCACTCTCTGATGATGTAAGTCAGGCGAAAGAGTGGCTAGGTAATATTCCTAATCTTGATGAGATTTATCAGATGAAATCTTACGATGAGCTTGCGAAGATCATCAATGACTGGCTTAGTGATGATGAGGATTCAATTGGAACCACGGGTGGAAACACAGCTGCGCAGAGCAATAGCTCCGGTGGTAGTAGTACTGAGAGTAGCTCAGGCTATAAAAGCCTTGATGATGCATTTGCTGATCTGGTAGATGATTGATTGATTAAGTAGTGTTTTAAAATTGGGCAGAAAATTCTGCCCAATTTTTTATGCCTTGAACAACTGCCTCTGGTTACAATACAATAAATAAAATGGAGAAAGAATGTCAAAAAGTGACGTTAAAGATTTCACCTCAGATTTAATTCAATCACTTAATAAAGAGCACGGTGCAAGAGTGGCTTATAATTTAAGCCAAGATGAGTCTCCTACCCATGTAAAACGGTGGATTTCCACCGGATCAAAACTTCTTGATTATATTTGCTCTAATCGACGCAATGGCGGCTTGCCTGAAGGAAGAATTATAGAAATTTTTGGGCCACCTTCTATCGGAAAGTCACATATTGCCACACAAATTGCACGCACCACACAGAAAATGGGAGGAATAGTTGTCTACATTGACACTGAAAACGCAACATCAGTGGAAAATCTAGGGCTCTTAGGGGTTGATGTCTCTAAGAGATTTGTTTATGTTGATACCCATTGCACAGAAGAAGTTTTATCTATTGCTGAGGCTACAATTATGAAAACACGGGCTCTTGGAAAAGATGTTCCGGTAACAATTGTGTGGGATTCCGTTGCTGCATCTTCTCCCAAAGCTGAGCTTCTTGGTGATTATGATAAGGAATCTATCGGCCTACAGGCACGCGCCATTTCAAAAGGTATGCGCAAGATCACCGGAGTAATCGCAAATCAAAATGTCCTTTTTATTATTCTAAACCAGACTAGAACTAAGATCGGGGTTATGTTTGGTGATCCCACTACTACTCCTGGAGGAAAGGCCATCCCATTTCACGCATCGACACGTATTAAGCTAGGCGCCGGCCAACAGATTAAGGACGGCGAAGATGTTATTGGCATTCATGTTTCTGCCAAGACAATCAAGAATAAGGTTGCAGCTCCCTTTAGAAAGATTAATTTTGAGATTCATTTTGGAGTAGGCATTAAAGAGCACGAGCAAGTCTTTGACATTCTTCGCAAGCACGGCCCAGAAACAATAAAAGGGAATGAGATCTCAGTTTCAGGAACCGGATCTTGGAAAACGTTGAGCGTTATTAATACCAAAACAGGTGAGGCTATAGTAGAAAAGAAATTTCACAAACCAAAGTTTAATGAGATCATGTCTAGCCCTGAATATGCGTCATATATTGATGACTTATTGGAGAAGGCTATGGTAAAAATAATGCATTCTAATGACTTTGAAATAGACAGTGAATCTTATGAAGAGATACGATCTCTTGCAGTTGAACTAGATGATGAATTGATTGATCCTGAGGCATAGGGTGAATAACGATTTAATTCTAATAATAGACGCATTAAATCTTTTTACACGACACTATGTTGCTCATCCTGCAATGAATGCAAATGGTGATAGCATAGGGGGTGTGGTTGGTTTTTTATATGGTGTATTAAACCTAGTAGAAAATTACAAACCTAAAAAGATAATAGTGGTATGGGAAGGCGGCGGCTCATCTCGCCGAAGAAAAATCTTCAGTGAATATAAATCTCATAGAAGGCCTCAGAAGCTCAATAGAGAGTATGAGGAAATACCTGACACACTTGAAAATAGAAACAAGCAGGTCTCACTGTTAGTTGAATTAATAAAATTTTTACCAATATGTCAAATCTATGTTCCTGATTGTGAAGCTGACGATGTCATAGGATACATTTCGAGATATAAATTTAAAGATTATCGAAAACTTATTCTCTCCTCAGATAAAGACTTTTATCAGCTTTTAGATGCTAAGACAATAATATTCTCACCCACCTGGAAAAAATTGGTCACTTCAAAGGAGGTTTCTGAGAAATTTAACGTGACTCCTCAGAATTTTTCTCTTGCGAAATCAATATGTGGAGATATCTCAGATAATATTGCAGGGGTGAAGGGTGTGGGATTTAAGACGCTTGCTAAGAGATTTCCAAAGTTTGGCGAAGCTAATGACGTCTCAATTAAAGATGTTATTGAGGAGTCTAATGATCAGCTTGCCCAAGGAAGCAAATTAAAGATATTTAAAGAGATAAGCGAATCAGAAGACTTGATTAGGAGAAATTGGAAGCTAATTTATTTAGACACGTCTAACCTTTCTGAGGAACAAATACGAAAGATTGAATATACTACAGATACATTTAGCCCTGTCCGAAATAAAGTCGGAATGATGAGATTACTAATCAAAGAGGGCATACAAACTTTTAATGTAGATAGGCTTTTTCTTTCTTTAAATTATGTTGGACGTCACAGTAAATAAAAACGCTTCTTGTTTCGGTCAGTACGGCAAGTCATTCCAGGAGAAAATATTTCAGTGTCTTCTTTCTGATAGAAACTGGTCATCTCAGATGTGTGAGGTAATGACATCTGATTATTTTGACTTACAATATTTAAAATACCTTACTTCCAAATATTTTGCTTACTATAAAAAATATAAAGATTTTCCTACATTAAATCTTCTGATATCTATCGTTAGAGACGATCTAAGGGAAGGAAAAGATATTCTTCTCAGGGATCAGATTGTTGAATTTCTTCATCGAATAAAATCTAATCCTGACACAGGAGACCTTGCTTATGTTAAGGATAAGTCCTTAGATTTTTGCAAGAGACAGGCATTAAAAGGTGCGCTTGAGCAGGCTGTCTTATTAGTCTCAACAGCGAAGTATGAAGGAATCGTAGATTTAATGAAAGAGGCAATCTCCGTCGGGGTTCCCTCTACACTAGGCCACAATTTTTTTGAAGATATGGAGGCTAGGTTTGTAAAAGTGAATAGGGGAGCCTGTCCAACAGGAATTTCTCAGCTTGATAAAAAAGATATTTTAGATGGCGGTCTAGGAAGAGGCGAGATCGGGGTGGTCACAGCAAATACCGGAGTCGGAAAGTCTCACTGGCTTGTTGAAATGGGTGCTGAGGCTTTGAGAAGAGGTAAAAACGTTATACACTATACATTTGAATTAAGTGAAACTGCTGTCGGAATTCGGTACGATAGTAATCTTTGCGGAATTCCCAGTACAGATATTCGAGAAAGAAAGAAAGAAGTCATAAAAAAATATCAAGAGCTTGAGCTTGGGAGCTTAATTATTAAAGAGTTTCCAACAGGCTCGGCTACAGTCATGACTTTAAGAAATCACTTAGAAAAGCTGATGCTTAAATCCTTTGTTCCTAGCTTAATTATAGTTGATTATGCGGATATTATGAGAGCCACCAGGAGACTTGACTCATTAAGACATGAGCTTAAATTAATATATGAAGAATTGAGAAATCTGGCGATGGAGTTAAAGGTACCTATCTGGACTGCATCACAAGCCAATAGAGATTCTGCAAACTCATCTGTCGTGGGTCTTGAAAATATGTCTGAAGCTTATGGGAAAGCTATGGTTGCAGATGTCGTTATTTCTATTTCACGCAAACCGATGGAAAAAGCCAATGGATCGGGCAGGCTATTTGTTGCAAAAAATCGGGCTGGACGTGATGGTATACTTTTTCCAATTTATCTTGATACTTCAATGTCTAAAATCCACGTTTCAGAAAACACTGAGGAGCTTTCTCTTGAAGAGATTGTAAAATCAGATCATGATAAAGCAAAAAAACTACTAAAAGAGAAGTGGCAAGAAATTAACGGTGGGTAAGATTTAGTGTATTTATCTATAGTGCTAGAGGTTTAAATTGTATTCTTTTGATGATGTCTTCCAGGCCAGTGAAAAATATTTCAGTGGTGATGAGTTAGCTGCGAATGTTTTTGTTACTAAGTACGCGCTCTGCAATAAGGGGGGAGATTATCATGAGTTAACACCAGACGAAATGCATAAGCGCATGGCTTCTGAGTTTTTTAGAATTGAATCTAACTATCTTAATCCATTGACAGAAAAAGAGATTTATGAACTTTTTAAAAATTTTAAATATGTGATTCCGCAAGGAAGCCCGATGTCTGGAATAGGAAATGTGCATCAAATTCAATCTCTTTCAAATTGCTTTGTCATAGAATCACCTCATGATTCTTATGGGGGAATCTGCAAGACTGATCAGGAATTAGTGCAAATTGCAAAGCGCAGAGGCGGAGTAGGATTTGATATTAGCTCCATTAGACCTAAGGGATTGGCAACAGGAAATTGTGCGAGGACAACAGATGGTATTGAAGTATTCATGGATAGATTTTCAAATTCTTGTAGAGAGGTGGCTCAGGGCGGACGTCGCGGAGCCCTTATGCTTACTATCTCTGTTCACCATCCTCAGATTAGAGATTTTGTTAGGATAAAGAGAGATCTTAAGAGGGTAACCGGTGCAAATATTTCTGTTAGATTATCAGATGAATTTCTTAGCGCCGTTGACAAGGGAAAAAAGTTCCAGATAAGATTCCCTGTGGATAGTGATGACCCATCAGTTTCAGAGCTTATTGATGCTAGAGAGCTATGGGATGAGATTATAGAGAGTGCACATGCATGTGCAGAACCTGGGCTGCTTTTTTGGGATACAGCAAAGCGACTCACACCTTCTGATATTTATTCTGATGAAGGTTTTGCTTCAACATCAACAAATCCGTGTGGGGAAATTATTCTTTCTCCTGGTGATTCTTGCCGCCTGATGGTTGTTAATCTGCTTTCTTTTATTAAAAATCCATTTACCAAAGATTCTGAGTTTGACTATGTTAGGATGGCAGATGTAACTTATAAAGCCCAAAGATTGATGGATGACATGGTTGATCTTGAGATAGAACAAACTGAAAAAATTCTTCAAAAAATTGATAATGATCCTGAGCCGCCTGAAGTCAAGCAGATAGAAAAAGATCTCTGGCTAAATATTGAATCTCAGGCCAGGCTGGGAAGAAGGACGGGCTTGGGCGTTACTGCGGTCGGCGATGCCCTTGCGGCTCTGGGAATCCGATATGGCTCTAGGAAGTCCATTGAGGCAGTTGAAAGCTTTTATAAATGTTTGGCTATAAATGCTTATAGATCTTCATATCACCTCGCCAAAGAGAGAGGAGCATTTCCTGTACATGATCACGATAAAGAGCGGGGTCATGAGTTTTTAGAGAGAATCTGGGAAGAGATGCCTGAGCTGTATGATATGTCAAAACGGTATGGTCGTAGAAATATTGCATTAACTACCACAGCTCCAGCAGGATCAGTGTCAACTTTAACTCAAACAACATCGGGCATTGAACCTGCATATCTTCTTAAATACACTAGAAGAAAAAAGATAACAGAAAATAATGTTGATGCTCGTGTTGATTTTATTGATGATGTTGGTGATCGCTGGCAAGAATATGAAGTATATCACCATGGTGTTAATCAGTGGATGGATATAACAGGTCTAGAAGATACAGAAAAGTCTCCTTATTACAATGCAACCTCTAGGGATATTGATTGGGTTGCTAAAGTTAAGATGCAAGCGGCTGCTCAAAAGTGGGTATGCCACGCAATTTCTAACACAACAAACGTTCCTGCTGATACTGATATTGAGACTATAAAAAAGATTTATATGGCCGGATGGAAGTCTGGGTGCAAAGGTGTTACAGTTTATAGAGATGGTTCCAGAAGTGGAGTTCTTGTAAATGCAGCGCGGGAAAATATCTTTAATACTTATGAGGCACCAGAGAGACCCAGGAATTTGAAGTGTCATATCCATCATGCAACAATTCAAGGAGAGGCTTGGACGGTTATGGTGGGATTACTAGATGGTCGGCCATACGAGGTTATGGGAGGTCTTCAGAAATATATTGAGATTCCTAAGAAATATAGGAAAGGAACCATTATCAAACATGCTTATAAATCTAAAAATTCAAGATATGATTTACTAATTGGAAAGAATGGAGATGGCTTTCTTATAAAGGATATTGTTTCAGTTTTTGATAATCCAAACCATGCTGGATATACTAGAACCATTTCACTTGCTCTACGACACGGCGCACCGATTCAGTATGTGGTGGAACAGCTTTTAAAGGATAGAGAGATGGATATGTTCTCATTTTCAAAAGTGATTGCAAGAGTTCTTAAGTCTTATATCGAAGATGGAACAGTTCCCGGCAAGGCCACTTGCGAAAATTGTAGTGCTGAAGATTCACTTAGGTACCAGGAGGGTTGTGTAAGTTGCACTGCTTGCGGATATGCTAAGTGCGGGTAATACTTAAGATAAAGGAGAATCATGGCATACTCAGATAAAGTGATAGATCATTTTGATAATCCGCGAAATGTTGGTGCAATGGATAAAAATGATCCCCAAGTAGGAACTGGCATGGTAGGTGCACCCGCTTGCGGAGATGTGATGAAGCTCCAGCTCAGGATCAACGACAATGGAATTATAGATGATGCAAAGTTCAAGACATTTGGATGTGGATCAGCTGTTGCATCAAGCTCTCTTATAACAACATGGGTCAAAGGATTGCATATAGCTGAGGCTGAAAAGATTAAGAATTCGACAATTGCTGAGGAGCTTTGCTTACCTCCCGTTAAAATTCACTGTTCTGTTCTTGCAGAGGATGCAATCAAGGCTGCGATTAAAGATTATCGGAATAAGCATGACCAGGAATGATATACAAAATATTATTGATGATGAAATTAATCCCGGGCTAGCAATGCATGGAGGATACATTTCAATTCATGATTTTGATGAAAAGCAAAAATCTTTAAAACTGCAGATGGGCGGAGGATGTCACGGATGTGCCTCATCCAAATTAACAATGATGCTTGGCGTAGAAAGACACTTCAAGGAAGTGTTTCCAGATATTGGTGAAATTGAGGATGTCACAGATCACCTAGCAGGCGAAAATCCATATTACGTATAGGAGAAATAAAATGGCAATAACAATGACAGAACCTGCACAAGATAAGATAAGATCACTTCTTAAACAACGTCAGACTCCAGATAACTATCTTCGAATAGGATTGCAGGGCGGGGGTTGCTCAGGCTTTATGTATAACTACGAGTTTGCTGATCAGCCTGATGAGAAAGATAAGGTATTTGAGTTCGATGATGTCAAGATCTGTATAGATGTAAAGTCATACCTGTTTCTAAACGGCATGGAGATCGACTACGAAGAAGATTTACTCAAATCAGGTTTAGTGTTTAATGCACCCAAGGCTAAACGTGCCTGCGGGTGTGGAGAGTCAGTAGCATTTTAGTGGAAAAGTATGAAGTGGACAAGTAAAATTTCGCCTCTTATCAAAGAGATTGAGTTAAGAAAAAACCCGGTTATTATTAGAGTCAACAAGTTTGATGAGAAGGCAGCAAAGGAATTTCAAGAGCAGATGTCGCTAGCTCACAATACAGGACAGAAGGTTATTCCTGTAATAATTGACTCCTATGGCGGCCAAGTCTATAGCTTGATGGCTATGGTAAGCGCGATTCAGCATGCAGAGCTACCTGTAGCAACAATTGTGGAGGGTAAAGCGATGTCATGTGGCGCAATTCTTTTTTCATTTGGCGAGCAGGGATTACGCTTTATGGATCCAGACGCTACTCTGATGATCCACGATGTTTCATCTATGGAACATGGTAAGGTGGAAGAGATAAAAGCTAGTGCTGAGGAAACAGAGCGGCTTAACCAAAAAGTCTATACAATGATGGCAAGAAACTGTGGAAAGAAAGATGATTACTTTCTTAAGCTAGTCCACAAGAAGAGTCACGCTGACTGGTTCTTAGATGCTAATGAGACAAAAAAACATGGATTGGCAAATCAGCTTAGAATACCAAAGATTAACATTCAAGTTTCTGTTGATATAGACTTTGAGTAATAGAAGAAATGGAGCTCATCTCAACTCACATCTGCAAAGGTCAAAATATTGGTGTACATGGTAACTTGTTCGGAGGTGTTATGCTCTCATGGCTCGATGAAGCGGGCGGAGCGTTTGCCGGGCAATGTTGTGATACTCCTCGAATGGTCACACTTAAGATGGCTGAGTGTATTTTTAAAAAACCAGTACGTCCAGGCCACCTTATAAAGATATATGGTGAAGTTTTAACTGTTGGTAACACATCAATGGTTATCAAGCTAGAAGCCCGCCGCCACAGTCCGTACAATGGTACACAAAAGACAGTTTGTGAAACAGAGATTACCTATCTTAGGGTCGATGGCGATGGTGATGCCATCCCCATAAGCGACAAAGTTAAGCAAAAATATAAAAGCCCGGAGAAAGACAGTGGCAATTGATAAGGTATTTTATAATCAGTCATCAGCTTCAAACCTTGGATGGGATCCATCCTGGTTTGGGGAGAGATATTTTGATGATGATCTGGTGAAAGCAATTAGAAAATGGCAAAAAGATTACGGAATCCTAGCTGATGGATTATGTGGGCCAGGAACATATAGAAGAATCTGGACTGAGCGCCAGTCAGATATCGATGACTATAAACCCTTTGGCGCCCAGTCAAAAGAGACAAACTACATAGTTCATAATGGTCACTTCATCCCAATTAACTGGCCCAAGGTTGTGTTGTGGTCTGAAGAGGGCGGCCTAAAAGCAAACAAGGGAACATACTACGACTATTCAGGAAAAGAGGATAGGAAACCTACCTTCTTTGTTAATCACTGGGATGTCTGCCTTTCTTCTGCATCCTGTGAGAGGGTGCTTAATAACAGAGGTATATCAGTTCACTTCTGCATCGATAATGATGGCACAATCTACCAGCTTCTAGATACACAGCACGGAGCCTGGCACGCGGGTGGATCCAAATGGAATCACTCTGCCGTAGGTGTAGAGATTAGTAATGCTTATTCATTAAAATATCAAGATTGGTATGTGAAGAATGTTGGTAGTGAAAGGCCAATCTGGGAAGGGAAAACTGTGCATGGCCATTCGATGAAGCCGTTTCTTGGATTCTATGATGTTCAGATCAAAGCAGCCCAGGCTCTTTGGCAGGCTATGAATAGCGGTCTTGGAATACCTCTTGAATGTCCGATGGATGGTGATAATATGGTAGAGGGTGTTTCACGAGACGCTTCTTTGAATAAGTTTAAAGGAATTATCCACCATTATCATCTAACATCTAGAAAAATTGATTGTGCAGGATTTGATCTACATAAGCATCTTCAAAATTTAAAAGACACTCCCGGTGAATGCCGTCTGTAAACCTGTTGCAAAAGCTAGTGTAGAATAGAAGCGGTGTAGTTATGACAGCTAATGCAGTTTATCCCCCTTCGGGATCGAGTGGTGAGTTACAATTTGTCAACAGCTCAGGTTTGCTTGACGCTGCTCAGGCCTTTTGGGACTCTACAAGCGCCAAGCTTTATATTTCTGGAAACCTAGAGGTTCTAGGGACTGAAACTGTTATTGACAGTGTGCATCTTCAGGTAGAAGATGCTATAATTGGCTTGGGAACAGGTTCAGCCGGCCAGGGCACCGCCGGTGATCGTGGGCTGATTTTTTTAATTAGCGGTGAGACTAATCCTTCACTATACTGGGATGAGTCAGGAGATGAGTTTAGTCTGTCGAGGGTTACTAATACCCCCGGAGACTCGGTCTTTAATGATCCAGAAGCTGGCGGAGAGGGCGGCTATCAAAATCTAAAAATTGGTACGTTAAAAGCAAAGTCAGGTGGAGTTTTTGATACCGGTAACGTTAACTTAACAGATATTGGAACTGATACATTTTTCTATGTTTCAGGATCAGATGGTTCAAAAGATTCAGCCAATTCAGGCACATCTGTTTTTGGCGGTGATGTAGTAATTAGTGGGACCTTGTATGGAGGTTCACCCCTTAAGATTGGCGACGAGCTTGAGTTTAAAACGACTGCAGGAAGCACAACTTCAATAAAAAATCCAAGCGGAAGTGTTAAAATATTCGCCTCAGAAGAGGTAAAGATCGGCTCGGGCGAAGGGATGATCAGGCTTCTTGATCTTGGTGATTCAACAGCCGGAAAGATTTTTCTAACAGGTTCGTCAGACCCTAAGACAGATAGAAGACTTAAACTCCTCTCAAAGGGTCAAATTCATATTGTGGGAAGTGCTCCTAATGCTGACTCCCCTGGCTCTGATGTATTTCTTTTTGTATCCGGCGCCATTAATTCAAAACAGACACTTGATAGAGGGATATCACTTTTTGGAGGGGATGTCGCCGTTTCTGGATCATCTGTGGCATTAGGAGGATTATCCGGATCTCTCACTAGGCTTACTGATGGGACTTCATACCTGATTGCGAGAACTGATATAGCCCTCACATCAGCTTCCAATGGCTCAATAAACATCACTTCTAATGCTCAAGATCAAAGAAATAAATTTGTATATGAGCTTACATCATCTCACACATCAGAAGTAAATCTGGATATACCGAGCGTTGATTTTACACAAGTCTCATTTGACCCTATGAGAGTAGATATTTTTGTTAATGGTCAGCTAATGACCTCTGGCTCATCAAAAGATTACATCCTGCCCGGAGACACGGGATCTATTAAATTTTATTTTGGATTAATTGTAGACGATATAGTCTGCGTGAGAACGTATTAAGTTTACTTCTTTGATGCCACCTACATAATTTTTAGTTAAAGCGTATCTTGCATAATCACTGTGTCATTCCTACTTATATTTGTTAAAAGGACGACACTTGGAAGAGCAAATAAAAACGTATACCACTTCGGATCTCTCGTTAGCAGCCTTTTTACTAATGCGCGGACTTGTCCTAAGCGATGCAAAAAAAATTGCATCTGGAAAGTTTAAATTTTCATTCAGTGATCCTGATGACAAAGCTAAGAAATTCGCTCTAGATTTTGTCAATAGTGAGTTCTGCGAATTTGATAATCAGGTAAGAAACCTCAAGAAGTTAATATATAATAATTGAAGTACTCGCAAGACACTTCGTTAAAGTTTCCCTTTAAATTAAAGCCAACGTTTAATAATCGTTATCGACTTATGTTATAGGCGGAAGTCATTCTGTTTTTGACTTTCTGCATTTCTAATTGCCATACATAAGGAGAAAAAAATGGCTATAAAAACTAAAATTAGGGCGGCGATGCTATCGGCATCCATGCCCACTGATGCGGAAAACCCTGCAGTTGCTAGCAGTTTAGCTGTCAGCGATCTTGCTGGAACACTTAATCACATGGCATCAGCTATCAAGAGAATTCATGGCGGGTCTTCCTTCACGGAGAACGTAGTTGGTGAATTCTTGACAGATGTTTCAATTAAGGGTGCAACCCCTAAATTGACTATCGGTGACGCTGGTGCAGAAGATACGATGATCGTCTTTGACGGAAACGCTCAAGACTATCGTATTGGACTCGACGACGGAACTGATAAGCTTGAGCTAGGAATTGGATCTGCACATGGTACAACCACAGCAATGACAATTGACTCATCTCAGCAAGTTGCAGTTACTGCAACAACAGCTGCATCTAGCAAAACAACAGGTGCTCTTGTAGTCGCCGGTGGTATGTCTACACAGGCAGATCTTTACGTAGGTGATGATCTTATGCTTGATAGCGACTCCGCTGTTCTTGGCTTCGGAGACGACGGCGAAGTTACGCTAACTCACGTTCACAATAGTGGACTTACCTTAGCAGGCGGAGACAATAAGTTGAACTTCAGAGATGCACAAGTGTTTATTGCTTCTGATGCTGATGGTCACTTGATCGCTGAAGCTGATGCTGGCGTTACACTTGCTATCAACAACAGTGCTGTTGCTGAAATTACCTCTGCTGGTCTTAATGTTGCAGGTACACTTACTGGTGACACAAGTCTTACACTTGACGCCGTGACAATTTCTACAGCTGAAATTGGTGTGCTTGATGGCGTTTCAGCTGGTACAGTTGCTGCAAGCAAAGCAGTCGTTGTCGATGGTAACAAAGATGCTGCTAGCTTCCGTAACCTCACCGCTACTGGTGCAGTTACAGCTGGAAGTTTTGTCATTGGTAGTGCCGACATAGCTGAGGCTGAACTTGAGATGATTGACGGTATCACAGCTGGTACAGCTGCTGCTTCAAAGGCTCTTGTTGCTGATTCAAACATCGACATCACTGCCCTTCGTAATGTCACCGCTACTGGTGTCGTTACAGCAGCTGGTTTCACAATCGGTTCTGCAGCTATTGTTGAGGCTGAACTTGAGATGATTGACGGTATCACTGCTGGTACTGCTGCTGCTTCAAAGGCTGTCGTTCTCGACGGTTCTAAAAACATTGCCACTATTGGTACAGTTGGTTGCGGTGCTATCACCTCAACTGGTACATCAACACTGGCAAGTTTGGTAGTCACCGGCGACTTAACAGTCGAAGGTACTCAAACAGCAATTAACTCTACACAGGTTAATGTTGAAGACAAACAGATGAGGTTAGGTATCCCAGGTGGTATGACTATCGATGGTGACGCAACGTATGCATTAACAAGCAACGTTGTGACTGTGACAAATTCTAGTCACGGGCTCACTAACGGAGAGTTCGTATACATTTCGGACCCAGCTGCAACGCCACTTATCCCGGAAGGAGTTTATGAGATTACATCTGTAGCTGATGTTAACACATTCACTTTTGCATATACTCGGGCTAATGTTAGTGCTGGTACTGCAATTAATCACTCTGTTGACAATGTCACTGCTGCAACCGCCGACGGATCCGGTATTTTTGTATCGGTTGGATCAACAACCCCAACAGGTATCGAATGGGATACTACGAACGGTTGGCAAATTCTGGGCGGCGACTTAGATATTTCAGCAAGCAAAAACTTAAGCTTTGCTGGAACGTCTATCTTAGCTGACTCAGGCGGTACAATGACACTGTCTAACGTCGATGCACTTGACGCTACCACAGAGGCTACGATTGAAGCTGCTATTGATACTCTTGCGAATCTCGGTTCAATGGGTACCAACGGAAGTGAACTTGAAGCGCTTGGGTCTCTTGATGTTGCCCAATCTCTCAAGATTGCCAACAGTGCTTTTGCTGACGCAAGTCGCAATGTTACTGCTGGGACAATCGCAGGTAGTACAGGTACTTTCAGCGGTATTCTCAAAACTGATGATGCCACCGATGCCTCGAATGCAACAGATGGTTCGCTTCAAACCGATGGTGGTTTGAGCGTTGCTAAGAAGATATTCAATAGTACAGATGTAACTCTTGCAGCATCTTCTGGCATCGTGACGATGGGAGCAGCTACTGCGCTCACAGTTTCAGCTGCTGGTCTAGTGAATGTTAACAATGCTACTGAAGCAACTTCAGCAACTGACGGTTCTTTACAGACCGACGGTGGCTTGAGTGTTGTGAAAAGTGCTGTTATCGGTGATGATCTTGATCTCTTATCCGATGGTGCGATTATGAACATTGGTAGTACCTCTAAGTTCACTTTGACGGATCAAGCAGCTAATAACTGCGTGATGGCAGCATCTGGTCACAGACTTGCTTTCGGTAATGCTGGTGAGTATCTCACTGGAGATGGTACTAATCTTAGCGTTGTTTCATCTGCTGATATCATTCTTGATCCAGGCGGTAACAATGTTCTGCCGGGTGGTGATTCTGCTGATGATCTCGGTGCTGATGGTACAGCTTGGCGTACGATTTATGTTGATAATGTCTTCCTTAACGGTCAGGGTCGCCTTGATCTTGATGATGACGGTGATACATCAATTCGTGCTGCTGCTGATGACTCCATTGACTTCGAGGTTGGTGGAACTGACATGTATGGAATGATCGCAGATGGATTTCTTCCTGTACAAGACGGTCAAAGAGATCTCGGCTCATCTTCTGCTGAGTGGAAGGATCTTTATATCGACGGTGTCGCCTACATTGATGATCTTCGTGCTGATGCTCTTGGTGCTGCACTTGACTGTGCTAACCAAGCTATGACCAATGTCAACATTGACAGTGGTGCTATTGAGCTCGTAGCTGTGGACATCGACGGTGGATCTGATATCGGCGCTGCTCTTGTAGATGCTGATCTCATCATGGTTGATGATGGTGCGAACGGAACAAACCGTAAGTGCGCAATGTCACGTGTCAAGACCTACCTTCAGCCGACTCAGTACTTGAAGGTGTTTACTTCAGCTCTTGGTGCAAACGCCGCACTCGATACTGGTCTGACCGGTGCCGACTTCGGTGCACCTTCAACAAGCTCAGGCGGTGCTGCACATACTACTCAAGTTTACTTGAATGGACAGCTTCTGCTCGGCGGAGACAATGCAAGCGCTAACAACGACTATTACGAGCACGGAGACGGCGCTGGTAATATCACGTTTGAATTTGCAATGCAAGTTGATGATGTTCTTCAGGTTGTGGTTGCATAATAAAGCAGGATAATTAACGAGATATTAGTTTTTTACTTGTCTCGCTCCTGCGGGGCCCCTTCTGGGGCCCCCTTTTTTTATAAACGAAGGGTGAGAATTTAATATAATTGACAGTATAGTGTTCAGGGAGAAAAACTATCCAATGAAAAAACTAGAGACCGATTTGGCATATCTTGAGAGATTTATGTCAGATCTTCAGCAAATTAAACACAAACTAGGCATTCATCCTGTTAAATCATATGATGATGCATGTAATGATATTTTCAGTAATGTAAGAACGTATTGTGAGACGGAGATCTCTAGGGTGATTGATATTGATAAAGATATCGCACTTCAGATACAAAATTTTTCAAATCAGGTTCTACAAGTCATTTCCCAAGTACGAGAGATAAATCAAAATCAAAATCAAAAAATTGTTCATCAAACATCTCTTGTGGATGAGCTTTTATTATCTACAGGCTCTTCTAGAGATATTTTAGAAAAAGAGCTATATGAATTAAATAAAAAGGAAAATGCGCGTGATGCTCTTAATATCCCGCCCCCGATTCATAAAAAAGCAGGCATAGCAATGCCGAGAGAGAAATCTAAAAAGGTTTCTGAAAGAAAAAGCTAATAATTAAGTTATAATGGCATTTAATCTTATAAAAACTGTTAATTTTGGATCTTCTAAGGGTAGCCTGGCTACTGTTGGCTATAGACTATATAGCGCTGACGGAACGCTCAGCGGCAGTCGAATCACATCTGGCATAGGTGAGGTTCTCGACGGATCGGGAATTTATTCAGCCAGCGTCCATTTTGCCGATCACTTTCACGGATCAGTCTTGTGGGATACCGGTCAGTCCACTCCCACATACGCCTCTGAGGATTATAGTCCCACACTCGATCTCGTTTCATCTAGTGTGGATTTTACTCGTCATATCTCTGCCGGTCGATGGAAAATTGATACTGGGACATCCCATATGATCTTCTACAAAGAGGATAACGAGACCGAAATAGCACGATTCTCACTTGCAGATTCAGACGGCAATGCTTCTACAGAATCTGTATTTGAGAGAACTAAAGTATAATGTCTTTAATTACACGCGGCCTAGGGTCATCCCCTAGAATAATTATGCAGGGCTTTGGTACCTCTACAGCTGTTATAACTGCACGAGATAAAAAGAGAGGTCGACGCCCTCCTGAGTATAAAAGAGTATTTGAACATCCGCAATCAAATATGGATATCTATACAATAACTGCCGAATTGTTAGCAGTCAATGGGATAGAAAGCCTTCTCTCTTCACAGAAAAAAATTAGAGAAATAATTGATAGAAACCAGGATCTTCTTATAAAACCTAAAGGCCCAGTTAGAATTGTTAAAACAAGCCCAGCTAGCAATATATTTATCAATGTATTAAAGGTATTTAGGAAAAAATAATATGCAACGAATCGATCTAGATTTAGATAAAGAGAATGAGTTAATTTTTAAACTTTCCATAGAGGGTACCAAGCCTGCCAAGTCTACAAGCAGATTTTTGCTAGAGGGAAAAGATTACTCATTGGTTTTTCCCGCGTCAAGCATTAATAACGGAGAGATCTCTATCATTATACCAACGCTTGAAAAAGTCTTAGATGAGGGAGAATATAGAGGAATTTTAGAGGTGGTAGTAGATGATCGAGTTTTTACCCCCATTCAAGTAGATACCGAATTTAAAAAATCTCTAAAGGTAGTGGCTGAGACAGTTGTGAGAAAGAGACAGGAAACAACAGTGTCAGCATCTCCTGCGGTTGTTGTAAAGAGAGAGAATGTAGAATTAAATGTAGAACCAGAAGTAGTTCAGCTAAAATCTAATGCTAATTTGCCGACTGAAAAAGCGAATGAAAGTGTAGAAACAAAACGCCCACCGCAGCGTAATCGTGTCAGGCCAGATCAAGCTTCACGAGCAGCTGAAAGTAAAAATCAAAAGAGCACTGAGAGGAAGCTAACTTCTCGCACCCTGATTGATCAAATTTCAAAAAAACACGGAATCACACTTTCAGAATCTCAGCTTAAAGAGGTTCTTCGTCAATATAGTGTCTCTAAGAAGAGAAGGTC